>Ga0116187_1004397_pt1 | contig 12349 bp, 10 predicted proteins | sample AD_JPNNA6_MetaG_FD_89755 | JGI IMG/M metagenome (GOLD analysis project Ga0116187, IMG submission 89755) | Active sludge microbial communities of municipal wastewater-treating anaerobic digesters from Japan - AD_JPNNA6_MetaG | ecosystem: Engineered > Bioreactor > Anaerobic > Digestate | place... | reverse complement strand
TTCGGCGACAGACCTTGAAAGGGCCCTGGGGAGTTTCTTAGGAAGGCTAAAAGGGGCCTTTGCCCTTTTGCCCCGCCCCAAGGGGATAACGGCGGAAGTTCCGTGGTATAATGCCTACTTGCGCGGAGGGCGTGGCGGGCGGCCGCTGTCCCCCACGGTGGGGAGAGAGGAAAGTCCGGGCTCCGTAGGGCAGGACGCTGGATAACGTCCAGTGGGCGCAAGCTCAAGGAAAGTGCCACAGAAACATACCGCCGGCGTTCCGGCGCCGGTAAGGGTGAAAAGGTGGGGTAAGGGCCCACCAGCCGTCGGGTGACCGGCGGGCTAGGTAAACCCCGTCCGGAGCAAGACCGAATAGGGAGGGATGAGGCGGCCCGCTGACCTCCGGGTACGGTCGCTTGAGGTCCGTCGCGAGGCGGATCCTAGAGAAATGGTCGCCTTCGATACAGAACCCGGCTTACGAAGCGCCCTCCGCACACTGCGCCACGCCGGGAAAAAGATTTCTTGAAAGAGCACGAGGAGGACCACCATGCTCGAGTTACAAACAGAACGCCTGCGCATTCTGGCTCTGGAAAGGGACCATCTGGCCCTTCTCCTTCATCATCCGGACCAGTTTGATAAAGACATGACGTTGAATTCTCCCGCTCCAGGAACACAAAATCCTCTGGCGGTCTCCCACGAGGAGATGGGGCGCCGGGTGGACGAAGATCCGGAGCGTTACTATTGGTACACGGACTGGAAAATCATCCTTCGGGAAGAGCGCACGGTGGTGGGAGAGCTTTGTTTTCTGGGGGCCCCCGATACCGAAGGGCGCGTGGAGGTGATCTACAGCATCGCGGAGCCCTACCAGCACCAGGGGATCATGACGGAGTGTCTGCGGGTGATGATTACCTGGGCGTTTCGTCAGCCCGAGGTGCGGGCCCTCGTCGCGGAGGTTCCCCGGGATAACTTTGCGGCGGCCCGGGTGATGGAGAAGGCGGGAGCGGAAAAGCTCAGGGAAGGCGGGAGTTCGTGCTGGTGGAAGATCTGTAAAAGGGGCTAAGGGAGGCCTAGTTGCGGTCCCGAAGATGAGACGAGGGCCTTTGCCCTTTTACCCAAGGTGAGACCTTCGGGATTTTCGTCGTCGCTGGGGATAGGGGGAGAAAAGGGAAGCCCCCGGACCCAGGGGTCAGGGGGCGCGATCTCTGGTGCGGAGGCGTCCTACTTCGCCGAGAAGAAGGCCTCGGCGGGGGGTTGGGGAAGATCTCCCATCTTTTTTCGAGAGGCGAGGACCTTGTCTGAGGCCTCTTGGTGCCAGGCCTGAAGCCGGGCGCCTAACCCCGGCTGGTGTAGCGCCAGGATGCGGGCGGCCAGGAGGGCGGCATTTTTCCCTCCCCCGACGCCCAGAGATCCCACGGGGACTCCGGGGGGCATCTGGGTCACGGCCAGGAGGGCGTCTAGCCCTCCGAGGGACCCCGATGCCACCGGCACGCCGAGGACGGGGAGGAGAGTGTGGGCGGCCACCACCCCGGGGAGGGCGGCGGAAAGGCCCGCCACAGCCAGGAGCACCCGGAGGCCCCTCTTTTGGGCCGAGGCCGCGTAGGCGGCGACGTGGTCCGGGGTGCGGTGGGCCGAGGCCACCGTGACTTCAAAGGGAATGTCCAGGGCCCGGAAGATCTCTGCCGCCTCCTGGGCCAGAGGCAAGTCGGAGGCGGAGCCGAGCAGGACGCCCACCCGGGGTCGGGCGGTACGAGCCCGAGCCCCGATGTCCCGGCGGAAGTGCATGCCGGGAAAAGAGATCTTTTTTACCCCTTCATAGGCATTTTCCCAAGCTTCTTCTAGGTCGTTTCCCCGCCCCACCACCGTGAGCACTCGCCCTCCGGCGGTGATGACCTCGTCTGAGGAGTTCTTTATCGTTCCCGCATGGAAGACCATCACGTCGTCCCGGCCTGCAAGGGCTTCGAGCCCGGAAATGACGCGGCCCTTTTCGTAGGGGCCCGGGTACCCTTCGGAGGCGAGGACCACTCCCACCGTGGCTCGGGGAGACTCCGAGGGCCACGGGTACGAGGCGAGGTCTCCCTGAGCACAAGCTAAAAGGGCCTCGGCCCAGTCCATATCAAGGGCCGGGAGGACCACCTGGGCCTCGGGGTCTCCGAAGCGCACGTTGTACTCCACCACGTGGGGTTCGCCTCCCACCACCATAAGGCCTACGTAAAGAACGCCGCAGAAGGGAATGCCCTCTTCCTGGAGACCCCGAGCGGTGGGCTCCAGGATACGACTTTCTATTTTCTGCATGAGGCGAGCGTCGGCTTGGGGTACGGGGGTGTAGGCTCCCATGCCTCCGGTGTTGGGCCCTTGGTCTCCTTCGGCAACGCGTTTGTGGTCCTGGCTGGGAGGGAGGAGGCGAAAGTTTTGTCCATCGAAAAGGGCCAGGACCGTCATCTCCCATCCGGGCAAAAAGTCTTCCACCACCACGGTTTTCCCCGCTTCTCCCAGGACGTGCTTTTCCAGGAGATCTTGGCACAGGCGATCGGCTTCTTCTCGGGTCTCGGGCAAAAAGGCCCCTTTGCCCGCCGCCAGGCCGTCGGCTTTGACCACGAAGGGAGGAGTTCTCTGGTCCAGGGCCCGCTGGGCCTCTGCCAGGGATTGACACACGGCGAAGGGGGCGGTGGGAATGCCATGGCGCCCCATGAACTTTTTGGCGAAGGCCTTGCTGCCCTCCAACCGGGCTCCCGATGCTCCAGGGCCGAAGACCGCAAAACCCTCCGTCCGGAGAAGGTCCGCCACTCCGGCAACGAGGGGGGCCTCGGGGCCCACCACCACCAGGTGGGGATCTATGCTGCGGGCGAGGTCGACGACGGCATCGCCGTCGTCGACGTCTGTCGGATGTAACGTAGCCCGGGGAACCATGCCGGGGTTCCCCGGGGCGGCGTGAACTTCATGGCGCCCTTCGCGGGAAAGGGCCCAAACTAGGGCATGTTCTCGGCCGCCGCCTCCCAGTACTAAGATTCTCATCGTGAAGCCCCCTCTCTTTATCTGGACCCTAGTGGCGAAAGGTCCGTCCCCCTCCCACAAACATGGCCAGACGGAGCCGCTCCGCCACAGCGAAGACCTCGGCGTCCCGGACGGATCCCCCGGGCTGTATCACGGCGGCGATGCCCCCTCGTGAGGCTTCTTCCAGGCTATCGGCAAAGGGGAAGAAGGCGTCCGAGGCCAGTACGGCCCCCAGGGCCCTTTCTCCTGCCTGGGCCAGAGCCCAACGCACGGCATCCACGCGGTTGGGAAACCCCCGCCCCAGGCCCAGGGTCTGCCCCTTTTGGGCCACCACTATGGCATTGCTTTTGGACAGGGCGGCGCTTTTCCAGGCAAAGATCAGATCATCCCAGAGATCGGGGCGTGGTGCCCCCACCCAGGTTCCCTGGGAGGGAGAGGGGATGGGAGGAAGGCGATCTTCCTGGACCAGGGTGCCGCTCCAGGTGGAACGATACTCCAAGGAATCGAGGTGTCTCCCGGGCCACTGGACAAGGCGCAGGGAGGGGCGGCGATTTTTTAGTTTTTCCAACCCTGCGGGGTCAAAGGACGGAGCGGCCACGATCTCGAGAAAATGCTCCCCGAGCTCCTCACAGGTCTTGGCGTCCACCTCCCGGGAAAACCCCGCGATCCCTCCATAGGCAGAAACGGGATCACAGGCCCAGGCGCGCTCCAGAGCTTCGAGGCCGCTGGATCCTCGGGCGATGCCACAGGGGGTGCAATGCTTCACCAGGATACACGACGGGGCGTCGGAAAAGAGCTCCATGCCCCTGAGGGCCGTGTCCAGGTCTAGGATGTTGTTGTAGGAGAGGGATTTTCCCCCCAGGATTTTCCAGGGGGCCCTCTCCAGGGGAGAAAGGAAAAGCCCCGCAAGTTGGTGGGGGTTTTCCCCATATCGGAGCTCTTGGGCCCGGTGCATGGGACGCACCAAAAGAGGGGCCTCGGGGCCGGGCCGGGGGAGGCCCATCGCGGAGCGCAGCCCCTCTTCGATGGTGGCGTCGTAGAGAGCCGTGGCAGAGAAGGCCCGAAGGGCCAGGCGTTGACGAGTGGGGAGGGTAACGTCGCCCTGGGAACGAAGCTCTTCCAGGACAAGGGAGTAGTCCCCAGGGTCGGTTACTACCACGACGTGAGGGAAATTCTTGGCGGCGGCCCGCAAGAGGGTCACCCCGCCGATGTCGATATGCTCGAGGAGGACTTCCAGGGGCTCCCCTTGAAGGGCTTTTTCTTCGAAGGGGTAAAGGGTACAGACCACCATGTCCAGAAGGGGAATGGAAAAGCGTTCCACATCCTCTCTGTCGACGGGGACGTGGCGACGGGCCAGGATTCCTCCCGCTATGGCGGGGTGAAGGGTTTTTACCCGCCCCCCCAGCATGGGGGGGAGTCCCGTGAGCTCTGCCACCTCCGTCACGGTGAGGCCCCCATCGACGAGGGCCTTAGCGGTGCCGGAGCTCGACACCAGGTCCCACCCTAACTTCTGCAGTTCTCGGGCAAAGGGTACTAGCCCTTCTTTACTCCATACGGACAGCAAAGCTCGGCGCTTGGTCACGAACCATACGCCTCCTTCCGTCGAGTTTGAAGACTCCGGCGAAGAGGTCCTGCAGCGTCCTCCAGTACAGGTCATGTTCCGCAGCGTGGATGCGCTCTTCCAGTGTCCCCAGGGTATCTCCGTCGTGCACCCGTACCGGCTCTTGGGCCAGGATGGGGCCGTGGTCCACCTGGCGATCCACCAAGTGGACGGTGACCCCCGTCACCCGGACGCCGTGGTCATAGGCTTCTCGAATGGACCTCATGCCGGGAAAGGCGGGCAAGAGGGAGGGGTGGATATTGACGATGGAGTTGGCAAAGGCGCTCACGAAGGGGGCGGAGAGGACGCGCATGAAACCCGCCAGCACGACCCACGACACGGCCTCCGACCTCAGGGTCTCTTCCAGCTGACCTTCTGCCCGGGGCCTCCCGAGCTCTTCATAGGGGAATACCGCCGTGGCTAGACCCAGGCTGCGGGCGATCTCCAGGCCGGGGGCCCGTTCCCGGTCCGATCCCACAAAGGCGATGTCCGCCGCGAGGTCTCCGGCGATGCACCTCCGAGCCAGGGCCTCCATGTTGGACCCCCGGCCAGAGATGAGGATCGCCATGCGGGGCGTCATGAGATCACGTCCCCAATTACCACCGGGCTCTCTCCCAGATCCTGGAGCATGGCGGTGACGCCCCTGATGTCCTCCGGGGCCACGACAAAGACGAAACCTATCCCCAGGTTAAAGACGCGTCTCATCTCGTCTTCGGTGATGTCTCCCGCTCGCTGTAGCACGTCAAAGATGGGGGGCCTGTGCCAGGAGCCGAAATTCAGCGCGGGGCGATATCCTCCCAAGATCCGCTGGATATTTTCCTCTAGCCCCCCTCCGGTGATGTGGGCCATGCCCTTGACCTTTCCCGTGGCACAGGCTTGGAGCGCCGAGGAGACGTAGAGCCTGGTGGGGCGGAGCAAGACCTCCTCCAGGGGGGCATCCAGTTCGGGGAGCACCGTCTCTAGATCCATCCGGGCTTCCCGTAGGGCGCGCCGCACCAGAGAGTACCCGTTGCTGTGGACGCCTGAGCTAGTCAGCCCCACGATCCGGTCTCCGGGACGTACCAAGCTTCCGTCAATGAGGTCTTTTTCTCGTACCATGCCCACGGCAAAGCCCGCCAGGTCGAAGCCTTCGTGGGGGTATACCCCCGGCATCTCCGCCGTTTCTCCTCCGAGGACGACACACCCACAGGCGGCACAGGCATCGATGACGCCCTTCAGTATGTTTTGGTAGCGGTGGGCGTCCAGGGCGCCGCAGGCGAGATAGTCCAGGAAAAAGAGAGGCCGGGCGCCGCAGGTCACTAGGTCGTTTACGTTCATGGCCACGAGGTCTTGTCCCAGGCCTTCAAGGCGCCCCGCCTCGCGCCCCAGCTCCATCTTCGTTCCCACGCCGTCGCAACATGCGGCGAGCAGGAGATCTCCCTCCAGGCGGAAGAGGCCGGAAAACCCTCCCAGCCCTCCCACGACCCGGGGATCGGTGGGGTGGTTTTTCATCAGACCCTTGATGACGTCCACCCAGGCGTTGCCTCGGTCGATGCTCACTCCGGCGCGTTCATAGCTCCAGCCCATGGTTCTCCTCCTCCATGTACTCGCCGTTGAAACAGGCGGTGCAGATCTGATCCCCCGGGAGGCCGATGGCCTTCTTCATGTCCTCGATGGAGAGGTACGCTAGGGAGTCAGCTCCCACCTGTTGGCCAAGCTGTTCCAGGTCCATGCGGGCCGCCGCCAGCTCTTCGCTGGTGGGAGTATCGATGCCATAATAGCAGGGAAAGCGCACCGGGGGAGAAGCGATGCGGAGGTGGACGCTCCTAGGCCCGCTCTCGCGGATCATGGCGATCATGCGGGCCGCCGTGGTACCCCGCACCAGGGAGTCGTCTACCACGACGACATCTCGATCTCGAAGGAGCTCTCCCATGGGACTCAGTTTGATGCGAACCCCCAGGTCTCGCACCCGCTGGGTGGGTTGGATGAACGTCCTCCCTACGTACCGATTTCTCACAATGGCCTTCTCGTAACCGATGGCGGCGCTTTCGGCGTAGCCCATGGCGGCGGTGGTGCCGCTGTCGGGCATTTCGGTCACGAAATCCGCCGTCACGGGGAAGACTTTTGCCAGGCGATGACCCATCTCCTTCCGGGCGGCATAGACCCCCACGCCGTCGATGACGCTGTCCGGTCGGCCAAAGTAGACGTACTCGAAGGCGCAGGCGTAACGCCGCCGGGGCTTATAGGGAAGGGCAATGGATCTCATGCCATCTTCGTCCAGAATGACAAGCTCTCCCGGGGCCACGTCCCGGACCACTTCCGCCCCCACGAGTCTCAGGGCGCAGCTTTCCGAGGCGATGTACCATACGTCCCCCCGTCGCCCCAGCGCCAGGGGGCGGAAACCCCAAGGGTCTCGAGCGGCCACCAAGCGGTTTCCCAGAAGCACCGCCAGGCTGTAGGCTCCTCTGAGGCGAAGCAGGGCGGATACCAGGGCGTCCAGGGGGGGCTTGTGGGCCTGGTGGGCCATGAGATGGAGGATGACTTCTGTGTCCGTGGTGGACTGAAAGATGGCTCCTCGCCCTTCGAGGAACTGGCGTATACCGTCGGCGTTGGTCAAGTTGCCGTTATGGGCCACCGCCACAGGTCCCCGGGCATACGAGGCCGCCAGGGGCTGGGCGTTGGTCAGCCCCGATCCTCCGGCGGTGGAGTAGCGCACGTGGCCGATGGCCGCCCGGGCGAAGACCTGGGTGAGGCTTTCCTGGCGCAACGCCTCGTGTACGAGCCCCAGACCTCGACGGTTCTGAAGCCCTTCGGTTTCGTCCATCCACGCCACGCCCGCCGCTTCCTGACCTCGGTGTTGGAGGGCGTAAAGCCCCAGGTACACGTCCTCCAGGATAGGGCTAGGGTGGGGGGAGAAGACGCCGAAGACGCCGCACATTTTAGTTTGCCCCTTTCCAGGCGGCGGTCAGATCGTCGCAGGAAAGGTTCAAGACATCGTCTACCCGGAGGCGGGATCCTCCCAGGACTCCGATCTCTTCCAGGGGCCACCCTTCCCAAAGCCGTCGAAAGGCCGCCACGCCCTCCGATGCCACGGCGTAGATGGCTCGGGGGCCCCCTTCGCCGAAAAGGATCTCCTCGTCCCACCTCCAGTCGAGGGGAAGGGAGAGAAGAGCTCCTACCTCCGAGGCCAAGAGCTCTTTGGCCAGCGCTACGGCCAGCCCCCCGCCCGAGATGATGCGGCCGCTACGGGCGTGTCGCCCCAGGGCGACGGCGCGGGCCCTCCGGGAAAAGTCCGCCTCCCACGCGCCGGAAAAGGGCGGCGGAGTGCCCCGTAAAGGGGCCCCACGCCGGAGGAGATAGCGGCTGGCTCCCAGAGATGCCCGAGGGGATCCCACGAGGAACACCCGATCTCCAGCGCGTCCCTGGCCTCCGATGAGGGGGGCGTCGTGGTCGGACAGGGATCCTACGGCTACCACCACCGGGGTGGGAAGGATACGCCCGGCGGGGCTTTCGTTGTAGAGGCTCACGTTTCCGGAAACCACGGGACATGCCAGGGCTCGGCAGGCTTCTGCCATGCCCCGTATGACCTCCTGAAGTTCCCAGAACTGGTCGGGCTTTTCCGGTGAAGGGAAATTGAGGCAATTGGTCAATCCCAAGGGCGTGGCGCCGCACACCGAGAGGGCCCGGACGGACCGGGCCACGGTCTCCGCGCCGCCATTAAAGGGGTCCGTAAAGCATTTCCAGGGGTCGGCTTCCATGGAAAAGGCCACTTGGGCCTTGGCCTGGGGCACTCGGATCAGGCTTACGTCGCCGCCGGGACCCGCCAACGTGTTGGTCTGGACCATGGAGTCGTACTGCTGGAAGATGGCCTCCTGGCATCGTAGGTTAGGATCTCGAAGGAGGGCGAGGAGCTCGTCGTTCCACCCCTCGGGACTTGGTCTCACGGTCGGGGGGATTTTTTTCCGTTCTTCTCCGTCGTGAGGGGGGCGAGATTCCCACGGGATGATGGGGGCGTTGCCTCCTATGAGCTCCGGGGGCAGGTCCACCACCACGGAGCCTTGGGATGTGTAGATGTAGCGCCGCTCCTCGGTGATGACGCCTATGGGGGCGCATTCCAATCCCCATCGTCGGGCCCGACGCTCCACCTCATTCACCATGTCGGGATCGACCACCAAGAGCATGCGCTCTTGGGACTCGGATAGGGCGATCTCCCCGGGAGTCATCCCCGCCTCCCGCAGGGGAATGCGGTCCATGTCGATGACCATGCCCACGCCGCTTTTGGCCGCCACCTCGCTGGAAGACGACACCACCCCAGCGGCTCCCATGTCCTGCATGGCGGCCACTAGCCCCTCTTCCAGAAGTTCCAGACAGCATTCGATGAGGAGCTTCTCTGCAAAGGGATCGCCGATCTGTATCTGAGGTCGACTGGATTGAGAGTCTTCGGAGAGCTCGACCGAGGCGAAGGCGGCTCCCGCGATGCCGTCTCGCCCCGTTCGAGACCCCAGGAGAAGGACCTTTTGTCCCGGCCGGGCCGTCTGGCTTGACACCATCTTGTCCAAAGAGACCACTCCGGCGCAGAAGGCGTTCACCAAGGGGTTTTCGGCGTAGGATGGATCGTAAACGGTCTTGCCGCCCACCGTGGGCACCCCCACGGCGTTGCCGTATCCCCCCACACCTCGAACGATGCCATCTTGCAGGCGTCGCACCCGAGGAGATTCGGGGGATCCGAAAAAGAGGCCGTCCATGGATGCCACGGGGCGGGCCCCCATGGCCAGGATATCCCTAATGATGCCCCCCACGCCCGTGGCGGCGCCCTGGTAGGGTTCCACCGCCGAAGGGTGGTTGTGGCTTTCCACCTTGAACGCCAGGCCGATGCCCTGCCCCAGGTCGACCACCCCGGCGTTTTCCCCGGGGCCTTGTAGGACGGCGGGGCCTTCTGTGGGAAAGAGTTTCAGGAGGGAGCGGGTGGATTTGTAGCTGCAATGCTCGGACCACATGACGCCGAAGAGCTGGAGCTCGGTCTCGTTGGGATCCCTTCCCAGCTCTTGGACGAGGGCTTCGTATTCCTTCGCCGATAGACCAGCTTTTTTAAAATCCATGACCATGCCCGCTCCTTTTGCCTTTGTTCTGGCACCATGCCACTACCGAATCCCAAACCCCTTTTCCGTCTTCTCCGCCGATTCTGGGGTCACTGGCGCGCTCCGGGTGAGGCATGAGCCCCAACACGTTGCCCCGGTCGTTGACGATGCCAGCAATGTGGTGAGCCGCACCGTTGGGGTTGACCGAGGGTTCCACCCTTCCGGCGGCGTCGCAGTATCGAAAGACCACCTGACCCCGCTGTTCTAACCGGGCCAGGTCTTCCTCGGGAAGGTAAAACCTTCCGTCGGCGTGGGCGATGGGAAATTGGACCACCTGTCCCTTTTGATAGGCGCCGGTGAAGGGTGTGTCCGTGCGGTCCACCCTCAACAGGCACGGACGGCCGATGAAGCGCGTGTCCCGGTTGGGGAGGAGTGCCCCGGGGAGGAGGCGGCTTTCCGTGAGGATTTGAAAGCCATTACATATGCCTAGAACCAGCCCCCCTCGATCTGCGTGGCGGCGTACCTCCGCCATGATGGGGGCCCGGGCGGCCAGGGCCCCCGGACGTAGGTAATCTCCGTAGGAAAATCCCCCTGGAAGGACCACGAGATCGGTCTCCGGGGGCAGGGTGGTGTCGTCATGCCAGAGGGGCCCTACTTTCATGCCGGGGACCTCTGCCAAGGCCCGGAGGGCGTCCCGGTCACAATTGCTTCCAGGGAAGACGATCACCGCCGAGCGCATCAGAGGGCCTCCAGGTCGACGCGGGCCTCCTCGATGAGGTCGTTCACCAGGAGGTTTCGACACATGGCCTCCACTTCACTCCGCGCCTCCGCAGCGTTGGGGGCATCTACCACCACTGATACCACGCGGCCGATGCGCACGTCCTCAAGTCCGAGGTGTCCGAGGCGCCGCAGAGAACTAAAGACCGCTTTCCCTTGGGTATCCAGTACGCCGCCCTTTAAGGCGACGATGATCTCCGCTCGAAAACGCATCTTCTCAAGCCTCCTGTTCCAATCGTTTCCAGATTTCCCGGTAGGCCCCCAGGACATCGCCGAGGTCTTTTCGGAACCGGTCTTTGTCCAGGCGGTCTCCGGTGCTCTTGTCCCAGAAGCGGCAGGTGTCCGGAGATATTTCATCCGCAAGGATCAGGGCTCCGTCCGCCGTGCGTCCGAATTCTAATTTGAAATCCACCAGCACGATGCCGAGGCGGTCGAAGAGCTCTCTCAGCAGCGCGTTAACCCGAAGGGCGATGCTTTTTATCATTGCCAGGTCTGTTTCGGTGGCCCAGCCAAAGATCAGGGCATGGTCTTCTGTGACGATGGGGTCTCCCAGGGTGTCGTCTTTGAGGTAGAGCTCCATCAAGGGACGCTCCAGGACCTTTCCCTCGGGGACCCCCAGCCTCTTGCAGAGGGAGCCGGTGGTGATGTTGCGCACCACCACTTCCAGCGGCACGATGGTGACCTGGCGCACCAACTGACGTCGGTCATCCACCTTCTCTAGAAAGTGGCTCGGCACGCCCTGATCCCGAAGGTGGCGGAAGAGGCGGGCGCTGATGAGGTTGGTGAGCGTTCCCTTGCCCTCAAGTTGGGCCTTTTTTTCCGCGTTGAAGGCCGTGAGGGAGTCCTTGTACTCCAAGAGGAGCACCTCGGGCCTTTCCGTGGTGTACACCTTCTTCGCTTTCCCTTCATAGAGCAAGGTTCCCTGTGTCATGCCATACGCCTCCCGATCCAGGATTTGTTTACATTATAGTCAAAAAAAATATAAATGTCAATAAGCATCTTCCCGTCTGGGGGAGCGATGCCCTTTCTGTGTACTGCGATCCCTGGTCCGTATTGAATATCTCGGGTCTCCCGTACCGCTCCAGAGCCCTAGTCAGCGCCCGTACGCAGAACGACGCCTCCAGACTGTTCGAAAGCTCCCAGGAGAGCACGTACCTCGTCCCCCAGTCGATCACCGCGCTCAGATACATGAATCCCCCCTTCATGCGGAGATGCGTCACATCGGAACTCCAGACGTGGTTCGCCCGCTCAACCGTCACCCCGGAAAGAAGATACGGGTACACCGGATGACGGGGGTACCTCCGGCTCGTGTCCGGACCGGTAGCGACTCCCCGGATTCCCATGAGCCTCATCAGACGCATCACGCGCTTCCTTCCGACTTCGAAGCCTTCGCGCCTGAGGTGCGAAGCCATCTTCCCGGAACCGTAGAACGGCGTCTCCGTGTACTGCCTGTCGCTCGATTCCATCAGCAGAAGGTTTTCCGCCGTATCCCGGCAAGGCCCGAAACGCGAAGTGCGGCCGTGGAAGCTGGATCGGCACAGTCCGAGCAGAACACACTGCCTTCTCACACTGATCGACGGGTTGTCCTTCTCGATCAATCGCCTCTTCTCCTCAAGCGAGAGGTTTTCATTTTTTTTCAACCAGTCCAGCTCTATCTTCAGCCGACCGATCTCTTCGTAAAGAGGAGCCGTGACAGCCTCCTCCGTTTTCTTGCCCCCCCTTTCTCCGAATACGACCTTCGCATCGGCCTGGAGCGTCTTCTTCCATTTGCAGAAGATCTCCCCTTCGTGGGCGACGCTCTCGTCTTCTTCGCCCCTTCGGCCCTCGGTGCGTGTGCTCACGAGCCACCCCCTGTTCCCGGAGTATCCTGCCGATGGTTTTCGCGCTGATCGTGAGGTTGTGTTCTGCGGCAAAGAGTTCTGCCATATGCTGACAGCTTGCCCCC
>Ga0116187_1004381_pt1 | contig 12380 bp, 13 predicted proteins | sample AD_JPNNA6_MetaG_FD_89755 | JGI IMG/M metagenome (GOLD analysis project Ga0116187, IMG submission 89755) | Active sludge microbial communities of municipal wastewater-treating anaerobic digesters from Japan - AD_JPNNA6_MetaG | ecosystem: Engineered > Bioreactor > Anaerobic > Digestate | place... | reverse complement strand
GTCCGATCGCCCGCTTTTTTTAATTAAGATCCCTCGGTTGGGGCGACGCATGCGTCGCCCGTACTGTGAAACCTCGCCCGCTTTTTTTATTTAATTTACCTATGTAGGGGCAGGCCCCCGTGCCTGCCCGGGTAAGACCACCGGTAACCACGGGGGGTTACCCCTACCATTGAAACATAATGGGTCACAAGGCTCACGTTTTCTGGCGAGGGAACGTGTGTCCGATCGCCCGCTTTTTTTAATTAAGATCCCTCGGTTGGGGCGACGCATGCGTCGCCCGTACTGTGAAACCTCGCCCGCTTTTTTTATTTAATTTACCTAGGTAGCGGCAGGCCCCCGTGCCTGCCCGGTTAAGACTACGGGTAACCACAGGGGGTTACCCCTACCATTGAAACATAATGGGTCACAAGGCTCACGTTTTCTGGCGGGGGAACGTATGTCCGATCGCCCGCTTATTTCTTTTGTATTGCTCGGTTGGGGCGACGCATGCGTCGCCCGTACGGTGAAACCTCGCCCGCTTTTTTTATTTAATTTACCTTGGTAGGGGCAGGCCCCCGTGCCTGCCCGGTTGAGACTACGGGTAACCACGGGGGGTTACCCCTACCAACGGAGACCTGCCGGTCGACCCTCTCGCGCGGCCCGTGCCCGCAACAAGGTGGAGAGCATCTGGACACCGGCGAAAACAACAAGGTGTTAATTTAGAACGTACGTGCTAATTGTCCTGCATATTTCAGATACATTTGCATTGCTCACAAACTCAAATTTTACTTTTCCTAATCCACTGAACCACAACTCAAGTTCACTATCCAAATCAATTACTCCAGCTGTTTCAATCGAAAAGGCTTGTATCTTGCTGTAGGGTAATGAGGTGAAATCCTTCTTTTTCCCCGTTATTCCTTGGACATTGATGGCAATGATGCGCTTATTAGTAAAAACAATGCCATCTCTTAACGCTTGATATGTTCCCAATATTCTTTCATTTTCGATGAAAATCGAAGATATCATGCCTTCAAATTGTGAGTTGTTTACTGGCCGTAACTTTATATACGCCAAATTTGTGAAGTCTACCATTTTTTACCCTCCAACAATTATTAGATGTTATAGCAATTATTATTAAATAATAGCATAACTTACCCTTTTAACATTAATAATAATACTTTTCCAAATTCATTTATTAGATTTGATAATCCCTTTTGTCTTCAATAGATGCCAATAAACTGGGATGTTGTGTTAGTTTTGGATTCCGATTCCCCTTTTTCAGAAGACCTAAATCAATAATTCCCAAAACTCATCCAATTTAGCAGAATTTTAAGTCTCCCCTTGCGGGAAGCGTCAACCAGGAAGTTGTGGAACAGGCAGGCTTGTTCCCTGCGATGGTCTTCTGGCAAGTAAGTGCCGTGTCTGCCCGGGTAAGACCACGGGTAACCACGGGGGGTTACCCCTATATGAGACCCGCCGGTCAGCGACCTCGCACGGTCAGGAGACCGGCGAGAACTGTGGTCGGTTCGAATACCCACAGGGGGTACAGGTGTCCGATCATTCGCTTTTTTCTTTTAATTCCAACAGGAAGGTTAGCAAAAAATCAAAACCAAGCCTCCAAGAAACTATCGCAACCCCAAAAAACGCATATAATATATATATCTGTTATGTTGACAAAAAAGGAGGAGATTTTGAAAAAGAACATATTACTTATCGTCACGATTATCCTGACACTCGGTACAGCCGCATGTGGGGGAAGTACACAGGCCACTCCTGAAAAGGTAGATCCGGTTGCTGCCACTGTTGCCGCTCTAGATAGAGAGACAGCGGCACAAACTCAAGTGGAAGAACCAACCCTTGAGCCCACCATCCAAATTGAACAACCCACAATAGAACCCACACTTGCACCCTTGGGATATTCAAGAGCCAATCCTTATTCCGGAACAGAAATAGTTTCAGTCCCTAATTGGGATGTCCAAGTTCTTGAGATCAAACGCGGCATTGATGCCTGGAATGACATTAATGCAGCCAATCCATATAATGAACCAGCTCCTGAAGGTATGGAATATCTCCTAGTAAAAATCTACGTTAAATGCACGTACAATGACAGTGATGAGCATGGCATCAGTGGGTATGATTTTGACGTTACAGGGGATAAGGCAATTTTATACACAGCTGACATGGCTAGTGTAGTGAAACCAACACCAGAATTAGATGCAAAACTGGTTGCTGGTGGGGAAACCGAAGGTTGGTCAGCCTACTTAGTCGGCCAAGGTGAAAGTAACTTGATGCTGATATTCGATGAAATGTGGAGTATTGGTGAAAGCTCAAAGCGATACATTGCTCTCGATGCCGGGGCTTCAATCAACGTTCCTTCTGATTTATATACTATCCCTCCTTCTGAGTTAGGAAAAGAACGTAAATCCCCTGTGCCATTCAACGAAAAACTGGTCACAGAAGATTGGGAGACCTCGATCCTTGAAGTTGTCCGTGGTGATGCCGCATGGAATTTAGTACTGGAAGCTAATCAATTCAATGAGCCGCCTACTGAGGGTTATGAGTATATTGCTGTCAAGTTTTATGTTCGCTACATTGGAACAGAGGATAATTCAAACAGGATTGATGGCTATTTCTATAACTTAACAGGCAGCGCAAACATCTTGCATGATTTACCAAGTGTAGTAGACCCTAATCCAGCGCTTGATATTTCCCTTTATCCAGGTGGTGAATTTGAAGGTTGGGTGGTTTTCCAGTCAGTCATCGGGGAAACGAATTTAATGTTTGCCTTTGAAGAAACATGGAACTTTGATGACAATAAAGTAAGATATTTGGCTCTTGATGAAGGCGCCTCTCTTGAAGTTCCTTCTGACTTGAAAAACATCAATCCCACCGACACAGGAAAAGAACGCAATGCTCCTGCATTGATGTCAGAGACAGTCATCACAGAGAATTGGGAGATTTCAGTTGTAGAAGTCATTCGTGGAGCTGAAGCCTGGAACATGGCGCTTGCTGCTAATCAATTCAATTCCCCGCCTGAAGATGGATTCGAATATGTTGCCGTCAAAGTTTATGTCCACAATATCGATACAGAGGATGTTGCGCGAAACATAAATAATTCAGATTTCAACACCATTGGCAGCAACGGTGTATTATACGATGTACCCAGCATAGTTGATCCTGAACCAGCACTCGATATTACCCTCTTTCCTGATGGTGAATATGAAGGATGGATGATTTTAACAGTTGCAGTCGGCGAAACAGAATTAAGACTCGTTTATAATCCGTTGTTTGAATTCAGTGACAAAAACAAAAGATTCATATCGCTTGAACCTTGATAGATTTGTAACCATAAGTTGCTCTGGTTAATGAACCAGAGCAACTTTCATTTAATTCTACGTCCACGAATTGTCATCATCAAAAAATCATTGTGAAACGTTGAATCAGATGCCAGTCCACGAAAGGCAAGTATGGGCTTCTGGAGTGGTTTCTGAGCTTCACAAGTATGCTGATCTCGAACAGGATGAATTCATTATTCTTGCGGGCGAAAAGTATCGGGAATTTATTCTTCCATATATGCGCAACTACAAAATACCGTTCGAAGGTCTGTCATTTGGCAACCAGTTAAAGGCGCTGAAAGAAGTTGTTGGTTTTTAGGACTTGATGGTTCTGAGCTGCTGTTTTAGCTATCTAAATCGGTAGTTTGTCGACGCTTATCTCTCCAACAGCTCACGCATTACCTCAACCCCCTCCGCCTGAAACCAACCAGGCTTTCTCTTCAAGTGTTAGTTGTTCAACGATCTGTCTGGTGCTTTCGCTGTGTTCAGGCAAGGGAATATCTTCCTTCAAACTTGATTGGAAATTTTGGGGTAAATATACCTTTGAATCAGACAACTCCGGTCAGGAGCAAGATCGCCAGGACAATGATAAGCACGCCGATCAGCAATAAGACATAGAAATTTCGAGAGGCGGTCTTATCAACAGCACCCAGGTTGCTGGAAACATCCTCTTTTGCCTGGGCTTTGAAGTCTACCTTACTGATGATCACGTCGAGCTTTTGATAAAGCTCCGTCAGCTCGGGCGAGAACGGCCGGGCTTTTTCGACCTGAACTCCCAGGGCTTTCGCCATCTGGGCAAGCTGCTCTTCAAAGGTTTTGATCTCACTGCTCTTGGTTTTGATCTGTTTCTCGAGGGCTTCAAGTTGATCATCCAGGGGAAGCAACTCACTTTTCAGGTCGCCCTCCAAAGCCTGGATCTGACCCTGCAATTCGTTGAACTGCGTGCTCAAGGCCAATACCTGGTTCTGCAGCCCGGGAAGCTGCGCTGCCAGCTCCGGCTCGGCATTGGTGGCATCCAAGAGAGATGCGGTCAGGCTGCTCAGTCGGCTGTTTAATTCGCGGAGTTGCTCCACTTTGTCAGGGTCATCCGAGCGTTCCATTTCGATGATGCGGCTGCGGGTGTCTTTTACGTCGTGCTGGAAGCGGACTTTTTCCTGCGCGACGGCATCCAGATCGGCTTCAAGTGCCCGCACGCGGTTTTTGGCGTCCGTCAGATCATGTTCCACACCTGCCTGCTGGTTTTTCAACGCTTCAATCTGTTGATCAAACCGCTCGACCACGGCCTCGCGCTGCTCAACCAGCTCCGCCTTTTTCTCTTCGAGCGAACGCCGGTGATCCGCTGCGCCGTCAATCTGCCCCTGTACGGTTAGAAGTTGGTTATAAGCACCCTCATAACTTGGGTCGCTGACCCTGGCTGCCCAGGCTTTCTCACCGAGTTCATCGAGCAGCGCGGCTTTATCACGTTCCAGCCCTTTGAGTTCACTCTTGAGGCGTGCCCCCCGGGTTTTCAGTCGGAAAGCGGTGCTACCAGCAGCAAACCAGGTGCTGAGCTTTCCTGCCCGCCAGAGGTAAATCACCAAGCCCAGGTAAGCCAGCAGGAGCAGAATGCCCATCACAATTGAAACCCACCGTCCACCCGGTTCGGCTGGATTGCCCGTTTGGTTGCAGGCAGTCAGGCCTACAGGCATTAAAGTCAGAAGCACCAAAGCTGGGAGAGAAACACGATGATTTTGGCTGCTCTTTTTCATAGCTCCTCCTCAACGAAAACTAAACAGGTTAATAGAAGTATACCTTATCGACCCGCCTCCAAAGGTTTGATACACCAGTTTGATACACCAATTCTCCTTGTTAATTCCATAGGCTTGTAAACGCCGGGTTTTTCTGATGCCGGGTTTTTCTGGGTTTTTTCTGGGTTTTTCTGAATTGAAAAAAAGACCTTCATCGGCTATAATGTAGGCATGCAGGAGTTAGCCTGATACAATGATCAGTACTAAGCTTGTGTTATGGACAGGAGCACACGCCAGGGTTTTATGGCGCGTGTTTTTCTTTAAATAATGACTGAAACGGAGTAGCAAAAAATGATAGACAGCGGTTTAATCGGTAAAATCGAAAAGGCAAAACGCTACGCAGAAGAAAAAGATCGCATCAGTATCACTAAATTTGAAGCCAAAATCCGTGGGGAAAACAATGACCACATCGTCACTTATGACAATGGCAAATGGAATTGCGCCTGTGATTACTTCCAGGGGCACGGTGTGTGCGCGCACACGATGGGAATGGAATTGATCCTCGAAGGGATGGTTATACCATCCAATCAATTAGTTTGATCTCCTCGAAAGAGGATAAGAGCCTTCGGGCTCTTTTTTAATGGCCTCACAAATTCAGAAAGGACAACATCATGAACGTTCGCATTGAAACCAAGAAAGCCTTCAAGATTGCCGGTTTGGTGACTGTTCACTCCCAGAATGATGATTTTCCCGGACTTTGGGAAAAACTGTTTGAGCAGGTATCCTACGAGAAGTTGGCGGCGCTCGGCAGCGGCGAAGCCTTTGGCACTTGCTTCAACTACCGCACAGAACCGCACGACTTCAGCTATATTGCCGGATATGATGTTCGCTTACCCGAAGAAGCTCATGCCTTGGGGCTGGAAGTGGTGGAAGTTCCGGAGGCTGAATACGCCATCGTCGAGCTGACCGGTCCGGTTCCTCGAAACATCCACCAGGGATGGGAATTCGTGATGGGCGAGTACTTCCCGGCGCACGGGTTGAGGCATGCCGGCACGCCAGACCACGAGTATTATTTCATGGGCGATACGGACTCCCCAGACTATAAGATGGAACTCTGGGTGCCCATCGTTAGAAGCTAAACCGTTTTTGCTGTGCCACTCCCTAGCCCGTAGCCTGGCAAGGCTTTTGGGGTTTATTAAAAAGATAAATGATTTGGAGTGTTATATGGAAGTTGTCAATCAAGCCGAATTAGCCGTCAATCTGTTTTTACAGTCTCTTGGTCCCGCGCTGCAGAGCATCATGGGCGCCATCACGCAGCTCGGAAGCGAGATCTTCTATATCCTCTTTATGCCCACGATTTACTGGTGTGTGGATGCCTGGGCCGGCTTGCGCATTGGGGTTATGCTGCTTTCCAGTGTCTGTTTCAATGGTTTTTTCAAAGTCCTCCTCAAAGGCCCCCGTCCCTACTGGATCAGTGACAAGATCATTCCTGGCGCGCATGAGACGTCTTTTGGCATCCCTTCCGGGCATGCCATGAACTCCACTGCTGTTTGGGGTTGGAGCGCAATTGAGAGCAAAAACCGTAAAGTATATTGGGCGGCAACCGTGATGGTGCTGCTGATCTCCCTGTCGCGCCTGGTTTTGGGGGTGCACTTCCTGAGCGATGTGCTCCTGGGGCTGCTTTTGGGGGCCTTGCTGCTGCTGGCGTTCAGCAAACTGCAAAAGCCGCTTGGTGCCTGGCTGAAAAAGCAAAGCCTGAGAAACCAGCTCTTCCTGGCGTTTTTCAGCTCGCTGTTCATCATCGGTCTCTCTGCGATGGTTATTTTGCTTTCCAGTGGCTGGCAGATGCCAGCAGACTGGGCTGCCCGCGCGGGGGACGTGGACCCGCTTTCACTCGAAGGCGCGCTGATGACTGGCGGGCTTTGGTTTGGCATGCTCGGCGGCTTTGCCTGGCTCAGAGCCCGCCGGGGTGTGATCCAGAGCAATTTTGGTACATGGCAGCGCGTTCTGCGCTACCTGGTTGGGATTGCCGGCGTGATCGCTATTTATGCAGGGCTGGGATCGCTCTTCCCCGAAGACCTGGGGCTGATCAGTGCGATTTTGCGGTACATCCGCTACTTTTTGATCGGATTATGGATCGCGTGCCTGAGTCCGCTGCTGTTTGAGAAAATGAAAATTGGGCGAATTGAAGCAGAGTATAAACCACGGAGCAGCGCTCCATTATTGTAAACAATCACAGCAAGTAGATGTCATATGGGTTTGCGTCACAAAACCCATACCAATTATTGCCTCGAGAAAGCGAACCCACCAACACAAAACCCGCATATTAAAACGTTGGGTTGGCTTTTAAACGCCCTCTTAATTCCCATGCTTCTTTACGCCAACACACCCTACACAGTTTGGAACGAAGGCACATCTTGTACATATTCCATCTGACCTGAGCCCATGATTCGTAGGGTGGGCTGGCGTCACACAGTTTTTTTCGACCCAAGTCTCTTTATAGCCATCCCACCAACACAAAACCCTCACATTCAACCGGTGGGTTGGCTTCTAAACGACCTCTTAATTCTCATGCTCCTTTACGCCAACCTACCCTATTACTTTTTACTATTTTCCAGGCCAGTTTCCGAGAATATGGTGGGGGTCGTGATGTTGAGATCGCTACGTCGCTTCGCTCCTCGCGATGACAGAAATGCTGAATTAAAAGAATTTATCCGTCATACGATAGACAGTTACAGCAAGTAGATGAAGGGTGGGTTGGCGTCACTGAGCCTGAACCAACCTAATCCTTGCTTTAGCCCACCCACCTACTTTTTTTTTACGGCAAAGCCGGGTTGAAATCCAAAATCCAACCTGCAACAATCAAAAATGCCGTGATCGTACGGCATTTTTCTCAGCGGAGAGAGTGGGGTTCGAACCCACGATGGGTACAAGACCCATAACGGTTTTCGAGACCGCCCCGATCAACCACTCCGGCATCTCTCCAACAGGTTTGAGATTATACCTTAAAGGATAAACTGCTGCCCTTTTTCGGCGTATACCGGCACCGGCAGCTCAGGGTGCTCAGCCAGTTTATCGATCAAAGCCTGAGCCTTATCCGGTTCGCCGTGGAAGAGGATGATGCGCTTGAGGCTGTCCTTGCTTGCCAGGGCGTACTCCACCAGCCCGGTCTGACCGGCGTGCGCGCTCAAACCGCCGATGGTTACCACCTCTGCCTTGCGGTAATACTCCTCGCCAAAGATCCTCACCTTGCGTTCACGGTCTGCCAGGCGGCGACCAAGTGTATCGGGAGCCTGCCAGGAGATGATCAGGATGGTGTTGCGCCCATCTTCGATGTTGTTCTTCAGGTGGTGCAGGATCCGTCCATTTTCCGCCATTCCCGAGGCTGAAATAATGATCATTGGTTCATGCCATTCGTTGAGAGCCTTCGATTCATCAACCGACATGGTGTAAATCACGTTATGAAAGTCCAGCCCCTGCATGCGGTGCTCCGCAATATACTGCCAGGTTTCATCGTCAAAACATTCGGTGTGTTTACGGTACAACAGGGAGGCGTTAACTGCCAGCGGGCTGTCGACCACCACCGGGACATTAGGAATTAAGCCGTCGTCCATTGCCTGGCTGAGGAAGTAGGTCAGGTTTTGCGTGCGCCCCACCGCGAAAGCCGGCACGATGATCTTACCCCCGCGCTTAACCGTTCGCTTCACAGCATCAACGAATTCCTCATAAGCATCATCCATTGATTCGTGCGGTTTATCCCCGTAGGTACATTCCATCACCAGCGTGTCTGCCCCTGACGGCAGCACGGGGTCGCGCAAAATGGGGGCATCGTACCTGCCGATATCGCCCGAGAACCACAGACGCTTCGGTTCGCCCTGGTTATCACGATAATCCAGGATGACTGCCGCCGAGCCCAGGATATGCCCGGCGTCCACCAGTGTGGCAGTCACGCCTGGAATAGGTTCAAACCTCTGCTGATACCAAACGCTCTGGAAGAACGGCATCGCCTCGATAGCATCTTTTTGAGTATAGATCGGGTCCAGAGCACGCTCGCCTTTCTTGCGGCGTTTTTTATTGACATACTGGATGTCGCTTTCCTGGATGTGCCCGGAATCCCTGAGCATGATATCTGCCAGGTCTTCGCTGGCATCCGTGGTGTAGATCTTCCCGCGAAACCCCTGCTTGACCAGGTTGGGAATGTTGCCGCTGTGGTCAATGTGGGCGTGCGAGAGGATCATTGCTTCGATTTCGCTGGGATCAAAGGGAAAGTGGAGATTGATAAAGTAAGATTCATCACGTTTGCCTTGAAAAGTACCGCAATCGATCAAAAGTTTATGCCCCTGATGTTCGATCAGATGCATTGAACCGGTGACGGTACGTGCTGCTCCAAGAACGGTTAGTTTCATTCTTTTGTCCTTTCCAATACCTCAAAAATGGCAGTGCCATAACGTTCATAGCGATAGGGGAAAAACTTCATCGCTTGTTTAAGCTCATTGCTATCCGAAATTTCCAAATGCGCCAGTCGGTGAAGCAGATCGCGGGAGATAATCGCGTTGGAAGGCAGACCCTCATCCATGCCTGTTTGTTTCCGCCAGTTTGAGAGGGCATCGCGCCGTTTCATTTCTGCATCGCTCAGGCGATGGTTCCGGCGGGGACTTACTTTTTTGGGATTCTCCCGCCAGGTTTGAATGGTCTGCATGAGCAAACTGCCATACCGCCTGACCTGCCTCTCGGGCAGAGAAGGCAGCAGGCTGAGCTCCTGGATAAAGTGCGGTTGTGTCTGGGCGATTTCAATCAGAGCCCGGTCTGAAAGTACCTTAAAGGGGGGCACGTCACGCTTGCTGGCAATCAGTTCACGCATGTGATTCAGCGCGTCGAGCAGCGAGAGTGCTTCAGCAGAGAGATCCTGGGCGCCTTTGACTCGCCAGATGTCTTCCATATGCTGTGCAAGTGGCTTGACGAGGCGCGCCATGCCTTCGCTATCCTCCAACACGAGTTGCAATCGGTTGCTGGCTTCAAGCTGGGGCAACAACGTGTCGCGCAGGGGAATGAGGAAGTGCGAATCGCACTGCGCATAACTGAGCATTTCAGCCTTTAGCGGTCGCTCCCCCCAGTTGGCGCGCTAGTATTTTTTATCCAGAATCAAATCGAAATATTTTTCGATCAGTGCCGCGAATCCCAGGTTGGGCTCCGCCAGAGCAGTTGCGGCGAGCATGGTGTCAAAGATATTATGGAAAGTAAATTCAAAATCCCGTTTGAGACAGCCGATATCGTAATCACCGGCATGGAAAACTTTCTGGATGTCTGCTCGGGCAAAAAGCATGCCGAGGTCATCCAGTTCGGTAAAGGCAAACGGATCCAGCAGGAAGTCGCTCGTGGAGCTGGAAAGCTGAATCAGACAAACGCGTTCATGATAGGCATGCAGGCTGTTCGATTCGGTATCGATGGCAATAGTATCCTGGGTGGCTAAATGCGCTAGCATTTGCTGGTAAGTTTCGGGAGAGTTGACGATGCCGGCTTCGGGCATCCTGTGTGGCTGCATAGGACTTCATTATACTCTGTAGAGCAAATTAGTTGCCAGTTCCAAGTGGAGAGTGCAGAGGTTTTGCAGATGGACATGAAGTTCAGGTCGACAGGCAAAATCTTGTTAGAATTGGAATTAGAACAGGAGGCAGCTATGCATTTGGTAATGGTAAGGCATGGAGAACAGGATTATACCGTCACGGAAGGTCGCGGCTTTCCGGGTCCGGCTCGCGAGTTGGCGCCGCTGACGGAGCGGGGCGTTGCCCAGGCGGAAGCGGTGGTAAAAGACCCGCGTTTGCAGGGCTGCCAATTGATTGTCAGTTCTCCCTATACCCGCGCGTTGCAGACAGCAGCCATCATCTCCCGCCGGCTCGATCTGCCCATCGAGGTGGCGTTTGACATTCACGAGTGGCTGGTTGATACCCAATACAAGAACCGCGATTTCACCGATACTCTTGCAGCCATAGAGGAAGCGACCCGCTTCAAGGGCGTGCGCACGCCCGATGCAAAATTGAACTGGGAGGGCTACGACCAGGTTGCCCGGCGTGCGGCTTCGGCTTTGCTGCCTTACCTTGCGTATGAAAAAATCATCGTCGTTACCCATGGGTATGTCATGAAACAATTCTACAATCCCGGTCGCATTCCTTATTGCGGAATTGTGGAAGTGGATTTTGACGAAAACTTTACCTGGCCGGGATACATTGAGCGCGGAACGTCCAAGGAGCCGCGATGAGAGCCGTCCTACAGCGGGTTACCACGGGCAGTGTCACTGTCGAAAACGAGGTAGTGGCTCAGATAGGTCTGGGTTATGTAATCCTGCTTGGGATCGGTCCCGATGACACGCCCCAGATTGCCCGGGAGTTGGCTGAGAAGACTGCCTACCTGCGTGTGTTTGAGGATGAAGCCGGCAAAATGAACCTTTCACTATTGGATGTGAACGGTCAGGCAATCGTCGTTTCGCAGTTCACGCTCTATGCCGACACCAGCCGTGGCAGGCGCCCATCTTTCATCAATGCAGCAAAGCCGGATTTGGCAGAACCATTAGTGGACGTGTTTGCGGAACGGCTGCGCGAATTTGGCATTGCCACTCAGCAAGGCGTTTTTGGCGCGCACATGGTGGTGGATATCCGCAATGACGGACCCGTAACCATTCTGTTGGAGCTGCCGCAGGCGTAAAGAATTAATTGTCCCAGGGGGATTTCAGCTTGGATTTTTCAGGCGTTTTAGGCTCGCTCACCTGCAAATCAGGCGTTGCTTGTTCTGGCTCAAGCTCACGAGCTGCTGGAGTTGGGTCGGAAAGAACCGCTTCTGGCTGGAATGCAGGCATCTCCGCCTCTTCTGGAGTCTGTTCTTCCAAAAGTTGGATCTCAATCCGCTCTTCCATGCGCATTTGACCGCGCAGGAAAGCGCCATCTTCACTGCTAAAACTGACCGTGACCACATCGCCCCAAACCCGCCCGGTTGAACGAATCTCGAGCTTCTGGCAGGTAATGTTCCCCTGCACCGTTCCCGCCACCACGACTGTTTCAGCCTTCAACTCAGGGCAAATGACCTTGCCTGTTTCGCCGATCACAACCAGACCCTTGATGACGATGTCGCCTTGCATGGTGCCTTCAATGCGCACCCCACCGGTACCATGCAGATCGCCAATCCAGTGGATGCCCGGTCCCAATACCGAACTCACCTGGGCTTGCAGCCTCTCGGGGGTAAAAACCGCCGTATCCTTCTTGCGCGAAAATATGCTCATCGGCACAATCTTACCCTATCTTTTCTGTATGGAACGGGCATCATCCATTGCTTGCTTTCCACACCCAGC
>Ga0116187_1004379_pt1 | contig 12382 bp, 10 predicted proteins | sample AD_JPNNA6_MetaG_FD_89755 | JGI IMG/M metagenome (GOLD analysis project Ga0116187, IMG submission 89755) | Active sludge microbial communities of municipal wastewater-treating anaerobic digesters from Japan - AD_JPNNA6_MetaG | ecosystem: Engineered > Bioreactor > Anaerobic > Digestate | place... | reverse complement strand
TCACTTGATTGAGCGAGTTCTATTATCGAAAAAAGTAGAGCCTGAGCAATAAACTCAAGGTGACAATCTGAAAACAGAAAATCGGATATCCCAATTCTTACAATACAAATACCACAGCCTAAATTGTCCATACAATACTGGTTGCGAGCCTCTTTGAGGGAGCAAGTGGGATGAAAACGCTCTTTTATGATCTTAAAATATTAACGTTGGAAAATTTGGAACAATGCAAATGAACTCGCACATCCAGGCTGAGATATCGTGAAAATCACCATCAATAATCGGTATATGGCATTGCAGGGTCTGTTCTGGATGCTATTTTGTGTATCCTCCGGCTTCATCTCTTTGTATCTTCAGGGTCGTGGCCTGGGAAATGCGGAAATTGGCACTGTGACGGCATTTTTTGGCATCCTTGCAGCCTTGCTTCAGCCTCTGCTGGGAGGAATCACTGACCGGAGCAGCCGCCTTACCTGGCGCAATATGATCCTGATGCTGGCCATACCCTACTTGGTGATCTGCATTGTCATGCCCTTCGTACCGGGAGCCTGGGCTGGCGCTGTGTTTATGGGTTTGTTGATCTTGCTGGGGAATACCATGATGCCATTCATCAACAGCGCTAATTTTTATTACAGCTACGCGGGAGAATATATCAATTTTGGCGTAGCCAGAGGGATTGGGTCTGGTCTGTATGCGCTTTTGGCACTTGTGATTGGCGTGCTGGCTGAAAAATTCGGGGTCGAAATGGTACCAATCTCCGGAATATTGATAGCGCTGCTCTTCATTCTTGTCGTTTTTCTCATGCCTTCCACGAAAGAGCCTGTCGAGAAAGCACCGAGAGTAAAGGGCTTGGAAAAAGGTTTTCTCCTTCGTTACCCGGCTTTCACCTTGATGCTGCTGGCATGTTTGCTGATGCTGACAACGCATAATATTTTGAATACGTATTTATTGCAGATCATCCAATCCCTGGGCGGAAACAGCAGTCAGCTTGGAATTGCGCTGGCAATCCAGGCGGTTGTAGAAGTGCCGGTGTTGTTCGGTTTTACGAAACTGCTAAAACGTTTTCGACCCAGAACGTTGATGCTGACAGCAGCCATCGGTTTTGCGCTGAAAGCTCTGATGTACGCGCTATCAAGCAGTGTTTTCATGATCTATTTGATCCAGGTCACGCAAATGATCAGCTTTGCGCCTTTTGCTTCCGCCTCCGTTTTTTATACATCCGAAGCTATCGCAAAAAAGGATCAGACGACCGGTCAGGCTTACATGACCAGTATGATGGCTGCAGGAACGGTATTGGGCAGCTTGAGTGGAGGATGGATACTGGAACTGAGCGGCATGAAAGCGATGCTTTCTGTTAATGTCATCATCGCTCTGCTTGGCGTATGCTTTGCGTTCATGTCCGTCAGGAACATCGGCTTACGCCGCAAAGTTTAGTGCCATAAATGTGACATGAGAGCTGGCAGTTCCAAAATTGCCAGTTTTTTTCGGTAGAACAAAACCCTCAACACAGCCACCGTAAACAGAAACGCTCCCCGAAGCGCGATTTACACAGCGTTGAAGCGGTAGCCCCTCAGTCTCAGGGCATTTGTCACCACGGAAACAGAGCTCAGGCTCATCGCAGCACCGGCGATCATCGGGTTTAGCAGTGGCCCGCCAAACAGGTGCAGCACGCCCATCGCAATCGGGATTCCGATCACGTTGTATGCGAACGCCCAGAATAGGTTTTGTTTGATGTTGCGCAGGGTCTTCTTGCTCAGATCGATCGCTACCGGCACATCCATGAGCGTCGAGCGCATCAGCACGATATCGGCTGAAGCGATGGCAACATCCGTTCCGGTGCCAATCGCGATACCAACATCCGCAGTCGCCAGGGCAGGTGCGTCGTTGATGCCGTCGCCAACCATCGCCACAAATCGCCCTTCCGATTTCAATTGGTTGACAATCCCAGCCTTCTGATCGGGCAGCACCTCGCTGAAAACTTGATCCAGGCCCATCATGCGTCCGATCGCCTCCGCTGTGCGGCGGTTATCCCCCGTGACCATCGCAACCTGCACGCCCATTTTATGCAACTGTTTGATCGCATCCTGGCTGTCGGGTTTGACCGTATCTGCTACGGCAATGATGCCCACGAGTTTGTTATCAAGCACCGCAAACATCGGCGTTTTGCCGTCATTTGCCAGGTCCTGACCGAGCTTCAGAGCTCTCTCATCCAGAGAAAGGAATTCTTCGATCATTTTTTGATTGCCGATGCGCAGCGATTTGCCTTCGTAATCGACGACAACGCCCATGCCAGGCAAAGCCCTGAAGCCGCTGACTTCCGGCAGGCTCAAGCCTTGCGCTTCGGCTGCCCGTAAAATTGCTTTGCCCAGAGGATGTTCAGAGCCTTTTTCGGCTGCGCCAGCCAGCGCGAGCAAGTCATGCTCAGTCTGACCCGCCAGCGGCAACACATCTGTCACAGCCGGTTTGCCCTCGGTGATGGTGCCAGTTTTATCCAGCAGGACCGTGTCCACCTGTTGAGCATTTTCAAGGGCATCACCGTTTTTGATTAACACGCCATGTTCTGCCCCTTTGCCCATGCCCACTGTCAGAGCTGTGGGCGTGGCAAGCCCGAGCGCGCACGGACAGGCGATGACCATCACTGCCACGAAAATCGTCAAACCGAATTCCACGCTTTCGTTACCGATCAGCACCCATCCCAGGGCTGCCAGTACTCCCAGCACAATCACAATCGGGACAAAAATCCCCGAGATCTTGTCCGCCAACTTCGCTATCGGCGCCTTTGACCCCTGAGCATTCTCAACTAGGCGAATAATCTGCGCCAAAGCTGTGTCTTTACCGACCCTGGTCGCCCTGAAGTGCACTGCCCCGTTGATATTCAGCGAAGCCCCTGTGACATTGTCGCCAATGGTTTTCTCAACCGGTAGGCTTTCACCGGTCAGCATGGATTCATCCACGGTCGTTGACCCTTTCACCAGTACCCCATCCACCGGGAAGCTTTCGCCCGGGCGCACCACCACCTCATCTCCCACCAATACCTGGCTGGCATCGATCTCGACCTCTTGCCCGTTGCGGATGACGCGCGCTCTCTTGGGGGAAAGCGCCATCAGCTTTTGGAATGCTTCAGAGGTCTTACCAGTGGCACGGGCTTCCATGAACTTACCCAATGTGATGAGCGTCAACACAACCGCTGCCGACTCGAAGTAAAGCGAATGTGCAAAATGGAATTGACCCTGGGTGATTTGCCAAAGCGCGTACAAGCTGTAAAGGTAGGCAGAACCAGTACCGATGGCAATCAATGAGTCCATATTGGGGTGCAACTTCACCAGGTTGCGGAAACCGTTGACGTAATAGGACCAGCCCATGATTACCACGGGGGTGGTCAGCAATAGCTGCGCTATCGCATTATTTAGCGGATTGATAGATGGGTCAAAAAGTGCGGGCAACTTTAGCCCCAGCATAGGCCCCATTGATAGTAATAACAGCGGGACGGTCAAAATAGCACTAACAGTAAAGCGCCGCTGCAAATTTTGCAGGCGTTTCGCCTTATGCGCCTTTTTGCGGTCAAGTTCTTCCTCGATGGTGTTATCAACCGGCAGAATCGCTTGATAGCCAGCCTCCGCCACCGCGCTGACCACCTGCTGCAGACTAATCTCTGCTGGGTCGTAATCGAACGTGAGCGTTTCGGCAGCCAGGTTGACGTTGGCACTCTGCACGCCGCGCAGCTTGCTTACCACCCTTTCCACCGTGGCTGAGCAGGACGCACAGGTCATCCCATGGACTTCCAGTTGGGCATGTTGAGATGGAATGAGAGCCTTGTAGCCGGCATCGTCCACAGCCTGGACAACGCTGTCCAGCGAAACCTGCGATTCGTCGTAACTCAAATGCAGGTTTTCCGCAGTCAAATTGACGTTCGCTTCCGTCACGCCGGGCAATTTACGCACTGCCCGTTCCACGGCAGCGGAACAAGCTGCGCAAGTCATCCCTTCAATGGCTAAGGTCTTAGTTTTCATGAGTATTCTCCTCGTAGGAATGATTTGAAAGGATAGTGCCGCTTGCGTGCAAATGGCATGTGCACTGCCCGGGGTAGCAATCGCAAGGAACTTCCGCGACTACCTGCTTGTTTTGCAGAACATCCATCAGCATCGCGCGATCTTCAGCGGTCATCGGGATATTCTCGATAAGGTAAGCCAGTAGATTCGGTTTTTTTCGGCTGCATATCCGGCCAAGCAAGCCCTCAACTTCAAGCTTCAAGCTCTCGGGCTCTTCCAGATGCGTGGTGTAGACAAAACGACGGGCATCTTTTCGTGCTTGCAGGTAGCCCTTACTGGTCAGCCGTCCAATCAGGGTCTTGATTGTTGACTGGCTCCAGCCGCGCTTTCCATTCAGGACCAGGGCAATTTGCTGGCTGGTGGATTCACCATTCGCCCATACCACCCGCATCACTTCCCATTCCGCTTCGCTAATATTTAAGACCTCGGACATACTGCGTACCTTTCATTCCATCATTTATAGTTTACAACTGTAAACGATACGCTGCAAGTGTTCGTACAACGGTGCAGGTCCCTGTACAAGCTTGCAATTTGTTTCGCTTCCGAGAGGGTTACACTAAAGAAAAATTGGAGGATATATGACTGAGATTCATTATACGTATGAGCCCGAGGCAACACGTATCATTGCTGCCACGGAAGAAGGTCAGGCAGTCGGGGAAATCCATTACGTAGTGGAAAAGGATTACTGGAATGCCGATCACACTTCGGCGGACCCGGAGTATCGCGGTTCCAACATCGCTCGCAATCTCGTTAATATGCTGGCAGATACTGCCCGCGCTGAAGGGGTCAAGATCCTCCCCACCTGTCCTTACGCCAAACACGTCATGGAGAATGACGCTGCTTTTGCAGACGTACTGTTCAAGCACGACACACCTCGAAATTCAGCTTAATTAGTCGGTTTTCACCTCGCCCGGAGTAAAATTGAGAAACTATTCGAGCGAGGTGTCTTATGTATTCACAAGAATTTGAGGCTGTTGCCACTACAGCACGCAGCAAGACTGATCTACTGAAAACCAGGCCCTGGGCTTACCTGTTGGCATCAATTCTTGCAGGCGTTTTCATCGGTTTTGGCGTCATCCTCAGCAATACTGCAGCTGCTCTCACTGCGAGTTCCGGCCTTAGCCGGCTGGTATCCGGGCTAACCTTCGCGGGAGGCCTGAGCCTGGTTGTTTTTGCCGGCGCGGAACTCTTCACAGGCAATCACTTCGTTATCGGCAGCGGTATCCTCTCTGGTCGGGTTTCGCTTGCTGAAGGGTTGAAAGTACTCTTGGTGTGCATGCTCGGCAATTGGCTGGGTGCAATCCTGCTTTCGGTTCTTTTCTCCGCCACAGGTCTTGCGGATGGTGCTGTGGGTGAGTTTATGGCAAATGCTGCTCAAGCAAAGATGAACCTGCCAATAATCGCGCTGATCACACGCGCGGTGCTGTGCAACATCCTGGTCTGCCTGGCAGTTTGGTGCACCTTCCGGCTCAAGTCCGAAACCGCCAAACTGATCATGATCTTTTGGTGCCTGTTCATTTTCATCACCGCGGGCTTCGAGCATAGCGTCGCGAACATGACCCTGCTTACCTCTGCCATGCTTGGACCTTTCAAGGAAGGGCTCAGCCTGGCCGGGTATTTCTACAATATTCTTCTCAGCACCCTCGGTAACCTGCTGGGGGGCATCTGGGGAGTGGCACTGCCCTACTATCTGCTCTCGCGCGAGAAAGAGTAAAAGGTCACAATTAACAAGCTGTTTACTGATCGCATTTACCTTGTTACCTTGTCTGTGTTATCATCGACCGCTGAACGGTAAAACATGAACTCAGAAAAGATCATTTTCCTCGACATTGATGGCACTCTAATCGACTATACGCAAAAACTTCCCGATTCCGCCAGGGAAGCGATCCACCTCGCGCAGGCACGCGGGCACAAACTTCTGATCTCAACGGGACGCAGCAAGCCCGCCATCTATCCCTGGTTGTTGGAGTTGGGATTTGATGGCATGATTGCAGGCGAAGGAGCCTATGCTGAATTTGGTGGAAAGATTGTTTTCGAAAGCCCCATCCCCGAAGCGCAAATCAGCCGCGTCTATACTTACTTTGAAGACCGAAAGCTTGGGCTTTACGAAGAAAGCAACAGCGGGCTCTATGGTAATCGCTATTTCTTGAGTGAAACTGCCTGCTTTTTTGGAGTCTCCCAGGAAGTAGCGGCAGAGAATTTATTGAGGGCATTTCCTGGACTGACTTTTGGCCATCAGCATTACCATCTCGATGTTAACAAGGTCAGTTTTGTCATGACGTCAACAATTAGCAAAACTGAGTTAGAACAAGAATTTGGCGACTATTTCCGCCTTGGCATATGGAATATCTTCGGAAAAGGTCGGGGCTTTGGCGATTTCACCCAGAAAAACCTGTCCAAAGCCACAGCCGTCGCCGCTCTGCTCAACACACTCGGTCTCAAACGTGAAGATACTTTTGCGTTTGGGGATTCGTTCAATGATGTCGAAATCCTGCAGTACTGTCAGACTGGCATCGCCATGGGCAACGCACCGGATGAGCTCAAAGCCGTAGCCGACTACGTGACAAGTGATGTGACAGACGACGGCATTTTTAAGGCTTTCGAACATTTTGGCCTGATCTAAACCAATTCTTCATAACTGTTTTGATAGACTCGGGTAAAATTCATGCAGTAATTAACGCCTCTGGCGCTTTTTTACATTGACTGTGACATCAACCGTGCAAATTCAGAAAACTACTTTTAGAATGAACAGACTTTCTTTCAGGACCATTTTCTTGATCCTTTGCCTGGTTATTGGCCTGACGGTTCAACCAATCATGCCTGCCAGAGGGCAGGAATCCACCCAGAAAGTGGTGATCGAGGATCTCGACACGCGTGAATTTCCAAAATTGACACTGAATTTCAAGATCCTTGGTGGACTGGAACAAGACACTTCTCTGGCTGCCAGTCAGGTGAGTGTCATTGAAAACGACAAGCAAATTGCTGTGGATTCACTCACCAGTGAGTATGTTGGGGTGCATTTTGCGCTGGTGATCAACCCCGAACGCACCCTGGTGCTCACCTATCCCAGTGGTTACAGCAACTATGACCGCATGCTGGCTGCCATGCGTGAGCTTGGCTCTGACCTCACGCCGGTCACTGGGGACATCTACAGCCTCTTCATCAACCCGGATATTCATTACGATCAACTCGAAAACTACACCGAGTGGAAGAAAACCCTGGAAGGGTACAAGGAGAACCAGCGGCAGATGAACAGCTCTCTGCAAAGCCTTGAAGACGCGGTCAGGATGCTCACCGGCAGCCCCGCAACCAAGGAAACTGTCCTGGTCTACATGACCCCTTACATCGAGCCGACTGAGATTCCTGCACTGACTGCCCTGATCAATCAAGCAGGCGAAGCCGGCATACCAGTGCATATCTGGATGACTGCCGCTGCAGTGGTAATTGGCACAGCTTATCAAACCGATCTGCAGGTAGTCTGTGAAACCTGGGGCGGAAGCCTGACCATCCTGAGCGGCAGCGAGATCCCCCCCAACCCACGCGATTATCTTAAAGGCAAGGGGTATCGCTATACTGTCTCCTGGCAGTCCGAAATTCGCTCTGGCAGCACTCAGCAGATCAGCCTGCGCCTCTCACCCCCCGGAGGAGCAGTGTTGACCTCCGCTGTGAGGGATGTCGCTCTGGAAGTTCTGCCGACGAGTCTGAGCTCCAGCAATTTGCCAGAACAATTAACGGTAACCATTCGAAGCGATGATCTGATCGAGCCAACAGAACTGCCCATCCAGGCATTGATTGAATTCCCGGATGGGTTTCCCCGCGAAGTGCTCAGCACGAGCCTGTACGCCAACGGCAGCCTGGTCCAGCAGCGGGAAGCAGCGCCCTTTGGTGATTTTTTGCTCGACCTCAGCGACTATCGCGACCAGAGCAAACTCAGTTTGCAGCTGACGCTCAAAGACGCTCTCGGTTTTGAAGCACGCAGTGAGATGAAGTACATCGAATTGACATGGTCAGATCTGGCTGCAAACCAGCCAAAACCCCTGGTAAGTAATCCATGGCTCTGGCTGGGTCTTGGCTTGGCAGCTCTCGGATTACTGGCGATTATTATCATACCAACCAGGCTGAAGAAGCGAACTGCCATAACGGATTCCGCCGAGCCCACAGCGCCACCTGCCCGTTTAGAACCGGAGAGTTTTGTGCCAATGAAGACTTTTGGCAGCCTTATCAAACTCGACCGCGATAATACCCCCTGTGCTGAGAAGCCGCTTTTGCTTCTTAAGGAAGTGACTCTCATAGGCAAGGATCCGCAATTGGCAAATTTGGTTCTCAGCGATGAAGCGCTGGAGCCACTGCACGCCGAAATTCACGCCTTTCCGGATGGTCGCACACGGCTGACTGACTTTCATACCATTGCAGGCACCTATGTCAATTTTAAGGCAGTCGATACCAAGGGCGTTGAAATCCACCACGGAGATATCCTGCACTTTGGACGGCTTTCGTACCGCTTCAACAGTCCGAGCCGAGTGACCAGTCCAAAAATTGATTAGGAATTCTTTCCTGGCTTGAAGTTCTCATGCTCAGGGACGTCACACAAGGGCGTCAAATCCAACTGATTAATTGATTTCCATTAATTAATCCTTTATACTATTCTTGGAAATCGGGATCATATTACGGGAGGGTAACATGAAAGTTTATCTTGTTACGTATGATTTGCATGTAAAGGGGCAAAATTATACGGATTTGTTAGCAAAGATTAAAGAAAATGCCGCGTGGGCAAGGTTATCAGAGTCTTCTTATGCTATTGGAACTGAAAAGACCCCACAACAACTCTATGATTACCTCAATATCAATTTGGATAGCAACGATCAACTTTACATTGTCACAATCACAAAACCATATATTGGACGTGGGGCTAAAGAAGTAAATGATTGGTTAGAAAACAACTTGCCGAGTAGTTACCATTGGTAATTTAGCTTTAAAAATGCCGATTTCCAACCAACCAACGATCAACAAGAATTGTTGGTTGGTTTTTGTATAGATATTGGACAGGCAGGTATAATGTGGGTACCGCAGAAACAAACAAGCCAAGAGGTAAGCATATGTCACTCGAGAACCGTACACTCTATTTTGGGGATAATCTACAGGTCATAGAGGAGAAATTCCCCGACAACTTTTTCGACCTGATTTACCTGGACCCACCGTTCAACTCAAACCGGAATTATAACGTTCTCTTCAAGGAAGGCCAGGTAGATGCTTCGGCTCAAATCAGGGCTTTTGAAGACACGTGGGAATGGTCCTACCCCACAATCAGGTTATTCAACGGCCTGAAGGAAAGCAACGACCCACAGATCGCAATCATGATGCAGAGCCTGTTTGAGATTATGAGAGACACTCCAATGATGGCGTACCTGGTGAACATGACAGCCAGGTTGATCCCCCTGCGGAGAGTGTTGAAGGAGACCGGATCCATCTATCTGCATTGTGATCCTACTGCGAGTCATTACCTCAAGATGATCATGGATGTGATTTTCGGGAAGCAGAATTTTCGAAACGAATTGATTTGGTGCTATACACGTCCCTCGTCACCTCTACGGCAATTCCCAAGAACACATGACGTGATCCTTTTTTATACGAAGACCAACCGCACACCATTCTATCGAGATGCAATCAGAGTACCCTATGATGAAGAAACGATCGCCAGGAGTAATCGTAATCCAGGCGAGAAAAGTTCTATGGGAAAGAAGGGAAAGGACCGTCTGAACCCACTTGGGAAAATCCCCGAAAGTTGGTGGCGGATTCCGATGCTGCAGGGGAATTCTACCGAAAGACTTGGATACCCTACCCAGAAACCAGAAGCACTATTGGAGAGGATAATAAAGGCATCCTCAAAAGAAGGCGACTGGGTTCTGGACCCATTTTGTGGATGTGGAACCTCCGTAGCCGTTGCCGAACGATTGAACCGGAACTGGATCGGAATTGACATAAGCATGCAATCCGTGAACGTAATCATGGAACGGATGCGGAACCACTTTCCTGGGATCAAGATCAATATTGACGGTATCCCGATGGATTACGAATCAGCCGCAGCACTGGCTGAAAAAGATAAATTTGCCTTCCAGGACTGGGCAATAACCCTCGTAGGCGCAAACCCACCAAGCGGCGTGTCGAAAAAAGGCGCAGACAGAGGAATCGATGGGATCATCCTATTCAGGGAGAAAGTGGATTATTCGAACCCAAAATTACGTAAGATCATTGTCCAGGTAAAAGGCGGAGGCACTAACAGGGGGGATGTCGCTAGGCTAAAAGGCGACCTGGAGAGAGAGGATGCCCCTATGGGGATCCTAATCACACTCAAAGATGCCACAGCTGAGATGAAACGTGAGGCAGCTTTGTCCGGAGAATATCAGTACACCCAGGCGACCACATTTCCAAGGATTCAACTATTGTCAATACGGGAATGGTTTGAAGGCAAGGAACTGAAACTACCTGCAGACACAGTGAACCCATTCAAAAAGGCAGAATCGAAAAAGGGCGCAGACATTGGTCAGCTGGAAATTGATTTGGAATAATTTAAGGTTGGGTGGGTGGTTTTTTGTTGTTGTTGGGTGTGCGGTGTAGTAGAATGAATTACAGTATGGGCCCGCTTGTGGGAAGTATTCGGTCTCCTAAACTGAAGATACGGGTTCGAGTCCCGTCGGGTCCATACCCTGTATATTTCGACTTGACTTTTCTTTAGAAACCCTTTATAACATAAGTGGAGACCGAATACACACCGTATCGATATTGACAAAAAGCCCTCCCGCCGCTTGTCAGCCGCCGTCCCCTGAACCCCTTTCAGGGGCGGTGTGCTTTAAAGGCCCCTCACAGGCAAATCCGGCTTGAATTCGGACCTTTTTCATGTTAGAATGTTTCGTCTATGGAGGGATGGCCGAGCGGCTCAAGGCGCCTGTCTTGAAAACAGGTATAGGGAAACCTATCGTGGGTTCGAATCCCACTTCCTCCGCCAGGCTTTACAACCTAAAATCGGGGAGGTGCCGGAGTGGACGATCGGGGCCGCCTGCTAAGTGGTTGTCGGAGTAAAATCCGACCCAGGGTTCGAATCCCTGCCTCTCCGCCTGATAAAAAAACCGCCGAATGGCGGTTTTTTTAATTCATCGAGAGCGTTGGTAATTACCAACGCGCGTGGTGGTCTTCCGCCCATCCGACAGCCTGGCTGACCTGGACCTCCTCACCGCCCTCTCCAATGATAACTCCATCAAAATACCCGATCATTTGATGAACTTCTGAGCGGATGATCGCCATATCGGTTTTGGCGATACGTTCAAAAAACGGAGTAAAGGTCAAATCCACGCGCTTGGTTTCCGCGGTCTGGATCTTCCAGGGGGCTTTGAAATCCTGGGTCGAATAAGTGAAAATGACATCTTCACTGAGCTTGATCAAACGTCCATCCATACACAGTGCGTTCTCAGTGGAACCAGTGTTGTCCGTCCAACCCGCACCGAAGTTGACCCCGAGGGTACGCCCGTCTGACAAGCGGGTTGAAAAGCTTGCCCAATTCCAAAAGCCTTTATAGGGCCAGACGCCGCGCCCAAAATCCAATGTAGCGAAACTGTTTTGTAGATCAAATACGATCTGGTTTTCATCCAAGACGACCTTGCCTTCAGTCGGTAAAGTGTTGTTCTTGGCAGTGAACTGGAACAACTTCTCGCTCCAGGGCACCACCACATTCAGGCTTTCATGATTTTCCGGCTCCGCGATTTGGAACTCCGCTTGAAGCTTCTTTCCTCCGAAATCAGCGATCTCCACCAGCATCCGCACTCCACCTATACCACTACGCATACTGATCTGACAGCCTTTTCCTGCGTAGCTTGCATCATCTGACACCTTATCACCAAGCACAATACCTTTGCCAAGGGGAGTGATGATGGTCTTTTCGATGAATTCACCGGTCTCAAAATCAAGGAAGTAAACAAAGGGCAAGCCGGCATAATCCACATTGCTCAAAGTGACCGAGAACAGGTGGGTGGGGCTGGTGATGCACCAGTAATTCCAGCGTTTTTTGCGCAGGGGGTGCCCATAGAGCCGACAGTTCTGTAATGGTTGACGCGACCAACCAACAGCCAGCGGGTTTAGCCTCCCATTTGGCAGACAAAGGTCGACAGGTTGCGTGAGTTCTTTTTCCTGGAGCATGCTATTTCCTTTCTGTTGGTAATGGAATTATAGCCCTGGGTTGCCATATTTTGATGGATTTACATCATTGCCCCCACATAAAAATTTGAAACCTAAAGAAAAAGCCACCTTACAGTGGCTTTCTGTTAATCTTCTTCTTTGGACCGAATCAG
>Ga0116187_1004377_pt1 | contig 12384 bp, 12 predicted proteins | sample AD_JPNNA6_MetaG_FD_89755 | JGI IMG/M metagenome (GOLD analysis project Ga0116187, IMG submission 89755) | Active sludge microbial communities of municipal wastewater-treating anaerobic digesters from Japan - AD_JPNNA6_MetaG | ecosystem: Engineered > Bioreactor > Anaerobic > Digestate | place... | reverse complement strand
ATCGTCATCGCGCGGGCAGCATGCCCCGAAGGGAAGGAGTGTGGGTCAGTGACACGATAAATGCTGCCCCATTCGCCCTCAGGGCGGGGGCGGCGCAACAAGAACTTTATTCCAAGCACAAACACCGCCAGGATGGCAAGCGCGAGTGCCAACAGGATAGCGGTAGTACGGATCGACCCCCGGGTAAAAAGCCATATCAAGATCAATCCAATCAGCCAATACCAAGAATCACCACTGTGCCCGATCAGCGCGACCAGCTTATGCGCGAACCCATCTTCCCTTTGTAAAACCAGGCGCGCAGAGAATTCTTCATCCACTTTCTGGATATGATCGAGCAACTTCAAGCGTTCCTGCTTAGCGGGTGAAAAATGGGATGGCTGCAATGACAGCAAAGGCTACCACCACCATCACCGATGCCAGCCCGATTTGCTGTTTTGTTCGGTTGTCTTCCAAGCGCACTCCAGCTTCCTGCTGGCGAAACACCAGCAGAGGACCTGCCATAAAGGCGAAGAAGAAACCTGCCAGCAAACCCCCAAGATGCCCCCAATTGTCAATGTTGCTGCCTGGTGAGATACCAATGAACAGATTGAGCACCAAGACGAACACCAGGTTCATCAGAATCCCCCGGCTCTGTTTACCGAAGATTTCGCGGTTTTGCCAGATGAAGACCGCCTCAGCAGCAAGCAGCCCAAAGATGGCTGTGGATGCACCGAGCGAGTTGTAGCTGCTGAGGACGAATGAGAGCACATTGCCCCCGAGCGCGCCAATCACATAAAGCAGAAGAAAACGCCACTTGCCATAAAAAGGCTCAATCTGCCGCCCGAGAATGCTGAGCGCATACATGTTGAACATCAAATGGATGATACTGTCATGCAGCAATGCTGGCGTGAACAATCGCCAAAACTCGCCTGCAAGGATTCTGTCGTTAATCTTTCCCAATAATAAGAAGAGCAGATCGAAGCCGAACATTCGCGCCAGCACCTGTTGGAAAACGTAAAACAGGACCGTGAGTGCCAAAAGGGAGTAAGTCACCCAGGGAAAACCCGGCATCTGCCAGGGTTTCTTCGATTGAGCAGTTTTGAACGCGGAATCATCCGGGCGTGTTGAGTTTGGCTGGAACTGAAACTCAGAGCCAGCCTCTGGTTTGTTTTGTTCACTCATAATTCAACCTTACGTGGGTTTGTTCTCAAATGTTCGGCACGGATGATCGCCTGGATATCCTCGATGGTTTTATCAAGATGGTGTTCAGAATTGACTACAAGATAATCAAACTGATCGATCATGGCATATTCCAGTGCCGCGGTAGTAAAACGGAGTTCCAGTTCTTCAGGGGTCTCACTTCGGCGCTCAAGCAGCCGATTCACCCATTCTTCGCGCGAAGTGGCAGTTAGAAAGATCAGGATTGCTTCGGGGCAAATCTTGCGAATGGTCATGGCGCCTTGCACATCCAATCGCATAATTACATCCTTCCCCGAGGCTAAGGCTTCGCGAACTTGTGATTTGGGTATGCCCTTATAGTCAGAATAGACTTTGGCATGTTCCAAAAGCTCACCCGCCTCGATCATGGCTTCGAATTTCTCGCGTGAGACAAAAAAGTAGTCCCGACCGTCCACTTCGTCCGGTCGGGGAGGACGCGAATTCACCGTGATCACGAAGTGGGTGTCAGGATTCGTTTTTCGCAATAGACCAACCACAGCGTCTTTACCGATGCCCGAAGGCCCGGAAATAACGATCAGGAGTGGATTGGCAGGCGGGATTCCAAATTGCATAGTTGGTTAGGCCTTCCCTTCTTGCTGTTAGTTCTACCCATTATAAATTAGAAAAGCTTTTCTCACGAAGTTGGTGCCATTTAGCAGATACTAATCCAACAATTGCAAAAGTTGATCAAAACTGCTCACGAATCGGATTGCCTGGAGGAACTCTTTCAGGCTGGAGTAACGCGTGCGCAGAGCCTGGACGGCTGGCCCAACCGGGTCAGCACCTGAAGCTCCGCCACCAGGTGTGTCATTGTAAGAACCATAGAAAGCGAAATACGCTTGGTTGATCTTTCGCAGCCGGTAGCCGTTCTCCCAGAAAAATCTTCTCCTGGCTTCCATGTATTGCTCTGCCTCCTCCACCTTGCCCTCAGCCAATAGAGCATCCACCTTCACGCGTGTTTCGTGCATTTCTGCCCGGAAGTCAAAGGGGTTGAGCGTTTCCGCGCCCTCAGCGAGCACAGTAGTATAGGTGGGCATTTGCAGATAATAACGCGGCGTCCGATCGGGATAGAAGGAGATGATCAGGTCAAGCCCGATTTCTTTGCCCGCCAGGGAGGCAGTTGTCTCATTGATCGTCCGCATCTGATCATTGACGTAATACCGCATTCCCAAGGGGAAGAATGCCAGGTAGTTATGGATCCACTCATGGGCAATGGTTTCTGCCAGCCAGTTGAGATCGGTGGTGCGCATGACCATTGTGGGATATGCTCCAATCCCCCCAACAGGTTCAATCAGGGCAGAGAGGTCAAAGTCCTTATAAATACCTGTCTCGATTTCATCCTTTTCAATGGCATCCAGGCCTGGATCAAGGCTGAGACTGAGCACATTCCTGATTTCTGTCCGGGGAGAAATGATCAGGTTGAGCGGAAGGTCAGACACCTGGTAAAGCACAGGCGGCAGGATTTGCCCACCAAGCCCAAACCCAGCTTTAGCCAGGGTAATTTCCGTCTGGTTCTGTAGCACAGCTTCAGCCAATTTTGCAAGCCGGTTTTGGTCTGCCTTCTTTTGGTCAAGGTTGGTTTTGGCTGCCTGAACCAACTCATCGCGATTGGGAGAGGAATCGTTTTGGGCTGTGAGCAGGTCTTGCTCGAGATTTATGACATTCTCAGTTCCTGCCAGCCAGGTTTGAATGACGCCCACTTGCTGTTTGTTATCAAGAAAACGCTCAAGTTTAAGGGAGGCGCTGACGGCTTTGTTAAAAAGAGCACTGATCTCCCACTCGACAAAATCGAATTCAACTCCTCGCGTGTACTTACGCAATCCGTCCAGGGGATTGTCCGACGTGACTGAAGAACCCACGACCAGTAGCGCAATCGCAACAAAGATCACCAGAATTCGCAGCCGATTTACCAGCATATTCAGAGAATTGTCATCAGGCATGGTGTGATTCTAACACCAGCGGCTTCTCAGTTTCCGCGGTGCCCTGCCAGGAAGTGCATAATCCCATGAACCTTAGATAATCTGTTTCCCAAAAACTCCAGATTGGGTAAAATGCTTGATAGATTGTTGTTCATTGAAGGCAGCAGTCAGAATAGTGAGTGTACTAATGAATAATTCGACCAGGACTGTGCTGATTATTGCAGCTATTTTGATTCTGTGCGTGCTGTGCTTGTGCCTCGTGATTTTCGGTGGGGTTGCCATCCTTTCCCGAAATTTCTTCTCGACAGCGGTGCCCATGTTGGAGACGCCATTTAACCTAAACGAAGCCACCCCAACTCCCTTCGTTGATCCAGGTTCGCAGATTCTCGATCCGGCTGAATACGAGAAGGCTTCTCAAACCCTGGATGAGCTCAAGGCAAGTACGGTCCCAATCAATGACCCCATTGATCTGGCAGCCAGGTTAGGTGGAAAACCTAACGTGCCCGATGTGCTGATCGACACAGAAGCCCCCTATTCTGTCGGAGACCAGAAGACGTTTTGGGCAACCAACACGGACACCACTGACAACTTCCAGGTCAAGGCAACTCTGCACTATGTTGGCGACAATATCTATTTCTGGATCGAAGACGGCGTGCGGTTTGATCAAACCGATTTGAACAATTTGGCGGAGACATTTGACAAAGAAATCATTCCGACCAATCGCGAGTTTTTTGGCGAGGAGTGGAACCCGGGCGTGGATGGGGATCCAAGATTCTACATTCTTTACGCAGGAAACCTGGGGGTCGACCTGGCAGGCTATTATTCTTCAGCCGATGAATTGCATCCCGACGCGCACCCTTACTCGAACGCGCATGAAATGTTCCTGATTAGCTCAGACAACGTGGACCTCGGTGATAGTTACATCTACGGCACAATGGCTCACGAATTTCAGCATATGATCCACTGGTACCAGGACAAAAATGAAGAAACCTGGGTCAATGAAGGCTTTTCAATGCTGGCTGAACATGTGAATAATTATGACGCAGGCGGCTTTGACTGGTCTTACATGGACAACACCGACATGCAACTCAATGACTGGGGTGGAGACATCGGGGATAACGGTCCGCACTACGGCGCGAGCTACCTCTTCATGGTTTATTTCCTCGACCGTTTCGGCGAAGATGCAACCAAAGCCCTGGTACAGCATGATGAGAACGGATTTGTAGGAATTGAAAAAGTGATGAAGGAGCTCTCCCTTATCAATCCCACCACTGGAAAACCATACACGGGAGACGAATTCTTCGCTGACTGGGCTGTGGCTAATCTGCTGCAGGACACTGGAATTGAAAGCGGACGGTATGATTATCAAAGTTATCATCCCACATCCGTGGATATGGAAAAAACCGTCCTGGATTGCCCAGCGCAAGTGAATGGCAATGTCTACCAGTTTGGCGTGGATTACATTGAAATTGACTGCGCCAACTTGCAAAACATCAAGATCAACGCCTCTGAAGCGGTCAATCTTTTGCCCTTCAGTGCTCCAAGCTCAGGCGAATATTTCGTTTGGTCAAACATTGGAGACGAGTCAAATGCTTCACTCTCGCAGACCTTCGATCTCAGCAGTGTCACCGGCGAAGCGGAGCTGACCTTCAAAACCTGGTATGACATTGAAAAGGATTACGATTACATTTACATCAGCGCCAGCACGGATGGAACGAACTGGGAGATCCTGAATTCCCAGAATTGCACCACCGCCAACCCATCCGGTAACAGTTACGGCTGTGGCTGGAATGGCACATCTTCAGGTTGGATCGATGAGACAGTTGACCTCTCTGACTTTGTTGGCAAACAGGTGACACTCCGCTTTGACTACGTGACTGATGCTGCCGTCAATGGCAAGGGCATGGCAATCGATGACCTGGCAATTAACGCAATCGGCTACACTACTGACCTTGAAAACGACCTGGGAGGCTGGACTGCCGAAGGTTTCGTGCGTGTGCAGAACAAACTGCCCCAAACGATGAATGTCAGCATTGTGACTTACTTGAAAAACGGTGGCATCTCCGTGGATCAACGCAGCTTCCAGGGTGAAATACTCATTTCGGGTTCAGAGTTGGGTGGAGCGGACGTTGAAAAAATCGTGCTGGTCATCTCTGGCACGACCCCCTTCACAAGAGAAAAAGCGATTTACTCCATTGATCTTGAGTAACCGGTAAAAAGCACAAAAAACAGAGGCCGAGTAATTTTTCAGCCTCTGTTTTGTTTATTCTTCAGACTAAAGGCTTCCGATCGCGTCTACCAACTCATCATAGACGGTAAAGTAAGGCAGGATACCGATCAGATCCATCGATTCCCGTACGTTTTGGTTCAATCCAACCAGTGTCAGATTGCCCTTATCGCTCTTTTTGAGCTCTTTTTGGACGCGAATGATCGACCACCAGCCAGCACTCGAAACAAAGTCAATATCGCTCATGTCAATGATAATGGCTTTGTTTTTGTCAATCAAATCTGTCAGGACGCGTTCGATGTCGGGAGCAACGGCACTATCTATTCGACCAATCCCTTTCACCACATAAGCGCGTTTATACTCAGTTACTTTGAAGCCCATAATCACCTCTTTTTTGCTAATCACTTTAGAAAGATTATAACAGAGTGCAACATTATCCCGGTTGGTTGTACCCATTGTGTCATGTATAATAGGTGCCTATGCGTTACCACATCTGGACAGAAGGCTGTCAAATGAATGTCGCGGATTCAAGCCGCCTCTCAAGGGCACTTGAATCGCTTGGTCTGAGCGCTACCCCGGACGTCAACCAGGCAGATTTGATCATCCTGAATACTTGCGTCGTGCGCCAGAGTGCAGAAGATCGTGCATTGGGTCGCCTCAACTCGCTCAGACCATTAAAACTGGCCAATCCCAACCTTATGATTGGCTTGATGGGCTGCCTGATCGGCATCCAAGGTAATCACGCCATGGAAAAGCGATTTCCATGGGTGGACATTTTCGCTGCTCCTTCAGACCTCGAACCCTTTTTGCGAGCTCTCGAAGAACGGCTTCAGCAAGATGGATCGGAAGCCTGGCGTAAACAAGTGGACGAAGTGCTGGATGATGAGTTCGGCTTGAGATTGGAAGAAGCCCATTCTGTTTCAGAAAACCTGCCAATCGTACTCGGCTGTTCACATGCCTGCACCTATTGCGTTATTCCAAGCAAACGGGGCAAAGAACGCAGCCGCAATCCGGAAAAGATCCTCGATGAAGCCAGAAGCCTGGTCGCTGGAGGCGCCAGGGAATTAGTTCTGCTGGGGCAGATCGTCGACCGTTTTGGTCTTGAGCTGGAAGGCAGCTACCACTTGCCGCAACTGCTTGCCGACCTCTCGGAGATCCCTGGTTTGCGGCGATTGCGCTTTTTGACCTCCCATCCCAACTGGATGACCGATGAGCTGATCAACGCGGTTGCCGTCCTGCCGAAAGTTATGCCCCACATCGAAGTCCCGTTGCAGGCAGGAGATGACGAAATCCTTAAGAAGATGCGCCGCGGCTATACGAACAGTCAATACCGCGACCTGGTTGCCCGCATCCGAGACCGTATTCCCGGGGTTTCAATCGGAACCGATATTATTGTTGGTTTTCCTGGCGAAAGCGAAGCAGCGTTTTTGAACACCTACGACACGCTGGCAGAGTTGAAACTGGATGTCGCCCATCTTGCGCGCTATTCCCCCCGACCCGGAACGTATTCAGCCCGTTTTCTGCCCGATGACGTCCCGGCGGAAGAGAAAATGCGCCGCTTTAGAGCTCTTGAAGAGCTGCAAAAAGAGGTTGTGGGTAATCTCAACGCAGCCTATCTCGGAAAATCCATTCCAGTGCTTTTTGAAGGCAAATCCAAAAATCGCTGGCGCGGCAGAACCCCCACAAACCGACTTGTGTTCGTCGAGACTGATAAAGATTTATTGGGGCAGGAACTGGATGTGCACATCACCTGGACCGGACCGTGGTCCTTGCTTGGTGAAATTCAGGATCAGAGGTTGAATAACACAACCCCCAGCCTTGATTAAGACCTCCACATGTCAATCAAGTAGCTACTCTTGGGCATACATGCTGCCATACGCGGCTTGAAAGTATTATTCTGTCTTATCCTCATACTGACACAAATCGATTATCGGGCAAATTGGGCACTTTGGTTTGCGTGCCTGGCAAATCTCGCGACCCAGGTTGATCAGGTTCAGGTGCAGGCTGCCAAAATCATCAGGGTCTGCTATCTGTTCCATGTAAGCGTGTGTTTTGCTAATATCCAGGTCCCGGGGTCGCAACCCAATCCGCCCTGTGACCCGGTAGATATGCGTATCCACCGGAAAGGCGGGCATTCCCAATGCGAACACCATTACAATCGCGGCCGTTTTTGGTCCCACCCCACGCAGCTTGACAAGCCATTTGCGCGCTTCTTCAGGGTCTTTCTCTTTCAACCAGTCAAGGTCAATCTCGCCGCGTTCTTCGGTGATATCCCGCAAGGCAGCCTGAATGTTGGGACCTTTTTGGTTGGCAAGACCGGCTATGCGAATGACGGATCGCAGTTCTGCCGGGTCGGCATCCCGCACGGCTTCCCAATTCGGGTAGCGCTCTTTTAAAGCCTTGAAGGCTTTGTCCCGGTTGATATCGTTTGTATTTTGCGAAAGGATTGTGCAGACCAATTCATCAACTGCTGGTAATTTAACATGCCAGGTCGGAGTACCAAATCTGTGGCGCAATCGGTCTTGGACCTGCACCAACCGTGCGCGGTGCTTCTTGATTGGGTCCATGTTCACTTACCAGGTCTTCGTGATCTCGATTGGTCTTGCAATCCGGATCTCGCCGATCTCGAGACCGCGCCAGTTTCTGAGCACCGCCGTGTTGAAGTTGCGGAAGGAATCGCTTGTCATCTCCGCTTCAAAACCGAGTGCCTTTAGCAGAGCGACGCTCAAAGTATAGGTCCCGCGACGATTTGAATCGCCATCGCTGATCTTGATCGCCACCCCAATCCCGGGGGAGCCCTTGCCGCAGGCCCCAGGCATCAGGCTGATCATCTGATAGCCTTCCGCCCCACCTTTGACAACAGCTTTCCCCTGCATTACGGTCATCAAAACGCTGTCAAATGCTCCAGGTCCTGCCACCATTTCAGGATACGCCATCATGGCATGGGAGATCTTTTTGCATGCAGCCGCGCGTACATCTCCCAATCCATTGGGATCTGCCAGGCGTGCCATTGCTAGGGCGAAATTGTAAAGTGGCATGGCAAACACCGGTGCGCTGCAGCCGTCTATGCCGACTGGCATATCTTCCTGCTCCATCCCGCACATCTCTGCAACTGTCTTCAGAATACACTGCTGCACGGGATTATCCATCGATAAGTAGGTCTCTTTGGGGTAATCATGCAGAAGCGCCTGGGCAAGCATTCCGCTGTGTTTTCCTGAACAATTGTGACGATAGGGAGTGGGCTCCTCACCGCGTTCATGCATGGCAGAGGCAGTGGCTTTATCCGACGGCCAATGAACTCCACACTGAAGATCCGATTCCTGCAGACCTACTTTGGCATGTATCGAGCGTAGAACACGGACGTGCGCATCGGTTCCACGATGAGAAGCACAGAGGATGGATAGTTCTTCTTCAGTCAATCCGAAATGTTCCGGACCGCCATCCTCCACGAACGGCAGCGCTTGCAGAGGCTTCATGGAACTTCGCGGAAAGGTGACCAGTTCTGGATCCCCGAGCGAGGTCAGCAGGTGACCGGCTGAATCGACGACTGCCACCGCCCCAAAGTGAATGCATTCTACGATGCCGCCTCTTGTTAGTTCAACTACCGCTTCGTAACCTGCCAAAGTATCTGCCATCCAGTCTCCTTATGCCTGATTCAATTCATAATAGGTTGTTAAACCCCACCTGAGACGGTTGAAGAAAAGTTCGCTCTCATCGGGGGAGTATTCGATGCGTTTCAGAATGCGTGGGATTAGTTCGAGGTAAGCCTCCAGGTCGGCATGCTTCTCCTGTAGACTGGCTATGGAGGTCTGTATAAAAGTCATCAGTTTTCCCATTGCCCTGACCTGATCCTGAGTGACCAGACCGGCGCGCGAAGACACAATCTGGTAGCCTTTGAATGCCTTGGAAGCCAACAGTTTCATGTCTGCCACCCAGGCAGCCGGGTCTGAGTAAGCCAAAAATGGTGGTTGGTTAACCATAACGCTGTCACCGACAAAGATCACCTTTTCCTGCGGCAAAATCGCCCAGATCCCTGCGACATTAGAGCCGGGGTGATGCTCCAGCAAGACTTCGGCACCTCCAAAGAATAAATTCATGTTCTGGTCAAAACTAATCTCAGGTGCGTAAGGCCGGCTGGATGAACTTACCTGTTCATGACCATCACCTGCGCCGAGCAGTTCCTCTTGCAATTTAACTGCCTGTTGACGCGGCTTCGCAGGCAGGAGATAATCGGATTGGGAAACGAGGATGCAATCACAGCCTTTGGCACTCAATGTGCGATCGTATTGTGTGTCGAGGAGAACCAGAAAAATTGCATCGGATTTTGTGGGAAGATTGACCCAGGTTCTGCGGTCGTCAGTACGGTAGGGGGAATCGATCAGAATATTGCCATCTTTTGTTTGGATGACGCCAGTATAAAGACCTAATGCGTTTTGCTGGATGGAGACAATTGGGGATAATTCCTGCATACAGACTCCTTCTTTTACTTGCCCCATTATAGCCAAAGTCCTGGTTATTCGCCAATTGATGAAACTTTATGGTGAGCACCTGGGAATTTCTGACTTCCCGAGCACTTTTGCATTGAGTTCGAAACCAAAATACGGTGTGGGGTCGAGTGTATTGGCAATATCAAGTTCATTGAGGTAATTCCCGCTGCCGTCATCCCTGACAATCGAAAAATGCAGATGGACACCCACTGGTCGCACTGGATCGCCCGAGTAGTTCCCTTGGAACCCCAGCAGATCGCCAGTAAAAACGGGTTTATCGTATGTCCCCGGCGGAAACGCACTGTCAATAAACGAATTCCCTTCGGGATCTGCCATGTGGGTCATGTAAAGCCAGATTTGCTGGCTCGGATTAAGCGGATCTTGCGGGATGCGGATGATAATGCTGGACCGCCAACCCTCCTCGCGCGTCAGAAAGCCGTCGTAGGGTGCGTAAACAGGCGTCTTGCCCGCATCCGTTCCGGCAAAGATGTCAATTCCCTGATGTCGGTTAAAGGGCTTGAATGAATCATTCCAAAGGTAACCAATAAAACCTTTGCTCGGCAACAAAAACGGAGCATTGGCGCACCTGGTAAGGGCCTGGACTTCGTAATCTGAATATTGTGCTGGATTTCGAAGGTAATTTATCACCATTGTGTTTCGCCCGCCCAGGTAAGTTCGCCCGAGCAGATAGAAACCCGTCAATCCTATCGCACCTACTGCCAGAAAGAGCACCAGGCGAGCTCTTCGTGGAAATTTGTGAGATTTGTTTAATGTTTTTTCGTCCATACCGGCAGATTATACAGGCGTTTTCAGATCCCCTCTAACTAACCTTGAATCATGTTTGATATCTCATTGCACAGTTTATACAATTCTTTATGGAACAAAACGATCTAATAGAGCGTCTTGATTTATACAGAACACCATTTTGTCCAGGCAAAGGAGTGAATATGAACAAAAAACGTATTTTAGTGGTTGTTTTACTGCTGACCATGCTTTTTCCAGCATTGATTGGTATTGGTAAAGCTCAGGCAGCATACCCAAGTTTTACGATCAGCGAAGTTAAGAAAGACGAGTCGGTGACTATTTTGACTCAGGATATGCCCAAGAATCTGGATTGGAAGGTTCTGATGGGCGAATATAACACCCGTGGTGAAAACGGTATCGAAGTTGCAACCTTCAATTCTGGCGCTGGCGGATCCATGTCAGCAACCTTCAATATTCCGGCTGCGCTGAAAGGTCGGGCGATGATTTCAATTCGCATTGAAAGCCTGACAGGTGGTTATTACTATTACAACTGGTTCTGGAACGACCAGGCAAATGGCACCTGGCCAACCGTGACCCCCACCTCCACGACTCCTGCCCCAACGACGACCCCCGCCCCAACCCAGGTCCCGGAAATTATTCCGACGATCATGATCAAGGCGGTTGATCCTGGCAAATCCGTGACTATCACCGCAACCAATTTCCCGAAGAACCTTGAATTTGTGGTTATGATGAACAAGATGTGGACTCGCGGTATCGAGGGAGTAGAAGTAGGCAAGCTTACTTCGAGCAACACGGGCGCGTTTGAGGCAACTTTCAATATTCCAGAGGAATTCAAAGACCACGAACGCGTCGCAATCCGCCTTGAAAGCACTTCCGGCGGCTATTATGCCTACAACTGGTTCTGGAACGTGACTGGTGGCGTTGTGGTGACTCCTGAACCAACCCCAAGCCCCACCACTGCCCCAACCAGCACACCTGTTCCAGTTGTCAAGCTTCCTTACTTCAATATCGTTGCTGTTGAAAAAGACAAAACCGTCTCAGTGGAAGGTGATAACTTCCCGGCAAACACCGAATTCACTGTTCTCATGGGCAAGATGTGGACCATGGGGATCAACGGTACCGAAGCTGGCACTTTCAGCAGCGGCGAAGGTGGCAAGATGTCAGCCACGTTCAATATTCCAGCTGAACTGGCTGGTTATAGTCGCATTGCCATCCGCCTGCAGGCAAAAACCGGAGGTTGGTATGCGTATAACTGGTTCTGGAACAGTACAACCGGTAATTAACAGACACATGACTTTTCAAATCAGGACCAGCTTTTTGCTGGTTCTGATTTTTTACCTTGGTCAAACAATGTGGTAAGATTTTGCGCGACTATGAATAACAAAATTACCATTATCGAAGGACCGACTCCTGTTTTTGAGAGACTCTCAGGTGACTCTGAGCACAGAGAAGAACTCAATTGGGCAGTCGGCATATTGGAAGGTCCCTACCTCTACGACACCTTTCTGACCACGTTGCGCACGTTTGACAGCAACAAGCTCCTGGAGCGCTGCAAGACCGCCTGGGAAGCCGGGCAGACCATGTTCCTTGAATATAAGGATGAGGTCGGTCTGCGTAAGGAAGATCCCATCATTGCTGCCCGGGCACTCACCGTGGAAGAAGGCGATATGCTCCTGCTGTGGGTAAGGCGCGAGATTGACAGTGAGCACGCCAGTGATTTTGTTGACTTTGACGACCTGGAGGATTAGGCATACGAGCCCTTTTCCATATCACGCAAAAAACCACCATT
>Ga0116187_1004371_pt1 | contig 12392 bp, 12 predicted proteins | sample AD_JPNNA6_MetaG_FD_89755 | JGI IMG/M metagenome (GOLD analysis project Ga0116187, IMG submission 89755) | Active sludge microbial communities of municipal wastewater-treating anaerobic digesters from Japan - AD_JPNNA6_MetaG | ecosystem: Engineered > Bioreactor > Anaerobic > Digestate | place... | reverse complement strand
CGTCGGCGTCATCAGCCACGTCGGCGCCCTCCGCGAACGAATCGGCTACGGCATCGAAGTCACCCGCACCGACAAGGGCTCACATCTGGAGGTCTGCGAGGTCGGCCCGCACTAGACGGGCGAGCCTCGAGCCGGATCGCCGCGACGCGGAGTGCTCGTCAGGCGGCGCTGTCGGACACGACGTGGGCCGCCACGGCCGAAGCGCCGGCGGCGGTGAACACTGCCGGCCACGCGCCGATCTTCTTCGCCAACGGGTGTGAGGCGCCGAAGCCGAGTAGGTACACGGCGAGGAGGGCGAACATCTTGGCGGTGCCGACACGGGCCGCCCACTCCCGGGCGGCGATCACGCCGCCGGCGGCGAGCACGACCCCGCCGAGCTGACGCTTCTTGGTCTCACGGGCGACGAGGTAGCCGCCGATCAGGGAGCCGGCGACGATGGGAGCGGTGCGAAGAGCCATGGGCGGCAACTGTACGGCGGGCCGTCACCCTGCCGGGACCGCCCCCGACTCCGAGACGACCGGGGCCGAGGTCAGGACGGCTGCGACAGCTCGGGAAGCGCCCTCGACGAGCGGGATGCCCTCGGCCAACGTGCGCCAGCCATCGGACAACACCGCGATCGAGTACCCGCCTCCGGCGGGGTCTGCGGCATAACCGACCGAGTTCACCCGCCATCCGCAGCAGCGGGATCCGGCGAACCCGTTCTTGTGACCCACGGTCCATGTGGGCGGCACGCCGGCGCGGACGCCCCACCGTTGGGACGGCGTGATGTCGGTCAGGTAGCCCCACGCCCGTGTGCGCGACGCCTCGTCGAGCGGCGAGGGGCCGTGCACCAGAGCTGCCAGGAACCGTGCCTGGTCCTCCGCCGTTGTCGTCGTGAGCCCCCACGTCGGGGCGATCTCGTCGGTCGCTCCCAGACCGAACGTCGACCCGATGCGTTCCATCCCCGGCTCCCCGCCGAGCGCGGTCCACAACGAGCTCGCTGCGGCATCGTCGGATCGACCGATCATGGCGGCCAGCCGCTGGTGCTCGGACAACGTGGGCCCCCGTCCCTGCTGTTGGGCCCGCAGCAGCGTGCCGGCCATGATCTCGACCTTCACGACCGATGCCGTTGTCATCCGTTGCCCCGGCCGCAGGTGGTACCAGCAGCCGGACCGGTCGTCGTACACGGCGACGGTGAGGTGATGGCTCGCGGCCCCGAAGGCATCGAGCACCGCGACGACATCGGCGGAGAAGGGGTCGGGTCGGCACGCTCCCGTGGGCGAGCCGGGCGGCGGCTTCGCCGGCAGGCACGCACCCGTGATCAACACCGCGAGGGTGAGGACCGCCGCCACGCGGCGTCGCGACGGACGATGCATGGTGGCGAGCCTATGGATCTTCGCGGGGGTGGGAGCGCTATCGTCGGCCCGATGAGCGGCGAGGTCCCGGTGAACATCCAGCCCAGCGGCCGGTTCACCACGGTCCGCCTGCCGAACCACTGGTATGTCGCCTGCCTCGCGAGCGAGCTGGGATCGACGCCGATCGGCCGCCGGGTGCTCGACGTCCCGTTGGTGTTGTTCCGTGCGGCCGACGGCTCGGCGCGCGCCCTCCTCGACCGGTGTCCGCATCGCAACGTCCCGCTGTCGATCGGCCGGTGCGTCGGCGGCGAGGTCGAGTGCCGCTATCACGGGTGGCGGTTCGACGGCGACGGAACCTGCGTCGAGGTGCCCGGCCTCGCCGAGGACCGTGCCGACCGCGCCGTTCGCCGCGTGCCGACGTTCCCCGTCGTCGAACAGGACGGCATGGTGTGGGTTGCTCCCAGTGGCGTCGCACCCATCGTGGGCCCGACACGTCTGGCCGGTGTCGACGAGCCGGGCTACCGGACGATCGACCTCCGTCTCGATGTGCCCGGTCCGATGCTGGCCGCGGTCGAGAACGCCCTCGACGTGCCGCACACCTCGTTCCTCCACAAGGGCCTGTTCCGCGGCCGCCGGGAACGGCTCCCCATCGCGGTCACGATTCGCCACGGCGTCGATTCCGTCGAGGCGATCTTCGAGGGCGAGCCGGTGCCTCCCGGCCTGCTGGGCAAGCTGTTGTCGATCGAGAACGGCATCGTCGATCACACGGACCGGTTCGTCGTCCCGGCGCTCGCCCAGGTGGAGTACCGACTCGAGCAGCACCACATCGTGCTCAACGCCTTCTACACCCCGGTCGACGACGACTCGTGTGTGCTGCACGCGATCGCAGCGTTCCGACTGCCGATCCCGACCACGGTCGCCCGCGCCCTCGTCGTGCCGCTGGCGCGGGTGGTGCTCAACCAGGACAACCGGATCCTGCGACAGCAGCGTGACAACATCGCCCGATTCGGCGGTGAGCGCTTCGTGAACACCCCCATCGACCTGCTGGGGCCTCACATCCTCCGACTGCTCCGGCGCCACGAACGCGGCGAGACCGCGCCGGCCGAACCGGCGCCCGACGAACACCTGACGCTCCTGACCTGAGGCGACAGGGTCCGTACGACCTCAGCGACCAACCACGGGCCTACCGTTGTGTCGTGAATCAGATCCGACGGATCGCCGGCACCAACGAGATCGACGTGCGCCGAGTAGCGGTCGCCGGTCTCAGTGCAGGGGGCGTGGTGGTGGTGGCTGCACTGGCCCTCCGCACGCCGGGAGGGCAGAACATCGACGAACTGGCACGTGAAAGTCGCAAGCTCACTGACCTCGGGGTCCGCCGGGCCGGAGTGGTGGTCCTTCGACTGAGCATCCTCACCGCACTCCCTGTCACGTTCCTTGCAGCACTGGTGAGTCTGGGGCGTCATCGCCGCTGGCGCACCGAAGCAGCGTGCGCTGTCGGCACGATCATCGCCGTCACCGTCGCCGAGGTGTCGAAGGCGCGGCTCGGACGCCCAGCGCTCTCCGACCCGCGATGGCTCGATGAACGGCCGACCTTCCCGAGCGGCCACGCCACCGCCGGCATGGCTGTTGCCCTCACGGCCATCGCCGCCACTGAAGACCGACGCTCACACGTCACATGGATCGCCGCAGCCACCGGTGTGTGGGCCCTCACGTTGACGGGGTCGGGGTGGCACCGCCCGAGCGACATCATCGCTGGGTTCCTCATCGCCTCCACATGCTTCGCTCTGGTGGGACTCGTGCGCGACCCCGATCCCGTTCTCGCCATCGACGACGACGAACGTTCGAGCCACCCCGGAGCACTCCGCGCGCGCACGGCGGCGCGTGTGGGTGCCGCCGTGCTGGTGTCGGCGTACTACCTTCCCTTGGATGCCGGCCCTGCGGGGTTCCGGTTGCACCTTCCGGTGTACATCGCCGCTTCGATCCTGGATGTCCTTGTTGGGGTCGGCATCGTCATGATGCATGCCGGTCTGCTGACACGAACTCCGTGTTGCGAGCCCCGTCGGTGAGCGCAACGCCGCGGGCAATCACGAACGCAACACCGATCTCCATGGGCTCAGGCTGCCACGGCCAGAGCGCTGGCGGGCCGGAGCCCAGCAGTCGGTCCAGCTTCAGAACGACGAAACCCCCGCCATGGCGGGGGTTCGTGTCGGAAGTTCGTGAGCCCGAGAGGAGAATCGAACTCCTGACCTATTCATTACGAGTGAATTGCTCTGCCGTCTGAGCTACCCGGGCTTGAGAGGGAGAATCTACCAGCGAACACCCCCGCTGCGGCCAACCGATTCAGCAAACGGGGATGAACTGGAACCCCTTGTCCCGGAGGCCCTGGATGATCCAGGGCAGGGCCAGGATCGTCTGGGTGCGGTCGCCGCCCCCGTCGTGGAACAGGAGCACGTTGCGATCCTGGGCACCGTCGACGACGCGGGTGACGAGTGACTGCCACGCCGGCTTCTTCCAGTCGAGCGTGTCGAGGGACCACATCGCGGTAGCAGCGCCCCGCTGGTTCACCAGGTCGAGGACGTGCTGGTCGTACTGCGCGTAGGGCGGGCGGAAGCACTTGATCGTGCCGGCCCCGTAGGCCGCGTTCATCTGGTCGATGGAGCCGAGTACCTCGGCCTGCTGCTGGTCGGGCGGGATCTCGGCCAGGTGGGGGTGGTTGATGGTGTGGGAGCCGATGTGCATCCCAGCGGCCAGCATCTCCTTGACCTGGTCCTGGTTCGCCAGGGACTGCCGGGAGATCTGGAAGAACGTCGCCTGCACCCCCATGAACTTGAGGATGTCGAAGATCGGCTTCGTGTACTGCGAGGGACCGTCGTCGAAGGTGAACGCCACGAACTTGCCCTTGCCGTCGAGTGCGTGGTCCTCGTGGAGGTTCTCGAACATCGAACCGGGTTGGGGCTGCCCGAACCCGATCCACGCGGCGGGCGGACGGACGACCTCGGGCCGTGGGCCGGCGGCCGTGTCGCCCTCGCCCTGATGGTCACCGGGGAGGGCCGGGGCGACGGTCGCGGGCACGATCGACTGCGGCGGCGCCGTCGTCGTCTCCGGTACGGCGGTGGTCGACTCCGGGGGCGCGGTCGTCGTCTCGGCAACGGTGGTCGTTGTGGTCTCGGCGACCGAGGTCGTGGCACGGGGGCCGATCGAGATGTTGCCGGGATCGTCGCCACAGGACGCTGCGAGCAGTGCGCACGCGCTGAGCGCAACGAGCGCGACGCGACGCTTCCGTCGCTCTCGAAGGGTGTTCGTCCGCCACTGCATCGCCGGACACTCTACGTGGGTACACGGTCACTCACACCGCACGGGCGGGCACGGATCGGCTGCCCGCGATGATTTTCGGGAAGACAGAACGTCGACATATCTGACAACCTCGGAGCCGACGGCACCGCGGTCCCACAGGAGCGACCCATGACCAGCACCCTCACTGCACCACACGCGATCGAAGCTCGCGGGTTGGTCAAGATCTTCGGCGACACACGCGCCGTCGACGACCTCGACCTGACCATCCCGACCGGTGGCGTCTACGGCGTTCTCGGGCCCAACGGGGCCGGCAAGACCACCGTCATCCGCATGCTGGCCACGCTGCTCCGCCCCGACGGAGGCGGCGCGACCGTGTTCGGACACGACATCGTCGACGACGCCGACACCGTCCGCTCCATGGTCAGCCTGACCGGGCAGTTCGCCTCCGTCGACGAAGACCTGACCGGCATGGAGAACCTGCGGCTCCTCGCGAAGCTGCTCGGCCATCGAGGGGCCGCCGCCACCTCACGAGCGACCGAGCTCCTGACCGCCTTCGGGCTCATCGACGCGGCCGACAAGCAGGCCAAGCACTACTCCGGTGGGATGCGACGGCGCCTCGACATCGCCGCGAGCATCGTCGTCACCCCCGACCTGCTGTTCCTCGACGAACCCACCACCGGCCTCGACCCTCGGAGCCGGAACCAGGTGTGGGACATCGTGCGAGCACTCGTGGCGGCCGGCACCACCGTCCTCCTCACGACCCAGTACCTCGACGAGGCCGACCAGCTCGCCGGGCGCATTGCCGTCATCGACCACGGGAAGGTCATCGCCGAGGGCACACCCGGCGAACTCAAGGCCTCGGTCGGCGCCGGAGCACTCCACGTCCGCGTCGCCGACCCCGAACGCCGTCCCGAGGCGCAGTCGATCCTGCAGCGCCACCTCGACCGCCCGGTCGCGCTCGAACCCGACCCGGCAGCGCTGTCGGCGCGCGTCGACGACGCCGAACGGGTCGCCGCAGGGTTGTCGGCGCTGTCGCAGGCGGCCATCGACATCGCGACCTACGCCTTCGGCCAGCCGACGCTCGACGAGGTTTTCCTGGCACTCACCGGCCACACGGCCGAGTCGTCCTCCGATCCCGACCATCCCCTCGATTCCCAGCACAAGGAGGAGGCACGCTCATGACCGACACCCTCGCCCCGGACCTTGCTCCCGCCGATGTCGATTCCATTCTCTCGGCGCTCGCGTCGGGAGAGCGCCCCAAGCGCCCCAACGCGCTGTCGGTCTCCATCACCCACGGTTGGCGGGCGCTGCTCAAGATCAAGCACGTACCGGAGCAGCTGTTCGACGTCACGATCTTCCCGATCATGATGACGCTCATGTTCACCTACCTGTTCGGTGGTGCGCTCGCAGGATCGACCAAGGCGTACCTGCAGTTCTTCCTGCCGGGCATCCTCGCCCAGTCGGTGCTGTTCATCACGATGTACACCGGCGTCGGGCTCAACGTCGACCACGAGAAGGGCATCTTCGACCGGTTCCGGTCGTTGCCGATGTGGCGGCCCTCCGCCATCGTCGGTCCGCTGCTCGGCGACGCCGTCCGCTATTCGATCGCTTCGACCGTCATCATCGTGATGGGTCTGATCCTCGGGTTCCGACCCGACGGCGGGGTCGTCGGCGTGGTGGCGTCGGTCCTGTTGCTGCTCGTCTTCGCGTTCAGCCTGTCGTGGATCTGGACGATGTTCGGATTGATCCTCCGCACCGAGAAGTCGGTGATGGGCATGAGCATGATGCTGCTGTTCCCGCTGACGTTCGCCAGCAACATCTTCGTCAGTCCCGACACCATGCCGGGATGGCTGAAGGCGTTCGTCGACGTGAACCCGATCAGCTGGCTCGTCACGTCGGTCCGTGGGCTCATGCACGGCGAGGCGTCCGGGAGCGACATCGGCAAGACGCTGATCGCGTGTGCCGTGCTCGTCGCCGTCTTCGCCCCGCTCACGATGCGCGCGTACCGCAACAAGGCGTGAGCCGGCCGGGGTCCCGCGGCCCCGGCGCGGTCAGATGACCCCGCGCTCGCGCAGACCGGCACGGGTCTCGTCGTCGAGCCCCAGCAACTCGGTGAGCACCTCGTCGGTGTGCTCGCCGAGCTCGGGTCCGACCCAGCGCACCTCGCCGGGGGTGTCGCTCAGCTTCGGGACGACGTTCTGCATCGGGAAGTCGCCGAGCAACGGGTGCACCATCGTGACGATCGCCTCGCGGGCGGCGAAGTGCGCATCGGCCAGCATGTCGGGCGCCGTGTAGATCTTGCCGTTGGGCACCGAGTGCTCGTTGAGCACGGCTTCGAGTTCGGCCGAGGTGAGCGTCCGGGTCCAGTCGCCGAGGAGGTCGTCGAGCTCGCTCTGGTGTTCGCCCCGGGCGTTGTGGGTGGCGAACCGCTCGTCGTCGCCGAGCTCCGGGCGGCCCATCGCGACGGCCAGTCGCCGCCACACCGTGTCCTGGTTGCCGCTGATCAGATGTTCGCCGTCCGCGGTCGGATACGCGTTCGCCGGGGCGACGTTGGGCAGGATCGAGCCGGTTCGGGGCCGCACGTATCCGGCGATCGTGTACTCGGGGATCAGCGACTCCATCACGCCGAGAACGGCCTCGTACAACGCCGAGTCGACGATCTGCCCGGCGCCGGTGTTCGAACGCGAGTGCAGGGCCACCAGTGTGCCGACGCAGGCGAAGATGGCGGCGAGCGTGTCGCCGATCGAGATGCCCGCTCGCGCCGGCGGCCGATCGGGTTCGCCGATGACGCCGCGGAGGCCACCCATCGCCTCGCCGATCGCGCCGTACCCCGGACGGTCGGCGTACGGTCCGGTCTGGCCGTAGCCCGACACCCGCACGACGATCAGCCGCGGGTTCAGCGCCATGAGGTCACTCGGGGCGAGGCCCCACCGCTCGAGCGTCCCGGGTCGGAAGTTCTCGATGAGGATGTCGGCATCGGCGACGAGCCGGCGAACGATCTCCTGACCCTCGGCCTCACGAAGGTTGAGCGTGACCGAGCGCTTGCCTCGGGCCACGACCGGCCACCACAGCGAGGTGCCGCCGGCCTTCTCGCGGCCCCACTCCCGCATCGGGTCGCCCTGACCCGGCGGTTCGATCTTGATCACGTCGGCACCGAAGTCCGCCAGGAGCTGGCCGCAGAACGGTCCCGCGAGCAATTGACCCATCTCGATGACCCGCAGGTCGTGCAGTGGCCCGCTCATCGCATCACCGGGCCAGCGGCGTGGTGGCCACGAACTCGGCCACCGCTCGGCAGTAGTCGACGATCTCGGATCGCTCGATCGGACGGTCGGCGACGATCCAGTGCAGGACGGCCTCCTCGGCGAGCGCGATCCAGCTGCGCAGGGCGATCCGCTGGCGTTGCGTCGGCTCGTCGATGCCGAACGCCGTGGCCATGAGGTCGACCACACCGTCACGAGCGAACTCGAACACCTCCGACAGCTTGGGGTGGTAGCCGGCGGTGCGGGCGAGGGCCACGTAGGCGGCGGGGTGACGTTCGATGTACGCGACGGCGGCATCCAGCCCCGCGGTGATCGGCGTTCCCGCTGGCTCCGCTGCGGTGACGGCGTGGGCGATCGCCTCCAGCAGATCCTCGGCCGCGCTCCGGAGGACGGCGGCCTGCAGATCGAGGTGGGTTGGGAAGTAGTAGTAGACGAGGGCCTTCGAGACTCCGGCTTCTCGAGCCACCGACGCAGCGTCGAGTGCGTCGAGGGAGCCGCCGGCCACAACGGCGATCGCTGCTGCGACGAGCTCAGCGCTGCGATCGCTACGAGCGCCGACATTGGCGCGGTCGTTCGCCCGTTCCGTCGTCGCTGCCACGGGCGCCACAGTACTTGACCACTGGTCAATCGGGTTCTACGTTTGACCAATGGTCAAGGATCCCGCATCGACGGACTGGCACACCCGATTCGATCACTACGACCCCGCCTACGCCGCCGATCCGTTCACCGTCTGGTCGGCGTTGCGCACCGACTGCCCGATCGCCCGGTCCGAGCGCTTCCGCGGCATGTGGGTACCGACGCGACACGCCGACATCGAAGCCATCGCCCGCGACACCACACACTTCTCGTCGCGCAGCCCGCTGGTCGCACAGTTCGGTTCGATGAGCGACTTCGGCTTCGTGGTGCCACCGATCTCGTCGGATCCGCCGTACCACACCGCGTTCCGCCAGCTCCTTCTCCCGTTCTTCTCGCCGCGGCGCATCGAGGCGATGGGCCCGATCGTCACCGACCTCTGCGACGCACTCATCGACGACTTCGCCGGCGACGGCGGCACGATCTCCTTCGACGCGGCGCAGCAGTACGCGCAGCACATCCCGGTGCACGTGATCGCCCGCATGCTCGGTGTGCCCGACGCGGACGGCGAGCTGTTCCGGAAGTGGGTGCACGAGATGCTGGAGCTCGCGCCGACCGATCTGGATGTAGCGATCAGCGCGCTCACCGAGTTCTACCTGTACTTCGAGGCCCAGATCGCCGAGCGCCGCACGGCACCCGGCGACGACCTCATCAGCTTCCTGATCAGCGCCGAACTCGACGGGCGCCCCCTGACCGACAACGAGGTGTTCGGGGGATGCCTCCTCTTGCTGATCGCCGGGATCGACACCACGTGGAGCGCGATCGGATCGACGATCTGGCACCTGGCCCAGCACCCCGAAGAACAACGTCAGCTCCGCGACGACCCCGCGCTGTGGTCCGACGCGCTGGAGGAGTTCCTCCGGGCCTACGCCCCGGTGACCATGGCCCGAGAGGTGGTCGAGGACGTCACGTTGGGTGGGTGTCCCATGCACCAGGGCGACCCGGTGCTGCTCCCGTTCCCGGCGGCCAACCGGGATCCCGAAGCGTTCGACGACCCCGACGCGATCCGCCTCGACCGGCAGCCCAACCGTCATCTCGCGTTCGGCGTCGGCATCCACCGCTGCCTCGGTTCACACCTGGCGCGCCTCGAGGTGCGGATCGCCGGCGAACGTCTGCTCGCCCGCGTACCCGAGTTCCGTCTCGCAGACCCGTCGGCCGTGACGTGGTCGGTCGGCCAGGTCCGCGGTCCGCGACGCCTGGCCCTCCTCGCCTGAACGGCGGGTCAGGCGACGGCGAACCAGGCCGGGCGCGACGACTCGCAGGCGGCGACGAACGCCGGGAGGAGATCGGCCTGCTCGGGCTCGAGTGACACCTCGCAGCTGAAGTACTTGTCGGCACCGTCGTCCCACCGCAGCACCAAGGCCACCGCCTCGTCCTCGGTCGAGTTCGTGACGACGACGCCCTCCGATCCGGCGATCGGCGCCTCGGCCGCTCCCGGATGGGAAGAGAAGAACTGGGTCAGGAATCCGGACTCGCCACGGAGGCGCTCGTCCCAATCGGTTGCCTCGCACGTGCCGTCGCAACCGGCCCCCGCCTCGATCGACGTGAAGATGCTGATACCCGAGTCGGCGGGCGGCGAGAACTCGACGTTGAACCCGGTGTCGCTCGTCCAACCTTCGGGCACGACCATCGACGCGAGGTATTCGCTGTCGTCGTCGAGGTCGGCGCTGACGACCTGGAACGCGATGCCACTCCCCGCAGGAAGCGCAGCGTTGGCCGCATCGGCGGTGATGTCGGGGTACTGCGCCGGGTCCACTCCCTCGGCGAGCGTGGTCGTCGTCATACCGTCGCCGGCACCGAGGAACATGGCGCCCAGGAGCATCTGGGCGAGCGCACCTTCGATACCGCACTGGTCCTCGGCGTAGATCCCGAGGCCGAACAACGGGCCGAACAGGGCGTCCTGATCGGCACTGTCCATCGACTCGGGGTCCACCGCCGCGAGGGCTGCGAGGGGCTCGCGATGTGACTCCGGAGCGATGTCGGCGAGTGCCGCGATCTCCTCGGCGCCCCCGTCGTCGGTCGAGAATCCCGCCTCGATGCCGTCGCAGTAGTCGGCATCCTTCGGCGCCGACGCCATCTCCGAGGCGGTCGCGATCCCGCCGATCACCGCCGACCCCTCACTCGATCCGCACTGCTCCTCGATGTCGGCGGCGAACTCGCGGAGCTGCTCCGCGACACCGTCCTTCGTGAGCGACGCGACGAGACCGTCGATGGAGCCCTCGTCGTTGTCGCCCATCGCGTCCATCGACGTGCCGAACTCGGCGATGGCCGTCGCCGCGTCCCGGTACCGGTCCGGCATCGACTCGACGAACTTCTCGTCCGGCCCGTCCTCGGACTCGAAGACGGCGCACTGGTCGGCGTCGAACGTCGCGGCACCACCGGGCGCTTTCGACGATCCGATCGTGATGGCTCCGTCGTCACCACCGCCACACGCGGTGAGCAGGAGGGACGCAGCGAGGACGGGGATGAAGCGGACGCGCATGGCATCCAGGGTAACGACGCAACCTGTGAATTCCTGTGAACCATTCGGATGCCGGTGCGTCCCGGCCGATCCATGTCCTGACAACGAACCAGTCGGTGGGCCAGCCCGACGCTTCCCCCTCCAGGAGTCCACATCCCATGATCAGCTCGATCACCTCCGGTGCCAGCGCTCTCGACCTGGCCACCCTGCAACGACTGAGTTCGACCGCTACGAGCTCGACGAACACCGACGAGACAGCTCGGTCGGGTCGTACCGGCGGGCACCGCCCGCCGGGGCCCCCACCCGAGGCGATCGAATCCGCCGCCAAGGCGCTCGACATGAGCGAGTCCGACGTCCGAGACGCGCTCGCCGGCGGTTCGACCCTCGAAGACCTGGCCACGTCGAAGGGCGTGTCGAAGGACGACCTCCTTGCCGCAGTGACCGACGGGCTCGCCGCCGGTGCCGCCAAGCACGGACGACAGCTCAGCGCCGACCAGATCACCGAGTTCGCCACGCACCTGATCGACGGCACGCAGCCGCCCCCACCGACCGGTGGCGCCGCTGGTGGCGCCGATTCCGACCTGACCGCCAGTGGGCTCCGTGGAGTCGACACCGGCGCGGGTCACACCCGAGGGCACCACGGTCCCCCGCCCGGCACGTCGCTCGAGGACGACAACACGTCCACAACGGGCGCCAGTGCCACCGCCGGTGCACAACGGGCATACCAGGCGTTCACCGCCGAGCAGTTGTTGGCGTCGCTCTCGACCGGTCAACTCGCCGACCTGGCCGCCTGAGCCGGGCGCTACGCCCGAAGGACGTACCCGGCACCCCGCACGGTGACGATGCTCGGCCCGCCCAGCGGGCCGAGCTTCCGGCGGAGGTAGCTGACGTACGTCTCGACGGCGTTCGTCCGCCCGCCGAAGTCGTAGCGCCACACCTGGTCGAGGATGTCGGCCTTGGACAGGACCCGCTCGGCGTTGATCGCCAGGAGTCGCAGCAGGCGGAACTCCGTCGGCGACAGGTGGACCTCCTGTCCGGCGACGACGACCCGCTCGCGACGGCGATCGAGCTCGAGTGTCCCGACCGACACCGTCGACTCGCCGCCCGTGCCTCCCACGACCGCTGCAACCAGCGCGTCGAGCTCGAGCGGTCGTGCCAGAACGGCCGCGGCGCCAGGGCGGCGCCGATCGGCCTGATCGCCCACGATCACGACCTGGCGTACGGGGTCGCCCGACCGTACGAGACGGTCCCGGAACCGGGTCGCGTCCTCCGGGCCGATGTCGACGGTCAGCACCACGACGTCGGGAGCGAACCCGTCGAACAACAACTCGGCGTCGTTGCTCGACGCGACGACCCTGACGTCGTGGCCGACGAACGTGAGCGCCATCCGATGCAACTCGCGGGTGGGCG
>Ga0116187_1004369_pt1 | contig 12397 bp, 8 predicted proteins | sample AD_JPNNA6_MetaG_FD_89755 | JGI IMG/M metagenome (GOLD analysis project Ga0116187, IMG submission 89755) | Active sludge microbial communities of municipal wastewater-treating anaerobic digesters from Japan - AD_JPNNA6_MetaG | ecosystem: Engineered > Bioreactor > Anaerobic > Digestate | place... | reverse complement strand
CTGTGGTGCTGCGCCTTGGCGCGTGCCCGCGGGGTCAGTCCCGCGGCGGCTCGTCGGCGTACCAGCGACTCTCGCGGCCGGCGGCGTCGACCGCTGTCACGAGATACTCGTCACCGGCGTGCCCGTCGGGATCGTCGAACGCGGTGCCGGTCACCAGCGGGGCGGGCGTCTCGCGGTAGGGGGAGTTGAGCCAGGTCCAGGGACCGCCGACCGCCGGGGCGCGGTAGATTCTGTATCCGGTGGCTCCGGCCACGGCGGACCAGGCGAGGTGGTTGGCGCCGCGCGCGCGGCGGACCGTGAGGTCGGCCGGCAGCGGCGGGGCGGGCCGGCGCGGCACGGGCTGGTCGGCCAGGGCGAGCAGGAGGTCGGCGTGGGTGTACCACATCAATTCGGACCACGCCTGCTTGCGGCGGGACGCTTCGTCGAGCCAGTAGGCGGCCTCGGTGGTGCCGATCCGGCCGCGGTCGGCGGCGTGCGCGAACAGCCCGACGAGCGGGTTGCACGACCAACCCTCCCAGCGGTGGTCGTGGGCCTGCCCGCGGAAGAAGTTCGCCCGAGACCAGCTGCGCGCCTCGGACCCGGGCGCCGCGCGATGCTGGAGGTCGGCGGTCACATCGACGCAGTCGAAGTACCGGCCGAGGGCGGCGGGGTGGAGCCAGAGGTCCTCGCCGGTGGAGAGCTCGAGCGAGCGTAGCTGGAACTCGGAGATCCCCTCGTAGAGCAGGTCGGAGGGATCGGGCCGGCCGATCTCGCCGGGGTAGGGCCGCTGGCCGTGTCCGTAGATGGCGGTGACGCCGGGGGCGTGGAGGGCGTCGCGCGCCCAGGCGGCGAGGGCGGTGTCGCCGGTCTCGTTGGCGCCGAACAGGGCGAGGCCGAGCGGGCCGAGCTGCATGTTCAGGGCCGAGGCGAAGCAGTCGACCCGGGGGAAACCGGCGGCGTTCACGCGGCCGAACGCCTGGTGCGAGGCGGCGCCGATCGCGCGCGCGACGGACGGCAGGCGCGGGTGGGGCGCCCACCGGTGGAGCAGCGGGATGACGCTGCTGCCGTAGGCGAGATGGTAGGGGTCGATGCGGCCCTGGTCCTTCGGGTTGCGCGGTTGGGGCGGCGTGGCCCGGGCCCAGCCGGGCAGGTGTACCGAAGGGTTGGACTCGGAGGCTCCGGGCCGGCGGGCGAGCAGCGCGTCGTATTGCGGGCGGTTGCGTTCGAGGCGCAGGAGCGCGGCGTCCTGCGTCCAGTTGCGGCCCCAATACGGGATCGCGCGGAAACGCCGGGCGATCGCCGGCATGAAGGCGAGGCAGTCGTCGGGGCCGAGCGCGGGTTCGTCGACGACCGCGACCAGGGGCTGGAACTGGCGGCGCGCCAGCTGCCAGAGGGACTCGGGGTCGAGCGCGATGGTGAAGGCGAACCGCAGCTCCCCCCAGAATGCGCGCAACGAGGCGCTGTGGCCGTCGGTGTTGCGGCGGAAGGAGGAGGCGCCGGCGATCGCCACCGTGTCGCCGTCGAGGGTCACCGCTCCGCCACCGGTCTGCACATACGGCACGGGCAGCAGGCCGAGGCCGGCCGGACGGTCGACGAGCGCGTCGAGGAAATGGCCCTGGGTGGCCCGGGTGAGGCGGCGCAAACCGGCGGGGACGCGCACCACCTCCGCGTTGCGACCGGGGCCGAGGCGGAGCCGGCCGGCCAGCAGGCGGTGGTCGTCGGTGCCGACGACCTCGGCGGAGGGTTCACCCTCGAGCGCGAGGCGCTCGGTCTGGACGAGCACGGCACCGTGCGCGGGGACGCGGTAGGTGAACATGGCGGAGTCGGGCAGACCGCGCGGTCCGATGCGCACGGTGAACTTGGCGAAGAGCGGACCGCTGCCGTAACGCACGTCGCGGATCTCGAGGTCTTCGGGCTCGCGGTACGTGAGCGTGGTGCGGCGGATGACGGTGCAGTCGGGCGCTTGGCGGACGAGCGTGAGCGCGGGAGCGATCCAGCCGTCGGGCAGTTCGAGGGCTCGGCCGAACACCTGCACGGCGGTGATCGCGCCGGCGCGCGGGCCGGCGGCGAGGAAGGTGACGGCGAGGTCGCGGCCGGCCAGTGTGACGCGGTCACCGTCGCGCTGGCAGGCGAGGGCGGGCGGTTGCGGGTTGGCGGCGGTCGCGGTGCGCCGGACGAGCACGAAGCGCTGGCGCTCCCAGGCGGCGAGTGTCACCGGAAAGTAGAGATGGCAGCGGGTCAGGCGACCGGCCTCGTCGCGGCGGAGATCGTCGAGTTGGAAAACGATGGGGTGTTGGCGGGCGGTGTCGGCCTCGGTGAAGAGCGCCCAGTCGGCGGGATCGCCCGGCTCGTCCTCGTGGAGGAACAGCGGCGTGCGGACGAGTTCGTCGGCGCGGGGCTCGCCCGTGCGTTCCTCCACGGTCAGCAACCGGAGGACGTCGCCGGCGGCGGTATCGGCGGATTTGAGTCGCGGGGCGAAAGCCGCGGGCCAGGCGGGCGTGGCGTCGAAGGCGGCGGCGGTGGGCGGGGCGGCGCGCAGGGCCTCGCCGGCGGCGAGGACGAGCAGGACGACGAGGCGAAGAGGGGCTCGGAGGCGCCGCATGATGGCGGGAGGCTAGGGCAGGTTGGAGAAATCGCCAGCCGGGGCCGTGATTCGGAGCGAGACGGAATCCCTCGGGGAGCTGCGCCGCGGGCGCGGCGGGGTTCAGGCCGTGAGCTCGATGCGGTTGCCGTCGGGGTCGAGCACGACGCTCTCGTAGTAGCCGTCGCCGGTGCGGCGCGGCTCACCGAGCACGCGCACGCCGGCGTGGCGGAGTCGTTCGGTCTCGGCGCGCACGGCCGCCTCGCTGCCGAGCGCGAGGGCGAAATGGGCGTAGCCGGTGTGGTCGGGCGCGGCGGCGGGAGGTGGGGCGGCGAGGGCGGGCTGCTCCATGAGCTCGAGCCGGCCGCCGCCGGGGAAGGTGAGGAAATACGAGCGGAACGGACGGGTGGCGCTGGAGTAGAGCGGGCCCGCGGTGCAGCCGAGTTGGCGCACGTAGAAGTCGCGGAGCAGTTCCAATCGGGGCGTCCAGAGCGCGAGGTGTTCGAGGCGCATGGCGGGAGCGAAGCGGACCCGGCGGGGCGGGGCAAGGCGCCGCCGGTTTCGTCGCCACGGAATGCATCGGGCGCGGTTCGCGGTCGACGCGGCGGGGGCGGGCGGTTCGGCTGGCGACACCATGACGAATCCCAACGGCATCGACCTCGCCCAGCAACTTGTCGACGAAGTCGCGCGGCTGCTTCCGGAGTACCTGCACGACCCGGTGGACCGCGAGATGTCGGGCAACGGCAACGCCGCGGTGTGCGTGATTGCGCCGGACGGGCGGTTCGTGGGCCGCATCTTCGGGACCGATACGGGCAAGGGCCGCTGGGTCTTCGGCATCGCGGCGCGCAAGGTGAACCAGGTGCGCACGACCGGCTATGCCACGGGGCGCTTCGAGGAGTTGGTCTATGCCAAGAAGCTCGACGACGGTCCGTTCGGCATCATGCGACCGGACTTCATCGGCTGGGAGGGCGGCGTGGCGCTCCACGGACCGGACGGGCAACTGTTCGCGGCGGCGTTCTCGGGTTTCCGCGGCGAGAAGGATGTGGAGATCGTCGTGCGCGCCGCCGCCCAAGTCCCCGGGCTGCGGGTGAAGGTGGATTGAACAGGACCGCGATCGCGGGCGTGCCGCCGGCTTAGTGCCGCGCTGCGAAACCTTTGGCGGGGCCGCTGGCGAAGTTCGGGTGCTGCGGATTCACGATTACGCGACGGGCCGAGGGAACGACCACCAGGTCCATGTCCTCCATCGCGCCAGGCGCAGCAAACACTTTCCTGTAGCCTTCAAGGGGCTTCGCTTCTCTTGCGGGGTTCATCTTCTTCTTCCGAACAGCGTTATTCACCCGCACCGCGTTTCACGACCTTGGTGCGGAGGACTGCTTGGTTCGAGGGGTTGAGATTTCCAGGGGAGAAAACTCCTGGCGCGGAGCGGGTGTCGCTCAGCCTGCCTCCGCCTCGGCTTCCTCGTGCTTCTTGCCGAGCAGGGTCGTCTGCTCGCATTCGCCGAGGATCGCGTGGGCGGATTCGGCGTCGGGGGCGTGCCAGAGCTGGGCGAGCAGATCGGTCTTCGTGGCCATCATGCACAGGCGGGCGAGGGTGTGCAGGTGCAGGTGGTCGTCCTGGCAGCAGAGCAGGAAGAAAAGGCGGGTGTGGCCGCCGTCGCAGGCGCCGAAGGGGATGGTGGCGATGGTGCGGCCGAGCAGCAGAAAGGAACCGTCGAACGCGTACTCCTCGTGGTGGCGGGCGTGGAGCAGCGCCATGCCGCCGGGCAGCGCGGTGGTGCAGAGCTCCTCGCGCTCCTGCACGCTGGCAAGCAGCGCCTTCGGGTCGTAGACGCGACCGGTCGTGGCGGCGAAGTCGACCATGTCGCGGATCACGGCCGACTTGGTGCGCGAGGCGAGGTCGAGCTTGATATACTCGCTGCGCAGGAGCTCCGGCATGAGCGCATCCTCCTCGCGGATATGGCGGATCTGGGCGGTGCTCTGTTCGTGGAAGGCGGTGAGCCGGCGGTCGGGCAGGCCGAGGATGCGGCAGGAGGCCCACGCATCGATGTCGCCGCGCAGGAACACCGGCCGGTTGCCGCGCATCTGGTGCGGCATGTCGGCGGTTTTGAGCAGGCGGTGGATATCTTCGGGCCGAAGGTGGAGATAGTCCGCGACCTCCTCGAAGGAGAGAGTCCGGTGGGGCATGGGAGCGGAAAGCTGGAGCGGGAGAGGGAAAATTGCAGCGAAAAATCGCGGGGGAACCGGGGAGCGGTTCTGGGCGGAGCGGGGAGAACCGCGCGGATGGCGGGTGGGACCGGTCTTTGACCGGTCGGGTTGGGGCAGCGCCGCAGGGGATGGTGGGGGCGCGTGGGGGCCAGTCGGAGACTGGACCGACAGCGGTCGTGCCGGAGAAGTCGATGCGTCACGACAGCATAACGAAAAAGGCCCCGCCAAAGCAGGGCCTCTTGAGTGGGGGAACTTCCTGGTCGTCCTATTTCACGCGCACCTCGTAGATTTTGCCGTTACCGGCGGTGAAGCAGTAGAGGCCGGGTTCGAGGTAGGCGGTGGTGCGGTAAACGACCGCATCTTCCGCCACGGGCAGTATCTGGCCCGGCGTGCGGCTTTGTGCCAAGCCGGCAAGTCCGGGTGCGATAGTGTAGATGCGGGCGTGGCGTATTCCTTTTTCGTCGACCCTGAGCGGCGCGGCTTCGACGAGGGGATAGTCCGCGGGAAGTCCCTTGGGCTGGACGAAGTCTTCGGGTGTTCCTCGGAAAAACACGATCAACTGTCCGCTGACCACGGGCACCGGTGAGGTACCGTCGATGATGATTTCACCGACATCTTCCGGTTGACTGGCTGCACTTGGATTTCCGGCATCGGCGATCGGCTTGAAGAGGCCTCCGAAGAGGGCACCGGCGATGTCGCCGGCCGATTGCCGTCCGCGGCCATTGTTGCGGGGCAGTGGCACCCATTTTCCCTCGATCAGCGCAAAGGCGCCTTGCTGGTCCGGTACCGTGAGTTCCGGACCGCCGGAGCCGTCCAGCGCGACCTTCTCGACGATGCCCCCGTAGGGAAAATTCAAGGTAAGCGCGGCGTTCTCGTACTCGACGCGAATGGCGTCATCGCGAACGTAGAGTACGAGTTCGCCGCGGTATAGAAACGCCTCCTGAAAAGCCCGGTCGCCGTCGTTGAAGTTTTTGCTCTTCCGGCTCGCGGTGATCTTTCCGTCGATGGGCGAGAATGAGCCGTTATAGGTGACCGCGCTTCGCGGATCACGGACCGAGAAGATGCCGAACTCGATCAGCGATCCGGCGCCCTCAAGGCGGCTGAAGCGCAAACCTACCTTGGTGGAGTACTTCCCCCTGTCACTGGTGGCGATGCCAGCATAGGCCCGCCCGGGCTGCACGCAGGCGAGCAACGCGTTCTGGGCGGCTGCGCGTGCGGCGTTGAAGTCTGCGACCTCGGCTTCGGTCAACTTCGTGAGGTTGTAGGTGTAGCGTGATGAAGCCCCGGAGAGGGTGGTCCCTTCCAGGTTCCACCATGTCTCCACGCCGTAGAAGCGGAACCAATCATGCCCCGTGGAGCCGTGATCGTCGTTGCCACTATTGAGGCGGAGCGGACTGCCATCGTTGCGGTGCGCGTTCCCGATAATCATGCCTTTGAACGTGCGATTATCGCGCGGATCGAGCGGGTTCTCGGCGACGGCCGTGACAATGCCCCCGTTGTCGTTGCGGGTGATGCGGAGCATCATGTCGAACGAGGTGGAACCGTCCTTGGCGGTGCCGATGCCTTTGAAGATCGCGCCTTTCGCGGTCGCCGCGATCATCTCGCGCCACGGGGCCTCGACCTCCGCCCGGTCTTGTTCGGCTTCAGCCCCGGACCGACGGGTGAACTCGTAGTTGAACGAGTCGTTCCCTCCGACGAGCTTGTCGCCGGAGTAGGCGAGGGTCATGCCCCAGCTGCGGTAGGTGTCGCCCCCGACAAACGGCCCACAATTTTCGATGCGGTCGGCACCGCGTGTGTTCAGTGCGATCGTGAAATCGCCGGAGTTGTCGTCGTAGCTCCAAGTGCCGCTGAAGGGCCGGGCTTCTGCCCAACCGGCTTCGTCGCGCAAGACCGCGGCGAGGCGATTCTCGCCGCCGCGGACCTGGGCGAATTCGAGAAACAGAACGGTCTGTTCCCCGTTGCCATTCTTGGGTCTGGCGTAGCCGCGATAGAGCGTCTTGGCGGAAACCGCCGACAGGAAGTCTTTGATGGCCGCTTCCTTCTTGCGGGCGAGGTCCTCCTTGTAGGCGACGACGCCATCCTTGTAGGCCTTGGCGAAGGCGACCGCCGCGCTGGCGGCGGTTCTGGCCGTTTCCTTGTCTGACGGGTCGTCGATGCAGAGCGTCGAGGCGCCGAACGCGCTGCGGCTTCGCCCTTCCACTTCTTTCCGGGGCTCCAAAGTGCAATCGGCGAACACCCAACCCGACTCGGATTTCTGGGCGATGAACCGCGCATCGAAGGTCACGGCTTCTGCTTTGTTGGCGGTACGCCGGACGAGCGTTGCCTCTGCGATGTTCAGGGAGGGGCGTTCGGCTTTGACGAAGGGGGCCAACTTGGGCCACTGCGCTTGAGAGGTGGCGGCAAGCGCCTCGGCCGTGCCGGAGATGTCGGCCCCATTGGCCTTGCACCACTCCTCGGTGTCCACGCGCAGAAAATGATCCTCGGTGAGGGCCGTTGTCACGACCGCGGAAACCGTGACCGACGGCAGGCCGGGATTTCGCGAGACGGAGATAGATCCGATACTCGGGGCGCTCCAGGTGCGCCGATCGAGGTGATCGGTGAGTGCGCGGGCGACGTCGGCGCTGGTGGGCTTGCCGGCATTAACAGCGAACCAAACGCCGGCACCGATGGCAACCACGGCGGCTGCGGCGATGCCTGCAAGTAGCGCTTTGTTGAGCGGCTTTCGCGGAGGAGGGGGCGTGTAGGCGGCTGTGGACGGCGGGGGCGGAAGGGATGTTGGCGGAGGCATTGGCGGCAGTGGTGTGCCGGATGGCGAGGGCGGCGGTGTCCATCCGCCGGGCGAGGAGTTGTCGGATGGGGGAACCGGAGGCAAAGGTGGAAGGTTGTTCATCGATGCGCGTGGTTGGGGGATCGTGTCAGCGTTTCGCGATTTTGTTCACGTCGTTGGCCATTCGGACCAGCACGCTGCCTGACTCGCAGATCAATCCGACGACCAGTTGGCCGAAGTAGGCGGCCAGCCAGCAGAGCAACATCGTGCCGAATGCCGAGCCGAAGCTGTATCCGTAGTAGCGCGGCGCGAAGATGCCGCCGGTGAACAGCATGACGATGCCGGCGATGAACAGGACGCACAGCCAAAGCACATGGGCGAGAGGGCGCCCAACGACCGTGAAGTAGGTGAGCACGGGAATCTCACTCTCCGCGGTCGGTAGCCGACGGGCTTTCCCCCATTCGGCGAGATTCATGCAGGCTCGGACCAGTACGGTAAACGGCGTTGTGAAGAAAGAGACGACGATGAGGAGGATGCCGATCACGGCATCGCCGATGGGCAGACTCTTCACCGAAGAAACAACTCTTTCGGCCACCAGAGCACTGGGGTCAGAATCGGCTGCAGGCGTGGCAGGGGCTGGAGTTGCACTGGTGACGCTGCTCTTCTGCACTTCGGCCCAAGTGGTCCATTGCGGCGATCCTTCGACGATGATCGGAGTGCGCGCGGTGATGGCACCGGTTGCAGCGAGTTTCTGGAGATCGGCAAACGTGACTGGGCCAGTCGGCTGGTTGTTGGCGTTCGAGTAGTAGTAGTTCATGGGAGAAATATCTGCGGGCTATGCTTGGTGCCCACTGGTTTACGCCGGGACGGGGATTGCTCCGCTGCGGTTCGTGGAATACCGCTCTACCTCAACCGAGCGGCCCAATGAGGAAAACCCACCAGGGCATTGGGCTGGTCGTGGTCTGTGTCCCATCGCTTCTCGCGCTAGGTCAGGGGGATAGTGTCTCGGATTTTGGGCCACAGATTTATCTGCGCATCGGCACATCCGCGCGGTTTCTGTAGCAAGTCCTTGTGGTTGCTGGCGAAAAGCTGCGCATCGCGTGCTGGACAGTAACAAGTGCGGCGTGCGTTGCTCGTCCGCGTGACCGCCACCGCCCAGAACCACCCGCTCGCGCCATTGCCCGGACCGTACAATGCCGACGCGGTGCTCGACCGTTTTCTCACGGTCATGGGCGAGCGCGGGCTTTCGCTCTACCCGGAGCAGGAGGAGGCGATTCTGGAGCTGTTCGCGGGCAAGAACGTCGTGCTCAACACGCCCACCGGCTCGGGCAAATCGCTCGTCGCGGCGGCGATGCACTTTCGCGCGCTGTGCGCCGGCGAGCGCTCAGTCTACACCTGCCCGATCAAGGCGCTGGTGAACGAGAAGTTCCTCTCGCTCTGCCGCGACTTCGGTCCGGACAACGTGGGCATGATGACCGGCGACGCCTCGGTGAACCCGCAGGCGAAGGTGCTCTGCTGCACCGCCGAGATCCTGGCCAACATCGCCCTGCACCGCGGTCACGAGAGCGACATCCGCGCGGTGATCATGGACGAGTTCCACTACTACTCGGACCGCGAGCGCGGCTACGCCTGGCAGGTGCCGCTGCTCACCATGCCCGGCGCGCGCTTCCTGCTCATGTCGGCCACGCTCTCGACGACGACGTTCTTCGAGGAGGAGATGACGCGGGTGACCGGCGCGGAGTCGGTCACGGTGCGCGGCGACCGGCGGCCGGTGCCACTGGAGTTCGAATACTCGGAGACGCCGCTGGCGGAGAAGGTGCAGGCGCTCCTCGACGGTCAGCGCGCGCCGGTCTACCTCGTCTATTTCACCCAGCGTTCGGCGAGCGAGGCCGCGCAGGACCTGATGAGCCTGAACATCTGCACGCGCGAGGAGCGGGCGGCGCTGGGCGCGGAGCTGGAGAAGACCAAGTTCAACAGCCCGTACGGCAAAGAGGTGAAACGCTGGCTGCGCCACGGGATCGGCGTGCATCACGCGGGCCTGCTGCCGAAGTACCGCGTGCTCGTCGAGCAGCTCGCGCAACGCGGTCTGCTGAAGGTCATCTGCGGCACGGACACGCTCGGCGTGGGCATCAACGTGCCGATCCGCACCGTGGCGTTCACCCAGCTTTTCAAGTACGACGGCCAGAAGTCGGCGATCCTGAGCGTGCGCGACTTCCGGCAGATCTCCGGGCGGGCCGGGCGGCGCGGGTACGACGATGTCGGCTACGTCGTGATCCAGGCGCCCGAGCACATGATCGCCAACAAACGCGCCGAGGAGAAGGCGGCGGGCGACCCGAAGAAGCAGAAGAAACTCGTGAAGGAGCGCCCGCCGGAGGGCTTCGTCGGCTGGGACCAGAAGACGCTCGAGCGTCTGCGCACCGCGCAGCCGGAGGTGCTCACCTCGCACTTCGACGTGTCGCACGGCATGCTCCTGCAGGTGCTCGCACGCGACGGCGACGGTTGCCGCGCGATGCGGGCGATCATCGCGGCGTGCCACGAAACGGCGCCGCGCAAAGCGTATCTGCGGAAAAAGACGTGGCAGCTCTTCCGCTCGCTCATCGAGCGCAAGATCGTGGAGTTCGTCCCGCCGTTGCCGAACGGCCGGAAGATCCGCGTGAACGTGGAGCTGCAGGAGGATTTCTCGCTGCACCAGACGCTCTCGCTCTGGCTGCTCGACACGCTGCCGTTGCTCGACCGCGCATCGCCGACGTACGCGGTCGACGTGCTCACGTTGTGCGAGTCGATCGTCGAGGACCCGGATGCGATCCTGCGCCAGCAGGTGAGCAAGCTGAAGGGCGAGCTCGTGGCGGAGCTGAAGGCCGCCGGCGTGGAGTACGACGAGCGGATGGAGAAGCTCGAGCAGGTCGAGTACCCGAAGCCGTTGCGCGAGTTCGTGTACGACACGTTCAACCGCTTCGCCGCGGCGCACCCGTGGGTCGAGGGCGAGAACATCCGGCCCAAGTCGATCGCGCGCGAGATGTTCGAGCGCTACCAATCGTTCGCCGAGTATGTGCGCGACTACGGGCTGGAGCGCATGGAGGGACTGCTGCTGCGCCACCTCTCGCAGACTTGGAAGGTGCTTTCCCAGACGGTGCCGGAGTCGTGCAAGACCGAGGAAGTCCTGGAAATGGAGACGTACTTCCGCGAACTGATCCGCGGCATCGACTCCTCGCTGCTTGAGGAGTGGGAGAAGATGCGAAACCCCGATTTCGTGGCCGAGGAGACCGGCGACAAACCGGCGCGGCCGTCGAGCTACGACCTCACGCGCGACGTGCCGGCGTTCCGGCGACAGATCCGCGCGGCGATCTTCGCGTTCCTGCAGGACGTGAACGTGCGCGACTGGGAGGCGGCGGCGGAGCGGATCGCGGAGGACGGAGGGCGGAGGACGGACGACGGAGGACGGACGGCGGACGACGGTACCGCGGCGGCGCCGCAGGTGGCGCCATTGGGCGACAGCATCGAACTCGCGAAAAAGGTGGCGGTGCGGCGGCTCGAGGAGCGGTTCGCGCCCTACTTCGAGGCGCGGGGTCGTTTCCGGCTCGATCCGGCCGGGCGCGCGGCCGGGCATACTCATTGGGTCGAGGAGGACCGCGAGGCCGGCGAACTGACCGTGGCGCAGGTGCTCGTCGATCCCGAGGAGGCGAACGACTGGGAGCTGGTCTTCGCCGTTGACCTCAACGCCTCGCGCGCGACCCAGGGCGTGGTGCTGCGGCTGGTCGGGTTGTGCCTGATCGGGGCGTACTGACGGACGGTGTGCTCGACCCCCTAAGGACACACCGAGTGGGTCGAGCGCTCCGGTGCTTGACGCGAGCCGTGGCGGTAGAGCTCGCGGTAATCGGCGCTCGGCTGGCAGCGACCGGTGCGCAACAAAGCTTCGGCGTCCAACCAAATGGCTTGGTCGAGATGGTCCGGGCAGCCGTGTTGCAGCCACAGTTCATAGGCGCATTCGGCGATCGCCTGGTGGGATGGGGGGCAGGTCGCGGGCGAGGACAGGCGGGTTGTTTTCGGGGGGGAGGTCGTGAGGAGCAGATTCATGGATTGATGTTTGCGGACGGTGGAGGTGGGGCAGGTTGCGCGGCTCGCGGTGCTTCTGGCGAAACCCGGCTCCGGAAGCCGCGGTTTCGCGTCGACCCGGCAACGGTAATGCAACGGCGGCGCACGTGCCATGGGGTCTTGGCCTACCAACCGGTCGGGCGCTCCGGTGCTTCCGCCTAGGAGTGGCGTTATCCAGATGTGCACCTCGTCAAGGCCGCCAAGCCGTGAAACCGTGCGGCCGGAGCCCCTGATGCAGTCCGCTTGGACAAAGCTGAGCCCTGTTCGTGGATCGCCCCGAGGTCCTGCCGGCGGGCAACTCGCGCGAGGTGCCCCGGCGCTGGATCGATGCGGTGCAGCCGTTCGGCTGCGGGTTGCGCAGTCGGGTGAGCGTCGAACGGACGAGCAACGCGCGCCACCGGGGATGCGTGTTTTGCATTTGTGCGACGGGTCGGAGTCCGGGATAGAGACGCGGGCGGCAGCGTTTGGGCGCGTGTCGACACCGGCCGGTGCAGGGAGGGCCTGCGTGAGCCGATGGGGGGCCATTCCGAGACTGACCCTACGGGGCATTCGGGACCGAGATGAGGTACCGGTCTCGGACCGGTCGCGACGGGGAGGAATCGCAGCGGACTGCGTGATCCGACGCGTGGGAGCGTGCGTAAGCCCATGGGGGTCCAGTCGGAGACTGGACCTGCTATGAAGGCGTCGCAGGCAAGGATGAAAATGTCGTTGGATTTCTGGGTGGGTGATCCGGGCCCGGCGGGACCTCGGAGGGTGGGAGTTCCCCGCTCCGCG
>Ga0116187_1004362_pt1 | contig 12408 bp, 10 predicted proteins | sample AD_JPNNA6_MetaG_FD_89755 | JGI IMG/M metagenome (GOLD analysis project Ga0116187, IMG submission 89755) | Active sludge microbial communities of municipal wastewater-treating anaerobic digesters from Japan - AD_JPNNA6_MetaG | ecosystem: Engineered > Bioreactor > Anaerobic > Digestate | place... | reverse complement strand
CAGATTGAAATCATTTTACAGAATATTCCCTATTATACTGTTTTTGAGAATTGTTATACAAGTGGTGGCATTTCAGAGTACCTGAATTCTCAGATTAACTGTTCATTGCGTTATAAAAATATATATAATGTTGCTTTCCCAGACAATTTTATACTTCACGGAAGAGTATCAGAATTATTTGCACATTATAGTATGGATTCTGATTCAATTACTAATAAAATTATCAGTTTAATACATACAGAGAAAGTTTCTCATGTCAAAAAATCGCTTAGATCAATATCTTCTTCAAAATAAAATATGTGTATCACGCGAAAAAGCTAGAAATCTAATACTTGCAGGATGTGTCAGTGTTAATGGTCAGATTGTGCTAAAACCATCATTTATTATTAATGAAAATGATAACATTATATTACTGCAAGCATCACAAAGATTTGTAAGCAGAGGAGGCGAAAAATTACAACGAGCTCTTGATATTTTTGACATAAATATTTCTAACAGGATTGTTTTAGATTTGGGTTCATCAACAGGAGGATTTGTTGATTGTCTGTTGAAGAATGGAGCAAGAAAAGTATATGCAGTAGATGTGGGGTATGGACAGTTAGATTATTCTCTTAGAATGAATCCCAATGTTATTGTCATGGAACGCCATAATGCTCGCTATGTAATAAGAGATGATTTCTCTGATAACATTGATTTTATAACTGCGGATCTCTCGTTTATTTCTATCGCTAAAGTTATGAAAAATATTGTGACTATTTTTGACAGTACTATCGATTCTGTACTACTTATTAAACCTCAATTTGAAGCAGAATATTACCAGCATAAAAAAGGAGTAGTAAAAAAACCAGAATACCATTATGACATTGTGTATAAGGTTATCCATGAATTAACATTGCTTGATATTCAAATAAAAGGCTTAACCTATTCGCCAATAAAAGGGCCTAAAGGGAATATTGAATTTTTATTATTGTGTACAATTCACCCTGACACCGATACTAATATTAAAGATATACAATTATTAATCAAAAATTGTGTTGATGAAGCTCATAAAATATTAGATTAATGTAACTTTTTATTTGGTATAGAGAATATATTAATTGACGAAAAGTATTGAGCTTGTCCCAGAATCTGTTGAAAATGAGTGGCATCTCCCGGGGCATCAGAGTATAATGCCCCAAAACAATACCAACAATAATAGGAGATACCACAATGAAGCACAAAACAGTAGTCAGAAAAAAGCAACCACAAAAAATTGTATCAGTGAAAAATGATTGGAAAGAAGCAATCAAAGCAACATTATTTGAGACGGTGGTGCGATTTGGGATAGCAGCATATTGTGAGATGGTAGAAGAAGAGATAACGGCACTATGCGGGGAACGGTATAAGCACCTATTCAAGCGGGAATACACGCGGTGGGGGAAGAAAAACACCTCGGTTGTATTAGGTGGTAGGAAGATTGCATTGCAGCATTCACGTATACGAGACATACAGAATAATGGTGAAAAAGCGATAGCAATAGTAGAGCAATACAAAGGGAAAGAGGTACTGTCGCAGCGACAAATGGAACAGATGATTATAGGCGTATCGTCAAGGAAATATGGACGTTCCCTTGAGTTAGGCAAGGGTGCAGTAGAATCACATGCCTATTCAAAGAGCACGGTGAGTAGAAATTTTATTGCAAAGACACAGGAGAAATTGGAAGCATGGCGTCATGCAGCGATAACCGCAGAGTATCCATTTTTGATGATAGATGGCATAGTATATGCTACAACAACCGTATTGGTAGCACTTGGCATTGATAGGGATGGTACGAAGAAGGTATTAGGTGCATGGGAAGGCTCAAGTGAGAATAGTCGGGTATGTATTGATTTATTGCAGCATCTGGTAGAACGAGGATTTGATGTCACGAAGTGTTTTCTTGTGATTATTGATGGGAGTAAAGCATTACGAAAAGCAATTCATGATGTTTTTGGGGATAGCATTTTGGTGCAACGGTGTCAGGTACATAAGGAAAGGAATGTCATTGATTATATGCCCAAGGGGCAACGGGAAGCGGTAAAAAGGGCACTCAGTGAAGCGTATAGTGCCGATACGTATGATAGAGCAAAAAGGTTACTGGGGAACATTCATCAATGGCTTGCAAAAGACTATCCGCAGGCAGCACGTTCACTTGAAGAAGGATTAGAAGAAACATTAACGCTGCATAAGCTTGGTGCGCACAAAAAGTTACGGAAAAGTTTGGGGACGACCAATCCCATTGAAAGTTTGAATAGTGGTATACGCACTGTAACCGGGAGAGTAAAACGGTGGAGAAATGCTACGATGGTAATGCGATGGGTATGGAGTGGCATAATAGAAAGTGAAAGAAACTTCCGAAAGATTAACGGGCATACGTACATTGATGCATTATTGCTAAATATTGCAATGTTTGGGAAAAAAGTGATTGAAGAAAATAATAAGATTGCATAGTAGAAATGGAGGTGTTATTCAATTTCAACAAACAATGGGACAAAATTTTTAGATCCGTTTAGATTTTTAAAAGTATCAGATTTTACTTTGCAAAATGCTGAAACATTTTTTGGCACAGTAAGGAATATTGGCTATAAATCAAAGCAGAAAGGTATTCCTATTTACACTGAGATGACAGGTTGTGAATTACTATTAGGTAAGGAATATACTGCTACCGGTTATATAACTATTGATAGTAATCAATTGAAGCTATTTTTACAAAAAAATAATTTTCATAATAGTGAACAAGTATTGCAAATGTTTTCAGCACCTTATATACTTGGATCATTAAAAGATTTTTATAAAGAACAATTGAATAACAAAAAACATCCTGTAAGCCAGGATATTGTAAAATGTATACAAAAATATGTCGACGCTAATTATGTCCCTATACGCATGGGAAGATTTTCGCAGGTTGAATCAAAGACATTTAAAATAACTCGTACATGGGATAAAGGACAAAATCGAAGTATGAATATTGAAGGTGGTGCAAGCAGAAATTATATCAAAGACACAATTGGTGCGGGCTGGGGGGCGCTGGCTTTAAAAAAAGCATAGTGAACTGTACAATACTTTTTGTCATTCTCCATTTTTTTTGCTAATTCGGGGTGGACTAGAAATTCTATATTTTTAATAAATTCCATGGCAAACTTTTCATTATTTGATTGGTGATTTATAGAATTTTTAACTTATAATTAGCGTGCAATTTATAATGTATGAATCAAAAAATCAAGAAAAATTTTATATTGAAAAAGAATTTAGTATTTTGTTATCACTACAATCACTCACAATAGGTATCAATACTATGATTATGGTACTCCATTAGCTATGGGTATGGTTTCATGGTAAACTATTATAACCTTATTCTGTCCAGCCCATAATGGTATTTTTTCGTAACCACATTTGGGTTTCATAAAATTTAAATTTTATCGTAACCAGAATATCTTCATTAGCAGGATTTATAATAATCCATATTTTTTCCCCGGATTCACTTTCCAGGAGAACAATCTTTTTACTAAACATAATTGTTATATTGGCAGGTGTTAAGATACTTTTTGCATATTTGCATGTAAAGAAATGTTTCTTTTTTATTATGGAGTTTTTCAACGATTTTAAAAAACCAATAAACTTATAAACTAAAAACAGTAGCCTTTTACTTTTTGGAGTAGCCTGCTCTTTGGTATACAATATGGTCATGTTTATATCTGCATTTTTGTCCTCTCCATCATCAATTACGTAGTCATGTGTTTCATGGGTTATCCATTTTCTTTCCATGGGTTTACTGTTTTCTAATTGCTGTGCATATTGTAACCAGAAGTTATTATCATCAGTGTTTAATTGTTTATTGTTTTTCTTTTTGCTCATAATATCCCTCCGATATAAAATTTTGTACCAATGTCATGCTACTGGATGAAGTCATAAAGAATTTTTACCCTCAACGGGATTCTTAAACTTTACTTAGAATGACAGCAGTGGGACATCTGCATGGTTTATTGCATGCCATGCAGATGTCCATTTACTACATTAGACACAGAATAGTAAAAAATATAGGTTAAAAATTGGTAACTTTTTTACTTGTAATTTATATAAACTTACCATACCATACTGTTTTGTGCAATAGCATGTGGTAAAAAAGGCAAAACCATGGCGATACTATACTGCTATGGGTTAAAAACCTTATAATAGTCAATGATTGTGTAACATGAGGTGTGATTATATGAACAGGTTAACAAGTGATGAAGCCACTGAATTGTATGATGAGATACGCAGCAAATGCTTATTTGAATCAAACAGAGACACACTGTATGTCAAAACATTAATGCTACGACCTGTTCTGGAAAAGATGTTTTATTATTTAACCAGAGATATCAATAAAATTTATTTATATAACAATTCTGAAAGAATGGAATATATTTTCAACCATGATAATGTAGATGCAGATGTATTAAAAAATGCCAGAATACTACGGAAATTTTTAAATAGATTTCATCATTTTAATGAAACTAATGAAAAAAGTAACAACAGTGGTAATGATTGTTTGACTAACGAAAATTATTGGTTGTGTATAAAAACACTTTGTAATTTAGTTCATTATTTTTCAAAGGTTGAAATACCACCTGATTTAAAAGAATTGTATAAAGATGTTCAAAATTTAAAATGGAATATGAAGCCAGAAGAGCCAAAGGAAAAAATTGATTATATACGTTTATTGATTAATACAAAAGATGCCCATCATAATGTATTGCGTTGTTCTGATATACATGGTGACGAGAAGCTTCTTTATTTGAAAAATGAAAAAGAAAGCCGCTATTTTAATGTATTGAATATAGCATGGCAATGTTCCACCATAGATTGCTATAACATTGAAAAATTAGCTGATAAACCATGGTATACTGACAACCAAAACTCTATAATTATTTTAGAGCCTGACTACCTTGTTGATGCCACAGTGATAGTTAATTGTTTTGAAAACAATAAACCCAATCCCATGTTTTATTTAGTTGAAAAATTTACTAATGATAATGATGTAAAAGAAAGCATGATTCTTGGTAGTATTGTAAACACTCTGTTAGATGAAATAATAGTTAATAAAGCACAAGGATTTAACAAATGTTGTATTAAAGCAATGGCTGATTATTGTCTGGATATTTTTTGCTTATTTAAGGATGACGAGGAATATAATAATACTTTGATAAAAAGATTACACGATACGGCAAAAGAACACTATAACAATATTTTGCAATACTTTAAAGATTATGAAAAAGATAGTATATATCATATAGAACCGTATTTTATATCTCCACAGTACGGTTTACAGGGTAGATTGGATCTATTAGTTCAGCGTAACAGCAACAAAAATTATAATGATATTTTTGAATTAAAATCGGGTAGTGTACCTGACATTGATGCATGGCATGAGCATAGAGTACAGGTTTATTGCTATCATCTTCTGGTTGAATCATGTTACCATAACCGTGCTGGTAATAATTATGTTTTCTATAGCAGGTTGCAGCAACCAGCACGCGATATACAAATAAACAAAGCGCTTGTTAATGATTTAATGATGGTTAGGAATCATATTGTAAGCTATGAGTACCAATTAGCAACCGGTAACTTTGATATAGTTGCATTTGCAAATAAATTTAAAAAATATTTTGCATCGCATCAGGATACAATTAAAAAATTTAGAAAAACTGCATACGAAAATTTTATTTCTACAATTACAAAGCTTCAACCACTTGAAATTGCATATATTACTAACTTTATTCGCTTTATTGCTACCGAGCATCTTATTGCAAAAACAGGGGATGGAAATGAACATGGTTTTTCATCATTATGGCGTTCAACACAGAAGGAAAAAGCAGATAATTTTTTACTGTTAACCGATTTAGAATATGATAGTGATAGCTCCAGCATTAAAAACAATGTTGTGGTATTTAAACGGGGAACTTTATTTACGCACACAACGGTTTTTAGAGAAGGTGATATATGCATAGTATATCCGGATATCCCTGCAAATGATGATCATTTTGCGTATGTAAAACATTTTTATTATAGAGCTACAATACTTGAACTGAATAATGAATATGTGAAGGTTCGTTTAAGAAATAATATAAAAGAAACACGGGAATTGAAAACTTTTAAATGGTGTATTGAAAAGGATTTAATTGAAAACAACTATACCAAGTTATATAAATCTCTTTTTGAATTTATGGAAAGCAATATAAAGGATATATTACTGGGTTTAAAAGAGCCGGAATTTCATAATCATGACAATACTATACTACACACTGGTAAAGACGAGGATATCAATGAAATAATATCATTAGCATTGAATGCCAGCGATTATTTTTGCATACAGGGCCCTCCCGGTACCGGAAAAACACGAGTTGTGCTCAAAGAAATAGTTAACAATCTGTATGCATCTACTGATGAAAATATAATGTTGCTGGCATGTACCAATAGAGCTGTTGATGAAATTTGTTTAGCCTTGCAAAAATCCAGTTTGCCCTATATTCGTTTGGGTAAAAGTAGTGATGATTCAATTGAGTCGCTGGATACATTAAAAAATAGAATAAACAATGAAAAAGATTTAAAAAATGTGTATGACCGAATCATAAACCAGAGGGTTTTTGTCAGCACAGTGAGTACAGCACAACAAAACAGGATATTTAATCTTAAAAAATTTACTACTGTAATAGTGGATGAGGCTTCGCAACTACTGGAACCCGATATTGTTGGTTTGTTAACAAAGTTTAAACGATTTATATTGATTGGTGATGAAAAGCAATTGCCACCTGTTGTAACTCAGGATGAAAATTTAACAAAGGTAAACAACCCCCATTTAGAAAAAATTTGTTTATATGATTTATCAATGTCGCTATTTGAACGGCTCATCTTAAATGCTAAAAAAAATAAATGGCATAAAGCATATAGAACGCTAAAAAATCAAAAACGAATGCATAATGATATTGCAGAATTTATAAACAGGCACTTTTATGACAGCGCATTAGCTACAGTAAAAGATGATAGCGCACCGTATACAGTTACTTTTAATAAAAATTCGCATAACAACTATGAAAAGGTACTTGCAAACAATAGAATGGTATTTATAGAATCAAAAAAGGAACCGGGTTCAAAAAAAGAAAATACTTGTGAAGCGGCTATAGTGGTTGATTTAATCAAGCTCATTATCAATACCTATAATAGTAAGTTTAAGAGTGATACAGTGGGGGTCATCACGCCATTTAGGGCTCAAATCAATTGTATCAAGAAAAAATTATTGGATTCCGGAGTGGATGATGCATATTTAAGCAATATAATGATTGACACGGTTGAACGATTTCAGGGAAGTGAACGGGATATTATCATTGTTTCACTGGCGGTTAATTCCAGTAATTATCTGGAATCAATAACATCATTTAATTTTAATAAACGTGTCGATAGAAAGTTAAATGTAACATTAACCCGTGGGAAGGAGTATGTAATAATGATTGGTTGTTCCGAAATTTTGCAGCAGCATGAACATTATAGATTGCTCATTGAGCATATAAAGAATAAAGGCGGTTATGCCAATTATGAAAATCTTTGCGAACCATTGTTATTCCACCGGTGACAGATTGGGTATTTTCACGGTTGCAGTGTTTTTTAAATTATAACAACGCCATAGCGCAATGCCTGCTTATCTTACCGTTCCCATTCCTTATTTTCCTCTGCTTGCATTTTATCCTTGACAATGCTACTATATAAAAGTATAGTATTTCTATGAGTGAGAAAATTATCCTTCATGTTGATATGGATGCCTTTTTTACCTCGGTTGAGCAGGCAGACAATCCGTTGCTACGGGGTAAACCGGTTGTGGTGGGTGCTGATCCTAAAGGCGGAAGGGGCAGGGGTGTTGTTTCTGCTGCAAGCTATGAGGCACGACGGTTTGGCATCCATTCGGCAATGCCTATATCAAAAGCATACAGCCTATGTCCCACTGCGTATTTTTTGCCCCCGCGGTTTGATAGATATGTGGAACTATCGAACATGATAATGAAGATACTGGAAAGCTTTTCCCCATGCATTGAACAGATAAGTATTGATGAAGCATTTTTAGACTGTACGCACACGGTAAACCTTTTTGCCGGCAAAGAAAATATTGCAAAGAAAGTAAAGCATGAAATTGTTACCAGCACCGGGCTTACGGCAAGCATTGGCATTGCAACCAACAAGCTGGTGGCTAAGATTGCTTCGGATTTTCATAAACCTGATGGGCTTACCATCTGCGCGGCAGGTGAGGAAAAAATTTTTTTAGCACCGCTACCCATTTCCAAACTGTTTGGCGTTGGCAAAAAGACGCAAAGCCTGTTGCAATCGCTGGGTTTTTACACCATAGCGGACATTCAGCATTCCTCTGAGAATTATTTGCATGGTGTGCTGGGAAAATGGGGCGTTATGCTGTATAGGTTTGCCAATGGTATTGACACGCGGGCTGTTGAACCGTATAGTACCGTAAAGTCCGTAAGCGAGGAGACAACCTTTGATGAGGATAGCGGTGATGAAGATGTGATTATAGCTACTCTTACTGAGCTGTGTGACCGGGTAATCCGCAGGGTCAGAGCACAGCATTTTGCATTTAAAACTATTACATTGAAGATACGGCTTGAAGGTTTTGAAACCTATACTCGCAGTAAAACAATCCATGGCCATGTTAAGGACATGATAACATTGCAAAAAGAAATTATGAAGCTTTATATTTCGTTTGGGCGGGGGAAACGGAGGGTGCGGCTTCTTGGTGTGCGCGTGGCAAATCTTATCTGCGATGCTGATGTACAGATGAGCCTTTTTAACTGCAGGGATGAACAAAAGATTGAAAAAATTGAAACCGTTATCGATGGTATGCATCATAGGGGTTTAAACCTGTTGCGGGCTTCGGTAGTAAAACCTCCGGAAAAATTTGCCACAGGAAATAACGATGACAAGAAAGGTAAACAATAACTATAGCCTGTGGGCGATAGTTACCGGTAATCCATGGTTTAGTATAAAAATATTCCAGCTTGACAAAATATTCTTGCTTTTAACACCTATGTACTATATAGGCAATATATGAATAGGCTTGCAATTTTTATGTAAACTACAGTGAGGCGTGCATGTTTGAAGGTGTGTTTACTGCGTTGGTGACCCCATTTAAAAATGGTAAGATTGACTATGATTCAGTAGCAGCAATCATTGAGCATCAAATTGCTGGCGGCGTGGATGGTGTTGTGCCTATGGGTACTACCGGCGAGTCTCCTACGGTAAGCTATGAAGAGCATGAGGAATTTATTGTCCGTGTTGTTACACTGGTCAATAAACGCGTAAAGGTTATAGCTGGTACCGGTTCAAATTCAACCGATGAGGCTATATACCTTTCAAAGGCAGCACAGGATGCGGGGGTTGATGGCGTGTTACTGGTAAATCCCTATTACAATAAACCACCACAGCGTGGACTGATAGCTCATTTTGAGAGTGTTGCACAATCAATTAATATTCCCGTTATTCTGTATAATATTCCTGGCAGAACCGGAATAAATTTCCTTCCTGAAAGTGTTGCCCAGCTCATACAGCGTGTACCCAATATCGTTGCCATGAAAGAGGCTTCGGGTGATATTAATCAGATGATGAACCTTGTTGAGCTATGTGGCAATACCATTACCCTGTTATCGGGTGATGACAATTTGCTGCTGCCTGTGCTGGCTATTGGCGGGAAAGGTATTATATCGGTAATTTCAAACCTTTTACCAAACGATGTGAAGGCTGTGGTCACTAATTTTAACAACGGCAATCTTGAAGAAGCAAAGAGGCTTTTCTATAAATTATTACCGCTATGCCGCGCTATGTTCTATGAAACCAACCCTATACCTATAAAAGCTGCTATGGCAATGGCAGGCTTTTGCTCTTCTGAAATGCGGTTGCCGTTAGTACCCCTGTCCGCTGATAACCATGAAAGGTTAAAAAAAGCATTGCTGGCGTATGGGGTTAAGCTATGAAAGTAGCACTGTGCGGTGTTACCGGCAGGATGGGGAAAACCATACTGTCAGTATTGCTTGAAAAGGGACATGAGCTTTCCCAGGCTCTTGATGCCGATAGCTGTCCTATGCTTGGACAGGATGCCGGTACTTTCATTGCAACAAAGACTGGCATTGCAATACAATCGTTATCCAGTGTAAGCCTTGCCGCTGATGTTGCTATTGATTTTAGTACTCCTTCTGCAACTGAAGTGTTATTGCAAAAAGCGGTTGCATCGTCAATCCCTGTTGTTATTGGCACTACCGGTTTTTCTGAAACACAGAGGATAAAGATACAAAGAGCAGCCGAATTTATACCCATTGTATTTTCACCCAACATGTCGGTTGGTGTTAATGTATTATTTAAACTTACCCAGATTGCATCGTCAATATTGCAGGAAGGATATGATGTTGAGATATTTGAAGCACATCATCGTTTAAAGAAAGATTCCCCATCCGGGACAGCAAAAAAACTCATTGATATTGTATTGGAAAACCGGAAGGACCTTGAGCAGGCAAAGCTTATGTATGGAAGGGAAGGCATTGTTGGGGAAAGAACAAACAATGAAATTGGGGTTATGGTGTTGCGTGGGGGTGATATCGTTGGCGAACATACTGTATATTTTGTAGCAAATGGCGAGCGGATTGAGCTTACCCACAGGGCTACCAGCCGTGAAAATTTTGCACGTGGTGCAGTAAAAGCAGCTGAATTTGTTATTAATAAAACGCCAGGTCTTTATACAATGTTTGATGTATTGGGATTATGAACAGTATGGATAAAAATGATGTTAAAAATGATGTTAAAAATGATGTTAAAAATGATCTGGTTTCATTTGATGAAAATCCTTATTCCCATGAAATAAAAAAGCCGGAGGATATTGTCCGTTTATTCTATGAATATAATGTCCCCATTGTACCTGTCATTTCAAAACGGGGAATTCTTTTTGGTATATTAAAAAAAGATGATGTTATTGCCGAGCTAAGCGATATAGCACGAAGCTCAATAAGGGTAGATGAGTTTGTTCAGAAGCTGGCAAAGAAGATGACAATGGATGAACTCATTCCTCTTGTGGTAAATGTTAACGATATTGTTGCCATTGATCTATTTGGCGAGGTGCAGGGGAAGTGGAGCAGGCTGGATCTTTTTATGGCAGCCGAGGGACACTTTGAAAAAAAAGAAAAACAACAGGACATTGAAATTCAACCTAAAGACACTGCTATTGAATGGCTTATCTATTTAGTACTTGAGCATATACCGCGGGCGCTGTATGCTGTCAATAGTAATGGGAAAACAATTTTTTTTAACGGACATTTTGAAGAGGTTTATCTGAATACATATCCCGATTCTTCAGATGTTGACGTTGCTCAGGTTGAAACACTGCTTATGGATACAACCAGAAATGATATTTTTACCTCATATGTGCATAAGCGACAGTATTTTTTTAATAAGGAAATGAAAACATATTATGAACGAGTACCGTTAAAAGACGAAAACAAAACCGTGGGATACCTCTTTTTATTTGAAAGAGATATCACCAAACAGGATTTGCTTATACCTGATATTATCTCAGAAAGCGATGGTATTGACGAGTTGCTTTCCCGTGCGCATAGAGCTATACTGGTAAAGGCACTGGTACAATCAGATTATGAACTTGCTACAACTGCCACTATGCTCCATATTACCGAGCAGGATTTAAAAAAGAGAATAAAAAATTTCAATATAACTATCAACAAACCTCTGGAATACGATAAATAATAAAATTATCTTGACTTTTTTATATGCTATTCTATAATTAAACTGATTGATAGTTGATAGTTGATAGTTGAAAATTTATTGTATGGGGTAGTCAATAATGAAAAGGATAATGGTGTTTATACTGGTATCATATATTGCTTGTGTATCCTGTGCCGCAAAAAAAGGTGTGGTTGCTCGCAAGGTGTATGTAACGCCGGGCTCACGGATAATTGTCATTGCCAATCATTCCAACAATATTAAGAATGTTATCATGGCGCAGTTTATGAATAAAAATTTTTCGGTTAAAGCATTCAATGCATCGGATCTATACACCATTGACGATATATATGATATTAAAGACTTTAAAAAAGTAGCATATATGCAGCCTCTAAAGAATGATGAGATGATATCCTTTGAAAAAGCGGTAGAAAACATCTATAAATTACATATCTACAACTATGAACTCCAAAAGGCAGAAGCCTTAACCGACATGCGTACAAAATATGGTGTACAGTTTCTTGTCCTTATGGAGCTGAAAGACTGGCAGAAGGTATCATGGGCGCGTGCCATTGATTTAACCAATATGGAAGTGGTGTGGGTTGAGAACTATCCTGCACAGTATAAGGATACTCT
>Ga0116187_1004343_pt1 | contig 12442 bp, 10 predicted proteins | sample AD_JPNNA6_MetaG_FD_89755 | JGI IMG/M metagenome (GOLD analysis project Ga0116187, IMG submission 89755) | Active sludge microbial communities of municipal wastewater-treating anaerobic digesters from Japan - AD_JPNNA6_MetaG | ecosystem: Engineered > Bioreactor > Anaerobic > Digestate | place... | reverse complement strand
CTTCCCATAGCTTCGAAAATTCTCGAATGGTCTTTTACCTCATCTGTCACAATCAGAATTGCACATGGATTTTCTTTCATGATTCGTTCTATTGCATAAATACCATCCATAACAGGCAAGGATAAATTCATCAGTACAAGGTCAGGCCTATCACCTGCTGTCTTTTCAACAGCCTCCTTACCATTTTTTGCCGTCCAAACAATCCGGTTCTCAAGCATTGTGGATACAACCCTGCTAATAATCTCTATCGATTTATCGTCATGGTTAACAATACCGATACGCATTTTCTGATTGGCTCCTTTAAGTCAGAAGTCAGAAGTCAGAAGTCAGAATTAGAAGATTTGATGTTTGGATGTTTAGATGTTTAGCTAACCCTCCAACCCTCTGCCCTCTGCCCTCTGCCCTCTGCCCTCTGATCTCTGCCCTCTGTCCTCTGATCTCTGACCTTTTGGCTGACAGCTATCGGCTGACGGCTGTCTTCTGTCCTCTGACCTCTGACCTCTGTCTTCTGTATTCTGTCTTCTGTATTCTGTATTCTGTATTCTGCCTTCTGTATTCTGTATTCTGTATTCTGCCTGAGATATAACCATCTACGAGTCCTATGGCTCTCCTATCATATCCCGTACAGCAATGTTGAGACTTTTATCTTGAAAACTGCTCTTCGTTAAATAATAGTTTGCACCCGCCTCAAGACCTTTTATTCTGTCCTCCTCCCTGTCCTTATATGAGACAATAATGACGGGTATCTGTCTAAGCCTTGGGTCGCTCTTTATCTTCTTGATGAGCTCTATCCCGTTCATTCTTGGCATATCGATGTCTGAGATAACAAGGTCGAATGTTTTAAGCTGTAATGTATTCCATCCGTCAACACCGTCTACAGCGACAGTAACATCATATCCGCTGTTCTCAAGCAATCTACGCTCAACTTCTCGAACCGTCAATGAATCATCAACTACAAGAACACGCTTTCTCTTGCCTTCTGAAACCTGGTTTCTTTCTCCAACCTTATGAAGCCTCCCGTGTGTGAGAAGATTATCGATAGAGCGAACGAGGTCATCGACATCGAGGATAAGGACAGGCGAACCATCCTCAAGTATCGCACCAGCACTGACATTTGGAATTCTGCCGAGACGTGCATCAAGCGGAATAACCACAAGCTCACGCTCGCCGATAAAATTGTCCACAACAAGGCCATAGCGGTTCAGACGGTCACTGATAACCACAATAAACAACGCTTGCGTCTTGTCATCAGGGGCAGGAATCTGAAGTACCTGGTGTGCATCAACAATACCTATATGTTCGTTCTCAAAGACATAAAATTGCTTGTCCTCCAATATTTTAAGTCTATCTGGACTTGATTCAATGATACGGTCAATCCTGCTCAAAGGTATTGCATAAGGTTCATCACCTATATCCACAATAAGCGTCCTCAAAACTGAAAGCGTCAAGGGTAACTGCAGATAAAATGATGTCCCCTGCCCTGGCTTTGTGTCCACACGAACTGTGCCGCCCACTTCTTGAACCATCGACATAACAACGTCAAGACCAACACCTCGACCCGATACCTCTGTAACCGCATTCGCAGTGGAAAAACCTGGAAGAAAAAGAAAATCAAACAGTTCACCATCCAAAAGATTCGTTGCTATTTCCCTTGAAGTATGACCCTTCTCTACTACCTTCTGGCGAAGCCTTTCAATATCTATACCTCTTCCGTCATCAGAAACCCTAACATAAAGCATCCCGGAGCTATGCCTTGCCTCGAGCGTCAAAGTGCCTTCGGCCTTTTTGTTGGCTGCAAGCCGCTCTTCAGGCGTTTCCAGCCCATGATCAATAGCATTACGGATTAGATGTGTCAGTGGCGCTTCAAGTTTTTCGAGTATATCTCTATCAATCCTTGTTGTCTCACCGAGAATTTCAAAGTTTGCCCTTTTGCCCATTTTTTTTGCAATGTCACGAACCATACGTGGAAAACCTGGTAAACCATCTGAGAAAGGTCTCATCCTGATCTCTACAACCTCGTTGTACAACTTATCTGCCAGGCGTTCGAGATTACGAGAAAAATGCTCAAAATCAACAATCTGTTCAACAAGCAAGTCGTTTATCTGGTCAAACTGCTTCAGTGATTCACTGAATCTTTCTCTTACCTCCTTTGATAAGGCAGTGCTTTTTGCAGATTCAAATATACTCCCAAGCAGGTTTCCAAGCTCAAGATGCCAATCCTTTATCTTCAAAAGAGATACAGAAAATGGTTTTGTTGATCTCGCCTGGACGAGACATTCTCCTGCAAAGCCCATCAGACGATTGAGGCTTTCCGAAACTACCCGGACAAAGCTATCTTCTTCCTTCTCAAGCGGTTTTGCCTTTAAAACATCCTCTCTTTTTTCAGGTACTGGGATTTTTTCCTGTGATATCCGCGGTGGTTCTTCGTGCTCAATAGTAGATGGTCTTGTGTTTTTTGTATTTGGTATGTCAGGTGTTTTTCCTGTTAAAATCCCTCTGATACTCTGGCTTATTTTATCAATAGACTCAGCTTCATCTTTCAGCCACTGGGGCATTGACCTTATCTCGACAGCGGCAAGCTTGACAAATAAATCGTTGCCTTTTAAAAGCAAGTCAATATCATCAGAAGATAATGACATTTTACCGTGCTGAGCAGCAGATAAAACATCCTCTATCGCATGGGCAAGGGAAACGACCAGGTCAAGTCCAACTATACGCGCAGCACCTTTAATCGAATGAGCAGCTCGCATAAGAGGCTCAATCTTCTCCGGAACAGAGTTCTGCTCCACCTCAACAAGACCCACCTCTAAGAGTTTTGTATAATTCTCCAATTCAATACGGAAAAGATCGAGCATCGAAAGGTCTGCTATATCTATGCTATCCTTATCTTTCAACCCCCAAGGCTCCTTTTAAACGAATCGACAAGTTTATCCTCTCCCAATAAACCAACCTTTTTTTCATCAAGGTCAAAAACTCCATCAATAAGCGTTTGCGGAGCCTTTGTTAGAGTCACAGGCGGTTCTTTTACATCGCTTAAAGATATTCGATATACACCAAGTATTTCATCTACTGGAAATACATACCTCTCGCCATCTTTGCTCACCACTATCATTCGTTCGTAGATCGTTGTATCTATGTCTTTTCTTGTCTCTTCGACCGAATACTCCATAAGGTCGGCTATTGATACACATAAAAGCAACTCGCCATTTATGTTTGTAACACCTTTGAGTACATTGTTGGTTCTCAAGGGTATACGGTGTATGGGACGGATATCCGTCGTTTCTTGTAAGTATAATGTCTTATATGCCAGCCACTCGTCTTTTATCCTGAATACAATGACAGATATGGTATCCAGTGCCTCTTTTTCCTTGGCGCCGATTAAGTTTTCCGTCCATTCTTTGAGAATATCTTCAGAGACCTCCCTGTCAAACAGTCTTCTACCGGCCTTATTATATTCTTTGCAATTGCGGCAATGCACCAATTCCAAGAGCTTAGGACATGAGCAATCCCCTAAAACACCTATTTCTTTCCAACACTTTACCATGTTCATTACTCTCTATTATGCAAATAACCACTAATTCTTAACTGTTTTCTCATTCGCCCTCTTTATTCTCTCCATCAAAATAGAAGCCTTCTGGGGTTCGCCCTTTTTTTCATGCAAAAGACTCATATGCAACAACACATCGTGATAAAAAGGGTCCAGATATAGCGCCTTTTGAAAAAAAACCTCCGCCTTATCGAATACATCCATTGCAAGGTTTATAAGACCCATGAGATAATAAGCCTCCTTGTTATCACTATGTTCCTTCAGGAATAGTCCACACAGTCTCAATGCCTCGGTCAGATTACCTCTGTCTGCAAGTTTGCGCACACGCTCGAGGACATCTTTGGATTCGCTGTTTTTAAAATGTTTGTCATCGATACTTTTTGTCTCTAAATGACTGTCATGGGTATGCAAGACATCTTTGGTAACGTTTTGAGGCATAATATTCCTTTTTGCAGAAAAAGGTCGAGCAAACGTTTCTAATTGCATTTTATCCTTGCTGCCTATTTTTTTACACGCAAATGCCCTTGCATGTTTAATAGGCTCATATCCATTTTCCAAAAATGACATCATCTCTGAATGTCCTGTAAAAACAATGCCGTCGTGAAAGAGAAAACGGTCAATGTTTTTAAAAACCTGTTTTCTCGCATCATCGTTTAGATATATAAGAAGATTTTTACAAAACAAGATATGATATGGCTGATGGCCGTTGTGTACATGTAGTTTAACAAAATTATCCAAATAAAAATGCACCATGCCGGCTACATAACCTTCAAGTCTAAATCCATCTTCAGTTTTAATAAAAAATCGTGGTTTGTAGCCACTGCATTCACCCCGAAAAGACCCTTTGCCGTAAACGGCATTTTTTGCGATCCCTATCGATCTGCGGCTTATATCAATTGCATCGACGCAAAATTGTTCAGGTGATAAACCCGCATCCAAAAGCGCCATCGCAATAGAATACGGCTCCTCTCCGGTTGAGCAGGGAACAGACAAAACCCTGAGTACCGTGCCCTGACAAAGCGATTCTTTCAACTTCTCTACATATCTCCTTAAAAAATTAAAAGACTCCCTGTCACGGAAAAACCATGTCTCGGAAACCACTACCTGATCGATAAGTTTTTCAATTTCCTCCTGGTTTGATATAAGCATCTTCATATAAATATCTTCATCAGATATCATACGCTTGTCCATACACAATTTTATTGCATCTTCAATGCCTTTTCTTCCAACGGATTCAGGATTTAACCCTAAATTGTCAGAGAGAAATGTTTCAATGTTACTATAGCAGGTCATTATTCTCCTTGAGTGCTATAAAACGACGCCCTCGTTGATAATCCTTTATGGTATCGGGGGGTAGTTTTTCTATCCTGACCCTCTGAATCATCCCTGATTCGTCAAATATAACATCACCGAGGTATTCTGCCCCTTCAACGACAACCCCTGAAGGTTGAAAGTCTTCTTCTCTGCGAGAAATAGTCTCTGTTGCCTTTTCTGTCAAAAGACCTATTGTATGATGTATATTGTCCCCGCCAACATAATCAACCAATATGATACGGGTACTAAAAAGAGGTCTGGATGGTCTTCCTGCAATCAACATAGAGAGGTCAACAACCGGCACCACAACACCCCTGTAATTGAAAACCCCAGAAATATATGCAGGGGCATGAGGCAACTCCCTGAATATTACAATGGGTGTAATTTCTATAATACGGGACACTTCCAGGCAATACCGCTCATTGTCTATCTCAAAAACGAGAAATAGCATATATACCTATGAACTTATTGAAAAACGAGAGACTTCATTCTGTAGATCCCTAACCGCTTCATTAAGTTGTTCAGTTACCTCTTTGAACTCAACAAGAGAATCCCTTGTCTGTTTTGCAGACTCATTCAGTTGCTCCATAGCCTCGCTAATCTGAGCTGCGCTTTGTGACTGAATCTGCATACCCTGATTTGCAGATTCAAATTGCGGCGCCAAATCCTGTGTATGCTCGATAGCCCTCAATAAATCTACGCTTATCTCAGCAATCCTTTCGGTGCTCGTCATTGTCTGATCGGTATATTCTGCAACAGCAGACATACCCTGTTTCATTGCATCCTGAGTTTCCAGAATAAGTGCCTCTATATCAATTGCGGCAACAGCGGTCTGGTCAGCAAGCCTTCTTATCTCACGAGCCACGACAGAAAAACCTATGCCGTACTCTCCGGCCTTCTCCGCCTCTATTGCAGCATTCAAAGAAAGGAGGTTGATCTGATTAGCAACCTTCGTGATGGTTGTAATAACCTGAGTGATATCGACCATCTTTTCGTTTACAGTTTTAAGCTTTCCAAAGCTTTCAGTTATATTTTCAAGCAATGATTTCATAGTTGTATTGATATCTGAAAGACTGTTCATGCTCTCGTTCGCCAGTTCTGATGCCCTAAAGGACATCTCTGCCACCCCATTCATCGTCTTTGCAAATTCATGCGCTGTAGCGGATATTTCCTTACCTGTTGCGCTAACTTCGTTTATCGATGAAGCCTGTTCTGCAACGGTCGCCTCGAGTTGCCTTGCAGCAGCCGATATCTGCGTTGAGGAAGATGTAACCTGAATGCCTGATTTACGAACCTGGGCAAGCAACGAATCCAGACTTGCAGTCATGGTCGATACCGCTTTAAAAAGCTGCACTATTTCGTTTTTACTATGCCGTAAACCATCCTTATCTTCATCACCATACATGAATTCATTTTTACCTATAGCTTCAAGGTCTGACTTTGCTTTATAGATATTGCCTGCGGCAATTTCTCCAGCAATGCCGATTACCTTTCCAAGAGAACGTGTTATGCCTACCGAAACTATAAATATTATCACTGCTGCAAGCAATAACGCCGCAAGGCTAAGCGAGATAGCAATGAGTCTTTTTTGAGAAAAGTTTTCAATTCTTCTTTTGAGCAATAACTGAAGTTCATGGAATGATGTCTCCCTTAACTGGGCACCAGAATTTATCAATGCCATCGCTGATTCGAGAAACTCTTCTATGCTTATACTCGAGCCAGGGTCATTGGCAATCCTCTTCAACACAACAAGAAACGGTACAACAGATGCCTGATAGTTGTTTAGAGCAGGAGGTATATTTTTCTGGAGGGATTCACTTATACCATAAAATAGTTTGTCCTCCCGTAAGGCATTTGTGATGTTCTGTTGGATACGCTCCGAGCTTTCTTCCAAATTTCCTGCAAACACTGCGAACTTAATCATATCATCACGCGAACGGAAACCCTTGAAAATGACAGATTCACTGTAAAGCAAAAACTCAGACAACGAGTTTAATGTGTTTGGCAGAATAACAATGGCAGCACTTGACAAATAATGTGAGTCAAGATCAGGGTCAAGGATTATATTTGACGTTTCAGCCACCCATTTAATCATCTCTTTTACCGGTTTTATAACCATTTCATGTTCCACATCGTTCTGGACTATCGAATTTTTCTTATAATTTTTTCTTAACTCCTGCCACATAGCATGTGCATTTGAATAATGAATCTCTTCCATTTTTATACTCTTAAGTGTATTTACATCAAACCTAAGTGCCCTTTCGTACCTTTTCCCCTCCTTAAAAAGCGTATCGAAAGCTTCATCTATCTTTTTTGCTGTATGATCGATCCTGTCTTGAACGTTTGTATTACCCTGCAAAAAAAGTCTTACCAAAAGTTGATGTTGAGACACAAGTTCTGAAAGCGTTGTCAGTGGGCTTAAAAGCTTGCTTCCCCAAACCTCTTTACGGGCAAATTCTATGTTATTGTTAAAACCTGAAATCATATAGAAAAGCAAAATGCAGACAGGCAATGCAAAAACAAAGACACTGATGATAATCTTGTGTAAAATTTTAAATCTGTTGAAATATCGTTTCATGCTTACACACGATTCAATTTAAAGCGGGAGACTTCACTCTGCAAGACCTGCACAGCCGCATTAAGCTGCTCTGTTACACGTTTATATTCCGACAAAGAATCCCTCGTTTGATCCGCTGCAGTCAACAGTTGTTCCATAGCTTCACTTATCTGTCTCGCACTCTCCACCTGCATGTACATCCCTTTATTAACAACCTCGAAACGAGGACTTAAAGTCTTTACCTGATCTATAACCTGACCAAGTTGCTCACCAATTGTTTCAATAGACACAACGCCCCGTCTAACCCCTTCTGCAAACTTATCCATTTCCATAACACCGGAAGACACCGAAGACTGCATCTCTTTTACCATATATTCTATATCCTTTGTCGCTATCGCGGTTTGGTCTGAAAGACGCGTTATTTCCCTCGCAACCACTGAAAATCCCTTCCCGTATTCTCCTGCTTTTTCAGCCTCAATAGCAGCATTAAGAGATAAAAGATTCGTCTGGTCAGAAATCTTGTTAATAGTTGTAACAATGCCGGAAATCTTATTTGCCTTTTCGTTTATAACGCCGAGCTTTGATGAAATATAGCTTGTGGCATCAATGAATTCACGCATCGACGATTGCATGCGATTCAGTTTTTCTCGTCCTGTCTCCGCCATAGAGGCGGTGTCAAAAACGGTTTTGCTCACCTCACCCATAGTCTGCATAAGATTTTCGGATGTAGACGTTATCTCAATGTTGGTTGCATTTACCTCACGTATAGATGCCGCCTGCTCGGTTACTGTCGCCTCAAGTTGTCTTGCAGATGCAGCGATCTCAGTAGCGGATGAGGTGACCTGAATCCCTGAAAGTTGCACTTGACCGATAAGCGAATCAAGACTTTTTCTCATATTGTTAAGGGTGCCAAGTAGTTGTCCTGTTTCAGATGAAGTTTGCTTAAAAACATTGTGCATCTCATCTTCTCCAATGCGAAGATCACCGCTTGCCATATTCTGAAGTCGCTTTTTAACTATTGAAAGCGGTTGGGTTATGCTCCTTGAAATAATCCATGATATAAAAACGATCACAAAGGTAATAATAAATAAAAGAATGCCGAGTTTAAAGGCCTTATCGATAAAATTTTTCTGGACATCATCTATATATATGCCTGACCCCACAATCCAACCCCAAGGCTCAAAAGACTTCACATATGCAAGTTTAGGGGTAGCCTTTTCAGAGCCTGGCTTCTTCCACACATAATCCACAAAACCTGATTTTTGATTCTTGATCAATTCAACAAAAGCTACAACGATCCTTTTTCCATTTACGTCTGTCAATCCTGTCTGGTCTTTTCCCTCTAATTCGAAATATGGGTGTGCAACCATAAACCTGTTCATATCGTTTATCCAGAAATATTCAGTACCCTCGTAACGAAGGGCCTTTACCAATTCTTTGGCTCTTTGTTGAGCCTCCTGCTCTGTTATTTTTCCGTTTTTTGACTCGTTATAATAATGCTGGATCATTTCATATGCCGTTTCAACAACACTGCGCGTGCGCGTTTTTTTTTCTTCGATAAGGTCACGCTTGAGGTAAATCAAAAATACAAACTCTGTGAGCACAAGACACAACAAGGATATTCCTACAATTAGCCATAACTTGTATTTTATCTTCAGTTTTTCAATAAAATTTCCCATAACAGACCCCTCACTAATGCACCTTTATTTGATCTTATCATATTCGTATTGACATCGGATAGTTTAAAAGAAAGTGGATAATGGATGTTCGATGTCCGATATTTGCTATGCTTTTTGCATTTTTTTGTGGCTTTAGCCCTTGAAACCTATTCGATATCATTAACAACATGGTTGTATTGTCTTTTTTCCATCCTATTTCATCTTCATTGCGCCTGGCATCAGCACGGCTACTACCTCTCCACGAACGCACACAATGTCGTTAGCTGATATTTCAATTGACACGACTACCTTGCGTTTGCTTATACTCTTGACCCTTCCTTTTGCCACAAGTTCCACGTCAAGAGGTGTCGGACGCAAATAGTCCACCTTCAAAGAGGCAGTCACAAAACGAAGCTTTGGCTCCGTATCCATTGCCCTGCCTTGATGCCTGTACATCGCTGCAGCCGCTGTCCCGGTTCCATGACAATCGACAAAAGATGCCAATAAGCCTCCATACACAAAGCCAGGCGCTGACATATGATAAGGCTTCGGTATAAGCCGTGCGATTGATTCTTCTCCATCCCAAAAGCTTCTTATATGTAAACCATCATCGTTCAGGCGGCCACAACCGTAACAATAGCTTACATCTTCCTCATAATAATCTTGAAATGCCTTTTCATTCATAATCCAATCCTTCCATTATATGTTTTCAATCAAAAATTTATTTATTTTTAACATAAATGCAATTGGATGAACATGGAAATGTTGTAAATGTTTCTCAGGTTTATCATTAATCGAATGCTGTTATGATACGAAACCGACTAAGGGGTTCCATAAGGGCATATACCTTTTTTTGTCTGCAACCAGCTTTTTACTCCAACAGAATAGCTTTGACAACGCTGCATTTGATTTGTTATAGACAGAATATTTGACATCATCTAAATAACTGATTTTTGCCATGTAGCAAGAAAAAATACATATAAAAAAAGGAGCCGGACATGGATTATAAACATATTATTACAAGCTCAGGAGAAGATCATGTCGGTGAAATCATATTGAACCGGCCAAAGCAATGGAACGCCTTTAATACAGTAATGGCAGGCGAACTTGACGATGCGCTCTGGGCATTCGACAGGGATAAGAATATAAGGGTTATCATTTTAAAAGGGGCAGGAAAAGCATTCTGTGTTGGCATTGATGTAAGCGAATTTCCTGGTAAAAGTGCACTTGAGTATCGTGACTGGATAGGGCACATGGGGAAAAGCCTTGCTACTATTGGTCGTATCAGAAAACCTGTAATAGCACAGGTTCAGGGCGTGGCAGCGGCTATTGGGACAGGCCTAACCGCAGCCGCTGATCTGGCAATTGCATCTGAAGATGCATCTTTTGGATTAACAGCAATCAATGTTGGCCTTAACTGTATTGGTCCGGCCGTTCCTGTCTCCCGTTCAGTTGGGAGGAAACGTACTCTCGAACTTTTGTTATACGGCGATATGATAAAGGCGCAAAGGGCATTAGATATTGGGCTGATTAACAAAATAGTAAAGCAGGATGAACTTGAACAAAACACCCGCGAATGGGCTGCTACTCTTGCAAGAAAAAGTCCCCTCGCTGTTCAGACTGCGAAAAAGGCCTTCTATGCGGCAGCGGATATGGAGTATTTTACATCTCTCGAATACATGACAGATACCCTCTCCCGGCTTTGCACATCAGAAGATGCTATGGAAGGTATAAACGCATTCTTGGAAAAAAGGGAACCAAAATGGAAGCAGAGATAGACATCAAAATGGAAATATATCTGAAACCAACGATCATTATAAATTCTGACCATGTGTCTATCATCAAAAAGGCAGTTGAGTTAACAACCCACTGTAACAGCGAAAGTGAAAAGGCTATAGCGCTTTTCTATTTTGTCAGAGATAGCATACACTACAGCGTATATATGATTTCGACGAAATTTGAGGACTTTGTGGCAAGCACTGTGCTGGAAAGGGCTAAAGGCTATTGTGTGCAAAAGGCAGTGCTTCTCGCTGCACTTGCAAGGGCAACAGGTATACCATCTCGTCTTAAATTCGCAAAGATCAAAAACCACAGGATGCCAAAAGATTTAATAGAGCAGACGGGGATCAATTTTTTTCCAAGCCACGGATACACACAGATTTTTATCAATCAAAGATGGTTGAATGTAACGCCGGCGTTTGACAAATCACTGTGCGAAATAAGCGGTGTGCCGGTTGTTGAATTTGATGGTATTAACGATGCTACACTTGCCCCATACGGTTCAGATGGAAAACCCTATATAGAATACATCGAAAAATACGACCCACAACCCGATCTTCCGTTCGAATGGCTACATAGCAAGGTTTCCTCTATATGGGGAGAAAAAAATGCCTGGCTCACAAATGAAGACTCTCGAAACCACAAAATGCCATCAGGATATGAATTTAAATAGAAGTATTTATTTGAAATACTGAATACGACAACGACTGAAATCAGCCGAAAAAAAATGTCCACAGAATGATGAATGTAAAAATGATACCTATCAATAGGCTTACATAACCAAACGTAGACGAAGCGATCTTCAATGCTAAACCAGGGTGTTTTATCTTGAATTCATCAAGCCTTTTTTCTTTAACCAGTCTTTCATATTCAAGCGTTCTTGATCTCCACAACTCCTCAAGCTTATAACTGCCTGTAAAAATGATAGGATCCATAGGAAATTTTGTGGGGATCAGGTGCGTGTTGAAGAAGTGGACTGTGAATATAAATAGTGCTGCAAGCAAGGCCTCCTCCGAATGGAAGATGCTTGCAATATTAAAAACCCAACCAGGATATACATATGACGCCATTTCAGGTGCCCAGAGGGTAATGCCAGAACCGCCAATGATAAACATACCCCAGAAGACCGCAAGAAAATCAAACTTCTCCCAGTATGTCCAACGGTCAAATTTTGGATATTCACCCTTATTGAAAAACCACATTACCATTGCCTTAAACTGCCGCCAGTCCTGCTTGTTTGGCATTAAGGAATCAGGACCAAAGAGTCTGTCAAGCCATCCTTTTCTGTCTTTTTTGCAAAAACCCTTTGGAAACAAGAAACGTATACTTCTCCATATCGCAATAAGAAAAAGCCCGATGAGAATAATTGCGGCTAATCTGTGATAAAGGCCAGCATTATGTGCGCCACCCATAATTTTTATAATGACCTTTGCCCAGGGCTCATTGTGATATTTAATCGGAAAACCTGTAATTACGAGACCAAAAAAGGATATTATCAATAATACATGCATAACACGGTCTTTTATTGAAAACCGCCTTATTTCCTGAATATTCTCCTCATGGGCAAATGGACTTTCAGGCTTTATG
>Ga0116187_1004339_pt1 | contig 12452 bp, 9 predicted proteins | sample AD_JPNNA6_MetaG_FD_89755 | JGI IMG/M metagenome (GOLD analysis project Ga0116187, IMG submission 89755) | Active sludge microbial communities of municipal wastewater-treating anaerobic digesters from Japan - AD_JPNNA6_MetaG | ecosystem: Engineered > Bioreactor > Anaerobic > Digestate | place... | reverse complement strand
CGGGAGCAGTGCTACGCCTGCGGTATCCTCGACTCGTTTGGCGCCGATCGCCCGATTTCACCACTTGTCTACTGGGGGTGCCCATGAACGATCAACCTTTGCGCATCCGCATGACCTATGCCAAGCTGGGAAACCTGCGCTTCATCGGGCATCTTGACCTTCAGCGGCTGTTTGAGCGTGCCCTGCGCCGCACAAACCTTCCTTTGCGCTACACTCAGGGTTTCAACCCGCATCTGAGGCTCAACCTTGCTTCGGCTCTGCCTCTCGGTTTCATTGGTGAAGCCGAACAGATGGATTTCTGGCTGGATCAGGAGGTTTCCCTGGAGGAAATCAGCAACCGGTTGTGCAAATCCCTGCCGTTAGAACTCATCCTGAAGAACCTGCAAGTGATCGATAATCAACAACCCTCGCTCCAGGCATCCTTGCTCTCAAGTGAGTACGAAGTCTTGCTTCCTGCAGATCCCGATCCGCAAAGCCTGCAAGACCAGATAAGCACTCTGCTTACTCAAGCTGCTTTGCCTGTTCAGCGGCGTAAGAAAACTGTGGACATGAAGAACCTGATCCTTGATTGGCAGCTCGTCAAACAAGCACCGCAATCTCTCCTGAAAGTATCCATGAAGTCAACTCCTGCCGAGAATGGACGTCCGGATGAGTTGCTGGAGCTTCTTGGGTTGGATCCAGCAGACTGCCAGGTCACCCGAACCAAACTGATTTTTTGTGAGGAATAGTGGAAGATAATTGCGTTTTCTGCTCGATTGTTGCTGGTCAAATACATGCCTGGAAAGTTCTTGAAACCGGAACCACGCTGGCATTCCTCGATGCCCATCCGGTCGGGCTTTATCACACACTCATAATCCCCAAAGCACATTATTCCGATATTTTCACAGTTCCCCCAGAAGTCCTGGCAGATACGATGGAGACCGTCCGCAAAGTGAGCCTGCTTTACCATGAGAAACTTGGTCTGGAAAACCTTCACATCTTCAATAATTCTGGCCGCTTGGCTTCACAGAGCGTTTTCCACCTTCATTTCCACATCCTCCCACGCTACCCAGACGACGGTCATAGTTTCCCAAGATTTACACGACCCGACCTCACCGATCGTTTTGAGGAGATGATCAAAGCATTACAATAAATAAATACTAACCTGAGTAAAGAAAATGCGATGGTATAATCTGAAATCCTGTTTCCGTGGCCTAATGGACAAGGCACTGGCCTCCGAAGCCAGTCATGTGGGTTCGAGTCCCACCGGAAACATTTTTTTATTTAACTCAGCATGTCATTACCCAAGGAACCTACAATGAGCGATGAAAGCCTTCTCCAGGAACTTGCCGAATTGCGGCAGAAAATTGCGTATCACAATTACCTGTACCACACTCTCGACCAGCCCGAGATTTCGGATTTTGAATACGATCAGCTGTTCAACCGACTCAAAGCGATTGAAGCGGAGCATCCTGAACTCATCACCCCGGATTCTCCAACCCAGAAAATCGGCGGTCAAATCTCTGAAAAATTTAAAAAAGTGACTCATCCAGCCCCGATCCTGAGCCTTGCCAATGGATTCGGAAGCCAGGACGTGCTTGCCTGGTATGAGCGCATTCTCCGGCTTGACCCGCGCGTTGCGCAGACCGATTTCCTGCTGGAGCCCAAATTGGATGGCTTGACAGTCGTTCTGCACTACGACAATGGCATCTTCTCGCTAGGGGCAACCCGCGGCGATGGCATCGTTGGTGAGGATATCACCGCCAATTTGCGTACCATCCCCAGCCTGCCTTTACGCATCCCGGTCTTGCCAACCGGCAGCCCAGCACCGCAGCATATCGTTTTTCGTGGAGAAGCCTTCATCACAAAAGCGGACTTTCTTGCACTCAATGCCGAACTCGAGAGGAGGGGGGAGAAGACCTACCTAAACCCCCGCAACACAGCTGCTGGTTCTCTGCGTCAATTGGATCCTGCAATCACAGCTTCCCGACCGCTGAAACTTTTTCTCTATCAGGTCGTGGAATCTTCCGACCCACTTCCCCAGACCCAATCAGGCATCTTGGACTATATCGCCAGCTTTGGTCTGCCTGTGAATCCCCTCCGGTGGCACGCCAAAAACATCGATGAAGTTATCCAGATCTGTGAAAAAGAAGGTCTCAACCGCCATGACTGGCCGTATGACGCGGACGGAATTGTCATCAAAATCAATGACCTCCAGCTTTCCAATTCGCTCGGTTATGTCGGAAAAGATCCACGAGGCTCACTTGCCTACAAGTATCCCGGCGAGGAGGTGGAGACCACCCTGCTCGATATCCAGGTAAATGTTGGTCGGACTGGTGTGCTGACTCCCCTGGCTGTTCTGGAACCTGTAAGCATTGGCGGAGTGGTCGTAAAGCAAGCCACGCTCCATAATTTTGACTTCATTGCAGACAAAGATCTGCGAATAGGCGACCGGGTTCTGGTGAAAAGGGCTGGCGAAGTCATCCCTTACATCGTCGCCGCCCTCAAGGAAAGGCGCGATGGCAGCCAGAAAGTCTATGTGCCCCCGACCAATTGCCCTTCGTGTGGATCCCAAGTTAAGCGGGCTTCCGGAGAAGTAGCCTGGTACTGCCTGAATGCGGCCTGTCCCGCCCAGTTGACCCGCAATATCGAAAATTTTGCCTCTCGCTCAGCAATGGACATCGCTGGTCTCGGCGAGCAGACTGTCGCTCAACTGGTTCAAAGCGGATTGGTAAAGAATTTACCCGATCTCTACCGGTTAACCAAAGATCAACTTCTCACCCTGGACAAGTTTGGCGAGAAGAAAGCCGACAATCTACTGGCAGCCATCCAGGCCTCAAAATCGCAGTCACTTCAGCGCCTGATCATCGGTTTGGGTATTAAAGGCATTGGCGAAGTTGCTGCCCGGAAATTAGCACAGAAATATGGCAATCTTGACGCCCTTTCGCACGCAACTCTGGACGAATTGCAACAATTGGAAGGAGTGGGACCCAACCTGGCGCAATCCATCGTTGAATGGTTCCAGCTTGAAAACAACCAGCAAATTCTGAGGCAATTCAGAGAACTTGGGCTCTGGCCCGTCGAAAGCACCAGCACGCCTGTGGGTAGACTTCCGCTTACCGGTTTGACATTCGTAGTCACAGGTACCCTGGAAGGCTTCTCCCGCGAGGGTATCTCAAAATTTATTCTGGCGAATGGCGGAAAGGTTTCAGAGTCTGTCAGCTCCAAGACTTCCTACCTGGTCCTGGGTGCCAACCCTGGTTCAAAGTACGACAAAGCCCGTCAACTTGGCGTGCCAATCATCTCTGAACAACAACTGCGAGAGCTCGCTGCCCCCTGAAATTCTAAAAAATGCTCGTAGGGCGAGATTGAGGGCTCTATTAACAATGTATTGGTCGAGCATATTATGCCCTCAATCCGCCAATGACAGTGATATCAATGGTTAGAGTAATTTCTTTTTTGCAGATTTTTAATGGTCCGATGGCGGATTGGAAGCACACCAGGACCTCTGGGTAATAATGGTTGCTGTGCTTCCAATCTCGCCCTACAAACGGTCTTCAAAATGGACCGCAGGGAGAATTGAGCCTCCCTGCGCCACATTTTTCTCAAATTTGCATCTTAAAGCAGGCTCATTCCGACATATCGGGAATTTCCCTGTGGCGCGAGTCTTGTTCAAGAAATCAAAACCGCTCGGAAAATTTCTGAGCGGTTTTTAGGTGGAGATGGCGGGAATCGAACCCGCGTCCGAAAGATTAGACTCTCGAATCTCTACGAGCATAGTCAGTTGTTCAGGTTCATCTGTCTGCAGATCAACTGACCGAACTGCAGCCAGACTATCCGTTTGGACCCGAAAGCCCTCTTAACAGAACCTCACGGCACGATTCTGTGCAGCCTGACTTTTATGACGTCTTGACTGGTCCCGATCAGGCAAACGGTCCCAGGAGACGCGACCTCATCTATGGAGGTCAGCTTCCGATCGATTAGCTTATGCAGCTAAAGGAAGGGTTGCGTAACTTGTGCGATTGGCACTTGTTTTTTTGTACTGATTTTACGAGGTCGGTACCTCTCGGCTCGCAATCCGGAATCAGCCTCTCCCGTCGAGACCAGGCATCCCCGGTAATTGAAGTATAACATAAAAAACCCTCTCAGAAAAATCTGAGAGGGTTTGTACAAGTTGTTACGAAATCTTACTTGATTTGAGACATTTGCTCAGCAAGAATGTCATTGGCGTTGACGTTCGCTTCGTCAAGGAGAGCCTTGACATCCGAGGTGGGGTCATCAACGATGCTGGTCATAACAGGTTCAATCACATTGTCGCGAACAAAGTCGTATCCTGGTACAGGAGGTTCGAACTTGCCGAATTTCAGCAGATCGAAGGCAGTCTTGTAGGCTGGATCGGCGGCAAAGACATCCTCGAATTTGGCAGCAACACTCTGCCTCACCGGGAAGTAACCAGAGGCCTTGGCCCACTCGGCGTTCACATCAGCGCTGGTATAGTACTTGACAAACAGCCAGGCAGCCAGCTCGCGTTCAGGAGTGGACTTGGGGATGGAAACAGAAGCGCCGTAAACATTCTGGACAGGATCCGGGGTGGTGTGGGGAATAGCGGCCACAGACCACTCAAAGGGAGTACCGTCAGCTTCAACAGCGTCACCATAGAAAGGCAGACCAGAGGAAGAACCAACGGAGAAGAGCAGGGTGCCGTTACCGAAATCGGTCTGATCGCCGTAGTTTTCAGTGACAAGGCGAGCGCAGCCATCGGCAAAGAGGCTCTGGATGAATGTCCAGGCCTCCACAGCGGCATCGCTGTTCAGGGTAAATTGATTGGTGGTGTAATCAAATATGTCGCCGCCAAACGCAAAAGTCCAGCTGGCAAAGCGGGAAGTGTCGATGCTCAGCTCATAACCTGTGGGTGAAGCTGCGCCTTCAATGGCACCGCTGAATGGGGTCTGAGCGGCTTTGCAAGCCATTTCTTTAAACTCTTCAGGGGTGGTGGGGGGTGCATCGTAGCCAAGTTCCCTCAGCCAGTCCATGTTGTAGTACATGACTTCCATGGAGCGGTTGGGAGCCAGGCCGAGGCGCTGGTTGTCGAAAAGTGAGAACACATCCTGAGCGAAGAAGCCGGGGAAGAAATCTTCCTGTTCTTCTTTGGGCAGACCATACTTGGGATGGTTGATCAATTCGTTCATATCGAACATGGCATCTGCCAGTTGATAGGTCGCGACTTGATTCTGATAACCAACAACTACATCGGGTACGTCGGGGGTATTCAAGATAGGCAGCATCTTGTTGAAGATGTCGCCATAACTTCCCGCGTACTCAGCAGTAACGGTAATGCCGTACTCGTTAGTCGCATTGAAGTCAGAGACGATCTTTGCGATAGCTGCTTCACGTGCTTCACCGGTGTGCTGATGCCACCAAACAATTTCCTTGGCGGGTACTACATCTGCCCAGGGATCAGCCTCGGTTGGGACTTCGGTCGGTTCTTCAGGCGCGGCTTCAGTCGGAACTTCGGTGGCGACAGTAGCCTCAGTTGGGACTTCTGTCGGAGCGGGGGTTTCTGTTGCGGTAGCGCAAGCGCCGAGCACCAGAGAGGCAATCAGGATGATCGCCACAAACAAAACACTCTTTCTTCTCATTTTCAAAACCTCCATTTTGAATCTTATTTTTTGAGTAAAACGATATCGAAGGGTGAGAAAGACCTCCGCAATATCCAAGAATTTATTATATCCTATCCTTTCAACCCTGTAGTCGCAATACCTTGTGTGAATTGCTTTTGGGTCAGGAAGTACACAATCAGGATCGGAATAATAGTAATTACTGCGCCAGCCATCAACCAATGGGTGTACGGCCCAGCTTCCTGCACAAATCCGTACAGACCAACCATCAGCGGCCGCCAGGTGTCTCTGGTAGTCACGAGCAAAGGCCATTGGAATGCATTCCACGAAGCAGTAAATCCGAACAAAAGCACGGTCATAATCGGCGCTTTGCTAATCGGCATAACAATCTGCACGAGAAAACGCAAGTGGTCACACCCATCAATGCGCGCAGCATCCCATAGCTCATTCGGAATTTGCGCGAAAAATTGACGCAGTAAAAAGATGCTGAAGGCGTTCGCCATGAACGGGACCGTGAGCGCCCAATAGGTGTTGATCCAGGTGCCGCCTGGCAGCGGGAAAATATTGCCGCGAATGAGTAGGTAGTTTGGTATCAGCGTGACCGATTCAGGTATCATCATCGTGGCCAGGAAAAGGCCGAAAAGGATATCCTTGCCTTTGAAGTCAATTCTGCCAAAGGCATACCCTGCCAGAATCGAGGTAAAAAGAAGGCCAGTTAAAGTACCAAGCGTCACCGCCACGCTGTTTATAAAGTATTTTGAAAAGTTTGCGCCGTCCCATGCCTCTTTGTAATTAATCCACTGAGGGACTTTAGGCCATACTTGGCGGGTGATTGTTTCGCCCAGTGTCATCAGCGAATTTGAAATCATCCAAAAGAATGGGAAGATGAAAATAACCGCGCCGACAATTAATATCAGGTATAGACCCGCTTTACCCAAAATCCTGCTGGCGGGGCTTTCTTTCTTATCTTTCTTGAGGGTTGGCAGTACTGTTGAATTATCCATAGAAGACCCGCTCTCCCAATACCTTGTTCTGTGCCAGCGTCAAACCCAGGATAATAACAAACAAAACAATAGCCTGAGCTGTGGCTACACCATACTGGTTTGCTTTATAAAATCGGTCAAACACTAACAAGCTGGTTGTGACTACCGTGTTTTGCGCGCTAGGGGTGCGCATCACGTAAATATGGTTGAAAGCCTTAAAGGTGCCAATAAAACCGATCAATGTAAGGTAAAAAGTGACAGGAGATATCATTGGGATGGTGATGTGCCAGAAGCGGTCCCATTTGCTGGCGCCATCCATTTCCGCGGCTTCGTAAATTTCCTTGGGAATATTACCCAATCCGGAAAGGAATATCACGGTATTGTATCCCACGAAGGACCATATGCCGAAGATGATAATCGTCACCAGCGCCAGGCTGGGTCCTCCAGCCAAACCTGAAACGTCAAATCCCAGCAGGTTCAAAACCGGCTTGGGTTCAAAGCGCCATCTCAGCGGGTCTATGCCAAAAAGTCCGATAATTGTGTTGGCAAGGGAAGTTTCTCTGCTGGAGAAAATAATCTGAAAAACTACCGCAGTACTGATCGATGGTGTGATGTAAGGAAGGAAGTAAATGATGCGAAAAGCTTCTTTGCCGATAATGTCCTGATAGAGAATATAAGCCAGCACCAATCCGAGAATAATTTCAGCCGGAACCGTCCCCAGCGCATAGTAAATGGTCACAATCAAGGAGTTGAGGAAATCCTTATTTCCGGTTTCATACATCATTCCCCAACCTGTTATAAAGATGACACCTCCCAGGATGAGTACCAAAGCCCCGGCAATATGCGCCAGCCGCTGACCGTTATTTATGGATTGAAAAGCTCTTGTCCATACGAAGAAACCGAGCACAAACAATCCCAGTCCCGCGACAAGAACCAGCAAGTTCCACCATGAGCCAAATATCAGCAAGTAGTTCTTATCACCGATAAACGGTCCCTTGGTAACCTGCCAGTTGAACAGGCTCATATAGATTGAGTAACCGATAGGAAAAATTCCAAAGATAAAAATGATGAGAAAAGCAGGAAAGGTAAAGAGGATGCCGGTAATTTGGTCTCTGCGAGCTTGCTTCTTGAAAGCGCTCGAGCTTTTGGTTGGGATAAGTTCCTTGCTAGATTCCATAGCACCTCAGAAGTGGAGTAAATGTTGTTTAATCATTACTCATCAGCTAACATCAGATTCTACTTATTTTTTCTACAATAAATTCTACCAAACATATATTTAGTCAGCACTAAGATTATTCTACCTTAACCTTGGACAGAATCCTAAAAGGGAATCAGGAAAACTGTCGGTAATCACTAAAAAGCCTATTTCATCCAGCAAGGCAATGCCTTCCCAGTTCCTAGCAATGTTGTCCTCGAGCAGTTGGAGGTAGATTGGAGATTGATCGACGCGCGAGATTGCACCGTCTTCAATCTGAAGCTCCACCAGCCTTTCAACAGGCTCATTTTTTGCGTGCGTTTCCCCTTCACCATATTCCAAAACCAGGGGGTCCTCATCAACTGCAAGAAACGTGTCCCCTGGGAAAAAGTAGTTCATAATCCAAAACTTACCGCTCGAGTCACTACTGGTCGCATCAGTAACGCGAAAATTGATGACCGGAAACGTAATCTCCCGCTCAAACTCCAGATCCTGGTTGAATTTATAAGCAACTGGCTGTGTTTCGTTTTGCATGGAGTTGTGTTCATAAATGACATAAAGATTCCCATTCCAGAATGTCATCGCCTCAAAGGTTGTGTTTCGCGCACTGGAAAGAGGTACCAATTCTACGAGCGATTCAGGATCAAGCGTTATGCTCTCAAGCTCTCCCTGGACTTCGCCCATAATGAGATACCCCATCATCGGATTTCCTGCCCTGCTTTCGATGGTCAGGTAAACCGTCTGATCCACAAACAAGATCGATTCAAATCCCTCAAAACCTTTGATTTCATCCCGCAGATCGGAATTGAAAATCGGAACATTCCTCACCGGCAACTCAACCGTCGGATCCTCTACAGCCAGCAGGAGGTCCTTTTTTGCAATGGCAAACAAGGCTGCTTCCCGGGTAAAATCTTTCCCTTCCGGAAATTGCGGCAGCAAAACCAGGTAGTCTCCAAACCACCCTAATCCAGAATACTCAAAACTTGCAGCCTGGATCCTTTCCGGAATTTTTAGGGGCACCACCTCAACCTCTTCAATCACAGGTTGGCTTATGGACGCTTCCGGTATGCCAATCCCCGTAACTGTTTGAGATGCGTCGACTTCCGTTGGCAATACCGCCGTTTCTAACGTCGGTGTAGATCTTACTCGGCCCAAAGACGGATTAATACTACACGCAGTAAGGCTTAATATTAAAATGCTAACTATTATTAATAGTATTGATTTCACGGGTTTCATTCCAGCGCGCTTAGATCAAAAACTGCAATCACCGGGTCGTGGTCACTGGAAGCATTTTCCGGCAAACTCAAACTGTTGATATGAACCACTTCATAACTCACCGACCTGGGTGCCAGAGCTTTGCTTGCCAATATCTGATCCAGAGTCTGTCCATTCCCCTCATGCATATAGGTAAACCGTTGATTTTCAGGCAAGCTAAAAACCAAATTATCCAGCAGCTCACTTTGCAAGGTCTTCATACTGGCACTCCAGGGGAAGTCATTCATGTCCCCAACTACAACGATCAATGCCTTTGGATTGATGTCCAGAATGTCCCTCACAAAACCATTCACAGCTTTGGCCTGCGCAATCCTTTGCCGTTCGCTTGACCTCTGCGGGGGCTGCTGGTCACCGTAAAGTGGTCCGTCTTCACTTTTTGAGTTGAAGTGGGTGCCGATAACGTATAAATCCTGCCCATTAAATATGAACTGAGCGATGATGGGCTTTCGGCTATTAACAAAAGCGGAATTTCCCGGCCAGATCCTTCCAGGGTTCAGGCTCAGCATCGCGCGCCCGTTCTCAGCCCGCAGGATTACCTCTTCGTCTGCCTTCCCAGCGGGAGCACCAGCAAGTTTCAATCCCCGTTTGGTTTGATACAAGATGACCGTCCTGATGTTCCCGCCGGCGATTCCCCCATCTGTGTTGCGAACAGGGTCGATATTCAACGCCTTGTAAACAATCTCACCTTTACTGGCATCCACAATGTCGTCGATGAGGCTGGCAATGTTTCGTTCAGCAGAAACTTGCTCAGAATCCATGCTGCCGTCATCATCCATGATTTCCTCAAGCACCAGGATGTCTGGTGCCTTCAACATTTCCACGATTTCCCGGGCAACCTGTTTTGAAGTCTCCACGTTCTGAAGGCTGTTAAAGTTTTCCAGGTTATAAGTTCCAACCGCCAATTCCCAATCTTTTTGTACGCCTTGAGCTTCGGCAGCCTTGAAAGGTTGGTTTTGGCTTGGAACCGGCTTGCTCAGCAACTGCACACGATAATTACCATAATCGTAGCTGACGACGCCCACAATCGGCTCACTGAAGACCGCTCCCACATGTATCTCCGGCATGAGGATAAATGCATCATCCAGTAATATCCTTTCGGGATTGGGATCCGATTCTCGCAGCACCAGCACGCCCTCTTTTGAAAAAATGCCTGCGTTTTGCCCATTGTCCGCCACGACGGACACTTCGTTGTAAGCATTCCGAGTCGAAACTGCTCTCGCGTTATTGATTTGCACCAGCATACCTTCCAAGCTTTCAAAAAAATCCATGCCATCTTCCTGCGGATCAAGCAGCTGCTGGCTCTGCCCGACGTAACCGTTCACGTCGTTCTCGATCACCTGGTTGGGGAGCATTCTTCCGCCCTGGCCCATAACCACAGGCGTAGGCAGAGGTTGATTCTGTCCCAGGATAGTCACCTTGCTCGCTACAAGCGTCGTGATGGTCAAGGAGTTTTCACCCAGACCAGCCGGATTCCATTCCCGCACTTTGCCATCTTCAACTTGCACCAAGTCTCCCCGCTTGACATTCAGATAGGTTTGCATGTCAATGTAAATCGCTTCAGAAGTACGCTCATCTGCATCAGGCACCAAACTCTGCAGATAAAACCCTTCACCATCCACGGCTGTCACCACTCCGCTCACTGTCGGTATCATTTGCCCGTCCAAGGGTGAGCGATGGGTCATTCCCTGGATAACGCTAATGGCAGTTTCCCCATCGCTTGTTGGTGGAGAAACAACAGGTTGGGTTTCGGTTGGCAAAACAGCAGGGGTCTGAACGACACAACCTGCACAAAGGAGTAATAAAGAAAGGATGATCAGGGGTTGTTTCACAATAATCTCCACATCGTCTGGTGAGATATTTTACATGAATTAAAGGTTACCTGTGTTCACGCGATTGGAATGCGATAAAATGATGGCATGGAACTTCAGGCAGCTATCTCAAAAGTGGATCAATTCTCCTCATCAGAACAGGGTGACAAAGTTGAGATCATTGAGCGTCCCCGTGGCGGGATCTCTATCATCATGGCTGAGGGGAAGCTTGGCGGTCGCCACTCAAGAACCATAGCCATGAAAGCCGTCCATTCCATCATGAGCCTGATTGCCAGTGGCTTGCACGACGGTGCCGCCTCCCGGATTGTGCTTTCCAATATCATCGAGGAACACAAAGGGAAGGCTCAGGTCAATTTAAACATAATTTCCTGTGATCTGGAATCCCAATCCATCGTCATTACAAAAAACAATACCACCCCGGTAGTAACCGTTTTCGAAGGAATCGCAGAATACCTGCGCTTTGATGGAATAATCGATGCAGACCATAGCTCTTCTCCTTCTGTGTTTCAGTTTGAAATTGAAGAAGGGCGCGATTTCATCCTCGTTTCTGACGGGATCCTGCAGGCCGGTGCCCAGTATGAGCAGCCTCTGGATTTGCGGGTCCTGGTTGAGTCACTTTTTGAAGATGATGAACCCACCGTTCAGGCTATGGCTGATGCCATCCTGACCCAAGCGATCAGCCAGGATCTTGGTCGCCCGCGGGATGATATGACTGTCACTGTTTTGCGTATCTCACCCTCCCCCACCAACAACATTCGCCGGGAGTACGTCCACTTTCCAATTAATGAACCGTAATAAAGGAGACGATTTATGCACGAGGAAGTTATTCTGATCACTGGAGCAAATGGAGAAATCGGTCACGGCCTCATTCATCACCTTGCGGACCAAAAAAAGGCTATCGTCGCACTCGACCTGAATCCCCTGGACGATGTGCTTCAGCCACTCGTCCGCCATTGGCAGGTTGGGGATATTCTCAATTTTGCGCTGCTCGAAAAGCTTTTTGAGGAGTACCACTTCAGTGTCGTGTTCCATCTGGCATCAATCCTTTCCACGAAAGCTGAGCAAAATCCCGAACTCGCCCATAAGGTCAATGTGGAAGGTACTCTCAACCTGCTACGCCTGGCAGAAGTCCAATCAAGGCGGGATTGCCTCCCAGTCAAATTTATCTATCCGAGTTCTATTGCTGTCTATTGTTTGCCCAACCTTGAGACCAAACAAGCGGCTGGTAAAGTCCGCGAAGACCAATTCACCACTCCTGCCACCATGTATGGCATCAATAAACTCTATTGTGAGCACCTTGGGCGCTACTACAGCAAACACTACAAACAACTTGCGAACAACGCAAATCCCGATGAACTGCTTGATTTTCGAGCCTTGCGTTTCCCTGGTTTAATCAGCTCCGAAACAGTCCCCACGGGCGGCACCAGCGATTATGGTCCTGATGCTCCATGCCGCTGCCAAGGGTGTTTCTTATGACTGCTTCGTTCGCCCCGATACGCGTCTGCCTTTCATGGTCATGCCCGACGCTGTTAAATCGCTTATCACACTCAAGGAAGCTCCTCGCCAAGCTCTG
>Ga0116187_1004305_pt1 | contig 12540 bp, 9 predicted proteins | sample AD_JPNNA6_MetaG_FD_89755 | JGI IMG/M metagenome (GOLD analysis project Ga0116187, IMG submission 89755) | Active sludge microbial communities of municipal wastewater-treating anaerobic digesters from Japan - AD_JPNNA6_MetaG | ecosystem: Engineered > Bioreactor > Anaerobic > Digestate | place... | reverse complement strand
GCGGCGCCGCGGGGCGTCACCGCTTCTTCCAGGGCGTCGCCGCGAGGGCGCGCTCGGCCTTGAGCTTGAGGTAGCTGGTCACGCGGCCGGGCTCGAGCGTGCCGGCCGCGAGCGCGGCCTGCACGGCGCAGCCCGGCTCGGTGCCATGGCGGCAGTCGCGGAACCGGCACAACGCGGCGGCGGCGGCCACCTCGGGGAAAAGCTCCTCCAGCGGCGTATCCGTGTCCCAGAACTGGAATTCGCGCATGCCGGGCGTGTCGAGCAGCAGCACGCCACCGGGGCCGGCGAGCAGCTCGCGGCTGGTCGTGCAGTGCCGGCCCTTGGCGTCGGCCTCGCGCACCTCCTGCACGGCCTGCACCTCGTCGCCGAGCAGGCGGTTGACCAGCGACGACTTGCCCACGCCGGAGACGCCGAGGAAGGCCACCGTCTCGCGTTTGCGCAGCCAGGGCTTGAGCGCCCTGGCCCCGCCGCGCTTCACGGCGTTGGCGGCGACGACCGGGGCGCCGCCCACGAGCGGCCCGAGCTCGGCGCAGACGCCGGCGGGATCGGCGTGGAGGTCGGCCTTGTTGAGCACGACCACCGGCGCGATGCCGCCGGAGCGGACGGCCGTGAGGAAACGTTCGAGCCGACGCTGGTTCACCGGGGCGTCGAGGCCCACGACGATGAAGACAGTGTCGAGGTTGGCGGCGAGGATCTGCTGCTCCTCGCGGCGGAAGCCGGCGGCCTGGCGGGAGAGCACGGTGCGGCGCGGCAGCACGGCGAGCAGGCGCGCACGGGGTTCGTCGGCCCGCGGCTCCACAACGACCCAGTCGCCCGCGACGGGCAGATCGGCGCGTTTGGTGGAGCGATGGCGGAGCTTGCCGGCCGCCTCGGCGAGGATCTCGCCCTCCGCGGTGGTCACGCCCCAGCCGCGACCGAAGTCGGCGGTGACGCGCGCGGGCACCACGCCCGGCGCGGCGTGGGGCGCAAAGGCGGCGGCGAAGGCGGCGTTCCAACCGTAGGCGGCGAGAGACATGGGAGATGGCGAAATGAGGAGACGCGCGCAGAAAGGCGAGCGGCGAGTGCGGCCGCGGCGAAGCGCTGGCACGCGCGGTCGGTTCGCGGCGCCCGGCGACGCTCCTCCCGCGGGCGAAGCGCGAGGTGTTTTGCATTCGCGCGGCGGATCGGGCCGTTGCACAACGATGCCATGTCCGGCCCGCGGCCCAAACTGCTCTCGTACCTGCTCGGCGTGCCCGGCGCGCTGAAGTCCTGGAAGCTTTTCACGCATTCGCGCGCGCGGCTGAGCCTCTTCGACATGCGCCGGGAGTACTCCCTCGCCGGCCTGGCCGAGGCCGACGCCCCGGCCGCCGACCCGTGGCCCCTGTGGGAGCGCTGGTTCGCGGAGGCGGTGAAGGGCGGTATCCGCGAGCCCAACGCGATGGTCGTCGCCACGGCCGACGCCGCCACGGGCCAGCCCTCGACGCGCACCGTGCTGCTCAAGGGCGCGGACCGGGGGGGCTTTGTCTTCTTCACCAACTACGAGAGCCGCAAGGGCGCCGAGCTCGCGGGCAACCCGCGCGCCTCGTTGCTCTTTCCCTGGCACGACCTGGAGCGGCAGGTGATCGTGTCCGGCGCGGTCGAGAAGACGAGCGCCGCGGAGACGGAGGCCTATTTCCACGTGCGCCCATTGGGCAACCAGGTGGGCGCCTGGGCCTCGGCGCAGAGCTCGGTGCTCGCCGGCCGCGAGGAGCTGGAGCGGCGGGTCGAGGCCCGCATGGCGGAATTCCAGGGCAAGGTGGTGCCGGTGCCGCCGTTCTGGGGCGGCTACCGCGTGGTCCCGCAGGTGATCGAGTTCTGGCAGGGCCGGCCGAGCCGCCTGCACGACCGGCTGCGCTACACCCGCCAGCCCGACGACACGTGGCGCCGGGAGCGGCTCTCGCCCTGAACGCGACGGGCGGGGAACCGGGGGACGGTTGCCGGTAGCCGGTATCCGGTGGGCGGTGGACGGTGGGCGGTTGCCGGTTGCGGTATCCGGTGAGCGGTTGCCGGTGGGCGGTGGGCCGTGTCCGGTGGACGGTAGCCGGTAGACGGTAGCCGGAGGACAGAGGACGGCGGGCGGTCGCTGCGCTCACGCGCCGCGCTACGAGGCGGGCACGAGGTGTTCCGGGGATCCATCAGCGTTCATCAGCGTTCATCAGCGGTTCCACTGCTCGGGGGTTCGGTCCGGTTCCTGATTCCCGCTCAAGCAACATGAACCTGAAACCACGGATTCCACGGATGAACACGGATCATCCAGCGACCATCCGTGCCAATCCGTGTTCTACCGTACGGCAGAATGGTCACCCCCCGACCCGCTCGCTCAGCATTGTTGCTTCCCCGCAAGGCCGCGCCCCGGCGCGCGTCTACGCTGAGTTCCACATTCTCCGTGTCCGGTTTCCTGACTTCCTGAGTTCCAGATTCTCCAGGCCGGCGCCCGCGGCTCGCGGGCGGGGTGGATTGTTGCGCTGCATTCTGCGGGTTCTTCGCTACCTTCTGGCGCATCTCCGTCCCCCTCCGATGAAGCTCTACCTCGTCCGCCACGCCCACGCCCTGTCCGATGCCGAGGATCCCGCACGGCCGCTCAGCCCGAAGGGGCGCGAGGTGGCGCTGGCGATGGGGCGCTGGCTCGGCCGGCACGCCAAGCCGGCGGTGCTGGAGCTCTGGCACAGCCCCTTGGTGCGGGCGCGGGAGACGGCGGAGCTGTTCGCCGAGGGCGCGCATCTGAAGGCGCCGCTGCGCGAAGTCGCGGGACTGTTGCCGGAGGATCCACCCGACCCGATGGCCGCGGCGCTGGGGCGTCATGGCGACTCGGTGATGATCGTGGGGCACGAGCCGTTTCTCTCCTCGCTCGCCGGCCAGCTTCTCGGCCTCGGCAACGGCGGGGTGGAGTTCCAGAAGGGCGCGGTGCTCTGCCTCGAGCGCGGACCGCGCGGCACACCGTGGACGCTCGCCTGGCACGTGAGCCCGACGATCGTGGTCGGCGACGAGTAGTGGGCGGTAGCCGGTTTCCGGTAGGCGGTAGGCGGTAGGCGACGGACGGTGCGGGCGGTCGCTGCGCTCACGCGCCGCGCTACGAGACGCGAACGAGGTCTTCCCGGGCCCCATCGGCGTACATCCGCGTTTATCAGCGGTTCCACCTCTCCGCGGCTTGGACCGGTTTCCGGATTCGCGCTCAAGCACCAGAGTCTCCGCGCGGCGGCGTGGCTTTCCGATCTTGGCGGCGACCGGTGTCCGCCACGAGGATCGCGGCCGATGCGAATCTTCCTCACCGGCGCCTCGGGGCTGCTCGGCGGCAACTTCGCCGCGGTGGCGGCGCGCGCCGGCCACGAGGTGACCGGTGTCGTGGGCTCGTGGAGCGGCGCGCCGCTCGCCGGGCTGACGCGGCAGCTGCGCCTCGACCTGACCGATCTCGGGGCGCTCGCGGCGGCGGTGCGGGCGGCCCGCCCGGAGGCGATCGTGAACGGCGCGGCGCTCGCGGAGCCGGCGCAGTGCGACCGCGAACCGGACCGCGCGGCGGCGCTCAACGTGGCGCTGCCGCGGCGGCTGGCGGAACTCGCGACCGAGCTCGGCGTGCGGCTCGTGCACGTTTCCAGCGAGCAGGTGTTCGACGGCACCCGCGCGCCCTACGGCGTGCACGACCCGGTGGCGCCGCCCACGCTCTATGGCCGCCAGAAGGTGGAGTCGGAGCGCGCGGTGCGGGCCGCCGCACCGGACCGCGCGGCGGTGGTGCGCGTGCCGCTGCTGCTGGGCCACAGCCCGTCCGGCCGGCGCAGCGTGCACGAGCGGCTGCTGCGCGAGTGGGCCGAGGGGCGCCCGGCGCGCCTCTTCACCGACGAGATCCGCCAGGTGTGCATGGCCGACAACCTCGCGGCAGCGCTGCTGGAGCTGTGCGTCCCCGCGGCGCCCACGGGCGTGCTGCACTGGGCGGGCGCGGAACCGGTTTCCCGTTACGAGCTGGGCCGGGCGCTGGCGCACCGCTTCGGGTTCGACCCCGCGCGGCTGATCGTGCCCGCGCAGCTCGCCGGCTCGCCGCTGGCGGCCACGCGGCAGCGCGACCTCTCGCTGGCCCTGCGGCCGCTGAGCGAGGTGCTGCGGACCAGGCCCGAGCCGCTCGCCGTGCAGCTGGCGCGCCTGGCCGGGGGCCGGTAGCCGGCGCGGTGTGGCGCGGAGCGCGGGCACGCATCGGTCCGGTCGTGGGGCGGGCCTCCGACCCGCGACGGCGGCGGGAGGGCAGGCCGTGCACCGCCAGCCACGGGTCACCGGCAACCGGACACCGGACAACCGTTCACTTCTTGTTCAGCGCGCTCGGGTCGCCGGTGGGCGGGGGCGCGAAGTCCTCGGCGGCGGGCTCGCCGAGCAGCTCGGTGAGCACCGGCTTGAGCGCGTTCGCCCAGATCTCGTAGCCCTGCACCGAGAGGTGCAGGTTGTCCACCGTCATGCCCTCGAAGAGCGTGCCGTCCTGGTCCGCGAGCCGGTCGTTGATGTTGAGGAAACGGATCCGCTTCCCGTCGGCGAACGGCGCGATGCGCGCGTTCACCTCGGCGACGAGCTTGTTCGACTCCGGGTTGTCGTTACGGGGGAAGATGGCCGTCAGCACGATCGTGGCGTCGGGCGCCTTGGCCTGCAGGGTGTCGAGCAGCGCGCGGATGCCCTCGACGGTGTCGTCGGCCGCGCCGGGCCGGGGCTTGTCGCCGATGTTGTTGGTGCCGCCGAGCAGCACGATCACCTTCGGGCTCAGGCCGGCGAACTCGCCGTTGGTGATGCGCCAGAGCATGTTGTGGGTGGAGTCGCCGCCCCAGCCGAAGTTGCCGGCATTCCAGCCGTGGAAGTTCTTCTGCCAGTGCGCAAGGAACTCGGGGTAGTCGAGCGCGCCCCAGCGGCGGGTGATGGAGTCGCCGAGGAAATACACGTCGATCCTCCCCTGCTGGGCCTTCTCGACGAGCTGCTGGTGGCCGATCCGGCCGTTCTCGTTCCACGGCGGCAGGGGCTCATGGTTCGCACCGGAATTCACGCCCGAGGCGCAGGCGCCGGCCGTCAGCCCGAGCAGGCAGATCCAGGAACGTGTCTTCAGAAAACGGAGGGAGGGGGCATTCATGGCGGGTATGAGATGGGCGCACCACACGCGGTGCAGGCTCCGCCACCGGAGGGGGGGCGGAAAGGAGGCGCAGAGGTTGGCCATCGTGGGCCGCAAAGGCGAGACAATGACCCTGTCGACGTGCACCACCCGGCCCCGGTGGAACGGGCATCGACTCCGCACGGTCCCACCGCCACATTCCCACCCGTGCTCGGATCTCGCACACTCGCCGCCGCACTCCTCCCGCTCGCCTGCGCCCTCGCGCTGCGCGCCGGCGATCCCGCACCCGTCGCCGAGACGCCTTCGGCCGTGCCGCAGACGTCCCTGCCGGCGAACCACGAGCCCGCAGCACCCGCATCCGCCGGGCCCGACCACCGATCACCGGACACCGGTCACCGGACACCGGTCGCCGCCGCAGAACCCGAAACCCAAAACCCCAGACCCGAAACCGCGGTCGCGCCCGCCGCCACCGCCGCCCTCATCGACGAGCTCCTCGACCAGGGGCGCGCCTGGTTGGAGGAGAACTTCGACACCGAGGAGCTCGAGCCGCTCACCCCCGAGCAGATCCAACAACTGGTGAAGCAGCTCCAGCCCGTGGCCGATGCCCTCGCCCTCGGCAGCATCGAGGACTTCGCCGCACTGCGCCCGCAGGCCGCGCAGTTGCTCGCCTGGCTGCGCACCCAACCGTGGGGCGCGCCCTATGCCGACTGGCTGGCCCCGCGCATGGACTACCTCGACCTCGCCGCCGAGGCGGTCGAAGCCTCGCATCGCCAATGGGAGCTGGAGCAGCAGCGCCTCCGCGCCCAGCCCCCGCCCGATCCCGCCCGCCCGCCGCCCGCCCGCCCGCGGCCGACCCTGCGCTTCGAGGTGGTGCGCGACCGTGTCTACCGCACGGCGACAAGCAACCCCACCTGGACCCGCCGCATCGCCCAGCGCACGCCCCCCGCGCGCGCCGCCGAGCTGGCGCCGAAGCTCAAGGAGATCTTCCGCGCCGAGGGCGTTCCGCCCGAATGCATCTGGCTGGCCGAGGTCGAGTCCTCCTTCGACCCCGAGGCGGAGAGCCCGGCGGGCGCGCGCGGCCTGTTCCAGTTCATGCCCGCCACGGCGAAACGCTTCGGGCTGAGCACGTTCCCCTTCGACGAGCGCACCCATCCCGAGAAGAGCGCGCGGGCCGCCGCGCAGTATCTGCGTTTTCTGCACGGCCGCTTCGGCGAATGGCCGCTCGCCTTCGCCGCCTACAACGCCGGCGAGGGCCGCATCGCCCGCGAACTCGCCAAGGCCCGACGCCGCAGCTTCGACGAGATCGCCGACCGCCTCCCGGCCGAGACACGCTTCTACGTGCCCAAGGTCCTGGCCACCGTCGCCGCCCGCGAGAACATCGACCCGTTCTCCCTCCCCGCGCCCACACCGGCGCGGCCGCTCGCGGTCGTCACCGGTGCGCCCACGCTCGCCGCCACGCCCACCAAGCCCTAGCCGGAATCTCCGCATCGCCGCGTCCCGCTTCGGGTTCACCACTCGGCTCCTCCTTCCTGTCATGCGCTCGCTCCCCTCCCTCCTCCGGCGGCGTCGCCGGCTGCTCCTCTGGCTCGCCGGCCTCTTCGCCGCCTACACGCTCGCCGGGTTCTTCCTCGCCCCGATCGTCGTCCGGCAGCAGGCCGTCAAGCACGCCGCGGCCGCGCTCCGGCGCCCCGTAACCATCGATCAGGTACGCATCAACCCGCTGACGTGTTCCCTCACCGTCCGCGGGCTCGCCGTCGCCGCCCACGACGGCGCCGAGTTCGCCGGCTGGGACGAGCTCCACGCCGACTTCTCCCCGCTCGCCTCCCTCGGCCGCCTGGCGTGGAGCTTCGAGGAGATCCACCTGGTCCACCCCCGCGCCCGCCTGTACCGCGATGCCGCCGGCGCGCTCAACATCGCCGACCTGCTTCCGCCAGCCACCTCGGAGGCGCGAAGCGCCGGAGATTCTGCCGCACGGCAGAACGCCCCCGCGCTCCCGCCCCCGCTGCGCATCACCACGTTCGAGCTCACCGGCGGCGAGTTCACCTACGCCGACCAATCCCTCAGCGCGCCCTTCGAGACCCGGTTCGGCCCCACCTCCTTCGCCCTGCGCAACTTCACCACCCGTCCGCGCGAGGCCGGTACCTACACCTTCGAGGCCACCACCGAGGCCGGCGAACGTTTCGCCTGGCAGGGCAGCCTCACCTTCTCGCCCCTCGGCTCGGCCGGACGCGTCGCCATCGCCGGGCTCAACCTGCCCAAGTACACCGCCTTCCACCGCGACCTCCACCAGCTCGACCTGCTCTCCGGCCGCCTCGGCGTCGAACTCGACTACGAGCTCGACCTCGCCGGCCCCGCTCCCGTCGCCCGCCTCGCCAACGGCCGCGTGACCCTCGCCGATCTCCAGCTCGCCGCCCGCGGCACCACCAACGCGCTCGCCACGATCCCCCTCGTCGAACTCTCCGGCCTCGCCGCCGACTCCGCCAAACAGCAGGCCACCCTCGCCACCCTCGTCGTCCGCGGTGCCACGCTCTCCGCCACCCGCCGCGCCGACGGCACCCTCGACTGGCTCAGCCTCCTCGCCCCGGCCATGGCGCAGTCCTCCGTGCCTGCGAAAACCGCACCCGCGCCCGACCACCGGCCACCGGCCACCGACAACCGATCACCGGTCACCGGCAACGCCACCGCCGCCTGGTCCGCCACCCTCGGCACCTTCGAACTCGCCGACGCCACGGTGCGCCTCCACGACCTCACCAACCCGCGCCCCGTCGAGCTCGTGATCGATCAGCTCGCCCTCAAGCTCACCGGCGCCAGCACCCGCCTCGATCAGCCCGTCGCCCTCGCCACCTCCCTGCGCTGGGGCGGCGCCGGCCGTATCGCGCTTGAGGGCACCGTCACCCCGCAACCCCTCGCCGCCGATCTCCAGCTCGAGGTCGCCGACCTCGCCCTGCGTCCGCTCGATCCCTACCTCGCGCCCTTCGCCGACCTGCGCCTCACGGGCGGCGCCGCCCGCGCCAAGGGCCACGTCACCCTCGCCCTCACCGCCGACAGCGCCCCCGACCTCCGTTGGCAGGGCGAAGCCGGAGTCTCCGCCCTCGCCGCCGTCGATGGCGAGTTCTCCGAGCCCCTCTTCGGTTTCGCCGACCTCGCCCTCGCCAACACCCGCGCGACCACGCAGCCCCTCGCCGTCGCCATCGACGAGATCGCCCTGAACGCTCCCTACGCCCACGCGATCGTCTTCCCCGACAAGCGCCTCAACCTCACCGCGATTCTCAAAACCGCGGCCCCCGCCCCAGCCGTAGCACAGGCGTCCCTGCCTGCGGCCTCCGCCGCCGCTCCGGAACCCAAAACCAAAAACCAGAAACCAGAAACCGCTGCGGCCGGCCGGCCGCAGATCGCCATCGCGCGCGTCACGCTCGCCGACGCGCGCTTCGTCGCCACCGACCGCTCGGTCTCGCCCGCGTTCACCACCGAGCTCACCGCTTTCGGCGGCACCATCTCCGGCCTCTCCTCCGCGCAGCTCGCCCGCGCCGAGGTCGACCTCTCCGGCCGCCTCGGCCTCGCGCCGCTCAAGGTCTCCGGCCAGATCAACCCCCTCGCCGGCGACGCCTTCACCGATGTGAAGATCACCTTCACCGGCATCGAGCTGCCGCCCTTCACCCCGTACTCCGGCAAGTTCGCCGGCTACACCGTCGACAAGGGAAAGCTCAGCGTCGACCTCGCCTACCACCTCTCCGCCCGCGAGCTCGCCGCCGAGAACAAGGTCGTGCTCGACCAGTTCTTCCTCGGCCAGCCCGTCGAGAGCCCCGAGGCGGTGAAACTCCCCCTCAAGCTCGCGCTGGCCATCCTGCGCGACCGCGACGGCCGCATCGCCATCGACCTGCCCATCCGCGGCAACCTCGACGATCCGGACTTCCGATACGGGAAGATGGTCATGCACACTCTCGGCACCCTCGTCGTGAAGGCCGCCACCGCGCCCTTCGCCCTGCTCGGCGGACTCTTCGGCGGCGGGCACGACCTGAGCGCCGTCGACTTCGCCTCCGGCTCCGCCGAGTTCACGCCCGAGGCGCTCGCCCGCCTCGACGGTCTCGCCAAGGCCCTCACCGAACGCCCCGGCCTCAGCCTCGAGATCTCCAGCCAGCCGCAACGCGAACTCGACCTCGCCGGTCTGCGCGAGACCCAGCTCGAGGCGCTCCTGCGCGCCCGCAAGCTCCGCGCACTCGCCGCCACCACGGCGGAGCCCATCGATCCGGCCACCCTCCAGCTCACCCCCGAGGAGACGTCGCGCCACCTCGCCGAACTCCACGCCGAACGCTGCCCGCCCGTCGCCGCCTCCGCGGATGCGTCCCAGCCGGCGGGCTCGACCGCCGCCGCGCCCGCCATCGCCGGCACGACCGCCGGCGCCACGCCCGCGCCCCAAACCGGCAACCTCGTCGTGCGCACCTTCCGCCGCCTCTTCGTCGACCCGACGCCCGCCGAGCGTGCCCAGCAACCCGCCGCCTCCGGGTCGGCCCGCCGCCCACCGGCTACCGACAACCGCCAGCCGGATACCGGCCACCGGCTACCGGCAACCGACCACCGGCAACCGGCCACCGGCACCCCGCCCGCGCCCACGCCCGAGGAGCTGCGCGCGCAGGTGCTCGCCACGATCGCGCCCGACGACTCCGCCTTCGCCGCGCTCGCCGCCCAGCGCGCCCAGCGCATCCAGGAGTACCTGCTCACCCAGGGTCGGATCGAGGCCGCCCGCGTCTTCCTCGCCCCCGCCGGTGTCCCGCCCGCCGCCGGCGCCACGACCGTCCCGCGCGTCGTCTTCAACCTCCAGTGAGGAACGACCCGGCTGGATATGTGGAAATCAGGGAATCAGGAAGCCGGACCGAGCCTCGGAGAGTGGAACCGCCGATAGACACTGAAGGACGCCGATGACCCTGCGCTCTCCTCGTAGCGCTGCGCGTGAGCGCAGCGACCGCCCACGCCGCCCCCCTGTCCTTTCTCACTCTGTCACCCTGTTACGTTGTAACCCTGTCACCTCGTTACCCTGTCACTCCGGGTTCCGTTTCCTGATTCCCTGAGTTCCAGATTCTCTTTTCCGGCGCCGCTCAGCCCAGCTGCGCCTCGATGAACTTCAGCAGCTCCTCGCGGCCCTCGCGCTTCGTCGACGACACGAAAAAGTGCTCCGGCATCGCCACGCCCGCCGCGGCCAGCTCGCGGCCAAACTGCTCGGCCACCTGTTTGTAGCGCCCGCGACCCACCTTGTCGGCCTTCGTGAAGACCACCGCGAACGGCACGTCGCAGCCGTCCAGCCAGCGCAGGAACTCCAGGTCGAGCCGCTGGGGCGGGATCGCGCCGTCGACGAGCACGAACACGCACGTCACGTTTGCGCCGCGCTCGAGGTAGTCGGCCACCGCCACGTTGAAATCCGCCCGCTCGCCCTTCGCGCCCTTCGCGAAGCCGTAGCCGGGCAGGTCGACGAGCCGCCAGTCGTTGTTGATCCGGAAAAAGTTCAGCAGCCGCGTCTTGCCCGGCGTGGCCGAGACCAGCGCCAGCTCGCGGCGCTGCGCCAGCAGGTTGATCAGCGACGACTTGCCCACGTTGGACCGCCCGATGAAGGCGAACTCCGGCAAGGCACCCTTCGGTGCCCCCTTCAGGGTAGGCGTGCTGGCCTCGATCTCCGCGGACTTGATGATCATGCCGCAACCACTGCCCACCGTCGCCGCCGACACAAGACCCGATGCGCCCCCCCGCCCGAATCGCCCCGGGCGGAATCCGCACCAGACCACGGAAACGGGAACCGCTCTGCCGTACGGCAGAAGACGCTGATGGGTCCCGGAAATCCCCCTGCACTCCGCCAGACCTCCCGCTCGTAGCGCTGCGCGTGAGCGCAGCGACCGCCCTCCGCCCACCGGCTACCGGCGACCGGCGACCGGCGACCGTCCACCGCCCTACTCGTCCTTGTGCTCGATGTACGCCGCGGCGATCTCGAGTTCGGCGGAGCGCCGGTGGGTGTAGGTGCGCACGTACCAGAAATGCGTGGGAGTCTCGTGGACCACGACCCGCTTCTCCGGCCGGTCGTCCGAGCTGACCGGGCTCCGCAGCTCGAAGGTGTCGGACCCGATCACGACGCCGTTCTCCACCGCCTTCCAGGTGCACTGGAAGACCATCACGCCCGCGTCGGCCGCGTCCGGCGCGCCCTTGATGGCGACGGAGAGTTCCGCCTTCATCTCCTGCCGGCGGTTGTCCTTTCCGTAGATCGGATACGAGAAGCTCTGCTGGGCCTCGACCTGCTCCCGGCGGCCCGCCGCGAAATCCAGCCGCCGCTCCAGGCCGGGCAGGTAGACGGTCTCCAGCTGCGGCGTGATCACGTTCAGGCCTCGCTTGATGTCGACCTCCATGTAGCTCCGCGCCCGGCGGCCGATGTCCTGATGGAGCAGATGCCGCCCCACCGAGAACGGGGTCACCGCGGCCTGCGCCTCCTTCGTGTGGTCGCCCACGAGGGCGAGCGTGTGCTGCTGGTCGACGACCGTGATCTCGCGCCCCCAGTTCGAGAAGTACACCTCGGTGCGCTGGTAACGGTGGAGGCCGTAGAACACCCCGGCCCCCGCCACCAGCACCCCCAGCGCCAGCCAGACCGGCAGCAGCCGGAGCTTGCGCCGCACCCCCTTCGGGGCCGCGGGCGCGCGGCGCCGCACATCGACCACCTCGTAGATCTCCACCGGGTCCGCGAGCCCCTTCAGGACGTAGCTGCCGTGCAGCTTCCAGTCCAGCGTGCGCCCGGTCTGCGCGCGCAGCCAGCCGCGGGCACTGTCGAAAACCGGATACGTGAGATAGATCTGTCCGGCGTCGGCCAGCGCCTCCACCCGCGAGGCGCGGTTGACGTGCCGGCCCACCAGGTCGAGCTGTGTCTGGTTCTCCACCGCCACCTGGCCCATGTGCAGGCCGATGCGGATGCCGAGCGTCTCGAGCTCCGGGTGGGATTCGTTGAAGGCGACGGTCTCCTCCTGGATGCGCAGCGCGCGCTCCACGGCCGTCGAGGGCTCCGCGAACACCGCCATGACCGAGTCGCCGATGTGCTTCACCACCAGCCCGGCCCCGCCCTCCTCGACCGCCCGCACGACGATCTCGTCGTGCCCGCGCAGCAGCTCCACGGCATGCCGCTCGCCGCGGCGCTCCCCGATCTCGGTGAAGCCCTTGATGTCGGTGAACAGGATGACCAGCACGGAGGTCTGCCGCCGCAGCCGGTATTGTTCGATGCTCGAGAGGTCCTGGTTGGTCAGGTCGAGGGGCGTCCGGTTTTCCATGCGGCCAGTGAGTCGGCGGACCGTCATTACGGCGAACCGATTCTTGCGACCGGAGCGCCCGCCCGGCCAACGGCGCAAAAGCCCGCCCAACGGCCCGCCGCCGGCACCGGCGTCCCTCGTTTCAGGGCCCGGAGAATCTGGAACTCACGAACGCAG
>Ga0116187_1004296_pt1 | contig 12563 bp, 9 predicted proteins | sample AD_JPNNA6_MetaG_FD_89755 | JGI IMG/M metagenome (GOLD analysis project Ga0116187, IMG submission 89755) | Active sludge microbial communities of municipal wastewater-treating anaerobic digesters from Japan - AD_JPNNA6_MetaG | ecosystem: Engineered > Bioreactor > Anaerobic > Digestate | place... | reverse complement strand
TGCTTCAAGTCCAGTAATTGCCATTAAGAAGGTTCCCTTTGGTATCAACTTAAGGTTCGTCTCAATAAGTGCTTCTTTTGAAATTTTCTCATTCGTATCCACAATAATATTATAATTTAGTTCGCCACTAGTAATCCACCTTATATTGCCTTTATAGAAATCCGGGCAATTCCTCGATGGAGTTGCTCCACTAAAACAATGGGTCATAACATCGCCAAGAGTCTTATAACTCCAGTCTACAGGAATCAATCCTACCTCAGTCTGTTTATATTCCTCTTTCAGTTCCATGCGAACCCCATCTTCTTGAGATGCTCCTCCACCTTTGCGCTGAGAATTTCAACTTCATTTGTGAGGGCAGGCAACGGTTGAGCATATCGTTCGGCAAGTTGCCTGATTCGACCTGTGAGCGCCTGGGTGATGCGGTCAAGCTCCGTCTGGATATCTGCATCGAGTCTTGCCATCCATTTGTCATCTACAACCAGTGTTTTGACCTTCTCTTCGCTCAGTTTGCTGTACTGGGCATCCACCCTCCTGTCTAAAGACCTCTGAGCATCCTTTATCTTCTTGCTGATTGCAGATTCCTTCTCAATGAGTTTGAGGTACTCATTCAGTATGTTGCGCTCTTCTTTTGCACCCCAGTCATGCTTTATAGCAGTCAAACGTGCCTTTATGCTTGCCTTTGTGATCTTGCCTTTGTCGTTTTTTGCCACCTCAAGTAGACCATCCTCCCCGCTGTGCTCTTCTGCAAGTTCCTCCATCTCACGGGCAACAGCGTCTCTGCTTGCCTCCAGTTTCTCTATAGATTCGGCATCACCCTTGAAAAAGCGGTTGATGATAAGCTGTGCTGGAATGAGGTCCGAGTTTGCCTTGCCCTTATCAGTGGACTTCCATCCATCGGCGACTATCATGTAAACATCATCTTGCATGATGTCGGACCAGTAGGTCATAAGGTGCTGATAGACATCGTACTTGTCTATGAGAGGCACATCTGCAAATCGAGAGAGCAGATCCTCAGATATGGACTCAATCAATGATTTGGGTCGATCTCCCACTTTGATCCCCTTGAGAACGGGTGTGATGGCAGACCTCCATCCATCAAAGTGCTCTCTGACCTGCGCCTTAAATGCGGCAAATTCCGGCTGCTGCAAGACCGTATTCTTGATCTCGCCAGCCTCTACCTTTAGTTGCAGGTATCCAGGGCGGTCTGCGGGTGCAAATAGGGCGGTCTTTAGATTGGGGCAAACCTGCCAATAGGCGGAGAGGCGTTCGATATCTCGTTCGGGAATACCCCCCTTGAGATGCGCCTCGATATCCTGCAGGTCCTCTTCTTCACTGGCATCGATATAGCGCGGGATGTTCAGGTTGAAGTCATTGGATTCGATCTCGGACAGCGGCACCATGCGCGAATACTTTGGGATCTCGATTTGCTTGTTGAATACATCCACTATCTTGCGGATGTCTTGCTGGCGCAACCTGTTCTTATTGCCGTCCTTCATGAAACCCTTGGATGCATCAATCATGAAGATGCCCTGTCGGGAGGCGGCATTCTCCTTATCAAGGACTAGAATGCAGGCAGGTATGCCTGTACCATAAAAGAGGTTGGGAGGCAGACCTATGATGCCCTTGATGACGCCCCGCTGGACAAGTCTCTTTCTGATTGCTGCTTCAGCATTGCCCCGGAATAGCACACCATGCGGGAGAATGATTGCTCCCTTTCCTGTGCTCTTCATGGACTTCAGGAGATGGAGAAGATAAGCATAGTCCCCTTTCGTGGCAGGAGGCACGCCATCCTCAAACCGCCCGAACTCATCATGTTCCGGATCGAGTCCGTTGCTCCATGCCTTATCTGAAAAGGGAGGATTCGCTACGGCAAAGTCAAAGGTCATGAGACTGCCATCAGGGTGCTTGAAGTGTGGTGCGGTTAGGGTGTTGTCCTTCCAGATCTCGGCAGTGGGATTGTCATGCAGGATCATGTTCATCCTTGCCAAACCGGCAGTGGCATTGTCTTTTTCCTGCCCGTAGATGGTCAGACCACGAGGTGCCTCATCCGCCGCCTTCAGAAGAAGCGAACCTGAACCGCATGTGGGATCGTATATTGCCTGGTCCTGTCTTGTTTCGGAGTTTATTCCTATCACTTTTGCCATAACCCGAGAGACTTCCGCTGGAGTGTAGAACTGCCCTTTGCTCTTTCCGGATTCGGTTGCAAAGTTGCGCATCAGGTACTCATAGGCGTCTCCCAGGAGGTCATCGCCTTCGGCGCGGTTGGAACTGAAATCAAGTGCGGGATTCTCGAATATGGCAATGAGATTGGTCAGGCGGTCAACCATCTCCTTGCCCCGGCCGAGTTTATCTTCATCGTTGAAGTCCGCCTGGTCGATCACGCCCTTGAGACCATTCGGTTCAGCGAGTTTTCCGATGATCTTATTGATCCTGTCACCGATATCCTTGCTCCCTTTGGCGGCAACCATGTCCGCAAAACTGCCACCTGGCGGAACAACGATCAGATCATCGGAGCCTCCGGTGTACCTATCTGAGACGTACTTGACAAACAAGAGAGTAAGGACATAGTCCTTGTATTGGGAGGCATCCATACCTCCGCGAAGTTGATCGCAACTCTTCCATAGAGAACTATAGAGTTCGGATTTCTTTAGGGGCATAGGACCACCTCTCAATGAGGTCAAATTGTTACTTATTCCTTGCCCATCTCAGAGCCCTGGTAGTGTCCCGAATTTCCTGTAAATTCATTTTTCATCGATATCCACAGCCGTGCAAAGCCTGGCTAAACAATTCTGAGCTGAGGCACTCTCGCCAGGTACTCCCTGCGCACGTCCTCCGGATCGATATGATAGTAAATGTCCACTGCCACCCTGATCGCCTTGTTTTATTGAGTACTCAGCTATTTTCGCCAGCTCTTCAGCTCCAAGCATTTGCTCTATAATGCGATTATTCAGGCTCTCAAACGCTTCTACAAAACCTGAGTCCTCGTTAAGTGCATAATAGTTGGCATTTCCATGCTTGCTTGATATTCTCAACAGATTCCATTTCACGAGCTTTTTTACAATGTGTACCAATGTTTGACGGCTGACGCCAGCCCCCCGCGCAAGTTCGCTAATATTGAATTCTAAGCCCTTTGAGGGCAACATGAATTGGATTAATCTCAACTCACTGCTATCTCCAAGTAATCCCTCGAAAGGTTTCGCCATTTGATACACCTCAAGTAAATCGTCTATAGAGTCATAGTATTTAGTAGTTTTGACATCGCTGTTAAATGAACTTTACAGCTTGCGAACTCGACCAGGAAGAATTCTTCCGGACGTCGCATTGTATCCATGACAATTGAGAGCATTGCAGGCTTTCGCCATGTTTGAGATATAATATTTGATGTCCTTTTTTCGTATGAGGGCCACATATCCCTTACTGGCAAGACCTCTAGCTACGTCTTCGGGATTTTGATTGAATTTGGCTTGAAAGGCCTTAGCAATTTCTCCTAAATTCTTGCTTCTATTGCTATTGATGCATCGGTGTTGATAAAGTACATTAAGAATGAATAGCTCCTCTGCCGTAAGGCCGCATACCATCTCGCTAGCTCCTTTCCCGCAGTTCGAAATTAGATGACATGATAAAAAAGGTTTCCCCCATTTTGGGTAGCCTACCTTCATTGAGTTGGTCGGCTCTTTGTGAATTATAGGGATGAAGCAAAAGACGCTGATTGTAGCTGATAGGTGCTTAACAGATGGCATTTGGGCTGAGAGGGTCTATTGTGACGGTTTTTATGTTTAACCACTCGATAGAGGTACACTATCCCATTTTGGGGTGTTGAATAATCGGAGTCGTCGTGGTCAATGTCTATCGATTCTTACCAAAGTTTTGATTTGTATGAATGAGCTCTTCTCTATCGGATTACTAAACATCATTTAACACAGCACAGCATGGGGCTTCGTTGCTCATGTCATGCCCTCTCCTCAGTTAATCCCCCTTTTTCATATTCCCAACTGTGGTATGCATGCCAGGTACGCGCACCTCACGTCCTCCGGATCGATGTGATAGTAGATGTCCACCGCCTCCCTGATCGCATCACCCCGGAGCCACTGGACGTATTCGCGACGCATGCCGGCCCGCAGAAGATGGGTGGTGAAGAAGTGGCGGCAGCAATGGGGTGTGAACTTGTCCTCAAGCCGTTCTGAAGCGGAGTCGTGCAATCCGACTCTTTCAGCTGCCACCCGGACAAGAACATCAATCGCTGCAGTCTGAAGCCGGGTGCCCTTGTTGCTTATGAAAAGGGCAGATTCGCCCCTCTTCCTATAGCGTGTCTCTCGTGCAGCCAGCCAACGACGAAGGGAGCGCTCGACTTCGTCGTCGAAAAAGACAATTCTGTTGCTCCTTTTGGCCGTGGGCTTCAGGATGATTTTCTGGCCTGGGAGATCTATGTCGGCTACATCTAGCGAGATTAGTTCTCCTCTCCGGATTCCTGTTTTCAGAAAGAGGAGCAGTATCGCTCTATCTCGCGTGTCGATTGTAGCCCGGACCATTTTTGCCGCATCCTCTATACTGATTAGCTGGCGCTGTCGAACCTCGTCCTTGTAGTTCTTTAGATATCGTTTCTTGATGAGCACAACAGGGTTCTGCTGGAGCTCACCAATCTCAATGAGATAGTCGAAATAGACGGACAGGTTCGAGAACGCCCTCTCGATGGTCCTCTGCCGGCGACCTTTGGCACGCATATCGGCCAGGTAGGCCAGAAGGGTCTCACGCCTCTCGGGTGCGCCTTTTGACCAGGCCAGATATCGCTTCGTCTCACAAAGCACCGTGTTCATGTAGCTCTTGGACCGGCCCTGGAGCTCCAGGTCCCGGGCGAAGGCTTCTAGCCGATCCATCTCCAGCCCCTCGCGCTCTCCTTGACCAGCCGCAGATCCTGCAGGACCTGGAGCTGGCGAGTGATAATCTCAATTGCCTCGATGTCATGAGGCTCGACCCCCATCTCTGCCAGGATCTCACGATTGGACCACGTGCCGCCAGATCGCAGCGCGTTCAGCAGCTTCTCATCTATCTGGCCCAGGCCGGTAGGTTGTGGTGCCGCAAAGAGCTGATTTCTCAGCTTGAAGACCTCTGTCTCCAGCTCTGAGATCCTGGCCTCGCTCTTCTCCAGCTCCCGGTGAAGCTTCCTATTCTCGGCGTATGAGAACACGGCCCTATCTTTGCCGGCTTCGTCATCCTCTGCCAGCCTGGCCTCGACCATCGAGTAGATCCAGGCCGTAAAGGGCATCTTTGCCTTTTTGGCCGTCTTCCTCCACCGCTCCCGGTCAGCTTCGGATGGAAAGTACATCATGAACTGGCGGCTCTTGGCGTCCTGTCGTGGCATACCAAAGAATCGATATGAAGGTATTTAAGGGTTAGTATCGCACAGCCAGTTCAGCAGGACTATGCAGTGGTCGGCGTGCAGGCTGGTCGCCCCCAGTGAGACCGTCTTCGCCCCTGCCTGCCCTATGAGCCTCTCCTCCTCTGCCGTCATGCCAAGGTGATCTCCCAGTATATAGGCCCCATCCGCAGGAAGGCCCTCTTCGAGGCCTCTCACGTCCTCGCCATCCTCGCGCAGGTATATCAGACTCACATCCTTCAGATCTGCCAGCAGCCGCTCGAGCCCTCCTGCTCGCACGAATATTCCTGAGGTGGACATGGCCCATTCCTCAGTGGCAGGCACTGCCAGGGCCTTCTTGAGAAGTGCTGCCGTGGTCCGCTCATCGGGATTTAGGTGGCGCAGAGCCTCTCCGCAGAGCCGGATGGTCTTCGGCTCCTGCCCGCCCAGGAGAATTAAGTAGACGCAGACATCCTTTCTGATGCCGTGGGATAGGACGAAGGCAGCGGTGACTGCCCGGCAGAGTATGTCCAGCCGCCCGGAGGTGCCCGGGATGTCCTCCAAAGAGAAGCTGGGTGATGTGGTGGCCCTGTGGCCCACAATGATGAATGTGCGCATAGCTCCTCCATGCGACCAGGGGATACAAACCACTTCCGGGTAGATAGTGATTATAGTGCAGAGCCTATGAAATTGCCTGGTCGATACGGCCCAGATCTCCGCCCTTGAAGAGATCTCCCTGACTCCTTCCCTCAGTCCAAGGATTGATATAAATAGATGAAGTTTGATGGAGTCGATTTGGAGTGTATGTTACCATGGATTGCGCCAGGAGACTTCTGTTAGCTTTATCACTTCTTGTGATCGTTCTTATTCCGTTGGCATCCTCGGCAGATACGACGGATCTTACGAGATGTCTTAACTGCTCGAGCGAAAAGAAAATGGACATCGTTTTCGTCTTTGATACGAGCGGCAGCATGGGCGGCGAGATCAACGAATTGCGCTCCATCGTCAGTGACTTTGCAGATGATCTTCATTCGTCCCGTGTGGATTATAACCTCGGCCTTGTTGAGTTCCGGGACTTTCCCAAGAGCTGCGGTATGTCCAAGGATTCGGGCTGCGGCAAATCTGATGATTTCGCTTATAGAGTCAAGGGCAATGGGGATCTTACTAGCGATATAAACACATTCAGCTCCTGGCTAGCCGGGCTTAAAGCAGATGGCGGGGCAGACAAACCTGAAGCAATTCTGGCGGCTCTGAGGCATGCTCTCACCGACTCCATGTGGCGAAGCGATTCCGAGAAGATGATGATCCTGCTAACCGATGCAGGTCCTCATCCCGACGGAGACTGCTGCAACGATGAGGGTGATACCCTCGACGGGACGATCTTCGGGCTTACAGCGGAGGGCGTGCGTGTCCATGTGATAGGCCCGGATGACGCCGCGATGAAGAAGATCGCCGGAGACACAGGTGGCAGGTTCTTTACTATCAGGTCAGGACTGAGCCTGAAACCCCTCCTGAAAGAGATCACAGATGATATGGGCTGTACATTCCGGCCCGATGTTGAGGCGACATGCACTTCTGGGAGGCTAAAGGTAACTGCCCGGCTACAGGGAAACGAGACGATACCATACGTTGCCGGCGAGACTGCGGCCTGGGCGTATCTTAATCAATCTGGCAGAAGCTCACAATACAACCTGAGCTACGATACCGTCACTGGCACGTACATTATCAGTGTGCCGGGCCTGTGCGGCCCTGCAGAGCTTGCTGTATACGGACGTGTGGGCGAGCGTAGCGCTGTGCAGACTGCACAGGTAGACTGCGGTTCATGTGGTGGTGCAACTGTGGCAGAGGCAACCTCCAACCAGCCTCCAGAGATAGTTAGCCTGTTAGCCAAGCCCAGTAGCCCTCAGGAGGCAGGTGCTGCCGTCACGTGGACTGCGGAGGCAACCGACACTGACGGCGACCAGATACTCTACCGCTTCTTCGTGAATGACGAACCTGCTACAGAATGGAATACCCAGAACCAGTGGACTTGGACTGCATCTGAAGCAGGGACGTACAGAGTCGAGGTTCAGGTTAGGGACGGAAGGCACGCGGGAGAGGGCGGGATGGATGATCGCAAAGTGTCCAGCTTTGAGATATCCGGAACTAATGAACCGCAGACTACCGGTATGAGCGAGAGCGATGAAGTAGTCGTATTTCCTGACCCGAACCTGGATGCCGCGATACGGACTGCAATCAATAAACCAGAAGGTTCTATATATGCCGCAGATCTGGTTGATCTCAATGTACTTCATTCTAATAGCTCATCCATCAAAGATCTTACCGGACTAGAGCACTGCAATAAACTGCAAGAGCTGCACCTGTACGACAACCGGATAACAGACGTATCGCCTCTATCCGACCTCACTAGCCTGACATATCTGGACCTGAGTGGTCTCTGGCAGCCTATGGGCGTGTACGACAAGCGGATAACAGACGTATCGCCTCTATCCGGCCTCACTAACCTGACATGGCTGGACCTGAGTTACAACCAGATAACAGACGTATCGCCTCTATCCGGTCTCACTAATCTGCAAGAGCTGGACCTGAGTGAAAACCAGATAACAGACGTATCGCCTCTATCCGGCCTCACTAGCCTGACACATCTGGGCCTGTTTTACAACCAGATAACAGACGTATCGCCTCTATCCGGTCTCACTAATCTGCAAGATCTGCACCTGGACGACAACCAGATAACAGACGTATCGCCTCTATCCGGTCTCACTAATCTGCAAGAGCTGGGCCTGATGGGAAACCAGATAACAGACGTATCACCTCTATCCGGTCTCACTAATCTGCAAGAGCTGGAACTGGGGGCAAACCAGATAACAGATGTATCACCTCTATCCAGCCTCACTAGCCTGACACGGCTGTCACTGAGGCTAAATTGGATAACAGACGTATCACCTCTATCCTGCCTTACTAACCTGACATGGCTGGACCTGTGCGTCAATCAGATAACAGATATATCGCCTCTATCCGGCCTCACTAGCCTGCAATCACTGGAACTGTACAGAAACCAGATAACAGACGTATCGCCTCTATCCGGCCTCACTAGCCTGACATATCTGGACCTGAGGGAAAACCAGATAACAGACGTATCGTCTCTATCCGGCTTCATTAACCTGCAAGCACTAAGGCTGAGTTACAACCAGATAACAGACGTATCGCCTCTATCCGGTCTCACTAATCTGCAAGAGCTGCACCTGTACGACAACCGGATAACAGACGTATCGCCTCTATCCGGCCTCACTAGCCTGACATATCTGGACCTGAGGGAAAACCAGATAACAGACACATCTCCGTTATCAGGACTAGCATGTAAAGTCCTAATATAGGAATATACTCATGTGAGCCTGCGGGGCCCGGCGAGTTTAATGCCGATGGCCGGGCGAAAAGTATCTACAGGCTGCTTTTAGAGACGGTGGAGGACAGGGCCTGCCCTGAAATCCATCGCCTCAGCAGACCAGATCATGGTGATCGAGGTTGAAGGAATAGGAATAGCTTTCCTCTCCGGGCTTTTTTTTAATCTCTTTGAAGGCGCTTGTTTTCACCCTGTCTTCCAGTCCCTCCATCTCCGGTCGCACATGAAAGAGCTCTTCTTCATCGAGCATCTTCTTGCCTGCCATCATCTCCATCGGAGCCTATCTTTTCTAGCCAAAAATCATTTTTATTTGTCTTATTATACCACGTATCTCCGGCAATTATGTATCCGCCATCGCTCGTCTGCCGAACGGACTTTGCCATGTCGCCGCCACTAAAGATCCTCTCCCATTCCTTGTTTCCTGATGAATCCGTCTTGATGAGCCAGGCATTGGTACTACCCTTGCCAGATTGTATGATGCGGCCAGAGACTATGTATCCGCCATCGCTCGTCTGCTGGACTGAATTTGCTCTGGAATATGTTGACCCTTCATCCTTGAAGATTTTATCCCATTCCTTATCACCTGCTGAATTTACCTTGATAAGCCAGGCAGATTCGAGCATTCGATTATCCTTTTCGCCTTCAGGCATGATGAATGCAATTATATATCCACCATCGTCTGTCAGTTGGACTTCGGGATCGGACATGAGTCCCCAATAATCTGAAGCCCCTCCTAATGTTTTGTTCCATTGAGTATTACCTTGGTTATCGGTTTTGTAGAGTAAGAGGCCGCTATAATAATCAATGCCAGCAAGGATATAGCCGCCATCCTTTGTTATCTGGACGGAGCTCAATCGGCACCCATTCAAATCTGCTCCAACTGTCTTATCCCATATCCTGTTTCCTGATGAATCGGTTTTGACCAGCCAACCGCATTCTCCATTCAAAGAGTTTTTGCCCGCGATTATGTACCCGCCATCGCTCGTCTGCCGAACGGACTTTGCCTCATCGCCGCCACTAAAGATCTTATCCCATTCCATATTCCCTGATGAATCTGTCTTGATTAAGCATGGACCGCCATACGAAACCGTCGTTCCTGCGATCACATAGCCGTCATCTTTTGTCTGCTGGACGGAACCGGGATAATCGTTATTTGGCCCGCCAAAGGTCTTGTCCCATATCTCGTTCCCAAGGGAATCCGTCTTGACCAGCCAGATATCATCATACCCACTGCCATACGACGATGTCTTTCCAACAATGATATAGCCGTCATCGCTTGTTTGACTAACGAAACTGGAAAGATCGTCGCCCCCTCCGCCAAATGTCTTCTCCCAATGTTTTATCTGGCCTTGACTGCTAGTATTCACAGGTGCCTTTTGTTCATGCGTCTTTTCCGCGGGCTCTATAGGATTTGAGCGGGAAACAGAGCTAGAACTTGAGATTAAAGAGGGTCGTCTTATATCTCCATACAGCCTTTTGCCAAATAGTGTCTCTCCATCGTCTTTGATGACGCCCTCTGAAAGAGTTCTCTTAACTTGATCCTGAACTTCGGGAGGCATCTCGTTAATCTCAACCAGATGATCCGTTATACTCTGAAACCTGCAGCCACCTCCGGAATAAGATCTCGACATGGTTCGGTCGCCATTAGTCGTATTTTTCCAGCATATATAGTCACCTTTGTTATATATATCGATAAATTGGCGCCATATGTCTATGGGACTCCATGGTTTCTGCGATTTTAATATATTAAAACTATCATTACGCTGGAATATATCCATGGAGGGACTTACATGCGATAGATACCACTGAGCTAAGGCAAGAGCTACATATACCTCTCGTAGATCCTCATATTTCTCTTCGTGGTTCACCTCAGCAATAACATATGGCAATATCTTCTGCTTATTCAGCTCTAAGTTATATTCGCAATACTCTCTTAAGGATCTATTAAGCTCTTCGAGACAGCCCTTAGAGAGAGTTGAATTATCTTGATTTACCACTTTGAAGTATGAGTGGTCCAAAATCGGCGATGTGTCAATAGTCAACGATGCATTAATAATATATATTTGAGTTCCGTTTGTATAGGCATAAACTTTGTCCGGAAGGATCTCCTGTCGGGTCACTGCATAGAACTTGATGTTATCAATATTTTTTATTTCTCCAGGAAACTTCTCCGTGCACCGTTGAGCCAAGGCCTTATGCTTCTTATCAAGAAGATCATGGCAAGCTTTACCAGTTTCGTTAGCACATGGGTTCCAATATTTGCTCAGGTCCTTCTTCATCTGCAAGTCGGCTTCGAGCATAATCCTCCCGACATCTGATTGGTTGATCTGATCATCGATGATTCGATCTGGATCCCATGGGGCAAGATTGACCCATAAATGGTAGTTATGAACAGCTAGACCTGTCTTGAATGCGATAAAGCCTAAATTCATGGAGTCGTTGAGGTCAATTCCATGACTTGATCCCTCCGCTTTTTGGGCTTTGAAGATGTAATCAAAATTTATCCCCCTCGTGCTATTCTCAGTTACAGATATGTAATTCAGTTTGATGGAGGTGAAATTAATTCCGCCAAGGGATTTCTGGAGGAACGCATGCTTGGTGCAGGTATTAGCTATCTCCTGATCCCAGCTATTTGTTTCATAGCCATCAGCCGACGCTTTGAACGACCAGGTTCCTGAATCGCCAGTGATTGTAACGACTCCATTGCTATCTGTAGTATCCCTAAATCTATTGCCCGATCCATCATGACCTATGACTAGAGCGTCCGAAATAGCTGGACCACTTGCGCTCCCATTGTTGACATAAAGGGTTAGAATGACACGCCTTGATGAGCCGGTAGCTAGACCTTCACTTTGGAATAATTCTCCTTCGTCACTGCGCCGTCTAACGAGACCCGGAAGAACTTTTCCACTACTATAGACCCATTTATTCAACTCGCCGGGGACTGCATCATATTCGCCCTTGTTTAGCTTCGTTACCAGATCAGAGTTCTTGAAATTACCCGATCCTACATTATACGCGAAACTGACTAAAGCATCAAATTGAGATTGGGTCAAAGGTACAGTCACATATGTGTTTACTGCTCGTTCTGCAACTGATACATCAGACATGAGAAGTTCGAATGCTTGATCTCTAGTAATACCATCTAGAAATTCTTGTTCGCTTGCATCAGATCCATCACAATTGCCTTTATGCACTAAGTGTCCGATTCCAATTGTACAATGGCCTGCAGGGTCATTGTATAAATTATAACGGATTCCCTCATGTTCTGCGATGAAATCGAGCCCATTTTCGCTCATAGAGTAACCACCCTGCGCTGATGCAGGTAGATAGATCGCTATTGTGAACAATATAATAAGTACTATATTATATCGGTTTGTCATATCCTTCCTCCATTCATTATGACCTCACGGTCAGGCCGCTCTGTTGAGCGGCCAGCTCACGAGCCACAGCAAAGGCAGCCTAAGCGCAAGCAACTTTTTCACACCTTCAGTGCATTTACCCGCATCTGCCAGCCTCAGCCAGGAAGGGCCGGTTCTCCCTCAGGCACCACTGCATCTCTGAGAGCAGCGGCCTGATCTCCCCGTCCCCGTCATTCAGCCTCCTCACCATGATCTCGGCCAGGCTGCCCTGCTCGATCCTCCTGGAGATGAGCGGCAGATACCGCCTCTCCTCTGCAGTTGCGCTCCTCTCCGCTGCGGCAAACAGCCTCTGCAGCTCCGGCCGCAGGCCTGCTGCGCCGCGGCGCATGGCATCCTCCAGCATGGAGAGCAGGCTGCTCTCGTCCTCCTCCAGATCGATTTCGGC
>Ga0116187_1004294_pt1 | contig 12571 bp, 10 predicted proteins | sample AD_JPNNA6_MetaG_FD_89755 | JGI IMG/M metagenome (GOLD analysis project Ga0116187, IMG submission 89755) | Active sludge microbial communities of municipal wastewater-treating anaerobic digesters from Japan - AD_JPNNA6_MetaG | ecosystem: Engineered > Bioreactor > Anaerobic > Digestate | place... | reverse complement strand
CACGCTGAGCCAGAACGGGGGTGTAGACCTGATAGAAGTAATTTTGCGATTCCAGATCGACATTTCCAGCGCCATATTGGGGGTTAAAAGGACTTATCAATAAGCCAGATGCGGTTTCATTATCTACCCGATTGTTTGTCAGTGAGGCTGCGTTCATTCCAATAAAGAAAGGTTTCCCGAGTGTCTCGTAAAACGCATACACACTACCATCCAGGTAGGTTCCAACGGAATATTGATCGTAAGCATAGGGCGCTAAATCCTTATCGCTCAGGGTGAGATAGAAACCATCAACCTTGTCAAAAAAGCTATAAGTCACTAGATTTCCATCATCAGCAGGAATGCCAAACAACAATTGACCAGTGTAGTAGGCGTTCACCTTCTCAAGCAGATCGGACCAAAGTTGTTCTGCGGTCTTTGGAGTTCCAAAATTGGCTCCGCTGGTTTTGAGTGCACCGGGAAGGCTGGCTTCCACGCCACTTCCACCAAGAATAAGCTGATCGATACCATTAACGTTTGCAAATTGGCTGTAACTCATGACAAAACGTTCATACTCAGAATACCATTGTTGCCACCATAACTGGGTTTTTTCCGAGTTCTCCCACCAGCTTTGTGGGGAGGAACCAGGAAAGTTGATCTGGGGGTAAAGTGCAATAGTAAAACCATTTGACTTCGCGAGAGCAACAATTTCGGCTAATTCACTCAGCAAGACAGAAGCATTGGAATCAAACTCAAGATAAGGTAATCCCTTCTTTTCCACCACCGTCCAGGTTGGGGTTAGTATCAGCCAGTTGATCCCAAACTTTTTTAGCTCTTCTGGAAGCTGACGGTAACGGCTGAGAAAACTTGGTTGGTAACCAGGCATCAACTCTACGCCAACCAGGAAGCTTGTTTGCGTTTCACTCGTATTGATTGAATTCGTTTCTTCAACTTCCCACGAAGTCCAACTTTCGATCTGATTTGTCTGTGGCGCAGTAGAGGTGAATTCAACCCGGTAGGGATTGGCGCTGCTAACCGGATCCACAGAGAGCTCCACCTGGTCGTTCCTGGCAAAGCGATATGTAACCGTACCCAGGCTGGAACTACCAAAGAACAGAAACATCCACTGATTGTTGTCCATTGGCCACATGGGGATGGGTTGGTGGGCATGGTTGGTATAGAACTGAATGCTGACGCTATCCTCGGGTGGAGTGGACTCCGGGGCTTGAACGATGATCGTCGTGGGTTTCTGGTCATCGATCCGCCAGGTTGCCACTTTATCTGTGATAGTCACGTCGTGATCCGGAAGAATTATTGTTCGCAGAAGCAAACCCCCATCTTCATCACGCTCAGCATTGATGTACCCATTCCCCAAGGTGTACTTATAGCGAAAAACGCTGCCAGCATACAGATTGAGCTGGAGAGTGTAGCTGCTATCTTCGTTGCGCGACATTATTGGCATACGAGAAGCAAAGGAACCTTGAGAATATTCATTAAAAATTAAACCGCATTGCGCGTAGTTACAAGCTAATCGAACGGGGGCACCAATCGCGTCGGTCGGCGATGCCAGGTTCAAGGTGACCTTTATCTGCGGTAGTGGGGTCATTTGGATCACCGCAGGCGTAGAAAGATCAGCCACGAGGTTGGCCTGCTGCTGGAAGGTCACATGGCTGCCATCGATTGCAACCGCACTGAGGATGTGAACCCCAATCGGGAGGTCATTGAGCACAAATCGTCCGGTCATATCCGTGAAGGTCTGATACCCGGCTATGTTGATCAGGACATCCGGAAGAGGTTGGTTGCTCTTGCTGTCATGCACGATGCCATTCAGATCAGCGGTTTCTCCGGTATAAGGTGCGTTTGGCCACCCTGAAACAACGTCTTTGATTACCGCGTTCTTCTGCACGAATGCGATACGGTATCCTAACGGCGTTCCATCGGCCTTTTGCTCTGCGACCTCCAATGGGGCAGTCATCACGTAGCGATATCGCAAGGTGGCATTCTCGGGAAGCATCAATGTTCCCAGGAATTTTCCATCTGGCTGACGTAAAAGCGGAAATCGCTCTATGTTATAGAGCATCCCACTGACTTCATCAAGAACATCTACGGCCAACTGAGTATCTGCTGAAGCAGGTATGCGCAATTCCACAGAAAATTCCTGCGGGATCAAATTTGGGGTAGTTATGTCTCCTGGAATGTCGGGGCTTTTTGTGGGGATTGGTTTGTCGGCAGGATCGATGCGGATTGCGCATCCAAAAAGAAAACTCACCACCAACAAACTCAAGATCATTCGGAGGGTTGTTTGATTTTTTGTCGATGGCATAACAACCTGCTACTTGTTTAGAGTCTGTATTATTGTCTCGATGTTATCTGCAAGGCTCCCTAAAACACCATTCACAAAGCGAGCGGAGCTATCCGTTCCAAAGGCTTTGGCGAGCTCTACTGCCTCATTAATTCCAACTTTCAGAGGTGTCTTTCGGTAAACAGCGACTTCCCATAAAGCAAGCCTCAAAATGTTGCGATCAATCACTGCCACCTGGTCCAGCGGCCATTCCGGGGCATGTTCGGCGATGAGTGTGTCCAATCTATCTGCAAACTCACGCACCCCCGCCGTCAGCATACGCGCAAATTCGTATTGAGTCTCATCCAGACCCATTGCATTGACCCTGTCAGCAACGACCTCACCAAGCAAGTGATCGGTGAGGTCGAGCTCATAAAGGGATTGGAGGGCACAAATGCGCGCCTCGGTTCTTGATTTCATTGCATCTACGCTTCTAAATCGACGTCGGTTATATGTACGTCTACACGAGCAACTTCCATGCCAACCATTTCCGTTATTGCACGCGCGACTCTCTTTTGAACTTCCTGTGCCACAAGACGGACATTCTCTTCACTACCGGGAATGATGTAGATTTCGACTTCAATCGAATCGTCCTTAACCACTACTCTTACTCCGTCTTCAGGTATATTGCCGAGACCTTCACGGGCGCTTAGCCGGCTTACTCCGGGGGTTGCCAGGGTGGTCAACTTGACAATGGTATGCAACACGCTCGGAGCAATGGTTGTTTTTCCTGTTTTTTCGTCCATGATCTCTCTCTTCTAAGGCAGATAGCCTGTCAGTAGGACGCTCAAAAGAGCGGTCTCATCTTTACTCAACGGAAAACCCTCAACTTGAGCTGTAATTTTTTCATAAAGTGTATCAAAGTCAATTCCCTCAGGCCAACCCTCAAGAAAGGTGTTCATAGGGTCAGGATAACCTGAAGCAGCAGATTCAGAAATGGAGAATCCAAGATCCGTAAGGTTCTTTTCCAGGATGTCATGCCACTCGGAATACAAGGACTGCCAGCCTTTGAGGCAGATCAAACTAAACTTGGCATCTTTCTCGAAAACTGTTTCAGCGTCGCGAATAAGCAGAGCACGTGGAGCAACCATCGGGTTTCGAAATCCACTGATCCTTACATGCTCCTTGACTTGCTTAACCAGTTCACGGCGTATCTCATCAGGAAGCTTGTCGAGATTTTCGAATAGTTTCTGTAAGATCTCCTTACGGAAGTAAGGTTCGATGAAGACGTTTAAAGCAATTGCTGGTACCAAGTCTACCATAGTAACTCCATTTCGCGCAGACGTGCTGCGCAGCACAAACAAGCGGGACTAATAGTCTTCGTTCTCTTCAGCCAGGTCGTCGTCTTCGTCTTCGTCTTCCTCATCCTCGACCGCCCAAAGATCTAAGTGTTCCTCTTCCTCGCCCATTACGTCCCAATCATCCAATTCTTCGTCTTGCCAACTTGAACCTGCATGATCCTCCTCGTTGGGGGAATACGTTAAGCAGCCTGCATCGGGATTAATCTCAATAGCTGCTGCAGTGCAATAGCGTTCATCCAAAAAAATGCAATCCAGATAATGGCAGCGAATTCGTGGCATTTTCATAAACTCCGTAAAAAATAGTTATTTTCGCAGGCATTTTACCTTAGTAAACATAAACCGTAAAGAATTGCAAGCCTTGTTATCCTGGTCTGACCCGAATAGCTTCGATAACGTTCGGAATATTCTCAAGTCTGGCCAGCAACCGGCTTAACTGGGAGATGTCCGCAATCTCAACAGTAAGGTTTACCTTAACAATATGCTGCTTGGTGCTCAATGAGAGGTCCACCAAGCGAACAGGTTCGCTTGAAAGCACAGAAGAAATATCTGCCATCAATCCCTGACGATCATAGGATGTGATCTGCAGGGGAACCGGGAAGGTTTTCGCCGCACTGCCCCAATCAACTTTGATCAAGCGTTCAGTATCGCGAACACGCAGGGCATTCGGGCAGTCGGAGCGATGAATAGTGACACCGCGCCCCCGGGTGATATAACCGATGATTTCATCGCCGGGCATTGGGTTGCAGCAGTGGGCAAAGTTGGTTGCCATTCCTGAAAGGCCGGCGACCATTACGGAAGTGTTGTCACCACTGCTACGAGGTGCTTCGGGTATCAGTTCTTCAATTTCAGCGAGACTTGGCTTACTAAGTTCTTCGATGCGGGTGATAAGCTTTCCCATTGGGATATCACCGCTGCCAATACCCACGTACAGGTCTTCGAGAGAGCGCACATTGAAGCTGGCGACATAATCATTCAGGTCAATGCCGTTAAGACCAAGCCGTTTAAATTCCTTTTCGACGAGGAGTTTGCCGTGTTCGAGGTTCTGTTCGCGAGCTTGTTGCTTGAACCACTGCTTAATTTTTGCGCGTGTTCGGCCGGACTTTACCAACCCGAGGTTAGGATTCAACCAATCCATGCTTGGACCCCCACGATTTACTGTCAGAATCTCAACCTGATCTCCTGAATGCAACGTGTAATCAAGCGGGACAAGTTTGCCATTAACTCGTGCGCCACGGCATCGGTGACCAATATCGGTGTGAACCTGGTAGGCGAAATCAATTGGAGTAGACCCACTTGGGAGGTCAATGACATCGCCCTTGGGTGTGAAGACGTAAACCCGATCGCGGAAAATGTCCGACTTCAGCCCTTCAATTAAGGTCTGACTATCGTCAACCTCCTGGGACCACGCAAGCAAGTTGCGCATAGATTGTACTTTTTGTTCATAGTCACTCGAAAGAGAAGCCTCATTTTCCTTGTAACGCCAATGAGCCGCAATACCATATTCAGCATTTTGGTGCATCTCCCAGGTACGAATCTGAACTTCGAGCGGTTTTCCGTCACTATAGATCACCGCAGTGTGCAGAGATTGGTAGTTATTGGGTTTTTTGGCTGCGATGTAATCGTCAAATTCGCCGGGAATTGGCTGGAAATGCATATGAATGATGCCAAGCACTTTATAGCACGTCTCAACATCATCGACAATTGCCCGCACTGCCCGCAAGTCGCGGATCGAGTCAAAATTTTTGTTCTTTCTCTGCATCTTGCGGTATATCGAATAGATATGTTTGGGGCGGCCGGAAATGGTCGCTTTGACGTCCGCCTTAGCGCAAAGCTCCTGTAAATCTGCCACTATGTGCTCGATCTCCTTGAGGCGTTTTGCCCGACGCAGAGTAAGTTGATCAGAGATTTCTTTGTACTTTTCAGGATTGGTGTACCTAAAGCCAAGATCTTCCAGCTCCCACTTAAATTGCCAGATGCCAAGGCGATTCGCCAGAGGCGCAAAGATATCAAGGGTTTCCTGACCAATAATACGCTGTCGGTCCAGTGGCAATGAGCTTAAAGTCCGCATGTTGTGTAAGCGGTCAGCCAATTTGATGACCACCACGCGGATATCGTCGCCGATTGCCAATAGCATTTTTCGGAGAGTCTCAGCCAGGTCGTCTGATAATTTCATCTCAGAGAGTGGCGTGGAAGGGGGCAGGGGAGTGCGTTCAGGGGGATGCTGGTCTGCGCGGGAAAGCTGAGGAATAGCCGTAATGCGGGTGACATCCTCAACAAATCCTGCGATAGTTCGCCCAAACTCTTTTCGCAACTGTTCAACAGTGGTTGGTGTGTCCATTAAAACATCGTGGAGTAAGCCTGCTGCCACGATATTGGGTGAGGCTTCGAGCTCAAGCAGGATATTTGCTACACCAAGACAATGCGTGAAGTACGGCAGACCGTTAGCACGAGTCTGACCAGCATGCGCTTCCTCTGCAAAACTATAAGCCTTTTGAATGAGCTCACGTTCAGCCGCGGAATAGCTCTTGGGTAGTTTGTTGATAAATTGGTCTTTATCCATACCAAAGCTTATTGTAAGCCACAATTCAAAACTTACTTAAGCTTTTCCATGCTTGTCCAGTCTCTGTCCAACCGCATCCTATAAAGGCATTGTCGCTCCTGCTCAGATAAGGCGCCCTGGACTAAGTGAGTAAGGAGTTTTCCGACGCCAGGCCCCAGCATAAAACCCTGACCGCAAGCGCCGGTAGCAAGCAGGAAGCCTTCAATTCCTTCCACTTCTCCCAAGATCGGGTTGCCATCTGGAGTCATTGGGTAAGTGCCGCGCCATGTGCGCCTGACCCGTAAGTTTGCCAGCTTTGGCATGGTTTCAATCAAACGTTTGCTGGCAAGAGGCAGGAAAGCGCTGGTGTCCCGATCCAGATACCCCCAGATCTGTGGGTTAGGAGTGACACAGAAAATGACCTTGCCGCTCGGGTGTTGGTAAAAATAGAAGTTGCTCGAGCCCGGTCTGGATCGGATATCCACGATCATTGGGTCAAACATGGGCTGTACGGCTTCAGTAATGCCAGCTTCATGCGCATCAGGTTTTACAGGAAGATCAAGCCCGACCAGCCGACCAATTTCTGCAGACCAGGATCCCGCTGCATTGATGAAGCAATTGGTGGAATAGTGACCCTTATTGGTGGTCACTGATCGTACTTTATTGGCTGCTGTATCAATGCTGGTAACAACCTCATTAAATTGAAAAATCGCGCCATACCTGACCGCTTCCTGGTAAAAAGCAAACGAAGCCTTTAGCGGCGAAGCAGAACCATCTTCCGGAGAGTATGTCCCTCCATGCAAATCCCTTGGATTGATGTCGGGCACGAGCTCCAGGAAAGCCTGGCGATCAAGCCAGTTGATGTTGAGTCCGAGATTGCGCTGCATGTCGAGCAGGTCCTTCAGTGTCTTTTCGGTGGCATCGTCGTAGGCGACAAAGCTGTACCCGCCAGCCTTCCACTCAATATCCTGACCGTGTTCAGCTTGCCAGTGCGAGAAGATATCAATAGAGTTGGAACATAGCAGGATCTTCGCGGGGTCCGAATGGGTGGCACGAATGCCGCCGATGGCGTGTTTGTTGGAGCCCTGACCGTTACTGGGACGGGAGTCGAGCACCAAAACTTTCAATCCTGCTTGAGCGAGAAAGAAAGCCGTGGGCGTGCCCATTGAGCCGGCACCTGCGATAATGACATCAAAGGTCGTTTGTGGGCTCATCTGCGGTCTCCTTCATTGGGTAAGTTCGCCAAAACCTTGACAGGCATTTCGATGAAAACCGGCCTTACAGGCGTTTCTGTGACCTCCGAAAGTGGAATCCCTTCTGCGAGATACAAGCGCTTGATCATGTTCAGGCATGTTTTTCCACCGCAAGCGCCCATGCTGGCTTTAGTGACAGCTTTGATTTGATTGATATCGCGCACACCACTCCGTATCAACGCCCGAATTTCACCAGCCGTGACCCTCTCGCATCGGCAGATATAAGCCTCATCGGCTAGATTTTCGGGATGTTCCGTCTCATATTCAAAGGGAGTAGGTTCAGTGGTCTCGATGAGACGCAGCCCCGAGACCAGTTTAGCGATCTCACGGGGAACTTCCACGGTGAGCAGGGAGGTGCCATTCGCATAGCCTTTTATTTTCTTGATAGTCTTGATGGTTGCCTTCCCTAGCGACATTCCCTCAGTGCTTGTTAATTCAATTTCATCGCCTACAGCAATGCTCAATGGATCTTGTTCAAATGGCAGAGTGACCAGTGGGTTTTGATTGTTCTTGCGATAATCGACCAGCGTGACCGCCAGACCAGGGCAAACTGCCACGCAACGCCCGCAAGCAATGCAGCCTTTTTCAGCGTAGTAGTCCACTTCCGGGAGGTGGCGTATGTCTGCTGGATCCACGTGGATTAGATGCCTCGGGCAGACCGTTGAACAGGGATCGCAGGGGATTTCCTGAGTGCAGTGCATAATTGGAAATACCCCTTCTTCAAGGTCGGGGAGGTTTGGCTCAAAGATCTCTCCTGGGCGGGACTTTAGGATTTCTTCAATTGAAGCCCATTCAGCAGGGATTTCACCTGACAGCTTCCGCAGAAATCCAGCTATTTCGCGTCCTGAAATTTTGCCGGAGAAGATCGCAGCTGAAGCTTCAGCGATTTCTTTGGCATCACCAGCTGAAAAAACCGGCAAGCCCACGAGTTCCGCTTGCCTGGTAAACTCATTCACAGGATCAAGTCCAACTGCAATCAGAACAGTATCGCAATCGTATTGTTTCTCAGTGCCAGGAATGGTTCTAAATTCCTTATCCACCCTGGCTATAACAACTTTTTCGACATGATCCTTCCCAAGGGCTTCAATAACTGTGTGGGAGGTGAAGACGGGCACCCCGGACCGAATTAATTTGTCTTTATGTACTTTATAGCCACCGCATTCGGGAGCGGCTTCCACCAAACCAGATACATGAATTCCGGCTTGAATCGCATGATATCCGGCGATAAGGCCCACATTACCACCGCCGATGATGAAAAGATTCTCGCAAGGGCGCACCAGGTCCCGGTTCACAAGCGTCTGAAACGCGCCTGCGCCATAAATACCGGGCAGGGTGTTGCCAGGAAATGCCAGGCTTTTTTCACGCGCGCCAGTTGCTATGAGCAGCATTTTTGGGTAAACCAGAACGTAAACCTCACTATTTTTAAATACACCGATAGATTTATCCTCAAAAACCCCCACAGCCGTGCTGCTTTCCCAGATTTCCACCGAGGCGTGTTGACGAACGGTGGACTCGAGTTTTTTGGCGATGTCGATACCGCGCGTGCCAGCAAATACCGCTTCACTCGAGCCAAAGAAGCGATGTGTCTGCAGGACGAGCTTGCCGCCGAGATGCGACTTATCATCGATCAAAATCGTACTGACACCAACCTGTCCCAATTCGATCGCCGCAGAAAGCCCAGCAGGACCTCCACCGATGATCAGCACATCCACGTGATATTTTGGCGTTGGAGGTGTTGAAATTCCATTCAGCGGCGGGACATCCGGTAACTTGGGAAGACCCTCTGCTGGGAAAACCTGCATACCACTCTTGACCGGGGTCATACAGGCTTTTACCGGCAGCGAGTCAGCAATCACCATGCATTGAGAGCACTGCCCGTTGGCGCAAAAAATCCCCTGTGGTGAGTGATCTTTGGGGTGGTGCCCAAATATGGTGATGCCATTTGCCATAAGGGCGGAGGAAATCATTTCGCCTTCCTTTGCCAGGAAGGTTTGGTCTTGCCAATAAAATGGAATGTCTGCTACAGAATCATCAATCAGAATTGGGTGAGCTTTGATACGATTCTCAGTCATAAACTCCTCAAGTGTGCGATTTCAAGGGTTTATGATACCACCAACAAGAGATCAATCGAAGATTTGCTGATATTCCTGATCCAGCTCACTGTCGCTAAGATGAGAGTAGCGCTGGGTGACAGCGATGTTGGTATGGCGTGCCAGCACTTGTGCGAGTTTGAGATTGCCAGTACTGCCCAGGATTGTGGTGACAAAATAATGCCGGAAGGAATGGGGGGTGATGGTGCCGACGGCTTCTTCGCCCAGGGATTCACGCACACGCTGATTGACGATTTCCCGGCCGGTAGTGGTCGAAATTGGCTTTACCTTCTTGCCTGCGCCGCGATCATGCCGCGCGAAAACTGGTTGGGATGCCAGTGCTTTGCCGCTGTTGCCATCCAGGCTTGCCCGTTCAGAAAGGTACATCTTGATCGCTTCCAGGCTGCGCTTTGAGAAGCGTACGACCGCTTCTTTATTGCCTTTACCGATCACAATCGCGCGGTGTTCGAACCAGTCAATATCCCCACGGCGCAGGTTACAGGCTTCGTGCACGCGTAATCCAGTATCGGAAAGAGTCAAAAGGAAAGCACAGTCGCGCAAATTGATCAAGCGCTCAGATTCTTGTTCGGTGGGTTTTGAAGCCAGGGTCGCAGCATAGTCCAGGACGGTGTCAATGGCATTCTTGGGGAATTGCGGCAGGCGTACGCCTTGTCGGCGAGCGCGCTGCTTGATGAGCAGGCGGATACGGGGAAGATTGACCGGGGTGAGGTTCTCACCTGCGATGAACTCAAACAGCCCAACCACGGCAGTGATGTAAACCTGCTCCGTGGCGGAAGAAAAGTCTTTTAATGCTGTTAAAACCCAGATCACAGCATCTTCCGTTAGAGATGAAATATCTGCGTTTTCGACCTGGACGCTGTTCTCGTTCAGCACTTCAGTGAACAAGTTCATTGCGTTCGTGTAAGTGCGAAACGTATTCGCACTGCGCGAAAGCTTGACAGAGTTCAAGTACTTCTGAATGCATTCCTCGATGGTAATCTTTGACATTAGCTTATCATTCGTAGCAAATTGCGCATAGTTATCTAGCATATAAAATCGTAACAAAATTCGCCTAATTATAACCGTGAAAAGGGGGGATGGATGAAGGGAGGTGTAATTTAGCTTGGGCTATTTAGTTACAACCATCTTCTTGCCTTATTGAAATTAGAGGGACTGCAATATTGGACTAGCCATCTTTCCAAATGATAATTTCTCTCAAACCTTTAAAGTCTTGATAGAATCAAAACGAATTCCCCAGTGCACACTGGGTGCACTGGGGTTTGGTACACTCACTTCCAGTAAAGGCAGGTGGCCATGTCGCAACGGCAGCAGTTGGAACGAATCATGGAGATTGACAGGCGCATCCGGGAGGGGAAATATCCAAACGCGGATAAGATGGCGGAGATCCTGGAGGTCAGCAGGCGGGTTATCTTCAATGACCGCAGTTTCATGATTTATCGTTTGGGGGCTCCGATAGAGTTCAATAGGGAGAGGGGCGGCTGGTTTTACACCGATAAGGCGTGGTCACTGCCGGGGATATATGTGACTCAAGGTGAGTTGATGGCTTTCTTTCTCTCTCTGGAGATCGCAAGGCGCTACATCGGAACTGACCTTGAGTCACCTCTCCGGTCCGCCGTGGATAAGATCGCCAAAGCGGTCAAGGGTCCGGTCAGCGTGGAGATCAACGAGCTGCGTTCCCACTATACCTTTTCCGAATTCAACACCATCAGCTTGGATGCCCAATTGCTGATCGATCTGCACCAGGCCATCCTCAGCCGTCAGCAGGTCTGGATGCGCTACTACTCAGCCAACCGGGGCGTGATTTCGGAACGCGTCGTATATCCCTATCACCTGCACAACTTCCAGGGGGATTGGTTCTTGGTTGCGTTCGATACCTTCCGCGGCGATTTTCGGCTCTTCCTGGTTGGGCGTATCCAGGAGATGAAGTTGCTCAAAGAGAAGTTTACCTGGGATGAGAATTTCTCAGCGGAGGATTGGATCTGCAGCGGCTTCCAGCTGCACGCGGGGGGAGAGGCGGAGGATGTGCAGATCTGGTTCAGCCCAAATAAGGCCCAATTTATCCGCGAGCGCAAATGGCACCCCAGCCAGACGATAATAGAGCAGCCCGATGACAGCCTTATCTTGCACCTGAAAACCGGTGGGCTGGTGGAGGTGCGCAACTGGGTGCTGCAGTTCGCGGATGACGCGGAGATACTTAAACCCGACAAGCTCAGGCAAGACGTCGCAAAAGAAATCAGAAAACTATCCGAGCGTTACGGCATCGATCGTGCCGCTGAATGATAGAATTAACAAATCAATTTGCTGGGAGGAAAGGTATGGAAGAAAAAACCATCGTCTACGGAATAACCAACTTAGGATTACTGTTTGTCCCCGAAAGCAGGGCGAGGGAGCTGGCGGAGAGCAACAACGCTTTGCTGACAGCCAAAACCTGGGGGGAGTTTAAGTCGCTAGTGTCGCAGGAAATGTACGCATTCTACCTGGTCAACTCAGCCCATTACGAAGGTCCAGACGAACCAGAAGATGGCGACTTCACACCATTCGACATTGCGCCCGAGACCCCTTTCACCCCGATTGACGTTGTGACATACGATGCCCTGCCAGCCCATCCAGAGATTGAGATGTCGGATTGGATGCCTGAAGAAATTCAAGCCAAGTTTGGCCGCAAGATGAGCTACTCCGCCATGGATATGAACGTTCCTGAGGGTGAAATCCTGGTGTTGGATGAAAAGCAGATGGATGAGATTGTGGCTGAGCTGGAGAAACTTGGCTACGAATGCCGGCGGGATGACGACCTGCTCATAGCCGGCACCACCCTCGATTTCGACCCGGATGACTATCCGGATGTGGATGGGAAATTTGAGGAGTAACAATAGGTTATGAAGTGAAAGAAATAGATAAAACTATCTAAACGACGAGACTAAGTAAAAAAGATGTCAAGGCAATTTAGAAATGTCCTAATGCTGGCAACTTAGAAATGTCCTATTCGGTTGATAAAGTGTTCAGTACAGGTTTGCCATTTATCTTTTTTCCATAGGTCCTCCAGGGGTGGT
>Ga0116187_1004290_pt1 | contig 12577 bp, 11 predicted proteins | sample AD_JPNNA6_MetaG_FD_89755 | JGI IMG/M metagenome (GOLD analysis project Ga0116187, IMG submission 89755) | Active sludge microbial communities of municipal wastewater-treating anaerobic digesters from Japan - AD_JPNNA6_MetaG | ecosystem: Engineered > Bioreactor > Anaerobic > Digestate | place... | reverse complement strand
GCAATGCCTATTTCAAGCGGGTCATCACCCAGGTCCGGGCGGAAGTCGAGGCAGGGTCGAGCCTGGACCAGGCTCTTCGCAAGTTTCCGAAAGTCTTCGACGATCTCTTCTGCAACCTGATCGCCTCGGGCGAGCAGAGCGGAACCTTGGACACGATGCTTCAGCGGCTGGCCGATTACATCGAAAACTCGGTCAAGCTGAAGGCTAAGGTCAAGCAGGCGATGACCTATCCCGTGGCGATTTTCGCCTTTGCCATTATCGTCGCGGTTTTCATGTTGTGGAAGGTCATCCCGACGTTCGCCCAAATATTCGTCGACCTGGGCGCCCAGCTGCCGGGGCTGACGGCGTTCATCATGAACCTCTCCGAATTCGTCCAGAAGTACATCCTCTTCCTGGTCCTGGGGACGGTCGGAGCCCTCTTTCTCTTCCGCTACTACCGGAAAACCCAGGGGGGGCGGTGGACGACCGACGGCCTTCTCCTTCGCTTGCCCCTGTTCGGATCGCTGTTGACGAAAGTCGCGATCTCCCGGATCACCCGGACGCTGAGCACTCTCCTGGGCGGCGGCGTGTCGATGCTCGAGAGCATCAAGATCACGGCGACCACGGCCGGCAACGTCATCCTGGAAAAGAGCGTCATGGACATCCGAAAACAGGTGACCGAGGGCCGAAGTTTGACCGATTCGATCAAAAGCACCGGCCGGTTCCCGTTCATGATGACCCAGATGGTGAGCGTCGGCGAAGCGACGGGCACCCTGGACAAGATGCTCACCAAGCTGGCCGACTTCTACGACAGCGAAGTCGACAATACGGTCGGAACGCTTCTCTCCGTCCTCGAGCCGTTCATGATGGTCTTCATCGGCGGCCTCGTCGGGACGTTGATCATCTCGATGTATCTGCCGATCTTCAGCCTGATGGGCCAGATTCAATAATCCGGCGATGAGGACCCTCAAGTCCAACGTCCGCTGGCTTCTCATCTGGCGGCTCGTCGTGATCACGTCGCTGTTCGTCGCGGCGGTCGTGATTCAGCTGGCCACGGCCTCTTTTTTGCCGCTGTCCCCGTTCTATTTCCTGATCGTGACCGAGTACGCCACGGGTCTCGTGTTTTTCCTGCTGCTTCTGTTCAACACGCGCTACCGGGCCCAAGCCTATGCCCAGATCCTGATCGACCTCGCGGTCATCACCGGACTGGTCTATATCTCGGGGGGCGTCGGCGGCCAGCTTTATTTTCTCTATGTCTTCGCGATCATCGCCGCCGGCTTGGTCCTGGGAGGCCGGGCGGCCTTGATGACCGCGGCCTTTTCAGCGATCGTTTTCGGGGCCGTTGCCGACAGCCTGGCGTACGGCTGGATTCCCTATTTCCGGCCCGACCAGGGAGCGGAAATCGAGATCGGCCAGGTGCTCTACACGGTGTTCATGGCCTGGGGGCTGTTCGGCGTCATTGCCGTCTTGATCGCCAAACTGTCCTCGAGCCTCCAAAAAACGCGGGCCGAGCTGGACGCGGCCCAGCAGGAAATCAACATCCGGGAGCGGGACGCGGCGGCCGGGCGGGCTTCGGCGTTCATCGCCCACGAGATCCGGAATCCGCTGGCGGCGATTTCCGGGGCGGTCCAGGTTTTGCAGAACGACTTGGATCTCGGCGGGGAACAAGCCCGCTTGATGGATATCGTGGTCAAGGAATCGCACCGCGTCTCCCAGTCCATCGAGCAGTTTCTCTGCCTGGCCAGCCCGGGAAAGCAGACGTACTCGGTGTTCCGGCTGGCCGATCCGTTGGTCGAGACCCTGACGATGCTCCGGATGAGCGGAGAAATGTCCGACCGGATCGCCGTCGGGGGGAATTACGAAGCCTCGCCGTTCTTGTATTTCGGCAGTCCCGGGCAGTTCAAGCAGGTTTTCTGGAATCTCCTCGGAAACGCCCTCAAGGCGATGCCCGACGGGGGGGGGCTGTCGATCGATTTTTTCCGTCCGGACAAAAACGCCCTGGCCATCCGGATCGTCGATACGGGGCGGGGCATGACGGCCGCGGAAAAAGCCCGCATGTTCGAGCCGTTTTACACGCGGTTCGAGGGCGGCCGCGGCCTGGGCATGTCCGTCGTCCGGCAGATCATCGAGAGCTACGCCGGCAAGATCCAGGTCCAATCCGAGCCCAACGTCGGAACGGACATCAAGATCATTCTGCCCTACCGTGAATTCGGCGCGAAGGGCAACTCCGGGGCCGCGGATTGCCGATGAACACGATCCTGATCGTCGACGACGAACGCTCGATCCTGGAGCTGCTGAGCGTCATCCTCAAGAAGGAAGGATACGCCGTCCTCGTCAATCCCGGAACGCCCAGCATTTACGAGGACATCGAGCAGAAGGAATTCGACTTGGTGATCAGCGACATCAAGATGCCGCAGGTCGATGGAATGGAGGTTCTCCGGCGGGTCAAGGCGGAAAAGCCCACCGTTCCGGTCATCATGATCACGGCCTACGCCAGCGTCAAGCAAGCCGTCGAAGCCCTGCGGCTGGGCGCCATGGATTACATCATGAAGCCCTTCGACATCGAGGAGATCAAGGTCCTCGTGGCCAACGGCCTCGAGCACCGCCGGCTCCTCGAGGAGAACAAGATTCTCAAGCAGGCGCTCCGGGAGGAGACGAGCTTCGAGAACATGATCGGCAAGAGCCGGCCGATGCAGGAGGTCTTCACCCTGATCGAAAAAGTGGCGGCCACGGATTCCACGGTCTTGATCACCGGGGAGAGCGGGACAGGGAAGGAGCTGGCCGCCCGGGCGATCCACGCCAACAGCCGGCGGCGCGATCGGGCCTTTGTTTCGATCAACTGCGCGGCGCTGCCGGAAAATCTCCTGGAAAGCGAGCTTTTCGGGCACGTGAAAGGATCCTTCACCGGGGCGATCTCGGACAAGAAGGGGATGTTTGAAACGGCCCATGCCGGGACGATTTTCCTCGACGAAGTCGGGGAGACGTCGCCCTGGACCCAGGTCAAGCTTTTCCGCGTCCTCCAGGAGCGGATGATCCGCCGGGTCGGGGGAAACGAGGAAATCCCGGTGAACGTCCGGATCATCGCCGCGACGAACCAGAATCTCCGCAAGCGGATCGAAGAGGGGAAATTCCGCGAGGAGCTCTTCTACCGCCTGAACGTCATCTCCGTCGACATGCCGCCCCTCCGCCGAAGGCCCGATGACATCCCCCTGCTGATCCAGCATTTCCTTCGGAAGCATTGCGAGCGGATGGGCCGGAAAATCAAGCGCTTGACTCCCGAAGTCACCACCGCCTTGACGAAGTACTCCTGGCCGGGAAACGTCCGCGAGCTGGAAAACATCATCGAGAGGCTTTGCGCGGTCGAGGAGCGGGAAACGATCACGGCGGAGAGTCTCCCGGACGATGTCGTCGAAGCCGGACGGGTGCCGGTGGGAGGGGCGCCGGTTCTTTTGCCCGGTTTCGATCTCGAAGCCCACCTGGATCAAGTGGCCCAAGCTTATCTCAAGGAAGCGAGCGAAAAAGCCGCCGGCAACATGCGCCGGATGGCGGAGCTTTTAGGCGTCAGCTACCGGTCTCTTCGCTACTTGATGAAAAAATATCAAATCAGAAGGCCGGGCGCCGCGGAATAGAGGAAAACGCAAGCAAAGCCTACGGGCTTCTTGACAGGGAACGGGGGGAGGAGCGGGGCAATAAACGACACTTCGTTGACAAATAATGTCAATATTCCGTCTTTTTTCATTTCCTTTGTGACATATATTATTTATATTCATATATTTAGAATCTACGCATTATTGGCATGCATTTTGCTGATAATATTATGCAAAGAAAAATTTTTCGAATTCCGGCGGCTTCGAAAAACCGCCAGGAAGCAGGAGGTTTCAATGTTCAAGAATCGGAAAGGGTTCACCCTGATCGAGCTGTTGATCGTCGTGGCGATCATCGGCATCCTGGCGGCCCTCCTCATCCCCAACGCGATGACGGCCCTTCAGAAGGCCAAAGTCCGCGGGACGCAGAAGGACATCAACTCGATCGCCACCGGCATCGCCGACTACATCACGGACAAGGCTGTCCCCTTCACCGCCAACGGGGCGATGGACTCCACCGTGAAAACGTCGCTGTCTCCCCTGTATTTGAAGGTTCTGCCGGAGACGGACCAGTGGGGTCAGGCGTTCATGATTTACACCGGGACCAACGTCAGCGGCCAGTACGGCATCTCTTCCGCCGCCGTGGACGATTTCCTGGTCGCCTCTTACGGCCGGGACAAAACCATCGAGGGCTGGACGTATAACGATACCACGCCCGATGCCGGCTTGTATTCGATCGGAGCCACGGCTGACTTCGACAAGGACCTGATCAACTACAACGGCGCGTTCATCCGCGGACCGCGGGCGGGCGCGACCGGCTCTTAATTCTCATTCGTTCGGAATCGTTGAGGCGGCGCGGGGAGTTCCCCGCGCCGCTTTCCTTCTCTCTCTCTTTTTTCCCTTCCTTCGCCCGGGCGGCCGCTGGCACGGATTTTGCTAAGAATCAAATGAAACGAAAAATCCGGGTCGAATCCCGTTTTAAGGACGAACGAGGAGATTATCATGGCCGAGGCAAGAAAAGGTTTCACCCTGATCGAACTTCTGATCGTTGTCGCGATCATCGGCATCCTGGCCGCCCTTCTCATACCCAATGCCATGACCGCCCTTCAGAAAGCCAAGGTCCGGGGAACGCAGAAAGACATCAGCGCGATCGCCACGGCCATCGCCGGCTTCATCTCGGACAAGACGTTTCCGCCCCCGGCCAACGGCTCGATCGACATCGCGGTCAACACGGCGCTATCACCGTTTTATCTCAAGGTCCTCCCGAACATGGATCAGTGGGGCCAGCCGTTCATGATTTTCACGGGGGATAACTGCACCCAATACGGAATCTCCGCCCCCGGGCGGATGATTTCTTGGTCATTTCCTACGGCCGCGACAAGACCCTCGAATCCTGGACCTATAATCCGGCCACGCCCGACAGCGGCTTGTACTCCATCGGCGCGGCGGCCGACTTCGACAAGGACCTGATCAACTTCAACGGCGCGTTCATCCGCGGCCCTCGGGCCGGGGCCGTCGGCACCTGATTTTCCTCCGCTCTCTTTTTTTCTCGCCCCGCGGATTGGGGTATAATCGGCCCGATGATTATCCGGACGGCCGTTCTTCTTCTTTTTTATGCCGGGATCATCCTTTGTCTCATTCCCGGGCTTCTTTTCGCCGCCGGGCTCGGTCTTCGAGAAACCTTGGTCCGCATCGGAAAGTGGGCCATGGGAGCGAGCCGGGCCGTCCTCGGCCTCCGGGTCGACGTTTTCGGCCGGGTTCCTGAATCGGAAGACGGACCGTTCGTCTACATGTCCAATCACGTCAGCCTTTTAGACGGACCGCTTCTTTTCCGGTTGATTCGGGGACCCGTCAGGGTCATCATGAAGACGTCTCTTTTCCGCATCCCCGTCGTCGGATTGGCGATGAAAATCATCGGATTCATCCCGGTCGACCGGAGCGGAACCCAAGGCGGCCGAGCGGCCGTCGGCCGGGCCGCGGCCGCCATAAAGGAGAAAGGATGTTCCTTTCTGATCTTTCCCGAGGGAACCCGGAGCCTGGACGGCCGTCTTCAGACGCTCCGCCGGGGCGGATTTTTCTTGGCCCGAGAAGCGGGCGTTCCAATCGCGCCGGTTTCGATCGAGGGAACGTTTGAAATCATGCCGAAAGGGAGATTGGTGCCGGGAAAGGGCTCGATCCGGGTCTTTTTCCATCCGCCGGTCGCCGATCCCGAGCCGGGATCGAGCGACTTCGAAGCCTGGATGAGCGCCGTCCGGGAAAGGCTGTCGTCTTTTCCGGCCTGAGAAGGAGGAGAGTCATGGACCATCAACGCATCGCTCAAGATTGGAGCCGGATGCTCGACGAATTTTTCGTCGCCCGGGGGGAGACGTTCGCCGGAGCGATCGAGGCCTGCGTCAGTGCTTTGAAAAAAGGCCGGAAAATCCTCGCCTTCGGCAACGGCGGAAGCGCGGCCGAGGCCCAGCATTTCGTCGCCGAGCTCGTCAACAAATTCCTCAAGCCCCGGCCGGCCCTGCGGGCCGTGACGCTCTCGACGGACACCTCGGTCCTGACCTGCATCGGGAACGACGTCTCCTACGAGGCCGTGTTCAGCCGCCAGATCGAGGCCCTCGGCGATCCGGGCGACATCGTCCTGGCCTTGACGACGAGCGGCAACTCCCCCAATGTTTTGACCGCCTTGAAAACGGCCAAAGAGCAGGGCTTGCTGACGATCGTCCTGACGGGCCGGGGCGGCGGCAAGAGCGCCCCCCTGGCCGACCTTCTCCTGGACGTTCCCTCGACCGAAACCCCGCGGATCCAGGAGATCCACCTCTTCCTTTTGCATGTCCTGGCCGGAGAAATCGAAGAGAGGATGTATCCGTCTTCTTGAGGCCCGGTCCGTCCGGCCGGAATCCGTCTTACCCGCCGATCGTCTCCTTGATCTTGTCCACGCCGGCCGCCCCGGAGTTGAAGAGAAATGTTCGGAGATTCGGAAGGAGACGGCGGAAGAGATCCTTTTCGATCTCGATCCGCTCCTCCGTCGAGGCAAGAAAAGACGCGTTGAAAAACGGCTTGGGGACGGCCGCAGCCGATTTCTTGATCCCCGGCGTTTCTCCCCTTTCAAGAATCCGGAGGGCATCCTCGGGATTCAACTCCTCGAGCGCCGGCGAGACCGAGTCGTTTCGGAGGACAAACAGCCAACGGAGCTGCGTCCGGCGGACGGCCGCCCCCGGACCGAGCCAGGAAGGATCCAGCAGGGCGCGGGCGTCCTTGGCCGCCTTGTAGCAGAACGGCCCGCCCCGGTCGAGCCGGCAATCCTCGGCCCGGAGGCATTCGGCATTGGGGCAGTCTTCCTTCCGGATGACGACGTTTTCGCATTTGCTCCGGTCGAAGAGTCGGGCCAGGCGCCCGAACAGCTCGACCGTGTTCGTCGGCAGCCAGGCCTTGCGCTCGATCGCCTCGGCCTGAACCGCCTTGCCGGCCGGCCTGGCCGAAATCATGTCGGCGGATACGAAGCGGAAGCGGGGATCCCGGAGAAGGCTGAAGAAAAGATCCGTTTTCTTTGTTCCGGCCGGGCCGACGAGAATCACTCCGCCGCCCTCCCGGTCGACCGCCATTCCCCGGATCAGGCAGGAGCCGAAGTGGCGTCCGGCCACGTCGCCGGCCAGGCCCAGGGCCAGGCTTCGGACGGGAGCATAGGAATCGCAGTTGACGACGACCCCGGTCTTCGTTTCGGTGTTGAAGAAGGCCCGGGGATCTCGGCCGGCCAAGCCGTCGACTGCGTACAAGACGCCGTGCGGCTCGATGCCGGCCTCCGCGGGGGCCGGCGTCCAGTTTTCCACCCACATCTCGTAAACGTGGCGGAGGTTGGTCTTCAGGCGGAGAATGACTCCGGCGACGGCCGCGTTCCATTCGAAGAGAACATCGGCGGCCAGCCGGGCTTCCGTCTCGGCCGTCAGGCCGTCCCGTTGATTCAGCGGCAGGCGGGGATCGACCGGAACCGGCCCGCGCACCCGGGTGACGACGTTGTTCAAGGCGACGCGCTTGGCTTTGCGGGCCGGCTTGAGCCGGGCCAAGGCCTCGGCGATCCGGTTGAGTCCCTTTTCCAGGTTCTCCAGGGACGTGGCGTAGGAAATCCGGATATGATCGTCGGCTCCGAACGCGTCGCCGGGAACGATCGCCACTTGGGCTTCCCGCAGGAGATAATACGCCATCCCGTAGGAGTTGCGGATGGGCGTCCCGTTGAATTCCAGATCGTAAAACGACCGGACGTTCGGAAAAAGATAAAAAGCGCCCTGAGGCTCGAAACAGGAGACGCCGGGGATGGTTCGGAGCTTCATCAGGGAGTAGTTGCGCCGGCGCTCGAACTCGGCCCGCATCCGGGCGACGTCGGCTTGGGATCCGGCTAAGGCCTCGACGCTGGCCCGCTGGGAGATGGACGCGGGATGTGAAGTGGCGTGGCTTTGAATGCGGCTCATGGCCGCGATCAAGGGGGCCGGCCCGGCGGCGTATCCGATCCGCCAGCCGGTCATGGCATAGGCTTTGGAAACACCGTTGATCACGACCGTTTTTTTCTTGAGGTCGTCCCCAAGGGAGGCGATGCTTCGGTATTTAAATCCGTCATAGACGAGGCAGGAGTAGATTTCGTCGGAAACGACGCAGAGATCCTCCCCGCGGATGACCTCGGCCAGGGCTTCAAGCTGGGCGAGAGTATAAGCCGCCCCCGTGGGATTCGACGGGGAATTGAGAAGCAGCGCCTTGGTCGCCGGCGTAATGCGGGCCTTGAGCTCCTCGGCCGTCAGGATAAAGCCGTTTTCCTCCTTTGTGGGAACGAAAACAGGCTTCCCCTTGGCCAAATTCACGAGATGGGGATAGGAAACCCAGTACGGGGCGGGGATGATGACTTCCTCGTCGTCGTTGATCAGGGCTTGGAAGGCGAGGAACAGCGAGCTTTTCGCTCCGCAGTTGGCGATGACCTCGTTGGGAGCGTAGGTCAGGCCGTAATCTTCTTTCAGCCGGCCGATGATGGCTTGCTTGAGGGCCGGAGAGCCCTCGTTTTCCGTGTACTTGGTGTAGTTATCCTGAATCGCCTTGATTCCCGCGGCCTTGACGGATTCGGAGGTCGGAAAATCGGGCTCGCCGATGCTCAGGTCAACGACGTCGAGGCCTTCGGCTTTCATCGCCTTGGCTTTGGCGCTGACCTTGAACGTCGGCGAGGAGCCGATGCGGTTGGCTTTGTCGGAAATCATGATTTCCCCTTTCCCAAGCGGCCGCGGGGGCTATTTTTCGCTCTTCTTTTCGGCGGTCAGCTTGTCCTTGAGGAATTTCTTTAAATCGGCTCCGGTCAGCGATTGAAGGATTTCAGGCACCTGGGCCAGGATTTGGGCCGTTTGGGCCGAGATCTTGGAGACGCCGAGATCCTTGTCGCTGTTGACCAGGACGATCTTATCGATTTTCGAAAGCGGCTCGGCCACGCTTTTCACCACATCCGGCAGGACGTTCATGTACATTTCGAGGACCGAGGCCTCTTGATAATGGTTCATCGCCTGAGCCCGCTTCGTCAAGGCCTCCGCCTCGGCCGCGCCCTTCTCCTTGATCCGGGCGGCTTCGGCTTGGCTTTCAAGCTTGACCGCCTCAGCCTTGCCCCGGGCTTCGGCCTGGATGCGGTATTCCTCGGCTTCGGCCTCCGCCCGAATTTGGTACTTCCGGGCGTCGGCCGGCTTGAGAACGTTGGAATCCAGTTCTTTCTCCCGGCGCTGGATTTCCAGCTCCTCGATCTTGATGGCCTGTTCTTTCTCGACCAAGCGGACCTTGCTTTCCTCCCGCTTCAATTCCTGCGAGAGGCGGTGGCGCTCGAGCTCATAGGAAAAGTCGGCCTGGGCTTTTTTCTGGTTCACCCAGGTCAGCGACTCGGATTTTTTGGCTTCGTTTTCCCATTGGGCCTTGGCGATCTGGGCTTCAGCCTGAAGCCGGGCCACCTCGCCTTCCTTCCGGGCTTGGGACGAGCGGATGATGGCCTCTTTCTCGGTCTCGGCCTCGGCCACGGCCGCGTCCCGCTTGGCCGCCGAAATCAAGGGCTTGGACAGGGCGTCGATGTATCCCTGGGTATCACCGAATTCCTTGAGGGCGAAGGACAGGAGGACGAGTCCCATTTTGCCGAAGTCGTACCGGACGGCTTCGCCGACGCGGCGGTTGAACTCGGATCGGCCGCGGTAAATCTCCTCGACCGTCATCGTCCCGATGACTTCCCGCATCTTCCCCTCGAGGACGTTGACGGCCACGTCCCGGACTCCTTCTTTCCCCATCCCCAGGAATTGCTCGGCGGCCGTGTGAATCGACGCCTCGGAGGAGTCGATTTTCACCTGGGCCGCGGCGTCGGCCACGATGGGAACGCCGCCGTGGGTCAGAACCTCCGGCGTGCGGATGGAGATCGGAATGACGTCCATCGGGAGGATGTCGACTTTTTCCGTGAACGGGCGGACGAATGTCCCCCCGCCGATCCGGACGCGGAAACCGACCTTCTTCGCCGTCCCGTCGGGCAGGGCGACGGTTCTTTTCCGCCCGGAAATGATCAAGGCTTCGTTCGGACCGACCTTCCGGTATTGACGGGCGAACAATAAGACGAAAAGAACGATCAGGGCGAGGACGGCTCCGGCCAGGATGAGAATGGCGACGAGACTCATGGCAACCTCCCTAAAGGACGTTTGCAGCGAGTATGGCGGTCTCCATAACTGATTAAAAACGCATGATATAAAGCGCGTTTGCGGTTGTCAAGACGGAAGAAAAAGCCGCGGATTCAGCGCCCATAGGCCATGAACATAAGGCTTTTCTTTTTCAGAACGTCTTTTTGAGCCTGGATGACTTCGACGATCCCGGCGTCGGCCATCTTCAGAAGAGAGTCTAGCTGATGACGCGAGAACGGAACCCTTTCGGCCGTTGCTTGGACTTCAAGCAGCTGCCCGCGATCGGTTTCGACGACGTTCATATCCGTCTCCGCGGCCGCGTCCTCGCTGTAGTCCAAGTCGCAAAGGACGTCGCCGCCGACGATTCCGACGGAGATCGCCCCGACCAGGTGGCGGAGCGGCAGAACCGGAAGGATCTTCGTGTCCAGCAGCTTCTTCAGGGCCAGGGCCAGGGCGACGGAGGCCGCGTTGATGGAAGCGACGCGCGTTCCTCCGTCGGCTTGGAGGACGTCGCAGTCGATGATGATCTGCCGGTCGCCCAAGGCCCGGAGGTCGGTGACCGCCCGCAGCGTCCGGCCGATCAAACGCTGGATTTCCTGGCTCCGCCCCGACGGGTATCCCATCTGGCGCTCGCGGGGGGTTCGTTTCTCGGTGGCCCGGGGGAGCATCGCGTATTCGGCCGTCACCCAGCCCTGGCCCGTCCCTTTCAAAAACGGAGGGACTTTTTCCTCGATCGTGGCCGCGGCCACCACCCGGGTGCGTCCCATTTCGATGAGGGACGAGCCGTCGGCGACTTCGATAAAATCGGGGGTGATTTTAACCGGGCGGATCTGATCGGCCGCCCGGCTTCCGGACCGCCCGGGGCGGAGATTAGGATTTTTCATCATGGGGCCTCGACTGCCAGCGTTTATGAATCCACAACCAGGAATCCGGATCGCGGCGGACGGCGGCTTCGATCATCTTAGTGCAGACCGCCGTGATTTTCAACACATCCACCGCCTCGTCTCCCGTGAGAGGGAGATCGACGGGCGGGCCGAAGATCAGCCGGTAGCGGTCTCCCGGGGCGGGAACGCAAAACATCGGGACGATCGGAGCTCCCGTCCGGAGATGAAAAACGGCCAACGCCGGGGTCGTGGCCGCCGGGATCCCGAAGAAATCCACGAAAACCGCCTCCCGGCGGAGGACGTTCTGGTCGATGACAATGCCCACGGCGCCCTTCCGCCCGAGGGCTCTCAGCACCGGACGCCCCGCCCCGAATTTGTTCAAGACGGTTGCTCCCCGCCGGGCCCGGACGCTTTCCAACTCCCGGTCGATGAGCGGATTGTCCAGCGCTCGGACAATGACATGGAAGGGAACGCGGCGGGCGATGGGCGTGATGACCATCTCCCAATTGCCGAAGTGGGCCGTGAAAAGGAGAACGCCCCGTCCGCGGGCGAGGGCGGTCTCGAGGTTTTCCTTCCCCTGGACGTCGATCAGCGCTTCGACCCGGCCCGGGGGCCAGGGGGCGGTCTTCAGGATGTCGAAAAGGGAACGGACGAAATTCATCATCGACCGGCGGGCCGTCCGCCGGCAACCTTCATGGGAAAGGGATCGGCCGAAAGCCCGGCTCAGGTTGTCGAGGGCGATGCGCCGGCGCCTGGAATCCAAGTGATAGACGAGGGCTCCCAAGGCTTCGCTGAAAAGAAGAACGATCCGCCGCGGGAGCCGGGCGACGAATGAGGCGAAAAGGCGATACAGAACATAAGAAAGGTGGATTCCGACGGACGAGGAATCCGGGCGGCGCTTAGGCATGACCGGCCTTTCCCGGAAAAACGGCGGCCTCGAGGCATTCGAAAAACTCGTCCGGCAGGTCGAGCCCGATGCGGAGAACGGTCAGCCCCGGCCCCTCCCAGGGGAGCTCCCCTGCTTCGAATTTGACCGCGTCTTTTTCCGTGGTCAGGACCATCTCGGGATCCGTCCGGGACACCGCGGCCGCGATCCGGGCGCGGGACGCCGCCGGATACAAATGATGATCGGGGAAGGTCATCCGGCCGACGACAGCCGCTCCGAGCGATTCCAGCTGGGAGAAGAAGCGGCGGGGACGGGCGATGCCGGCGAATGCCAGGACGCGTTTTCCGGAAAGGGCTTCGAGCGGAACGCCCGTTTGTCCGTCCGCTGAAAAAAGCCCGCGGGGGACGGCGGCGTATTCGAAAACCTTCAAGCGCGGGAAGCGCCGCCGATAGGCCTCAAACCGTTCCGGCGAGGTCCCCCGGGGGAGGAGAAGAACATCGGCTCGGGCCAAAGCCCGGTCGCCTTCCCTTCGAGGCGACGAAGAGCGCGGATCATGAAGAACGATGTCGAGATCTCGGGCGAGGT
>Ga0116187_1004289_pt1 | contig 12577 bp, 14 predicted proteins | sample AD_JPNNA6_MetaG_FD_89755 | JGI IMG/M metagenome (GOLD analysis project Ga0116187, IMG submission 89755) | Active sludge microbial communities of municipal wastewater-treating anaerobic digesters from Japan - AD_JPNNA6_MetaG | ecosystem: Engineered > Bioreactor > Anaerobic > Digestate | place... | reverse complement strand
TCATCGATCACGCCGGGGTGGGCTCACGCCTGTCGGTGGTGGCGTTGCACTATCGGCCGATCAAGGTCAGCTTCCTGATGGTGCTGATGAAGGAGCTGACCCTTCGCGGTTCGATCGAGTACCCCGCGCGTTTCGAGAACGCCGTCGATCTCCTGGAGCGGCGGGATCTGTCGGCATTGATCACCCACCGGTTCGGGCTCGACCAGTTCGAGGACGCCCTGGCGGTGCTCGACGGGTCGAAGGACTGCGGCAAGGTCCTCATCACCGTCGACGAGTCGCAGTGGTGAGGTCCTCGGCCGGTGCCGTCAGCGCTTGGTGGCGACGAGGTCGACCAGCGCCGACCTGCCGCTGTGCCCTGCGCCTTCGCTGATGACCGCCTCGTAGGAGCGCAACTCCTCGATCTCCATCGTCGCGAACGCCTCGGCCAAGAGCGTGTCGGTGTACAGGTGAGCCGGATCGGAGGGGCCGCCGGTGCCGAAGGCGAGTTGGTCGACGCTGTAGCCGTGCAACAGGAGGCGTCCGCCCGTCCTGAGCGTGCGCTGCATCCCGTCGAACGCGACCGCCCGTTGCTCCGGATCGAGGAACTGGATGAAGACCGCAACGACCATGTCGTACGCGTCGGGTGCCCACTTCCACGTGGTGATGTCGGCAAGCCGGAAGTCGACGGTGGCGCCCCGGTCGACGGCGAGGCGCCGAGCTTTCTCGACGCCGACCTCGGAAACGTCCATCGCCGTGACCTGCATCCCACGCGTTGCCAGGTAGACCGAGTTTCGGCCTTCCCCATCCGCGACCACGAGGGTCTCGGAGCCGGGAACGAACAGCTCCTCGTGCTGGGTGAGGAACGCAGCGGGATCGGTGCCGAAGACGTACTCCTCCGTCGAGTACCGCTCGTCCCACATCGGTGCTTCGGACATGTTCGTCGCCATGTCGCACACTGCCACGCACCAGGATCCACGTTCAACGAGCGTCCCGGCCGAGGGCGACGGGAGCGTGCCCGGCCGGCGTCAGTTGCTCGTCACCGGCAGGAACGGTCGGGCGGGCCGGCTCGACCTCGAAGTGCGGCAGGACCCTGTCGAGCCACGTCGGGATCCACCAGTTGCGGTCGCCGAGAAGCTCCATGGTGGCCGGAACGACCACCATGCGGACGAGCGTCGCATCGAGGAGGACGGCGACGGCGAGCCCGAGACCGAAGATCTTGAGTTCTCGCATGTCCTCGAGCGTGAACGACCCGAAGACGACGACCATGATGGCGGCGGCTGCGGTGATCACCCTGGCGGTGGAGGCGACGCCGTCGGCGACCGAGGTATTGGCGTCGCCGGTCCGCAGGTACTCCTCGCGGATCCGGGAGAGCAGGAGCACCTCGTAGTCCATCGAGAGCCCGAAGACGACGGCGAAGAGCATCATCGGGATGAACGGGTTGATCGGACCGCCTTCGATGCCGATGAGCCCGCCCGCCCATCCCCATTGGAAGACGGCGACGACGATGCCGTAGGCGGCGCCGATGGTGAGGACGTTCATCAGGACCGCCTTGAGCGGAACGAGGAGTGACCGGAAGACGATCAGCAACAGCACGAACGACACGGCCAGCACGGCGCCGAAGAAGAGGAGCATTCGCTTGGCGAGGTAGTCGGTGATGTCGATGGCGATGGCAGCGCCCCCGGTGACCTCGACATCGAGGTCGGTGCCGGCCGTCGCGGCGGGGATCACGTCGGCGCGGAGATGGCGGACGAGTGTGGACGTGGCCTCGTCCTGGGGAGCGGTGGTGGCGACGAGACTCATGAGATAGGCGCTCGGCTGGGCCGGGTCGTCGGCGATCGGGGCGGTGACGGTGGCCACCCCGTCGGTGCGCAGCAGGGCGGCGTGGAGCGCGGCGACGGAGTCGGCGGACTCGCCCACGACGGTGATGATGAACGGGCCGTTGAACCCGTCGCCGAAGGCCTCGGCGAGAAGGTCGTAGGCCTGCCGTGTGTCGGTGCCCTCGGGGAAGTTCCCGTCGTCGGCCCAGCCGAGGCGAAGGCCGGCGACCGGTGCGGCGAGGAGCACCAGCACGACGCTCGCCCCGACCAGCCACCGGAGCGGGTTGCGCTGCACCGTGCGGCTCCACCGGTAGGCGAGGGTCGCTTCCATCGGCTTCGCGTTCCGTCGAGGGACGGCGCTTCGCAGCGGCCGCACCGCCAGGCTGGCGAGCAGGGTGAGGAGGGCGAGCCCGCCGGCGGAGGCCGCGAGCGGCGTCAACCCGAGGCCGAGGCCGAGCAGCGCGACGGACGTGAAGCCGGCGGCGATGAGGCCGCGCCAGCGGGTGAGTTCGACCCGCTCACGAGCGAACCCGAGCAGTGCAGGGAGGAGCGTGGTGGACGTGAACATGGTGGCGAGCACGGTGGCGGAGACACCGATGCCCATGCCGCCCACCGACCCGACGCCCACGAGGAGGAGGCCGAGCATCGAGATCATCACGGTAGTGCCGGCGAAGATCACGGCGCGCCCGGCGGACTCCATGGCGATCACGGTGGATGCACGAGCCGAGTGTCCGGCGTGGAGGCCTTCCCGGTAGCGGGAGACGATGAAGAGGGCGTAGTCGATGCCGACGCCGAGCCCGATCATGATCCCGAGGACGGTGGCGTCGTTGGGGATGGTGAAGACGTTGGTGAGCAACAGGGTCATCCCCATGCCGGCGGCGACACCGCCGAGTGCGACAGCGATCGGGAGGCCCATGGCGAGCACCGACCCGAATGCCAGGATCAGGACGATCATGGCGAAGGCGAGACCGAGGAGCTCGGTCTGCGGGGGCTCGATCACCGCCAGGTACTGGCCGCCGGCGAAGACGTCGAGGCCGTCGATCTCAGGGGCGTGCTCGCTGATCGCCTTGCCGAGCTGGCCGGACTCGGTGTCGTCGACGTCGGACGACAGGTTGACCTGCGCGTAGGCAACTCGCCCGGCCAAGGGCCCGTCCCGCGCGATCTGGCTCTCGCCGCGCTCTGCGTAGGGCGAGACCACGGTCGCGCCCGGATGCTGCGGCACACCGCGGTCGTCGGGGAATCCGGCGTCGACCGTTGCGAACAGTTCTTCCATGGCGGCCCGGACCTCGGGATCGTCGACGCCCTGGGCTGCTCTGAACACGATCGTGCCCGTCTGCCCGCCGGTGCCGAGCTCGGGGAAGTGCTCAGCGAGCACGGCGAACCCGGCAGCGCTGCCGGAGCCGGGCACCTGGGCATTGGTGCTGAACTGCGAGCCGGCCGCGCCGACGGCACCGAAGACGGCGACGACAGCGACGAGCCAGAGCCCGATGGCCTTGGTCCGGTGATCGAAACACCAGCCGGCGACGCGGCCGAGGAGTGACGTTGAGCGTGGCGTTGCTGCTGACATGGGCATCAGCCCATGGTCGTGATGTCGGGCCGTCGCCACATCGGGACTCCGGCCATTCGGCACCAACCGATCGGACGGTGCGCGGTCTCGTACTTTCGGCCGATTCGGCGGCTGGGTGACTTCGTTAGGGTTGGGTCGTGCTCCGGGACGCAGCTCGTTCGTTGTGGGCCGAGCCCCGCGTTCCCGATGCGCCCGGCCCGGTCTGGCGGGACTGGGTACTCGTCTCGGCGCTGGTGCCCGTGGTGCTGCTCGAGGGAGTATTCCGCGAGAACCTGGTCTGGCGGGTGCCGTCCGTGGTGGTGGCGCTGGCGCTGCTTCCGACGTTGCCGTGGCGGCGGACGCACCCGCTGCATTCCATCGCAGCGGCCTTCGGCCTCGTGACGGTCGTCGAGGTCGCCTCGCTCCTCCTCGTCGACGACTGGCGGGGCCTGGACTCCACCGTCTTCGTGATCCTGTTGGTGTACGCGCTGTTGCGCTGGGGCTCCGGCCGTGACGCCGTGATCGGGCTGGCGATCGTGTCGATCCCGGTGCTGCTGATCGCCGTCGAGGCCCAGACCTCCGATGCCGCCGAGGTCACGCTCGGCGGAGTGGCCCAAGGCGCCGTGTTCGTCCTCCTGGTGGCGGCGGTCGGTGCCTCGGTCCGGTACGCCGACACGGCCCGTCGCCGGGGGATGGATCAGATGAAGTTGCTCGAGCGGGAACAGCTGGCACGCGAGCTCCACGACACCGTGGCCCACCACGTCTCGGCCATCGCGATTCGGGCCCAGGCCGGCCGTGTCGTGGCCTCCACCGATCCGGCCGCAGCGGTGGAAGCCCTGGTCGTCATCGAGCGGGAGGCATCCCGGACGCTCGCCGAGATGCGCTCGATGGTCGGCGCCCTGAGACAGGGAGAGGAACCGGACCTCACGCCGCAGCGTGGCGTTGCCCAGGTCGAGGACCTTGTCACCGGCCCGGGCGAACGGCCCCAGGTCGACGTCGAGCTCTCCGGAGACTTCGACGGGCTGCGGCCGTCCGTCGATGCCGCCATCTTCCGTCTCGCCCAGGAGTCGATCACGAATGCCGTGCGCCACGCCCGCCACGCCACCCGCGTGCAGGTGGCGGTACGGGGCGAGCCCGACTGCGTCCGCCTGACGGTGCACGATGACGGCGAGCCGGGGCCATTCGATCCCAGGACCGCAACGGGGTTCGGGCTGGTCGGGATGGCCGAACGGGCGAAGCTGCTCGGCGGCACCCTCGAGGCGGGCCCCGACCGCAACCGGGGATGGACCGTCACCGCTGTGCTCCCACGGGGTGGCCGGCCATGAGCATCACCGTCCTGCTCGCGGATGACCAGGAGATGATCCGGACCGGGCTCCGGATGATCCTCAGCGCCCAGCCGGGCATCGAGGTCGTCGGCGAGGCCGCCGACGGCGCCGAAGCCGTCGCGCTGGCCAGGCAACTCCGACCGGACGTCTGCCTCTTCGACATCCGCATGCCCGGCCTCGACGGGATCGAAGCAACCCGCCAGCTCGCCGGCCCCGACGTCGCCGAGCCGCAGGCGGTGGTCGTCATCACGACCTTCGATCTCGACGAGTACGTCCACGGCGCCCTCAGGGCGGGAGCGAGGGGATTCCTGCTGAAGGACGCGGGCCCCGAGTTGCTGGTGCAGGCCATCAAGGCTGCCGCCAATGGTGATGCGCTCATCGCCCCCAGCATCACTGCCCGGTTGCTGGCCACGTTCGCCAACCGACACGACGGCACACCTCCGGCGCAGCCCGTCACCCCGCTGACCGAGCGGGAGGAAGAGGTGCTCGTGTCCGTCGCTCGGGGTCGGACCAACGCCGAGATCGCCGCCGAACTCTTCATCAGTCTGAGCACGGTCAAGACCCATCTCGGCAGCTTGATGAATAAGCTCGGCGCCCGGAACCGCGTCGAGATCGCCATCTGGGCTCACGAAACCGGACGCATCGGCGCCTGAGGCGGGCGATTCGCCCACGGCCGGAGGATGACTGAGTCCGTAGTTTGGTGACTCCCACTCGCCGATCTCGAAGGGCAACACGATGGATCTCTCACCGAACGAGCACGACTACCTCACCACGCAGCGGCTCGGCCGGCTTGCCACCCTCGGGCCGGACGGTGGCCCTCAGGCCCGACCCGTGGTCTTCGTCGTCAACGACGAACTCGGCACGATCGACATCGGTGGCAACAACCTCGTCGCCAGCCAGAAGTTCCGCAACGTCCAGCGAGACGGTCGCGTGACCCTCGTCGTCGACGACCTCGAGACCATCGACCCGTGGGCGCCGCGCGGCATCGAGATCCGCGGTGTGGCCGAGGCGCTGGGTGACGGCGAACCACCGCAACCGGGTGTCTCCGCCCTCATCAGGATCCGTCCGACCCGGGTGCTCTCCTGGGGTCTCGACAGCAACGCGTTCGCCCCACCGATCGCTCGCAACGTCGACGGGCCGAGGGCGCCGTGACACGCCGATCGGTGGTTCCTTCGTTCATGACGTTCTCCTTGGTCGGACGTGTCGCCCCGAGTCGTTCAGGCGAGCTTGAGGAACATCTTCTGGACGTCGGCGAGCTCGTATCCCGCCTCGGCCGAGCGCGACGGGTCTTCGAGGCACCACGTCAGTCCGGCGGCGACGAGGACGAATCCGACCTGCTCCAAGGCCTTGTTGGCCGCAGCGATCTGCGTGACGACGTCCCGGCAGTCCCGTTCGTCGGCGAGCATCTGCTGGATCCCGCGAATCTGCCCTTCGACCCGGCGCAGGCGCTTCTGCAGGTCGGCGAGGGTCTCCTCGGGAAGGTCCATGGATGCGGCGGAGGAGGGGGGCTGCTGAGCGCTCATGGGTGGAGTGTAGGGGTACCCTCGGGGGTACCGGTGCTGTCGAGCGCGACCTGCACCCGATCCTTCACCGTCGAAAGGCCGCTCGTATGTCGTCCTGGGTCCGAACCCGACACCTCCTCCTCGTCCTCGCTGCGTTCGGCAGCCTCTTGGTATCGGCCTGCGGGACCGACTCGACGACGAAGGGGGACGACGCGGCGGCATCCGGCGGCGGCGCCGCTGCGTCGACGTGGACCGAACTCCGACTCACCGACGTCGCCGGCGAGACGTTTGCGATCTCCGACCTGGCCGGCCGACCGGTGTTCGTCGAGAACTTCGCGACGTGGTGTTCGAACTGCCTCCGCCAGCTCGGTGACACGCAGAAGGCGGCAGCGGCCGCCGGCGACTCGGCGGTGTTCCTGGCCCTCAGCGTCGAGACCGATCTCGATGAAGCGACCGTGGCCGACTACGCCGAGAAGAACGGCTTCGCCGACATCCGTTTCGCCGTGATGACGCCGGACTTCCTCGCGGCGATGAGCGACGCGTTCGGCACGACGGCGCTGAACCCGCCGAGCACCCCGAAGGTGCTGGTCGACGCGTCGGGAGCGCCCGGCGAGATGGTGACCGGGTTCGAGAGCCCATCGGAGATCGGCGCGAAGGTCGCTGCCACGACGTGAGCGAGTACGTCGAGGCGTTCCTCCTCGGTAACGCTGCGATCCTCGGCAACGTCTGCATGCTGCCGCTGTACCCCGGGCTGTTCGTGTTGTTGGCCGACCGGGCCGAGCGTGGCACATCGCCGCAGTCGCTTCGCTGGCTGGGAGTGCTCGTGCTCGCCGGAGTCCTGAGTGCCATGGTCGCCGTGGGCGGACTGTTGTACGCCGTGAGCACCTCGTTCGCGGAGGTGCTCCCGTACGCGTTGCCGGTCATGTACGGCCTGGTGTTCGTGCTCGGGATCGCCATGTTGGCGGACCGGAACCCGTTGGCCCGAGTCGCGACCAGCGAGGTGCCGATCCTCCGCAATCCGGTCGCCGGTGCCTACGTGTACGGCGTGGCGCTCGGGCCACTGACCTTGCCGTGTACCGGCCCGCTGATCATCTCGGCCTTCGTGCTCGGCGGGGTGAGGGGTGGGGGTGCGCTGGCCGACGGCCTCGTGTACTTCCTGTGCTTCGGCCTGGGGTTCGGCTGGCCGCTCGTCCTGCTCCCGATGCTGGCGGCGCCAATGCAGCGCCGGCTCACGGGGCTGCTCACCAGCAACCACCGTTTGATCACCGTCGTGTCGGGTGTGCTGCTCGTCGGCGTCGCGGTGGTGGGCTGGTACTACGACATTCGTCCGAGCTGACCGGGTACCGTCTGCGTGCCGAGAACTACACATGATGTACAGTTCCGGCGAGGAGGGTGGCGACGGGTGGACGCGGCAACACGAACCGCCAAGCGGGCGTACCTCCGGCCGAACGACCGACGCCGCCAGTTGCTCGATGCGGCATCACGACTGTTCGACCGCGGCGGCCTCACGGCGATCACGATGGTCGCCGTCGCAGCGGAGGCGGGGGCCAGCCGCCGGCTCGTGTACGACCACTTCGACGACCTCGCGTCGCTGTACGAGGCGTTCTTCGAGGACCGGGTCGCCCGCTACGTGGCAGCGGTCGACAGCGGTTTCCGTTCCGGAGAGGGCGACCCGTTGGCGTCGGCCCTCGGTGCCTTCGGTCAGTTGCTCGCCGTCCCGTCCGACGACCTTCGGGCCATTCGGCTGGTGATCGCGGACACCGGCATCGGCGAACTCGACCGAGCCCGCCTTCGGCTCCGCTCACACCTCGAGCAGCGGTGGCTCCCGGTGATGGAGCAACCCGACATCGACCGTGACCTCGCCGCCGCGGTGCTGTGGTCCGTGATGGACGGTCTCGTGGGTCTCGCCGCCCGCGCTGCCAACGGCGAGATCCCCACCGACACCGCAACCGCACTCGCCGCAGCGCTCATCGCCCGGCTCCCCGCCGCGGTCGCGGAGACACAGACATCGATCAACCAACAACGAGGAGCTCTCCGATGACACCGCGAACCACTGACCATCAACCGCGTTCCTGGGGGTGGCTCGGCCTCGCGGCGACCGTGGCGGTCGCGGGGCTGCTCGGCACCTCCTGCGGTTCGACCGACGACGAAGCAACCCCCCGGTCCTCGCCGACCACGAAGGCGACCACGACCCTCGACCCGCCGGCGAGCACGTCGACGATGGCGACCACCGCGGCAGGAGGGAGTCTCCGCGCGAAGCGATACTGCGAGGTCCTGCTCGTCCAGTTGGCCGACGGGAACGCAACGGCCGACGTGTACAACAGTTTCCCGCTCAACGACTGTCCCGACGCGCTGTGGACCGCACTCGACGCCACGGCGATCGCGGCGTCGGAGGGCGCGCCGATCGCGGTGCTGAACGGGCCGCGGTTCTGGCTCATGGACCGAATCGAGAAGGCGGGTGATGTCACCGAACTCCCGAAGAAGGACTTCGGAGGAATCGAGATGTACCGCCAGGCATCCGTGTCGATCGGCTCGATGGCCGACGCCGCGACCCCGTATCTGCCCCACGAGGTCGACCGCGCCAGCGTGTTCATCTTCGACGCCGGTCAGACCGTCTACGAACTGACCGACCCCGAGGGGACGGCGTACGTGATGCAGACTTGGAGCCAGCAGAAGGATCCCACCCTCGCCGAGGCCGACCTGGCCGATCTGGGCTCGAAGCTGCAACTCCCCGCCGGCTGGGCCTATCGCTCACGAACGCTCACCGAGCCGCTTCGGATCGATACGACCACGGTCGCCGCCGCCGTCCTCCAGGACGATCTCGCCAACAGTTACTCGCAGATCACCTCCCGCTGACGTGCCGACGAAGATCGATCTCGCGGCGCAGCTGCTGCGCCACGGACTCGACGTGGTGCGCGGCGCGTACCCGGCGCGGTGGACGCCGCCGGTCCGCTCCGAGGCGCGATGGAGTCGAGACCGCGCCCTCGCATGGCAGGACGACGTCGGTTGGTTGGTCGGGTGCAACTTCATGCCGTCGACAGCGGGCAACCAGTTGGAGATGTTCCAGCCCGAGACGTACGACCCCGTGACGATCGACCGGGAGCTGGGATGGGCGGCCGACCTCGGCATGAACAGCATCCGGCTGTTCCTCCACCACCTGCTGCCCGAGGTGCCGGGCTTCTGGCAACGGTTGGACGACGTGCTCGGCCTCGCCGATGCGCACGGCATCGGGGCCATGCTGGTGTTGTTCGACGGGTGCTGGAACCCGGTGTCGCACCTGGGCCCCCAACCCGACCCGCGGCCGCGCACGCACAACTCGATCTGGTTGCAGTCGCCGGGGTCGGAGATCCTGTCGGAGCCGCGCCGGTGGCACGAGCTGCGCCCCTATGTCGACGAGGTGCTCGGAAGGTTCGGCGACGACCGTCGGGTGCACTGTTGGGACCTGTTCAACGAGCCCAACGCACCCGAGATCAACTACATCGCTACCGGATCGGCCGACAAGTACTGGCTCGCGACCGAGCTCCTGGACCGGGTGTTCGACTGGGCGCAGGCGGCGGACCCGTCCCAGCCCCTCACGGCCGGGGTGTTTGTCGGGGTGTCGGGCGCGTTGGAGCGGGGCGATCGAATCAACCGGCTCATGTTGTCCCGATCGGACGTGATCACCTTTCACAACTACCTCCCGCGTCGGCGGCTCGAGGGGTGCATCGACCACCTGGCGGCCTACGGACGACCGGTGTTGTGCACCGAGTGGATGGGTCGACCTCGATCCACTCCCGACCTGATCGACGTGTTCGCCGATCGTCAGGTCGGCTGCTACACGTGGGGGTTGGTCGATGGGCGGACGCAGACGCGGTACCCGTGGAGCAGCTGGCAGAAGGACACCCCGCCCGACGCCCCCTGGTTCCACGAGCTCCTCCACGGCGACGGCAGGCCGTACGACCAGGCGGAGGTCGAGCGGTTCCGACGAGCGACCCGTCGCTGAGCCGCCGCCGATCGTTCGACGAAGCGCTTGCATCGCCGAGCGGCGCGAGAGATACTGAACCGTATGGTTCAGTATGCCGAGGTCGATCTCGATGCCTCGTTCGCAGCGTTGGCGGACGGCACCCGTCGCGGCGTGCTGGAACAGCTGGGACGCGCGGAGTCCTCGATCACCGACCTCGCCGAGAAGTTCGACATGACCCTCACCGGGATGAGGAAACACGTCGGCATTCTCGAGCAGGCAGGTCTCGTCACCACCGAGAAGGTCGGACGGGTCCGCTACTGCCGGATCGGGGCAGGCCGCCTCGACGAGGTCGCGGCGTGGATCGAGACGTACCACCACCTGTGGGACGCGCGGTTCTCCGAGCTGGACAAGGTCATCGAACAGTTGAAACGGAAGGAGCAGTCAGATGGGTGACATCACGGCAAGTGAGGCCGCAGCGACGAAACGCACGACAGTGGAACGGAGGTCTGACCGCGAGATCGTCGTGACCCGCTCGTTCGACGCTCCGGCGCAACTGGTGTTCGAGGCATGGTCGAATCCCGAGCTGTTCCAGAGGTGGTGGGTGCCGAAGTCGATGGGCATGACGCTGTACGCCTGCGAGATGGACGTGCGCACCGCGGGCACGTACCGGCTCAACTTCGGCGAAGGCATGGACTTCTTCGGCCGCTACATCGAGGTCGATCCGCCGTCGCGGATCGTGTGGACGAACGAGGAGGACGGAGCAAACAGCTCGGTCACCACCGTGACGTTCGAAGAGCAGGATGGCGGGACGCTGCTCGTGATGAGCGAGCTGTTTCCCTCGAAGGAAGCGCTCGACGAATCGGGGACCGGTGCGGCGGAAGCGACGCACGAGACGTTTGCGCAGCTGGACGAGGTGCTGGTCACGCTGCAGTGAGGGCTCGGGCGGCCTGCTGCCGCCCGAGCCCTCCTCAGGAGCGGGTCGGCATGGCCGATAGGGAGCGATGGGCAGCCGGCGTGGAACGCGATCCGAGACCGATGAGCAGGTAGCGCAACTCCTTCGAACCGCGAAGGACGCGCTGGGGCTGAGCCTCACGTTCCTCAGCCGCCTCGACGGGCAGACCCAGCACCTCGAGGTCGTCGAGTCGTCGATCCCCTTGTTCCGCGACGGCCAGACCCAGCCGCAGAGCACGTCGTTCTGTCAAGCGATCCTCGACGGGCGACTGCCGCCCGTCATCCCCGACGTCGCCAAGTTGCCGGAGGCAATGCGGCTGCCCGCAGCACGGTTCCCCCGGATCCGGAGCTACGTCGCCGTGCCCGTCACCCTGAGTGACGGCTCGTTGTACGGAACCTTCTGCGCCGCCGGGTTCAGCAAGGACCGGGGCCTGGTCGAGCGCGACCGGGCCCTGCTCGAAGTGCTCTCGAGCGCTGCAGCGACGATCATCGAGCCCGGGCTCGTCGAGGGTCGTCGCCGCGATGAGATCGTCCAGCGATTGACTCCGATCATGCACGCCGGGGGGCCGACCGTCCTGCTGCAGCCCATCGTGTCGTTGGTCGACGGAACCCGCGTCGGCGCAGAAGCTCTCAGCCGGTTTCCCGCCGACTGGTCCCTCCCACCCGACGTCGTCTTCGAAGAGGCGTCGTCGATCGGGGCCGGTATCGACCTGGAGGTGCTGGCGTTCCGTCGAGCAGCGGACCACCTGGCGAACGTCAGCGGGTACGTCGCCATCAACTTCTCGCCGGACACGTTCCTCAGCGGTCGATGTCGTGAACTGCTCGCGGATCTGCCTGCCGATCGGGTCGTCCTGGAGCTCTCCGAGCACGCACCCGTCGACGACTACGACGAGCTCGCCGCGGCGCTGGCCCCCCTCCGTGACCGGGGCATGCGACTGGCGATCGACGACGTCGGCGCCGGATTCTCGTCGCTCCGTCACATCGTCCTCACCGCACCGGACGTCCTCAAGCTCGACCGGAGCATCGTCGCCGGCGTCGCCGACGACCCGGTGCTGCGAACGCTCGCACGGTCCTTGGTCGACTTCGCGGGGTCGCTCGGGGCCCAGACGGTCGCCGAGGGGATCGAGACCGTCGAGGATGCCGTCGTTCTGCGCGACGTCGGTGTCGACCTCGGTCAGGGTTGGCTGTTCGCCCGCGCCGGGACACCCGACTCGATGCAGGAGCGCTATGCGATGCCGGAGGCCACGGTTCCCGGCGGGCCCGTCGCGTCGCCTGCGGTCACTCGCTGATTCGGAGCACCTTGTCGCGGGAGTGGCTGCCCGAGATGCACTCCACTGAACGCGCAGGAACATCGAAGTGCTCGGCGAGGATTCGTCGGACGGCTTCGTTGGCCCGACCCTCGACCGGCGGCGCAGTGGTCCGAACGAGCAGGCGACCGTTGCGTTCGCCGGCAACCTCGTCCTTCCTGGCGCGAGTCACGACACGAACGTTGATCGTTCTCGATCCCGGAACCG
>Ga0116187_1004286_pt1 | contig 12582 bp, 14 predicted proteins | sample AD_JPNNA6_MetaG_FD_89755 | JGI IMG/M metagenome (GOLD analysis project Ga0116187, IMG submission 89755) | Active sludge microbial communities of municipal wastewater-treating anaerobic digesters from Japan - AD_JPNNA6_MetaG | ecosystem: Engineered > Bioreactor > Anaerobic > Digestate | place... | reverse complement strand
CGATGCTGACGGTCTTCAACCACCAGCCAGCACACGAGGGAGCCCGGTTCTCATGCTCACACAGGAGGACGATGTGGACGCGCACGCGCTCGCAGCGAAGGGGTGGACGATCTCCGCGATCGCTCGCCATCTCGGCCATGACCGTAAGACCATCCGCGCTTACCTGACCGGCGGCCGCGCCGCCGGTGTCCGCGCATCCGCTGGCGACGACCCGTTCGAGCGGTTCGTCGACTACACGAGGGCGCGTCTCGCCGAGGACCCGCATCTGTGGGCCACCACGCTGCATGACGAACTGGTGGCGCTCGGGTACGTGCAGTCGTATCCGACGTTGACCCGCCAGATCCGCGACCGCGGCCTGCGGCCGGCGTGTGAGACGTGCCGGCCGGCCAAGGTCCGACCGGTCGCGATCATCGAGCACCCGGCGGGCGAGGAAACCCAGTGGGACTGGGTCGAGTTGCCGGACCCGCCGGCGTCGTGGGGGTGGGGCTGTTCCGCGTACTTGTTCGTTGGCGCCCTCGCGCACTCGGGGAAGTGGCGGGCTGTGTTGGCAGAGTCGATGGACCAACCCCACGTCATCGACGCGTTGGACCGCGTCAGCCGTGAGCTCGGCGGGCTCACGTCGGTGTGGCGGTTCGATCGGATGGCGACGGTGTGCCACCCCGCCACGGGTCGGATCACCGCGAGCTTCGCTGGGGTCGCGAAGCACTACGGGGTATCGGTTGCGATCTGCCCGCCCCGACACGGGAACCGCAAGGGCGTCGTCGAGAAAGCCAACCATGTCGCCGCCCAACGCTGGTGGAGGACCCTCGGCGACGACGTCACGATCGAGCAAGCACAAGCCGGCCTCGACCAGATCTGCGCCGAGCGGTTCGACCAGCGTGTCCGTGTGATCGGCGACGTGCGCGCGCCGGTCGCAGCCCATGCCGAACGCGAACGACTGCGCGCTGTGCCACCGGCGCCTTACCCGGCAACCCTGGGCGTCGACCGGCGTGTCACGGCGAACTGTCGGGTCGCCTATCGCGGAAACCTCTACTCCGTCCCGCCGGAGTTGGCGCACACCACGGTGACGGTGACCGCTCTGCTCGGCGCCCCGACGATCGACATCGCCACCGGTGGTGTCGTCATCGCCCGGCACCACCTCGCCCCCGACGGCGCCGGCGTGTCCGTCGCGGATCACGGCCACGTCACCGCGTTGAACACCGCCGCGTTGGCGGCGTTCACCGACGCGGCGCCGCACCGTTCCAAGCAACGCATCCCACCAGGTGCCGCCGCCCAAGCCGCTGCGCAACAGCTGCGCGGCACCGACCCTCAACCCTCAACCAGCGGCGAGGTCGTCGACCTCGCCGCCTACGCCAAAGCCGCTAACGGAAGGAACACCCTGCAATGACCACCACAACCCGACCCTCGACCACCGCTGAGGCGTCGACCTACCAGCAGCTACGAGGCCACCTCGCCGCCCTCAAGCTCACCGCCTGCGCCGAAGCCCTCCCGACCGTGTTGGACCAGGCGCAGGCCGACGGCCTCACGTTGACCGCGGCGCTCGAGCGGTTGTTGGCGATCGAGGTTGATGCGACCGAAGCCCGCCGTCTCGCCGGCCGTCTCCGCTTCGCGTCACTCCCAACACCCGCCACCCTCGACGACTTCGACTACGACGCCCAACCCGGCGTCGACCGCCAACTGATCGCCGAGCTGGCCACGTGCCGCTACTTGGAGAGCGCCACCAACGTGTTGATGATCGGCCCGCCCGGGGTCGGCAAAACCCACCTCGCTGTCGGGCTCGCCCGAGCCGCCGCGCACGCCGGCTACCGCACCTACTTCACCACCGCGGCGGACCTCGCCGCGCGGTGTCACCGCGCTGCGATCGAAGGCCGATGGGCGACCACCATGCGGTTCTTCAACGGGCCCACCCTCCTCGTCATCGACGAGCTCGGCTACCTCCCGCTCCCAGCCGAGGCCGCGTCCGCGCTGTTCCAAGTCGTCTCGCAGCGCTACCTGAAGACCTCGATCGTGCTCACCAGCAACCGGGGTGTCGGCGCGTGGGGCGACATCTTGGGCGACACCACCGTCGCCGCCGCCATGTTGGACCGCCTCCTGCACCGCTCCGTCGTCCTCAACCTCGACGGCGACAGCTACCGGCTCCGCGACCACCAAGCACGCTCGAACAAGCTCCGAGCCACCACCACCGGCACCCGCCAACCGCTAACTTGACCACACCCTCAGGTGGGGAATTTCGGTGAGCACCCCTGGGGAATTTCGACGAGCGCCATCAGTTCGGCGTCGACGCGAACGAGATCATCACCGACGCAGATCCCACCGTGGCTGACGGATGTCAGTGCTTCCCACGCGTCACCCATGCCGAATGGTCACCGAAGCCTGCGCTCCACCTCGGCGACCGGACCGCGTTCGACGCCGCCATCTGGTACCGGACCAACCACCAAACGCTCGGCGTGATCGGAATCGAAACCAAGTACACCGAACCGCTCTCCCAGAAGGAATACGACACACCCAGGTACCGCGAGGTCACCGACCGATGCGCCTGGTTCGCACCCGGCGCCGCCGACGATCTCCGAGGCCGGGCCACGAACCAGTTGTGGCGCAACACGATGCTCGCGGCCAGCCTCGAGACAACACCCGACCCGTGTGGCCAAGCCGACGTCGCTCACCTCGCTGTGATCGGATTGGAGTGCGACACCTCGTTGTGGGACGCCGCTCGAAGCCTGCAGTCACACATGGTTACGCCCGAACGCGTCATCCCTCGCACGTGGGAGGCGGTCGTGGCCTGCTTCGCCGGGACCGACATTGACGGCCGTCCCGCAGACGACTCTCCGACCTCGCTCGCTCGGTTCGCTGCCACGTTCAACCAGCGATACCTCGACACCGGCCCGATCGGCACTCCCTCATGACCGCACTCGCCGAGCCACCGACCCACGCCTGACATCCGCCCCTTTCAAGCTCGACTCAGAGTGAGCGGACCGCCTCGCGCAGGAACGGCTTCGGTTCGTTGAGTTCGCGGGCAACGACAGTGAGTGCCTCGTCGACGATGAGGCCGTCATGCCGACACAGCCAGGCAGCGGCGAGTGTTGGGGTTCGATTTTCTGCGGCAACGCAGTGAACAAACACCCTTCGCCGGTCGCTCACCATCTCAGCGATGGTGTCGACGGCGTCGGCGATGAGCAGCACGAGGTTCGGGTTCTCCTCCGGCGTGGTGTCGAGCAGGTTCAGCACGTGGTGTTCGACATTGCCGGCTACGTCATCGGTGCCCATTCGACACAGCGAGATGACCACGTCGGCACCGTCGGCAATCGCCTGGGGGACGGCTGCAGCGTTGCCGAACCAGACCCCACCAAGTTCCTTGATGACAGGGTTCGAGGAGAAGTGGTCCCGGTAGTGCCCGATCATCGTGGGACAGCCAGGCCAGCCCTGTGCGCCCGGTTGCCCGCCGCCGAACACCAGACGCGCGAGGCGGTCAAGGTCCGCGACGCGAAGGTCGGGCTCTGCGGTCGCTCCTCGGCCACAGAGCATCCGGCGCCACGCCAACGGAACCGCCGTCGACCCCCAACGTGCTCCCAGCAAGGACCCAGCGATCGCCGCGACCGTGTCGGTGTCACCCCCGACCCGCACCGCGTTCTCGAGCGAATGAACGAGATGCAGACCGGCCTCGGGGCCGGTCGGGACCGGCGTCGCACACACCGCAGCGAGCGCCGCCTGGAACGCGTGCACAACCCACCCGTTGCGGGTGAACACAACCGGCTCGTTCGACGCCGCTTCATCGATCAGCGCAGCCCAACGGTCACGGCGGGTCGAGTCGAGATGATCCAGCGCCGTCCGCAACGCGTCGCTCGCATCCCACAGCTGATCCGACGGCGGTGCATGGTGAATCGTGTGGTCAATGGCAACCGACCACAACACGCACGCGTCGACACAGTCCTGCTCGGCATGCGTGAGGCCCGACACTTCGCGGGCCAAGCCTGCGATGGCGGCAGGGTCGCCCGGATGAGCGAGAGCGACGGGGCCGGTCCGCATCAGTGACCCGTTCCCCGATGAGGAGTTGGGATGGTCCGCCGCGTAGCGGGCGGCCACGACTGGGAGCGGGCCGTGCGAACCCAGCACCGCACGCGTCTGGTTGCCAACGTCCGCAGGGTTGCTCCGGTACCAGGCTCGGAACGCCTCCTCGACGGCGCCCGGATCGGCGCTCCCTCCCGCAAGCGACGAAAGGATGCATATCGCCATCTGGGTGTCGTCGGTCCACTCGCCGGGCGCCCAACCAAACGCGCCGCCTCCGACCATCGCGACCGGTGTGTCCGACGAGATCGGCGGACCGAACTCGTAGCCGGCGCCGAGCGCGTCACCGGCGGCTGAGGCGACCACAACCCCGACGGCGCGGTCAATGGCAACCGGGAGTGGCAAGGCCGCACTCGCCGTCACGGGACTTGTACCCCGCCGCCCCGACGGAACGATGCGTGAGAGTTCGCTTCTTGGGTGGTGCCGCCAGTCGGGTCCATCGGTGAGTCCTCCGGGTTTGATCATGCCTCGCGGTGGGTCGGACAGGGGTCCGCTTTTCGCACGGTCGGGGCGCGGCGTCGGCGAACCCGTCACCGGCTTCTCAGTCACTGCGCCTCAGTTCGTTGTCATGGGTCGATGAGAACATCGACCCATGACGACGGAGCCGGCCAATCCCAACGACAGCGACACTCACGACCCAGCATCTGAGCGCGTGGCACTCGCATCAGATGGCGGGCTGCTCCTGACCCACAGCCACGCCGAGCCCCTCGCCCAGGAGTTGGCTCACATCCTCACCCGCCTCATCGACGACGAGCACACCTTCTTCATCGCCGAACTCGCCGACACCGGACGCTTCGTGCAGTTCATCGCATGCGACGGCGACTGGCTCCGCGGGGAATCGGTCGGCAACCGGTACCTCGACGAGGCTGATCGACTGTCTGCAAGCGAACAACGCGAACTCGAACTGCTCGGCTGGAACACGCCCGAAACCGACACCGGCGACAGCGGGAACTACTGGAGGATGTGGGATCCCCCCGACGTAGTCGATGCCGCGCAACTCGCAGCGCTGACCCTCGGACGTGTGCACCACCTCACCGCAGCCGACCAGGTCGTCCTAACGGCGAAGCGCGCCGCTACCTACAGTTGACCGAGTACCACCCCAGCCGATGCGTGTGCAACGTCTCGGCTGTTCGCCCACGAGAACCGGAGACCGACCCTTGGGCGTCACCTACGACATCATCCCGATCCTGGGAGGCGAGAGCACCGACAACGCGGTGGCCCGCATCTGGGGCGGCAACCCCGACCTCGGCGATCCGCCGCCGCCCGAGCCGGTCGACCCCGCGCTCTCAGCCGCGTTCCGAGATGCAGTTCTGCGCCGAATCACCGCCATGGGACAGTGGAACCACAAGTCGACCGATCTCGGCCAGGTGTTCTGGATGGACGACTACGGATGGCAGGTGGAAGTCAGCGAGCATGCCATCACGCTGCGGACGTACGGCCGAACAACCGATCGGGCGCTCGTCGAGCGGGACCGTGAGCTGCTCGAGATCTTCCGCGACCTCGACTGCGTCCTGGTGTACGACAACGCCGCAGGGTGGGTTCGCCTGCGCGACGAACCCAGCCTCTCAAGGCTCGCGTAGCGACGCCCAGGCAGTCGCCGCAGAGGTCTTCGGCCGTCGTGCGCACGCAGCGAGCCAATGGCAATACTTTCGAGATGCCGAACTACGACGTCCGCGTAACGTTGACCTGGTCGCAGTTCGTGAAGCGGGCTTCGGCCGAAGCAGCCGACTATCTCACATCCGATGACCTCGCCTCGGTCCTCGACCGCGACAGCGTCCGAAACATCGAGGTCATCGGCCGGAATGACACCTGGGATGAGGAGCTCGACCCACGATCCGAACTCGAAGAGATGCCAGAGGACACCCTGGTCGGGCCCCTCTTCGATGCCGTCGACGTCGACTATCCCCTCCACGACGACTTGGAGGAAGGCGGCACGATGTTCGACACCACGAGTTCGACGATTGTGGTCGTCACAGCGGCCTCCGAAGCCGACATCGACGACGGGCTCGTTCGCAAGAGCTTGCCCGCCCGCTTCTCGACCGAGGGACTAGAACGCGGGCCCGTCGAACCGTCAGGGTGGACGTAGTGCAGGACGCTCGCAAACCGATCAAGCGGAATCGCCGGTCGTTCCGGGAGATGCTTCTCGACGCATGCAGCGACGTGCCCCACCATCGGCCAACCCGCGACGACCTCCGGGACCGGCTCCCGAACCTGACCGATGTTCAGTTCGAGGCGACGCTTCAGGCCACACTCGATGACCCTCACTCCGGCCTGGAGGTCGGACCTGGTGGCCGCTACTTCAGGTACTACGGCAGCGAGGGAACGGGTGCGGTTGGCCAGATAGCGATCTACGCAGTGGTTCGCAGCAAGCTGGAGCAAGGTTGGGGCCCGCGGCGTGGGATGCGACACGTCGAGACGTTCGACACTTCACGGTCCGGGCGCCGCGATGGATCGATCTGGGTGCACCCCGACGTCGTGCTCCGCGAACAACGGCGACGCAGAACGGCTGGAGATCCGCCGAACATCGTGGTCCACACGTTCGAGATCGAACACGCTGGAGCATTCGACATCGGGTCGGTGTATCAGGCCCACGCTCAGGGTCGCGGGGCGGACTACTCGTGGGTTGCGTTCCACGACATCGGCCGCCTCGCCGGCCGGGACGCCGGAGCGCAGCGGGAACGCGCACGGGTTGTCGCAACCGCGACGGAACTCGGCATCGGTCTCGTGGCGTTCAAGAAACCGAACAACCTCGAGACCTGGACGACCATCGATGCCATGCGCCGGCGGCCGACACCTGAGGAGCGGGCTCTGTTCGAGGACCGAGTGATGCCGAGAGTACCTGCGGTCGGAGTAGCCGTCGCTGAGTGAGTCCGGTTCAGCAGACGGGGCACGGGCCTTCGTCCCGAAGGCCACGAAGCTCCCGTTCGTCCCAGTCGAGGTGGTACGTCGACGTCCACGACTCCAGCGGGTCCAGTCCTTCCGGAACCGTCAGGTCGAGTCGCTCGACAGCGTTCGCCCGCCATGCAACGCAGAACCCCGGGCAGGGGTCGGATCCTCGAATGGTGCTTGCTCCAGGGCCCCAGCGCGACGACAAGAAGTCGCGAAGCATCTGCGATGACTCGTAGGGAACGGCGACCATGTCGGTCACCGTCGTCTCCCACACGATGACGCCGGTGACACTGTCTTGGAGGTACACCGTTCCGCCCGGATGCAGATCGTACGGCACCGGAATCGGCCGGTCCCACACTGCGAACCAATACGAATCCGTCAGGCCATCGACCGACGCTGGGATCGGAGTCGAAGGAATGAACGTCAAACCCACCTTGTCCACCTTCGCTCAGCGGCACCGCTCGCTTCGGTTTCCGGCGATCGACATTCACCGCGGACTGCGACACTCCGAACGCAACTACCCGCCGCTCGACCGCAGGACGAAAATGCGACGAGCTCGAGGGAGGGCGGCACGATCTTCGAGACTCCGGGTTCATCGAGAGGACTCATCCGGGTAGCCCATTCCGAAGGAGCACCTCCCGTATCTCGTTCGCCACGGCTTTCTGACCGGTCCGCTCCAACGCGCCGAGGAGCGAGGTCGTCAGCTCGGCTACCGAAGGGCCATTCGGCACGACCGACCCCAGGTCGCTCCGAGCCGGCAGCGGGTTGTCAACGATGCCGCCGAGGTCACCATACGCACAGACGGCCATCGTCGGTGGAAGCCGATGTGTGGCAGCGGGATCGGCGAGCGCCCGGTCCAGCACCGCCGGAATCCCGAGCCAGTCACGCCGTGACTCGAGCCGGGTCGACGACGACTTGGGACCGACATGTCGCGAAGGGCTCTGAAGGCGGTCCGAACTGGAGAGCTCGCTGCTGCGCAGATCCAGCACCACGATGTTCCGGTCGGGATCGGCCTCTGCGCCGAGAAGAACGACCGCGATGAACTCTCGGCTACCCGGCTTGATTCGGGCAGGCAAGAGCACGACGGCGCGGAGGACCTCGCGGTAGTCGTCGAGTGGCGATGTCGAGGCGGATCCGGTCGGTACTGCAGCCTTGGGAAGTGCGAGCACAGCGCGGCGTTCGTTGCCGGCGACAGGTGTCCCCCGGTGGCCAGTCGCGAGCGCAAGCCATGCGGAGATCTGCTTTCGGCTCGATCCGATCTCGGGGTCGGCGATCACCAGCGGCCCTACGGCGCCCGGGTGATCGAACGAATCGCCGGCTTCGATCTGCGCCGCAATGTGACGCAAGTAGAGGCGACACCGAGCGATCCGCGCTGCGCCGGTGTCCAGGTCCCGCCCGCTGAGCGAAACGGACGCAGTCCGGCCCATCGCCTGAGCGCACCACAACAACAGTTCGCCTTCTCCGCACGCGGGATCGTGAACTCGCTCGCCGCGGCGAGGCGCAGCGAGATGCACGATCAGGTCGGCGAGCGCGTGGTTAGTGCTGTTGCGGCGGCGCCCGCGACCTTCACCGCTTTGGGCGTCGAGCAGGCTGTCGAGAAGGAATGACGGTGACAGTCCGATGTCGAGCGCAAGGTCGAGACGTCGAACGAAAATGGGTGGGGCTGCGGCGACACGAGGGGCGACGCTGGAGAGCTCGTCGACCAGCTCGCCGTATCCGGCGACATCGCGGAGTGGCTGCAGCGCCAGGGCCACCCGCTCTGTCGGGGTGCCCAGGGGGTCGGACGAGCTGGCATCGCACAGTTCGGACAGACGAGGGGCTCCGCTCCCGAGCCGCTCAGCTGCGACCGTCACGATGGCGGCCGCCAGCTCCCGGGGGTTGGCTGAACCGTCAGGATCCAGCGCACGACGGCTGTAGATGCCCCAGGCCCACTCGACCGACAGGGTTGAGGGGTCGAAGGCCGCCGATCGAGCTGACGACGGCTTCGAGAAGTACTCGATGACCTTCCGAGCGCTGAACAGCGGACTCCGTCCTGGCACCTCGGGGCCGGGAAACCGGTCGTCGCTCGCCCATCGGGACACGACCGCTCGGTCCGCCTTCAACATGTCTGCGATGTCGCTGATTGTGATCAGGTCGTCGTCAGCGAAGGTCAGGAAGTCGGCGAGGGCGAGCTCGCGTTGTGTTCGTTGTCGCTCGGCTTCGTCTGCGTCGGCGGCCGCTCTGGCGTCGTCGGCCTCTTGTTGGCGGCGGCGATCATCCTCCGCTTGCCGCCACGCCTCCTCGGGATCTAGACCCTGGGCCACAGCGCGAGCGGCGAAGGAGCCCGACATTCCGAGCCGGGTGAGCCGCGCCGCCGCCTCGAGTCCGAGACCGGCTTGGCGGAATCCTTCGGCTTGGTAGGGGCGCACACCGCTTTGGGCCCATTGCCCAGCTTCAGCCCGGTCGAGCCCGGCCCGGCGGTACACCTTCAGATCGAAGGTGGAGAGTTCGCGCCCTTCGATATCAAGCACGGGCGACGAGTCCTCGTCAGGCCTCGCCTCCTCGCGTGCTGCTCCGTCGTTCACGCCCACCACAACTCCCCATTGCAATACTTGTACATCTGAGATATGCTACTTTTCAAGAGCTAGATACGCTTCTTCAACCGACTAAGGGATACTAAACCACGATGACGACATACACACACCATACCCCGGCGGCCCAACAGCGGCTGCCAATCCCGACCGCGATCGTTCGCCAAGGTGACGACCATGCCGTGGAACAACTGCGCACGGGCTTGGATGCGATTGCGGCCGAGCGTCAGCTCGCGAAGATCGACCGTGCCTCGTCTCTTGCCTTGGTGGAAGCTGCGTTCACAGCGGAGTTGGAACCGACGAGGCGACAGATCGCTCGAACCTCGAACTCCCTCCTGCACGTTCTCGAGGTCTTCTCGGCGGATCGGTCCCCCTCGGTACGCGCAGCATGTGCCCACAACCGCAACGCAATCGATCGACGGATCCAGCTTCGCCTCGCCGCAGACCCCTCGCCGCTCGTCGTGTTGTCGCTCATCGACGGGTCGCCGCTCGGCTGGGATGCCGCCGAATGGCTCGTCACCAATTCGCCGTTCGAGCTCGTCCGTTACGAGCTCGCGCAGCGACGGCTGGAACGCAGCTTGCTCAGGACGCTGGCATCGGATCAGTCGCCACTGGTCGCCAATGCGGCTCGTAACCGCCTGAGCGAGTCCCGGACCCTGCGAAGCGCCGCCTGATGGTCGACAACAGATTCACCTATAGCCCGCAGTATGTGCGACGACCTGTTCCGACTCAATCGCCGTGGACCATCCTGGCCGAGATGGTCACGACGACGGCGTTGGCCCGCATCCTGAGTCGGCGATACGTCCGACAAGGTGTGGCACCCGCCGATGCGGCGGTGCGGGCGGTCGACTCGATGATGATGAGTTGCGCCTCCGGCGCAGTCATCGTTCTGTGGTTGATCCTCGCCTTGCCGACGTGGATCATCCCGGTGTTCTCGCGCGTCCCTCCAGAACGAGCGCTGCTGTGGATGTTGTCGGTCACAACCGACGTTGCGATCTTCGGCCTTCCGCTCGTCGCGATATGGGTGTACGTGCACGTCGTGGAGGAACGACGGTCGGAGTGGCAACGCGCGATCACCAGGCCGGCCGTGATCCTCGGCAGCCTGGTGGCGATCTGGCCGGCGAAGATCGCAGCGTTGCTCACGATCGGCCTCTTCGCTGCGGTGATCGGATGAATGGGGACCGTGATCTCGCCACCAGCCACTTCACGGTCGGCCATTGGAACGACACCGCGAAGCTGGCCGGCCACGGACTCCTCGTCGGGCTGCTGACCTCGCTCGAACGCGGGATCATCGTCGCTGCACGAAACGCAGTCGCACACCGTGCTGCGCTCGACGCAGCATTCGACGAACAACATCGCATGTACACAACCGACCAACGACGAGGGGATGGCCGATGAGAATCGAGATACCGATCGAAGAATGGAACGAGGTCAGGCGCCGGGTAGTCCCATACCTTGGCAACGACGAGCGACACGAGAACGGTCAGATCCTGCTGAGCGGCGACGGGTCTCGACGCCGGTGGATCGCGAGTGACTCCTTCACGCTTGCGTCACTGGTTGGAGGGTCAGACGCCAGCACCTACGAGGTTCTGGTGCCAGAGCGAGCTGTCCTCGCTGCGACGCAGTTGGGCCAGAACGCCGACGAACCCGTCTTCCTCGTCCTTCCCGACCTCGAGTCCGACGACATCCGCATCGTGTGCGGTGGAACCCTGCTCCATACGGGGGCGGTCGCAGGCGAGCCAGCCGAACTGGCAGCAGCACTGTCCCATCAACTCGACGAAGCGCGCGTCAGCGCCTATGTGGACCGCAACGCATTCACCACCGCCGTCACAACCGCATGGCACGCACCCCGGGCGGCGCTCGACGACGAACGCCAGCCGTTGTTCAACATCTCGATCAGCCCGACGACGATCCGGGTCATCGTCGCCTGGGACGACTTCGGGTTCACCGATGTCACGGTCGCCGCAGACGGCGCCGGAGACGCTGTCGCAGTCGTGAACCCACGGCTCCTGGTCCGGCTGCTCGACGCGGCCGACAGCGACCAGGTCCGCGTTGCGTTCCCCGACTCGGCCACGTCGGCCATCGCGATCTTCGACGGCGACTGGACCGGCCTGCTGATGCCGATCGACACCAGCCAGGAGGTGCTCCGCCCCTCCGTCGAGCAGGCATTGACAGAGGTGTTCGGCCCCGCCGTCACACTGCGCGACCACGACGGCGACTACCGGCTGTCGACGACCGGCGTGCCCGTGTACGCCCACCTCGCCGGCGGTGATCCGGCCGTCGTCCACGTCTTCGCCGTCGCCATCGACGGCATCGAAGCGACGCCGGAGTTGCTCGCCGAGATCAACGACCAGAACGCTCGGACGCGGCTCGTCAGGCTGATCGCCATCGGGAATCAGGTGCTCGTCGAAGCCGACCTCGTTGCGTCGACGATCGACCCGCTCGAGATCGAGGCGACGTTCATCCGGGTGCGCCACGTCGCCAACGAGATCGGCCCCCTCATGGCGATCGCCTACGGCGGCGAAGCCATCCCAGCGATCGAGACGTTGCGGTGGCAGTCCTATCTTCACACCGTGATCGACGCTGAGCTCTCACCTGGCATCGGCACCCAACTCGTCGGCCCCGCGGCCGTCGAAAGCTGGCCGTTCGATGGGCCGGTTCACGTCATCACGGCCGCGAACCCCAACGGCCGGTTGGCCCCCGACGCTGCCAACAGCGACGCGCTCGCCGAACTCGCAGCCCACCTCACCCGAGCCGGCGTCGGGTTCGTGCGGGCGATTGGCGTAGCGGCCGATGGCTCCCACGCCGAGGACAGCCTGTTGACGTGGACCCTCACAACGGAAGACTCCCGATTCCTCGGGCGCCGGTTCAGCCAGGACGCCATCTTCGAAATCGATGCGGACGACGTCCGGGTGGTGTCGTGCATCGACGATGAAACACGCGGCCGCCCGAGGAAACACTCGGCAAACGTTGGTTCTGAGGAAGCGTGACCGCTGGGGACGCCGTCGAACGTCTGTGGGGCTGTGGCGATCCTGACGCCCTGTTCCGGGGCGGAGACCGG
>Ga0116187_1004272_pt1 | contig 12606 bp, 9 predicted proteins | sample AD_JPNNA6_MetaG_FD_89755 | JGI IMG/M metagenome (GOLD analysis project Ga0116187, IMG submission 89755) | Active sludge microbial communities of municipal wastewater-treating anaerobic digesters from Japan - AD_JPNNA6_MetaG | ecosystem: Engineered > Bioreactor > Anaerobic > Digestate | place... | reverse complement strand
GGCGAACGCGACGGCATACAGAATCCGCCGGGTGAAGATCGCACGCCACACCCGTTCACCGTAACCGACGTAAGGTGACGCCTGTGACGCGGCTGCCCGACCCCCGCACCCGACCCCCGGAGGGGTCGGCGCTGATCGACACCTACGGGCGGATCGCGCAGGACCTGCGGGTCTCGCTCACCGACCGGTGTTCCTTCCGGTGCACCTATTGCATGCCGGCCGAGGGGCTGCCCTGGATCCCTCAGCCACAGATGCTCAGCGACGACGAGTTGATGCGGCTCATCGGGGTCTTCATCGGGGCGGGCGTCACCCAGGTCCGCCTCACCGGCGGCGAACCATTGCTGCGTCGCAGCATCGTCGAGTTGGTCGCGGGGATCGCCGCCCTGCGGCCGAGACCCGCGATCGCGATGACGACCAACGGGGCCGCCCTGGCCGCCGTCGCCGCGCCGCTGGCCGCCGCGGGGCTCGACCGGGTCAACGTGTCCCTCGACACCATCGACGCGAGTCAGTTCCTCGCCTTGACCCGTCGCGACCGGTTGGCCGACGTCATCGCCGGCCTGGCCGCGGCCGCCGACGCCGGGCTGACCCCGGTCAAGGTCAATGCCGTCGCGATGCGTGGCGTCAATGACGCCGTCGTCGCCGATCTGTTGGCCTGGTGCCTGGCCCGGGGGTATGAGCTGCGCTTCATCGAGCAGATGCCTCTGGACGCCCAACACGGCTGGGATCGCTCGGTCATGGTGACGGCCGAGGAGATCAAGGCCGGCCTGGAGGCGCGTTTCGAGCTCACCCCGGTCGAATCGACCGATCGGGGGAGTGCTCCCGCGGCGCGGTTCCTCGTTGACGGCGGGCCCGCGACGGTAGGGATCATCGCCAGCGTCTCCGAGCCCTTCTGTTCCGCGTGTGACCGGGTGCGGCTCACGGCCGACGGTCAGGTCCGCAACTGCCTGTTCTCCGAGCGCGAGACCGACCTGCGTGGGCCGTTGCGCGACGGGGCGAGTGACGCGGAGTTGCTCGGGCTGATCAGGGGCGAGATGTGGCGCAAGGGCCCGGCCCATGGGATCGGCAGGCCCGACTTCCACCAGCCGGATCGGCCGATGTCAGCCATCGGTGGGTGAGTCGTCCCCCTCGGCGTCACCGACGAAACGGATCGGCGCCCAACACCGGCTCGCCGGTCGGCGTCGACGCCGACAACTCCGGGTGGGTGGGCTCGTACTTGTCGATGCCAGAGATCCGGGCGCCCCACCTGGGCCCGACCGCATTGGCCAGGACGACGGCGATGTAGGGCAGGATCGCGGCGCCCGCGACGAATACCCACCGCAGCCACCCCTCGAAGACGACGGCCAGGACGAAGCACAGGACCCGGATCGCCATCGTGATGAGGTAGCGGCGCATCCGCATGTCAGTGTCTTGCGCAAGCGACATCGGCGCGGAAGTCACCGTGTGGACCACCGTGGGCGTCTGCGGCTTACGTCCGAGCCTCACCTCTCAACCATACGACTCGGTATGCCGTGTCGTCGCCTTCCGTTCGGCCCCGCACCGGGCGCGAGCCACGCGTCATACGGCACGTCCGTGCGGGTCTACCCAGGGGTAACCGACTACCGTTCCTCGCACACGTCGACCAACACCCGAGGAGCCTCACGATGACCGACGCAGCGCCGGGGCGCACCGTTCTGGTGACAGGCGGTAACCGCGGCATCGGGCTGGCCATTGCCCGCTCATTCGCCGAGGCCGGAGATCGGGTCGTCGTCACCACGAGGTCGGGGGAGGCCCCCGAAGGACTGGACGCGGTGCCCTGCGAGGTGACCGACTCCGCGTCGGTCGACGCAGCCTTCGCCGCTGCCGAAGGCATCTTCGGCAGCCCCGTTGAAGTGCTGGTCGCCAACGCCGGAGTGACGCGTGACCAACTGCTGCTGCGGATGTCCGACGAGGATTTCGACTCGGTCATCGACACCAACCTGGCGGGTACCTTCCGCTGTGCCCGCAGGGCAAGTAAGGGGATGATCCGGCTCAAGCGTGGCCGGATGATCTTCATCTCCAGCGTCGTCGGCCTCTACGGCTCGCCTGGGCAGACCAACTACGCGGCCAGCAAGGCCGGCCTCGTCGGCATGGCCCGCTCGATCAGCCGAGAGCTCGGCGGGCGCAACATCACCGCCAACGTCGTCGCTCCCGGATTCATCGACACCGACATGACGGCGGCGCTGCCCGACGAGCGGCGCGCGGCATACCTGGCGAGCATCCCGGCCGGACGCTTCGCCGCGCCCGAGGAGGTCGCCGCCGTGGTGCGCTTCCTGGCCAGCCCCGAGGCGGGCTACGTCACGGGGGCGGTCATCCCCGTCGACGGCGGCCTCGGCATGGGCCACTGACCACCTGCCACCTGACTTGACCCTGATCTGAACCTGACTTGACCCGATCTGAATTGACGTGACCCGACCTGAAAGCGAGCCAGCCCGTGGGCATGTTCGACGGTAAGACCCTGCTCATCACCGGTGTCCTCATGGACACCTCAATCGCCTTCCACGTCGCCAAGTTGGCCCAGGAGCAGGGGGCCTCGGTCATCCTCACCTCCTTCGGGCGGACGATGAAGATCACCCAGACCATCGCGCGCCGGCTCCCGGTGACGCCGCCGGTCGTCGAGCTCGACGTCAGCAACCCGGAGCACCTCGACACCCTCGCCGAGCGGCTACGCGAGCACACCGACCGCCTGGACGGCGTGCTGCACTCGATCGGCTTCGCCCCCCTGGGCGCGTTCACGTTCCTCGACGCGACCTGGGAAGACGTCGGCACGGCGGTCCACGTCTCGGCCTACAGCCTCAAGGCGCTGGCCGTGGCGGCGCTGCCGCTCATGGAGCCGGGCGGCTCGATCGTCGGGCTGACCTTCGACGCGCGCTACGCCTGGCCGGTCTACGACTGGATGGGCGTGGCCAAGGCGGCCTTCGAGTCGACCAACCGCTACTGCGCCCGTGACCTCGGGCCCAAGGGCATCCGCTGCAACCTCGTCGCAGCGGGCCCGATCCGCACCACGGCCGCCAAGTCCATCCCCGGCTTCGAGGTCTTCGAGGAGCAGTGGGACACCCGCGCGCCCCTCGGCTGGGACGTCACCGACCCGCTGCCCACCGCTAAGGCCTGCGTGGCGCTGCTGTCGGACTGGTTCCCGGCGACAACCGGAGAAATCGTCCACGTCGACGGCGGCGTCCACGCCATGGGCTGCTGAGCGTTCCCGTCGATCGGTCGGGGGAACTCCGTTGCACCACTAGGCTCGCGCGACATGGAGCCAGTGCACGCCGATGAAGTTCGGATCCTCGAAGGCCCGAACCTTTATGTCACCCGGCCGGCCGTCAAGGTCAGCCTCGCGCTGCCGGGCGTCGCTCAACTCGACGTCCACGCGGCCCTGGATCTGGCGCGTCGCGTCGGACTGCGCACGGCCCGCCCCGGGCGTCCCGACACCGGGCAGCGCCAGCGTTTCCTCATGCGGCTCGTCGAGCACCTCGTGCGCCGCGTGGCGACCGAGTCGGGCGCGCGACGACTGGCCGTGCGGACCCGGGCCGGACGGCATACCGAAGACGTCGTGGTCGCCGTGCCGTGGAGGCACCGTGGCCGAGCGATCGCGTTGGGGGAGAGCCTCGCCCCGCTGCTGAGCGACCTGCTCAAAGCAGACGCCGACACCGAAGCGCTCATCGCTGCCGCCGGTCGCGCCGTCGCCGAGGCCCCTGATGGAGAGCCCGCTGTGGTGCTCACGCCGACGGTCCCGGTCATCGCCATTACCGGCACGAACGGCAAGACGACAACGACACGGCTCGTCGCACACATGGTCATGACGGCCGGTCTGCGCACCGCGTGGAGCTCGACCGATGGCGTCGTCGTCATGGGCGAGATGGTGCAGCCGGGGGACTACTCCGGGCCGGGTGGGGCGCGCGAGGTCCTCAGCACGCCGGGGTTGCAGTTGGGCATCCTTGAGACGGCTCGCGGCGGGATGCTCCTGCGCGGGATGGGTGTCAACCAGACCGACGTCACCGTTGTCACGAATGTCGCGGCAGATCACTTGGGGCTCAACGGGATCGACACCCTCGACCAGCTCGCTGAGGTCAAGGCCATCCCGACCCTCATCGTCAAACCCGACGGCTGGACGGTGCTCAACGGGGATGACCCGCGGGTGTGGGCCATGCGCCACCGGGCGAAGGGCAAGATCTGGGCCTTCTCGCTCGATCCCAATGCCCCGGCGCTGCGGGAGGCGGTGGCGGGCGGCGGCCGCGGGATCACCGTCCTGGATGGCGAGATCGTCGTCCTGACCCCTGGGCGTGACCCCGATCGTCTCGTCAAGGTCGTCGACGTCCCCATGACCCTCGCGGGCCTGTCCAGCATCAACATCGCCAACGCGCTCGGTGGGACCGCCGCCGGGTTGGGCCTGGGCCTGACCCGGGCCGCGGTCGTCGAGGGCCTGCGGACCTTCCGCCCCGACCCCGTCCTCAACTCCGGCCGGTTCAACACCTACTCCGTTCCCCTCACCGGCGGTGGGTCCGCGACGGTGGTCATCGACATGGCCCACAACGAGGCGGGGCTGGAAGCCCTCCTGGAGGTATGCCGCGGGCTCACCGCCCCGGGTGGGCGGGTGCGGTTGGGGATCGGTGGCACGGGGGATCGGCTGCCCGAGGCCAACGCGGCCCTCGGCGAGATCGCCGGCCGCGGAGCCGACCACGTCGTCCTGGCGCACAAGCTGAAATACCTGCGGGGGATGAGCCTGGAGCAGATGGACTCGTTGCTGCGCGCCGGGCTGGCCCGATCAGGCATGGCGGAGGTCGCGGGCTTCCTCACCGAGATCGAGGCCTTGACCACCCTGTTGGCCGCGGCCGAGAGCGGTGACGTCATCGGGCTGATGTGTCACGTCCAGCGGGCCGAGGTCGCCGACCTCATTGCGCAGCGGGGTGGCACCGTGGACGACCCGCGGACGATCCGCAGCAAGGTCATCGCAGCGCGCGGCATGCACGAGGCCGAGGACGACATCGCCGCGATCTGGGCCCTCACCGATGCCGGCGAGCGGGTCACGGCTGCCGGTCGGCTGGCGACAGCCCACCCGTCGGACCCACGGCTGGCCTACGAGTGGGCCTGTGCGATCGATGCCACCGCAGACCGGGCCCGGGCCGTCTCGCTCTATCACCGCGCCCTGGACAACGGCCTGCGCGAGCCACACCGGCACCGCGCCCAGTTGCAGGCGGCCGCGGCATACCGCGATCTCGGGCATCCGGAGATCGCCCTGGAGTTGCTCGAAGCGGTCGCAGCGACTCACCCGGGCAGCAGTGTCGCCGCGGCGCTGCGCGCGCTGGTGCTCGTGGACACCGGGGACGCGGCGGAGGCGGTTGCTGACCTGGTGGACGCCCTCATGGAGCACGCCACGGATGAGGACGCCGCGGCATACCGGGCGGTCTTGCACCACGCCGCCGCCCAGTTGCGCACCGACCGACCCGGTGTCCCGGACTGAGGAACTCGACGGGGCAACTCGGGTGGCCCTGAGCGGCTGCTAAGCCGCGCTGCGCTCAGTGAAGTCCCATGCTGAGGACCAGGCCCGCTGCGGCGAGGGCGAGCACTGCTCCCGCCCAGCTGAGCGCTGCGAGCCGGGGACGATGCCAGGGCCGGGTGCGGACCCGCGCGATCCCGAGCATCACGGTCGCTGCGGTGGCGGCCGCGACGAGGATCCACAGCAGCCCCGGAGCGTGGTCCCATGGCCCGGCGACCCGCCAGAGGGAGAGCCCGAGGAGCGCGCCCGCGGTGGCTCGCACCAGTTGCAGGCGGGTCCGTGCCCGGTATGCCGCGAAGCCGGCTCCCGCGATCAGGATCAGCGCCACCGTGGTGGCGGCCAAAGCGATCACGGGCATTGGGACGTCAGTCGAACCGGGTCCGTCGGCGACGCCGGTGAGCAGTCGGATGGCCACCGGGTCGACGGGCCGCGTGCTGTTGCCAACAACGAAGACTGCGCGACCCGCCAAGCGGTCGATGACGAGCATGGAGGTATAGCCAGCCGTGGCGCCGTTGTGCCACTGGACGGTGCGTCCGGCCACCGTCAGCGTGAACCAGTGGTAGCCGACCCGGGGGTCGCCGGGGCTAGCGGCCTGCTCGCCGGCGAACCGAGGATCGAGGGCGGGCAGGCCAGGCGCGGTCCCCCGCAGGATGGCTTGGGCGTAGCGGGCGATGTCTTCGGGCGTGGTCCACGTGCTGGACCCGGCGGGCTGGTAGACGGGACTGACTCCCTGGACGGCCTGGCGGCCACCGACCAACCGACCCCGCGGTGCGTCGGGCGGGATCTGCTCGCGGGTCGCCGCGAAGCGGGTGTGGGTCATGGCCAGCGGCGTCAGCAGCCGGGTCGTGACATAGGTCTGCCAGTCCGGCTGCTCGGCGGCTGATGCCAGGGCCCACCCGAGCAGGGTCGCGCCGAGATTGGAGTACTGGACCGTGCCGCGCCCGCCGAAGAGCGGCATCGCGGCCGCCTGGTCGAGCACCCAGTCGAGTTGGTCGCCGGACAGTTGGTCGGTGTTGGTGAGCAACCCCCAAAGCCCATGAGCCATGGTCGGCGGTGGAAAGGGCGGAACGGCGCCGCGGTGGCTGGCCAGTTCCTCCAGGGTGACCCCTCCGATCGGACTGCCAGCCAGGCGAGGCAGGTAGGTCGAGACCGGGTCGGTTACCGCGACTTCACCTCGGGTGATGGCATCGGCCAACAACAGTCCGTTGAAGGTCTTGGTGATGGACCCGAGCTCGATGGGCGTGGCAGCGCCCAGTGCCTCCGCGCCCCCCGGGTCGATCGAGCCCACCCCGGTATGCCGCACCGAGGTTTGCGTGATCTCGCTGACGTGCAGGGCCTGGTAGCCGCGGTCGTCCTCCACCGCGGCACGCACCCTGGCAGCGAGGTCGAGGTCGCCGCTGGTGGCCGGACCTCCGCGGAGCGAGAGGGGGGCGACCAAGGCAGCCAGCAGGCCAGCGATCACGAGGACCGAGACAAGGGCCGCGGCACGGGGTCGACGGGCGCGACGCCCTGCGACCCCGGCCGCCGGTGCTACGTCAGAGGCCTGGGGCCCGGCCTGTGGCCGCGGTTGCATCATGTCCATCAATCTACGTTGATGGGCATGATGGCGTCAACTTTGGTTGATGCCCTCCCGGCTAGGCGTTGGGTGCGCCTGTTGTTTCGGGAGCCGGCGTGGACAGGGCCCGGCCTTCGGCAGCTGCCCCAGACACGGCGGCGGCACCGGTGAGGACCACCGGGTCGAAGTCGGGGTCCGAGACGCCGCCGGGGTGAGCCCCGGCTGGGCCTGGCGGGTCATGTCCTCGAGGGCCGCGAACACCTCGGCCGAGTTGTCGACGCAGACAACGACGAGGTCGCCAGGGTTGGCCCGAGCCATGACATCGCCGACCGCCTGCAACTCGTCCAGAACGATGTCGACCTGCCGGCAGCGGACGCCCTTCTGCATCGCTTCCTTGACCCCTTCGCGGATCAACTGGGCCGCCTCGCCAGGACGGCGCCCACGCAGTCGCGCGTCCTCACGGATGACCAGCACGTCGAAGTGCTCCGCCGCGACGGCACCCAACTCGCGCAGGTCCGAGTCGCGCCGGTCACCGGCGGCACCGATCGCGCCGATGCGCGAAACCCGACCGAGGTCGGCGCGACCGGCGCGAGTGGCTGCATACCTGTCGACGAAGTCACCGAGCGCCCGCATCCCAGCAGCGTTGTGGCAGTAGTCGACGAAGACTTCGACGTTGTTGACCTCGACGAGGTTGAGGCGTCCGGGGGAGAGGTAGTAGTTGCTGGTGAACGTCCGAAGGCCCTGCCGGATGTCGTGCAGCGGCGCGCCCGCCGCGAACGCCGCACCGGCCGCCGCGAGGGCGTTGGCGACGTTGAAGCGGGCGGTGCCGCCGAAGGTCGCCGGCAACAGGTGGGTCCAGGCGAGTTGCATAGCGCGCCGCCCGTGTTGGATGGCGATCATGTCGCCGCGATCGGTCGGGTCGAGATAGAGGGCCCGACCCCCGCGCCGACAGTGGGCGTCGACGAACTCGCGGATGTCCGAGCCGGGGGCGGCCAGCGTGAACCAGACGATCTCGCCGGAGCACTTGCGGCGCATCGACCGCACGTGGGGGTCGTCGGCGTTGAGGACGGCGAAGCCGTTCTTGGGGACTGCCTCGACGACGACAGCCTTGACGGCGGCCAGTTGGGCGAGAGTGTCGATCCCGCGCAGACCCAGGTGGTCGGGGGCCACGTTGGTGACGACGGCGACGTCGTTGCGGTCGTACCCCAGACCCTCACGGAGTATGCCGCCGCGCGCCACCTCCATGACGGCGAAGTCGACGCGGGGGTTCATGAGCACCATCCGGGCCGACTTCGGGCCGGATGCGTCCGCCTTGATGACCAGCCGCTCGTCGATGACGACGCCGTCGGTGGAGGTCATGCCGACCTTGCGACCCAAGCCCTTGAAGATGTGGGCGATCATCCGCGAGGTGGTCGTCTTGCCGTTGGTGCCAGTGACGGCGACGATCGGCACGCGGGAGGGGGCTCCCGGCGGGAAGAGCAGGTCGACGACCGGCTTGGCGATGAACTGCGGCACGCCGACCGTCGGGTGCGTGTGCATCCGGAAGCCGGGCGCGGCGTTGACCTCGACGATGGCCCCGCCGGTCTCGCGGACAGGAGCCGCGATGTCAGGGCAGATGAAGTCGATGCCGGCAACGTCGAGGCCAACCATTCGGGCAGCCTCTTCGGCGATCTCGACGTTGTCCGGGTGGGCGTCGAAGGTGCGGTCAACCGAGATGCCACCGGTGGACATGTTGCCGGTGAGGGCGAGTTTGACCATGACACCGGCATCCGGGACGTCGGTGAGGAGGTAGCCCTGGCCTTCGAGGACCTCGATGGCGGCGGCGTCCACCTTGATCCGGGTGAGGACCTTCTCGTGGCCGACACCACGGCGCGGGTCGGAGTTGGTGATGTCGACGAGTTCCTTGACGGTGTGCTCGCCGTCGCCGACCACGTGGGCGGGGACGCGCTCAGCGATGGCCTGCATCCGGCCGCCGACGATGAGGCAGCGATAGTCGCGACCGGTGACGAACGACTCGACGATGAGGACGCCGCTGCGGGATTGCTCCTGGGCAATGTCGTAGGCCTTGTCGACCTCGTCGAGGGTCTGCAGGTCCAGACAGACGCCGCGGCCGTGGTTGCCGTCCAGCGGCTTGACCACGACGGGGAAGCCGATCTGACGGGCGGCGTCAAGGACGCCGCGCCGCGTGCGCACGGCTTGCTGCTTGGGAGTCGGCAGACCGGCGGCCGACAACAACTTGCCGGTGAGGTCTTTGTCGCTGGCGATGTCCACGGCCAGCGCGCCGGTGCGCGAGGTCATCGTCGCGCGGATGCGCTGCGCGTGCACCCCTTGACCAAGCTGGACGAGCGACGCCGAGTTGAGGCGCAGCCACGGAATGTCGCGGCTGACGGCCTCCTCGATGATCGCGGCGGTCGACGGGCCGAAGGCGACCCGGTCGGCCCGACGCAAGAACGCGTCCAACTGCTCGGTGAAGTCGAAGCCGTCCGTGGGCTGCACGAGGTGGTTGATCAGCCGCACCGCCAACTCACCCGCGGCGATGCCGACCGTCTCGTCGACGTAGCCGAAGATGACGTTGTAGACCCCCGGCCGGCCCTTGACCATCCGCGTCTTGCCACGACGCAGGTCGTGGCCGGCGGTGGACTGCAATTCCAGGGCGACGTGCTCGGCGACGTGGCCGAGCCAGGTCCCGTCCTCGAGCCGCTCAATGAAGCCGCCCGCATGACCCACCGAGCAGGTATGCCGTTGCAGTCCAGGCAGCAGGGCCACGAGCGCGTCGGTGAACCCGTCGATCGAGTCGCTCGGATAGCCCTCGAGGACACCGAGATCGACGACGAGATGAATGGCTGGCGCATAGGACCAGACATTGGGACCCCGATAGACGCGCGTCTCGAGGATGCGCAGATCCGGCGCGATCGGGCCGGTCGGGGTGGGGTGGTCCTTCGCCATGCGAGCTCCTTGCCGCGGAGTGGGGAGGATCACACGCTAGTGGTCAGCGTGGTTGTGGCGCAGCAGCGTGCGCGGGCACCATGGGCGAGCGGTCCTTCGCGGCGACAACTGCGACCTCGATGTCGGGGTGTCGCTCGACGAAGCGAACCAGTCCCACCGACTCCAGATCGAAGGTGGCGCCGGCCGGCAGGGTGTGAACGACGGCCCCCGACACCAGTAGGGGAGCGCCACGTCGGGCCTCAGGGGCGTCGGTGATGGCATGCCGCGCGTCGAGGACGAAGACCGCTCCAGCACCGACGACCGACATCAGGCGTTCGTCACGGATCTCGGCGGCGGTGTTCTCGTCGATGCCGATCCCGATCAGATTGGGGGAGTTCGCGACGATCGACAGCAGCCGCCCGTAGCGGCCGCGTTGATCGAAATGCTGGTCGACCACGACACCGGTGACCAGGCCCAACCCGGCCGAGAGTTGACTCGACCGTTGGCGCGGCGTCACGCCCTCGTCGCCGAGGGAGATCATGAACTGGCTCATGATCGAGGCTCCCGCAGAGGTTCCGGCGATGACCGCCCCCCGCTGGTAGGCCCGGTGGATCGCATCGCCGACGGGCGTGCCGACGATGTTCTGGCTGAGCTTGAGTTGGCTCCCGCCCGTCATGAAGATCCCGGTCGCCGCGTCCAGTCGGGCCACCAACTCCGCGGACGAGGCGGCAGCCCGGGTCGGCGGGTGGACGATCTCGAAGTCCTGGCCAGCCTTCAGCCTGGCAAAGACGCTCCGATAGAGCGCCGACGCCTCGGTCGAGAAGGACGATGCGGTCGGGATGACGACGATCCGCGACGCGCGCCCGCCTGCCAGTCGGACGAACCGGCGCAACACCACCGAGCGCCCGAGCTTGTCCTCGGCGCCTCCGACGATGAGCAGGGTGCGGCGCACCGGCGGTGAGGTGGGCGGCATACCCGCCTCGTCGGCAGGACCCGCGTTGGAAACCACCGTCACACCCTAGTGGGGTTGCCAGGGGAGATGACGGGAGGCGCGGGTGTCGGCGTGCCTGCGTCGGCGTCGGCGTCTTCGACGTCCTCGCGGGTGATGCCGAGCAGGAAGAGCACGGCGTCGAGATAGGGGACGTTGACGCTCGCGTCGGCCTGCTCACGGACCAGCGGCTTGGCGTTGAAGGCGATTCCCAAGCCGGCGGCAGCGAGCATGTCGAGGTCGTTGGCGCCGTCACCGACGGCCACCGTCCGCGACAAGGGCAGCCCGGCCTCGGCCGCGTACCGCCGCAGCGCCGCCGCCTTGCCCGGTCGGTCGACGATCTCGCCGTCGACGCGCCCGGTCAGGCGCCCGTCGGCAACCTCGAGCCGGTTGGCCAGGACGTGGTCGATGCCTAGGTCTGCAGCGACCGGCCCGACGATCTCGAGGAAGCCACCGGACACCAGGGCGACGGTGTCGCCGAGCCGTTTGAGGGTGCGCACCAAGGTCCGCGCTCCGGGGGTGAGGACGATCTCGTCCCGGACCTCGTCGAGGACCGTCGCCGGCAGCCCGGCGAGGAGCGCGACCCGGGCCCGCAGCGATTCGGCGAAGTCGAGTTCCCCCCGCATGGCGCGCTCGGTGACGGCAGCGACCTGCTCCTCACACCCAGCGTGGGCTGCGATGAGCTCGATGACCTCCTGCTGGATGAAGGTCGAGTCGACATCCATGACAACCAGGCGGGAGCCGATCCGCGCCAGCCCGGCGGGCGCGACGGCGATATCGATGCGCTCGGCAGCGGCGACCGTGGCCAACTCGACCCGCAGGCGGGGGACGTCGGCGCCAGACACGTCGAGCTCGATGGTCGTCACGGGATAGCGCGACAAGCGCCGGATTCGGTCAATATTGGCCCCGTGCGCGGCGATTCGCGCAGTGACGGCTGCCAGGCCGCCGGCGGTCAGGGGCTGCCCGAGAGCCACGACGTGGGCGCGCCCGTCGCGGCGCGTGTTGGAGTCGCCCTGTCCCACCCGGGTGCGGGTGCGCATCCCGAGCCGGTGCCCAACGGAGTGGGCCAGGCTGGTGAGGCGGTCGGTGTCGGCGCCGCCGAGGAGCACCGAGAGGGTGAGGTGGTCACGCACGACCATCTGCTCCAGGTCGAGGACCTCGGCCTGGGCCTCCGCCACGGCCGCCAGCAGCGCGAAGGTCACCCCCGGTCGGTCGTCGCCCGAGAGGGTCACTCGCAGGGTGTGGGGGGATGCGCCAGTCACGCATCCCAGGCTAGAGCGTCTCGGGTATGCCGCGTCCGGCCGCCCACGGGCCCGGCCCCTGCGCAGCGTTCCCCGCGGCCTCGAGGTCGTCGGCGTCGGCGTCGGCGTCGGCCAGCATCTCGTCGAGGAGGGCGATGTCGTGCTCGTCGACCAGCCGCAACGGATAGCCGGTGTGGACCTGGCGCTGCAGCGCGGGGGACGCGCATCGCACGGTGTGTCCGCCGATGAGGCCACCGACGATCGACCCGGCCGGATAGAGGTAGCGCCCATCGTCGGGTGCGGCCTGCCACCAGCCGCCCGACCCGTCGGGGTGGACGGGGTGCACATCAACGACCCGCAGTCCGTCGTCGAGCTCGACGCGCACCGG
>Ga0116187_1004220_pt1 | contig 12693 bp, 16 predicted proteins | sample AD_JPNNA6_MetaG_FD_89755 | JGI IMG/M metagenome (GOLD analysis project Ga0116187, IMG submission 89755) | Active sludge microbial communities of municipal wastewater-treating anaerobic digesters from Japan - AD_JPNNA6_MetaG | ecosystem: Engineered > Bioreactor > Anaerobic > Digestate | place... | reverse complement strand
TCCGAGCTGGAAGAGTTGAGGCGGTGGGCCGACAGCCGCCTGGCCCCGAAGGATATCGTGGGCCGCCACCCCAGAATCCGGGAGATTTTGTCCTTCCTGCCGGATGTCGCCGAGAGCGAAAGCCCTGTGCTGATCGAAGGCCCGACCGGATCGGGAAAGGAACTCATCGCCAGGGCCCTGCACCAGTTGAGCCCCCGGAAAAAGGGCCCCTTCATTGCCGTCAATTGCGCCGCTCTGCCGGACAGCCTGCTCGAGTCGGAGCTGTTCGGTTATGCCCGGGGTGCATTCACCGGTGCCACGAAAAGCAAGCTCGGGCGTTTCCAGATGGCCGACGGCGGGACGCTGTTTCTCGATGAGATCTCCATGACCTCCCTGAAGTTCCAGGCGGATCTGCTGCGCGTCCTGGAGGACGGGGAGATGAGTCCCCTGGGGAGCACCCGGTCCGTCAGGGTCGACATCCGCCTCGTGGCCGCCTCTAATGCCGGCCTGGGTGCGCTGATACAGCAGGGCCGTTTCCGGGAGGATCTCTACTACCGATTGAATGTGGTCAAGATCACCCTTCCCGCTTTGAGCGAGAGAAAGCAGGACATTCCGCTGCTTGCGGAGCACTTCATCCGGCGATTCAATGTGCGCAAGGAACGGAATATCCAGGGGTTGAGCGCCGAGGCGCTTGCCTTTTTGATGCGCCATGCCTTTCCGGGCAATGTGCGCGAGCTGGAGAACATCATCGAATACGCCTTCATCACGTGCAAGGGGCCCTGGATCGAGATCCATCATCTCCCCCAATACCTGTTCGAAGAGCGCAAGGACGCGTTGATCCATCTTTCGGAGAGGGAGCGTTCGGAGGCCGAGACCATTCGCGCGATCCTGGACCGGCACAGCGACGACCGCCGAGGGGCCGCCCGCGCCCTCGGCATGAGCCGCACGACGCTGTGGCGCCGGATGAAGAAATACGGGATCGCGGGGCCCTCAGGTGAAACAGGAGATGAAACGGTTTCATGAAGTGAAACGTCGAAGGAGACTGCCACATCTCCCGCTGCAGCCTTTTTCCTCATCCAATCTCCCGTCATCCTTGCAGAATTCATGTTATTCGCCTTGAGCGCCTTTCCTGGCATCTCCTTTGCGGTTGTATTGCACATGACGTTTGCGGCCGACGTGTTGCCGTCGGCCGCGCTGATGGGCGTGAGCGTACAGGAAGACCACAATCCGGCAACCTGAGCCCGAGACCACGATGAAAATCGCCGTGCCGCTATTCGGTAACAGGGTGTCCCCCCACTTCGGGGCCTCTTCGAAGATCCTGCTGGTTGAGACGACGGCGGGGGGGGCCGTGCAGAGAACGACATGGGACGTTGCGCAGAGGGGTTCCCTGGAGATCGCCCGGCGCCTGGCCGCGGCGGGAGTCGATGCCGTCATCTGCGGCGGGATCGAACGCGAGCACAGGCAGTGGCTCGCAGGCCGCGGCGTTCACGTCGTGGAAAACCAAAAAGGCGATGTCGAGGACGTTCTCGCGCAGATGCTCGGGTCGGGCGCCCTGAGCGAAATCGGCCGTTCCGGGACGCTATCGGACGCCGACGATGCCGTCCTGCGCAACCGCTTGAAACCGGCATGACGCGGGAGATCGCCATGCAGGAATTCATCGCCGTCATGAAGGCCCTGCGCGAGCCCAACCGGGTCAAGATCGTGAAATTGCTGCAGCGCGGCGAGCTGTGCGTCTGCGAAATCCAGGCGGCTCTCGGCATATCGCAAGGCTGCACATCCAAGCATCTCGAGATCCTGGAGAGGGCAGGCCTGTTGGAGCGCCGTAAAAAGGGCCTATGGACGTACTTTCTCCTTGCCGGAGCATCTCGTTCGGCCAGCGCGGCTAGCATTCTGGGCAATTTGCGGCACTGGCTGGAAGAGGACCCGGAGGTGGCGGAAACGATCGCGAAGCTTCCGAACATCCGGCGCAGGAATCTTTGCAAAAGGACCCGCTCGACAGACCCTCTCGATTGAAATCCATGCGAATGCGTGATCACGAATCCTCAACACGTAAAGGAGTCGAACATGTCATTGTCCAATGTCCAAGGAGAACCCAACGTCGTCAAGAATTTTGCCCCCTCGTGGTTTGCGGCGGTCATGGGAACGGGAATTCTTGCCCTCACCAGCCTCTCTTACTCTCAGTATGTCCCTTTCCTGAAGAGTGCCGCCACTCTCCTGTTTTACTTTAATGTCATCCTGTTCTTTGTTCTGCTGATTCCCTGGACGCTGAGGTGGGTTTTATACACGAAAGAGGCGCTCGCGGATCTCGAGCATCCGATCCTGTCGAATTTCTATGCCACCATTGCCATCGCGATGCTCGTTCTCTCGGCAAACTTCACCATCATCGAGGAAAATATCTTTATCGGGGAGATTTTCTGGTTTGTCGGCACCGGTCTGACGATATTTTTTGGAATCTTATCGCCCTTCATCATGTTCAAGGGCGAGCAAGTCACGATGGATCATATCAATCCTGCCTGGTTCATTCCCCCGGTCGGCCTGATCGTGATCCCCATTCCGGGAAGTTTCATCATCGATCAATATTCAGGCTTCATCAGGGAGATCGTCATCTTCTTGAATTATTTCGGATGGGGAGCCGGGTTTTTCCTCTACATGGCCTTGTGCGCAATCTGTACGCACCGATTCATTCTGCATCGTCCATTGCCCAATGTCCTGGCCCCGACCATATGGATCAACCTGGGCCCGATCGGCGCCGGCACCGTTGCGCTCATCAATCTGGTCAACCATTCGGCATTCATCACGGTAAGAGAACCCTTTTTCGTATTCGGTCTCATCTTCTGGGGGTTTGGCGTATGGTGGACGGTGATGGCCATCGCCATGACCCTCTACTACATGAGGAAGATGAAATTGCCCTATGCGCTTTCCTGGTGGGCCTTCACCTTCCCTCTTGGCGCTTATGTGGCCGGCAGTCATTCCGTGGCAACCCTGTTTCATCTGGCGATTATTGACTTCATCGGGTTCGGCTTGTATCTGCTGCTGGTCTTCCTCTGGTCCCTGACCCTGATCAAAACATCGATGGCTGTTTACTATGGAAGATTGTTTACGTAAGAACGCAGAAAGGAGATGCCATGTTTAAGAGAATCCTCTTCCCCATTGATTTCTCGCTCCATTCCAACACGATGCTGGGATGTATCCCCAATCTGGAAAGGGCAGGGATGGAAGAAGCTCTCCTGGTCCATGTGATCGATCCGACGGAAGCGGTTCAATGGGCCAACCTGGAGGAAGCCATCGCCGCCAGGAAAAGAGAGGCCGAAGAAAAAATGGGGCATGTCATTTCGGAAATGTTGTCTCTTCACGAGGGAATCAAGGGAAAGACCATGACGGCGGTCGGTCTGCCCTACCGGGAGATATTGAGAATCGCGGAGGAACAAAAGGTATCCCTCATCGTGATGAGTTCCCATGGTCACAGTTTCGGGGAATGCGCCGTGCTGGGGAGCGTTACGTATAATGTCATGAGACAGACACGGGTACCCATCGTTATCGCAAAACTTCGATTTATGAAAGACGGGGGTGAAAAGAAACCCGTCTGCATGGGAATGGAGAACATTTTCAGGAAAGTCCTGTATCCGACGGATTTTTCCGGCTATTCCATGTCGGTGCTTCAATTGATCGAGCATTTGGAAAAAGCGGGGATTGAGGAAGTGGTCGTCGTCCATATTCAGGACACGACAAAGTTGCTCCCGCACCTGCAGCATAAAATGGGAGAATTCAATGTCGTCGATACGGAACGACTGGAGAAGATGAAGACCCGGCTCGAGCGTGTCGGGCATAAGGTAAAAACCATATTGAAAACGGGTGTCCCGTTTGTCGAGATCAACAGGCTTGCAGAAGAGGAAAACGTGTCCATGATCATGCTCAGCTCCCAGGGCAAGAGTGCCATCAAAGAAGCGCTCATGGGAAGCGTAAGCGAGGCGATCGCCAGGGATCACATCCGCCCCGTCATGATCATTCCCAAGAACTGGGAAATACGGGATTGATTTAAATGAAAATCCTTTACATTTCTGGGAGTCCGCGAAAAAAGAACAGCAACACCGATTATCTCTTGAACTGAGCCCGCGACGTGACGGGCGGCGACCTCATCAGGCTGATCGACTACCGGATCGAGCCCTGCAACGCCTGCTGGGGGTGCAGGAAAAAGCCCGTCTGTTCGATCGACGATGACTTTCGGCAAACGCTGACGCCCCTCCTGCTCGATGCGGACGCACTGGTCGTGGGAAGTCCCGTTTATTTTAACAATGTATCCGCTCAACTGAAGGCCTTTATCGATCGCACGTGGGCCTTGAGGGGGAAACTCGAAAACAAAATAGGCGGGGCCGTCGTCGTAGGCCGGCATGATGGGGCGGAAAGCGCCGTCACGGCGATCCACGCATTTTTTCTCAAGCACGACATGATCCCGGCGAACCGGGGTGTCTGTGGGACGGCATTTGAGCCGGGAGAAATCAGAGCAGATTCAGAGGCCATCGAATCCGCAGGCAGGTTAGGGGAGCGTATCCTGGAACTCGGAAACTTCTTTCACAAAAGCACGGACGACCGCAGATAGAATCGACGGCCCAGGAACTTTCGAAGCACGGGTTCGGCGGCGGTGCTCGAAGGTATTCGACCCTGGAGGTGGATGTCGAAGGGCAGGCAATACAACAGGGGACTCGATCGCTTGAAAGGAGGTCATCATGTTCAGAAAGATTCTTTATCCGACGGCCTTCGAGACATTCTACCCAGAGGTGCTGGGCTGCATTACAAATCTCAAGCGGGTGGGCACCGAGGAGATCGTCCTGCTGCACGTCATCTACGCCTCCCAGCTGCCCCAGGTGCACGAGGGATACGTTTTGAAGCTGGCCGATGGCCTGAGACGCATCCTGAGGTCAAAGATGGACGATGCCCATCGGATCGTCGAGGCCGCGGGTCTCCGGCCGACGATCCGCATCGAACTCGGTGTGCCCCACCAGGAAATCCTGAAGGTCGCCGAGGAGGAGAAGGTCGACATGATCGTCTGTGCCCGGGAGCGGAAAGGCGCCCTGGGGGAGATTTTCATCGGCTCCATCACGGACCGTGTCATCCGCTACGGGTCGACCCCCGTCTATGTTCCCAAGTGTCCCGATATCTTCGGTCCGCACCGGCCCGCCGCCGAGGCTTTCTGCCGCGACCCTTTTCGGAGGATTCTCTATCCGACGGATTGGTCCGAGTGCGCCCGGGAGGCCCTCGACTACATCAAGGGCATGAAAGATGCGGGTGTCAGCGAGGTGGTCGTGGCCCACGTCATGGACGAGAAGGCCATGAAGCTCCAACCCGAGGAGAAATTCAAAGAGTTCGAACGGGTCGACAAGGAAAAACTGGCAGAGGTCAAAAAGGAATTGGAAAATGAAGGGTTCAAGGTCAAGACCGTTCTTCGAGTGGGCAACCCGCGGGCCGAAGTGATCCGGATGGCCCGGGAGGAAGACGTCTCCCTCATCGTCATGGGTTCTCACGGCAAGGGCCGAATGGAAGGGATTCTCTGGGGTTCCGTTTCGCGCAACACGGCCGAGTACAGCGAGAGGCCGATTCTCGTGATCAAGGGCGGCACATGCGTCGGCGGTTCGGCACAGCCGCAGTAAAAACGGGACAGGTTCAGCGGATATTCTTCGGTTCAGGCATCCGACGACGGACCGTCATTCGGAGGGGGAAATGGTATGCGTACCCAACAATCCACTACGGTTCTTCCTTCACCGTTTTCATGGCCTCGACTCTTTCAGGGCAGGGGGGTTGCCAGGCGTATCGTCGAACACGTTCTTGCGCGGGCTGGCGTGGAAATAAACGGTCCCAACCCCTGGGACATCCGGGTGCACGATGAACGGCTCTACGCGCGCGTCCTGCGGGAGAAAAATCTCGGGCTCGGCGAGGCCTACATGGACGGCTGGTGGGACTGCGAGCGGATCGACGAGTTCATCTGCCGCGTTCTGCGCGCCGGGCTCGACGAGGCCGTTCCGGGAAGCGTAGCCTATCTTCTGCGTTTTTTCCCTTCCCTGGTGCTCAATCTGCAGTCGAAATCCCGCGCCTGCATCATCGCGCAGCGCCACTACGACCGCGACAACGACCTCTTCCTTTCGTTCCTCGACCCATACAACCAGTACAGTTGCGCCTACTTCCATGAAACGGACGACCTGGCGGAAGCCCAGCGGAAGAAGCTCGACCTCATCTGCCGAAAGCTCGACCTGCGTCCCGGGGACCGGGTCCTCGACATCGGCGGCGGCTGGGGCGGCCTCGCCCGCTACATGGCCGAGAGGCACGGCTGCACCGTCACCTCCGTAAACATCTCCGGGGAGCAGGTCCGCTATGCCAGGGAATTCTGCAAGGACCTGCCCGTGACCTTCGTCCACGCGGACTACCGGCAGATCGGCGGCACCTTCGACAAGATCATTTCCGTCGGGATGTTCGAGCACGTGGGCTGGAGAAACTACCGGGACTTCATGGTGGTCGTCCACCGATGTTTGAAGCATGACGGAATCTTTCTGCTCCAGACCATCGGCGGCAACGAGTCGCGGGTCAACTGCGACCCCTGGATCACCCGCTACATCTTTCCCAACGGCATGCTGCCCAGCCTCGCCCAGATCGGCCGGGCCGTGGAGGGTCTCTTCGTCGTGGAGGACTGGCAGAACCTCGGGCCGCACTATGACCGGACGCTCATGGCCTGGAACGAGAACTTCCAGAGGGCCTGGGCCCGCCTGATGGAGCGTTACGACAACCGTTTCAAGCGCATGTGGGAGTACTACCTCCTGTCCTGCGCGGGGGCCTTCCGCGCTCGCAGCATCCAGCTCTGGCAGATCGTGCTGACGAAACCCGGCACCGTTCAGCCTGCCTGCAGGGTATAAAACAGGCCTTGTCGTCTTGTCTCATGGCCCCCACTGTGCGATAACGACAATCGAAGAAGAGCTGATTCGACCGTATCACGCCGGTTCGTGCGTGAAAACCGGACCGCAAGATTCGGATCGAGCCGGCTGACTGCGAGCAGACAGGAACGAGAGATGTCTTTTGCGGTATTCGTCTGGAAATTCAAGACCTACATGCCCTACTGGGTGATCCTTTCCATCTTGTCGGGACTGGCATTCGGCTACGTCCTGCCCGTTCAGGCGGCCCAGCTTGCAAAAGGCATCATCCCCCTGCTTTTCATCATGATCTACGTGATGATCATCCCGACGGATTTGAAGGAATTCGTCAGGGAGATCACCCATCCCGGCCACATTGCCCTCGGGGTCATCTTTATCTGCATCGTGGCACCCTTGGTTGCGTACCCGATTCACCGGCTCATCTTCCACGGATACCCCGATCTGGGCGTCGGTCTCATCCTTTGCGCAACCGTCCCCCCCGGCGGGATGATCGCGGCGTGGACGGGCCTGCTGGGGGGAGACATCGCCCTGGCCGTCGTGTTGCAGGCCGTCACGCTGGTTCTCGGAACGGTGCAGATCCCGTATACGATGGCGGCCCTGGCAGGGACCGTGGTCGTCGTACCCATTACGACCATGATCCGGACCCTGATCGTCATCGTGATTCTGCCCATGGCCGCCGGCCTTGCGAGTCGATGGTGTATGCTGCGCTGGTGGGACGAGAGATCCCTGAAGGCATTCTCGCCCAACTTCGCCGTCATATCCGGGGGCGCCGCGCTCGGGGTTGTCTTCATCAGCGCCGCCCTCAAGACCCACGTCCTGGTGGAGCGCCCGCAACTGGCTGCCGTGGCGCTGGCAGGGGCTGCGGTCTATTACTTGCTGTCCTATGCCATCGCCGCGGTGTTGTGTCGTCTGGGCAGGATCCGATACGCACAGGCCATTCCCCTGATCTACGGAACCGGGACAAAAAATCTCTCCATCGCCATCGCGCTTGCCCTGGCCGGCTTCCCCGGCAGCAACGTCGTTCTCGGGGTGATCGCGTGCGCGATGATCCAGATGCCCATTGCCAGTGTTTTTTACAAATTCATCCCGCGGATGCTTCAGCCTTCCCGATGACAGGGTCCTGCACCCCGGAGAGCCGAGGCGCGGGCACGCCCGGCTTGACCGCCAAGCCGCTCAACGCCGTCGTTTGTCTTTCGAGTCGGAAGGTGAGCATGTGCCCGTGCCGTGGATTCGACAACCGGAGGGCGGAAGAGAGGGGAGCGTCTGTCACTTCCTCTTGCGAAAGACATTCCATGCCAGGGGGATGGTGCTTGCCGCACCGATGAGAAACAACCTCCATCCGATCTTCCTTCGTTCATCGTCTTTCAACTTGTCCGCAAGCAGAAGCGCGCCGCCCGCGCCCATCATGACGCGCGTGCCCGCGATGAGTATCAGTTCCGGCAGGGTCAGCGCAGCTTTCTTCATGGGGCCTCCTTCCGGGACACTAGACCGTGTCCCTCCTTTCGAGCATGTGCAGGGCCTTCTTTTGCCTGCAGTTCGGCATTGCCCGCTTCGCGAGGAATTCCAGGTGTTCGACGATCGGCGGCAGCAGGCGCTCCGGGAACCCCACGACCGTCTCGCCTGCGGCGATGTCCGTCGCCTCCCGGCATCCGTAGCAGCCCAGGCCGAAATTCAGGCGATCCTCCAGGAAGGGAATGATTGTCGAATCGACGCAGACGGCCTGCAGGACGGCTGTCGAGCCCCGGAGCCGCCGGCCCTTCGCGGCGTGCAGGGCGGCCAGGGCGATCCACATGAGCTTTTCCGCCTCGTCCTCGACCACGACGAGGTCCGGCGCCTCGCGCGCCTCGTCGAGGGGATAGAGATGCAGCAGGGAGACCCGCCCGGGCTCGAGCCGGGGCATGCCCTCGAACATCGTGCGCCCGACGGCGGGATCCGATACGATCCCGAAGCCGACGAGACCCTTGCCGGATCGCAGGGCCTCGGTGAGGGGCCGGAACCCGAAGGCCGCCGCCGCTGCCGGACACGCCAGCTGCTCTCCGTCGAGCAGCACATGCCGGCCGCGCCTCGCCCTCATGAGGGCCTGGCAGTAGCGGTGCTGCTGAAGCTTCTCGACACCGCCGGGCGGAGGAACGCCTACGCCCAGGAGGCGCACGCCGACCGGTGAGCCGTCGAGCCCGAGGATGTCCATCATTCGTTTCGCCGCTTTTCGGATGGGTTCCATGCAGTCCTCATAAAAGATCAAAGTTTTTTCAGCCCGTCCACGAGGGGCCACTGGACCGCTCAGGTGAAGCCGACGCCGGACTCCCCCCCGAAGCCGACCTTAATCTTGCCGCCCTCGACGATGACGGGGACGGCCATCTTCCCGCCGGAGTAATCGAGCATCTTCTCCAGGTCCTTGATGTCCGCATCGACATCGATGAAGACCGCACGGTCCCCGTAGGCCTCACGGGCCTTCGTGCAGTGCGGTCACCAGTTCGTGCCGTAGATGAGTACCTTCTCCTCCATGCGTTGCCTCCTTTCCGTTGAATCGGCTACAGCAAGTCGGGGTTTACGTCACGGGTCCAGGGCAGGCCGGCGTTCCTCCAACCTGCCGCCGAACCGCCGTCGCCGTTTGCGCCATCGATACCGTCCACGACGTTGTAGACGTTCCGGAATCCCGCCTCGGCCAGGCGGTTGACCGCCGCTGCACTGCGGTAGCCCGCGCGGCAGATCACCAGGATGACATCCCCCGGTGCGAACCGTTGTCGTGCCCTGGCCACGAACTCGGGGTTGTCCCGCAGGGAGCCGCCGCGCGTCCGAACGTGGGCGGGAATGCTGTATGCCATGGTCGGGTGCCCCAGGCTCTGGTATTCCTCGCGCGTGCGGCAGTCGAGAAGCCTGACCCGGTTAGGGTCGGCCTTCCACATCTCGTAGGCCTGACGCGCCGTGACGTACTTGCCGATGACCGTATGTTTCCGCTTGTCCTGCGGAGTGGGCGTTTCGGCAATTCCCTGCGAGGCAAAAAAAACAAGGCAGAGAATTCCCATGAGGAAAAGAAATGCCGGGTTTCCTCTTATCGGGTCATTGTTCATTCCATTCCTCGTTCTACCGCGGATGCCTCGAGCGCTGCTTTTATCTGCGTCACTTTGCCGGCACGTTCTTGTAGTCATTGTCCCTTCGCTTGCCGAGGTCCTTGCAGACGGGCGCCGGCCAGATGAATCCGGGAACTTCCTTCACGAGGAAGGATTCCGCCAGCGGCCGGTTGATCATGCGCTTTGCGTAGGCCCACTGCAGCTCCTGGAAGCGATCGATGTCGGCGGGGGTGAACGTTCCCGATTCGATTTTCTTCATTTGCGTCTTGACCTCCGTCGGGTAGACGGCCGGGTTGAGCCTGACGTGGATCGTCCGGCCCGTCGAGACCTGCTGGACGAAGAACTCGCTCTCTGTGAGTGCGTTGTCGATGTGATGGGTGCCGAAGCGGAGCCTCGCCCCCGTGAGGTAGGCCGCCACGTCGCCCCCGCAGGCTGAGTTGTTGGAGACGATGCGCAGATCCGTGCGGTCGACGATGCCGCCCGCAAAGAGCCTGTCGAAGGCGACCCGCAGGGCCGCTGCGCTCTCCACGAGCCCTCCGCAGAAATGGCCGTGGTACTTGATGAGATCTTTGAGCGTGATCGTCTTGGTCATCAGGGTGTACCGGCCGTACTTGTTCTCCGTGTCCCTCACCTGGAAGGTCGGGGCATGGGGGCTCGTCCCCAGCCATTCCGGGAAGTACCACTCCGCCGAGACATCCGTTGCCGGCAGGCAGATCCCGGAGGGGTCGTCGCCCGAAATGGCGGGGGCCGCAGTCAAGGCGATCAGCAGCATCCATGCGATCATTGTTTTCATTCCGGTTCACCTCGAATCGTGCAACGGTTTTCAACCGAACAGGGTGTAGATCTTGTAGGCCGTCATGATGACGATGAGGACGCCGAAGATCTGCTTGAGGCGCCCGCTCGGGACGTAGAGGCTCGTGAGCCTCGCCCCGAGGAAAGACCCGACGGCGCCGACGATCAGCAGCGTGACGGTCAGATTGAAGTCCCATTGAGCCGTCCCGATGTGGGGGATGAGCGACGAAAAGGAGGGCGGGCAGACGGCGAAGGCGTTGATTCCGGCGGCCATCTTGGTGTTGAACCCCACGATGATCAGGGTCGGCATCAGGAGAAAGCCCGGACCGATGCCCAGGAACCCGCTCAGCACCGAGATGGGCACGGCAAGGATGAGGGCGAGGCGGAAGTTCTCCTGCCCCGGCCTCTCCTGTACGGGCCGAAAGAGCCGGTATGAGAGGTAGAGTACCGAGGCCAGGTAGGCAAACCAGACGTACACCTGGTCCACGTACTGGACCAGCCAGGCGCCCGCGGGCGCCGTCAGGGTGGTGATCGCGGCCAGCGTGATGGCCTTTCGCCAGTCCACGAGCCCGCTCCGGGCGAAGCCGAAGACGGCGAAGAGGGCCGTGATCCCGTTGAGCAGCAGGCTCAGGGGCTGGACCTGGTGAACGAGATCGGGAAGGAAAAGCCCAAGGAACGGCACGGCCGAGAAGGCCACGCCGAGGCCGAGCATACCCGAGACCACGGAGAGGACCAGAAGACCGATCGTCATGATGACCAGCGCGCTCATGATGCTTCCCCCTTCCGGACCGGTGCGTCACGCACCCGCCGCCCTGTCGCCGGTTACGTTTTTTCAGGCGCTCTCTTTTGCTTGCAGTGCCGTGCCCGGCGGTCCCGCAGTCGCAGGCGCGAGGAGGGCGGGCGTATTCACGTCCCGGCCTTGCATTCCCCCGACGCGATCAGGTCCATCAGCAGCTGCCTGACGCGGCGCCGGTCCGGCAGGCTCCCCGCGGAGACGATCCGGCCGTTGACGACGAATCCCGCGGCAGCAGGCAGCCCGTAGGACTCGATCCGCCCGGGCTCCGTCACGCGGCTGATCTGCCCCTGAATCTTCATCCCGTCGAGGAGTTCCCGCACGTCCCGCTCCAGCTGCTCCCCCTGCAGTCCCTGCGGGTCCAGGATCTCGATGCGCACGGCGCCCTGTGACTCTTTCATCGTGGTCCCCCTGAATGCTCGCGTCTCCAAGCGTTTGTCCTGACAATTCTCCACGTTTCACGCCCCGGCCATCACGGTCCCCTGTCCGACCGGAAGCGCAAGGCAAACTTCGTTGCGGTCTGACCCCGCGCCGCTACGCCGCCGGGCATTCCTTTCCCGACTCGCGCCGGCAGAACTCCTCGACACCCCTGCGGATGGCGTCTCGGATCTCGCGGACCTGCATGAGCCTTTCCTCCGGCGTGCCTTCGAGCCCGGAAGGGTCCGTGAAACCCATGTGGACGTGCTTTGCCGGTCCCGGGAAGATGGGGCAGGCCTCCGCCGCCGACTCGTCGCAGACGGTGATGACGTGGGAAAAGAGGGTCCCCGCCTTCAGGACGTCGAACACGCTCCGCGTCGCTTTCCCGGAGATGTCGATCCCGACTTCCTGCATGACGGCCACGGCCAGCGGGTTCAGGGTCCCCGGCTCGAGGCCCGCACTCTCGGCCTCGAAGCACTCGCCGCAGAGACGGTTCATCCACGCCTCGGCCATCTGGCTGCGGGCGCTGTTGTGAATGCAGACGAATAGCACCTTCTTTTTTTGCATAAGAGGTTCCCTCATTGCACTCATGAGTGATTAAGCGGGATTCTTGACAGCGAAGTTAGACGCGTTTTAGTTAACCGCTCTTCGCGAAGCGCAACGTCCGCAGCGCAAACTGTTTGAGCCCGAAGGGCGAGTTTTTGCGTCTGCAGTGCAGCGAGCGTTA
>Ga0116187_1004215_pt1 | contig 12701 bp, 10 predicted proteins | sample AD_JPNNA6_MetaG_FD_89755 | JGI IMG/M metagenome (GOLD analysis project Ga0116187, IMG submission 89755) | Active sludge microbial communities of municipal wastewater-treating anaerobic digesters from Japan - AD_JPNNA6_MetaG | ecosystem: Engineered > Bioreactor > Anaerobic > Digestate | place... | reverse complement strand
GCGAGGATGCGCATCAGACGGCGCTTGTCGCACGAGATGAGGAGATCGTCGAGGCCGGACCCCTCGACGGGGATCGGCTCGCGTGAGAGCGACCGAACCGCCTGTTTGATCGTCTCGACCAGCAGCACCTCGTCGAGCTCGAGACGCACCGCTCCGGCGTCGAAGCGACTGATCTCGAGGAGGTCCTCGACCAGCTGCGTGAACCGCTCCATGTCGCTCGACAGCAGATCCAGCGCGATCTGGGCCCGGTCCGGCATCTCCTCGCGGGCGTTGCGCAGCACCTCGAGCGAGGCGTTGAACGTGGTGAGGGGGGAACGCAGTTCGTGGCTGACGTCGGAGGCGAACTGGGCGTCGCGGTGGATGCGCATCTGCATCGACGACACCATGGCGTTGAACGACGACACGAGTTGGCCGAGGTCGGGGTCGTCGGCCCATTCGGTATCGACGAGCCGGGCGTCGAACTTGCCGAGAGAGATCGCCTCGGCGACCTGGGAGACATCGGCGAGCGGGCGGAGCACCCGCCGGCTCGCCCAGAACCCGAGCACTCCGCCGAGCAGCGCGGCCACCAGGCACGCGCCGACGAGGCGGTAGCCGAGGCTGTCGATCGCCCGACCGATGTCGTCGATCTGGTTGATCTCGAAGTAGCCGCCCTGGCCGCCGGCGATCGGCACGCCAACGGCGAGCAATGTCTCGCCGTCGCGCTCGTAGCGCATGATGCCGGCCTGGTGATCGACGATGACCTGGACACGCAGGGCGCGGGGGAGGGCGCTCGTGCCGTAGCGGGCGTCGAGGCTGATCGAGCGGAGGTCGCCGTCGGACCCCTCGGTCACGGGGACGAGCGCCGACGGCTTGCCTGCGGTCGAGAGCGAGCCGAAGAGCGTCTGGGCGTCGATGTCGGGCGAGGTCAACTTGTCGGCGAGCGTCGCACCGTTGATGAGGGTGCGTTCCTGGACGAGTCGCTCGCGCTGGTCGAGCAGGTTGGACCGGCTGAGCGTGACCGAGGTGATCGAGAGGAGGCCGGCGATGAGGGTCGCGCCCAGCGTGAAGCTGGCGACGATGCGCGCCCGGAGGCCCAGCTGCCCGAACGGTCGGAACCGTACGTTCTCACCGTTCATGGGCGAGCCTGACCAGAGGGGATCATGGTTGAAGTTTGTAGCCGAGCCCTCGCACGGTGACGACGTAGCGCGGCTCGGCGGGGTCGGCCTCGACCTTGGTGCGGAGGCGCCGGATGTGGACGTCGACGAGTCGACCGTCGCCGAAGTAGTCGTGGCCCCACACCTTCTCGAGGAGCGCTTCGCGACTGAACACGCGGCCGGCGTTCGCTGCGAGTTCCACGAGCAGGCGGAACTCGGTCTTGGTGAGGTGGATCTCCTCACCGTTGCGGGTGACCGTGCCCTCCTGGGGGACGATCTCGAGGTCGGCGAACCGCATGCGAGTCACCCCGGTGTCGGCCGACCGGGCCCGTCGGAGCAGCGCCCGGATCCGTGCCGACAGCTCCTTCGGGACGAATGGCTTGGTGAGGTAGTCGTCGGCGCCCGCTTCGAGCCCGGCGACCACGTCGTGGGTGTCGGCGCGGGCGGTGACCATGACGATCGGCACGTCACTCAGCCGGCGGATGGCGCGGCACACGTCGAATCCGTCGAGGCCGGGCAGCATGATGTCGATGAGGACGACGTCGGTGGGCTGCCGGGCGAAGTACGCGATGGCCTCCTCACCGTTGGTCGCCTCGGCGACCTCCCAGCCCTCGTCCTCGAGCGCCAACTTCACCGAGGTGCGGATTCGTTCGTCGTCCTCGACCGTCAAGATTCGTGTGCCCACGCCCGTGAGTCTCGCACGCCGCAGCCGCTCGATCGGGTCTCTCGGTGCGGGCGACCCGGTTGTTCCCCCGCTCGGGTCAGGTCCGCTCCGCCGTCGGGTGGTCGCTGACGGCGGGTCAGAGGTCGCCGGCGCCGTGCGCCAGCAACAGGTCGCGCAGCGGGCCCACGAGGGCGGGGTGCGCGGCGATGATGCCGTCGAGGGGGAGTGCCGGACCGCCACGCAGGTGCTCCACCGTGGCGCCGGCCTCGGCGGCGATGATCTCGCCGGCGGCCAGATCCCAGGCGTTGAGCCCGTGCTCGTAGTAGCCGTCGATGCGGCCGACGGCGACCGAGCACAGGTCGTACGCGGCGGCGCCGAGGCGACGGATGTCCCGGACCTGGCCGACGATGCGGGCCACGACTGCCGCCTGCGCCTCGCGTCGACGGGGGTCGTAGGCGAAGCCGGTCGAGATGAGGGCCTGTGCCAACGCCGGCGGTTCACCGAGACCGAGCTGCGCACCGTTGCGGTGGGAGCCGCCGCCGAGCCAGGCGTGGTAGCGGTCGTCGGCGCTGATCTCGACGATCGCGCCGGCGATCGGGCGCCCGCCGACCGCGGCACCGATGCTGACGGCGTAGGGCGGGTGGCCGTAGACGAAGTTGGTGGTGCCGTCGATCGGGTCGACGATCCACACGATGCCGGTGGACCCGGCGTGCTCGGCGTCCTCTTCGGTCAGCAGGCCGTCGTCGGGACGGGCGTCGAGCAGCAGGCGACGGATGAGGACGTCGGACGCCTTGTCGAGCGAGGTGACCATGTCGGTGTCGGTCGACTTGGTCTCGACGCCGAACCCGGCGCGGCGTTCGGCGCGCACCATGTCGGCCGCGGCGACGGCGGTCCGGAGAGCGAGGTCGGCGAGCTCGGCAGGATCGGCGGGCAGATCGCCGGCCGTGAGGGGCTGAACATCGGGTGGCACGTGGCCAACCTACCGGTTGGTGCTACCGGCCCTTGCCCAGCAGCTGCTCGACCGGCGTGAGCTCGTCGCCCCGGGCGGCGTCGCTCGACGTCCATTCGGCGAGCGCCCGCAGGCTCAGCACCGAGACGACCGCGGCGCCGAGCGAGAACACGACCGTGCCTCCCAACATGAGGAACCCCGAGAGCAGCGTGCTCTCGTCGGACAGGTCGGCGAACCAGTAGCCGATGGCGCCCCCGAGCGCTCCGCAGATGAGGATCGACGCGAACGCGATCACGCGGGCTCGCACCGATGGGAGGGCGCTCTGGGGTTCCGACATCGTCGTGAGCGTACCCGCCGTTGCCGCTGCGAATTGCTCAAGGGGGTGGGAGAGCGGGCCGATCTACCCAGTGGGATGGGTCCAACGCCTTCTGGTGTTCGATCGCCAGATCTCTACTGTAAGTGGCAGCGTCGCCGCAGAAGGTGACTGCCGCACCGAACTGGTGACCGACCGCCCACGGCGATCGACGAGGAGACAGGCCATGCACGAGGTAGCCGGAGACCAGACCATGAGTTCGCAGGGACTGAACGACTGGGAGCGGGGCAGCATGATCCCGCCGCGTCGCCTCGGCGCGCTGCTGAGCGACGCCCGCGCCAAGCAGGGCAACACGCTCGAAGACCTGGCCGAACGCTCGAACGGTCGATTCTCCCTCGCAGCCCTCAGCTCGATCGAGCGGGGTTCGCGCGATGTGTCCGACGAGGACGCCCGGAAGCTCGCCACGATCTACGGACTCGAGTCCACGTCGCTCGTCCCGCCGCGTTCGAAGCTGATCGTCGACCTGAGCGAGGGGCTGCTCACCGTCGACGACCGCAGCCTTCGCGTCGGCCGCTCCTCGCCGTCACGTGACGAGGTGCTCGCCCGCTACCTCACCCTCGTCTACTCCATGCGCCGGCTCGAGCCGGGCGCTCCGCTCACCCTCCGCGTCGACGACCTCGACGTCCTGGGTCGAGCGCTCCGCGTCGGCAGCCGGACGCTCGAAACCGATCTCGAGTCGCTCATGGCCCACCCCGAGCAGCTCCTCGGATGGCGCTCGCGTCTGCTCAAGCGCCGCGTGCTCATCCCCGCCGCCGGTGTGATGGTCGCGCTCCTCGGCGTCGGCGCCCTCGTCCTCGTGCAGGGCCCGCAGTCCGCCGAGGCGGGCACCAACCCGTCCGTGGCCGTCCCTGCCGCCACGGCCACGGCGCCGGTCCCCGTCGACATCGGCTCCGCCGTCGTGCAGGAGCGCAACGCCGACGGAACCCCCGGCCCGGTCGTCGTGCGCAACGGCGTCGATGCCCCGGTCTCGTCGACGAGCTCCGAGGTCGGGCTCATCGCACCGGAGACGACCGTCGCCGAGACGAGTGTCGGCGACGACAGCGGTGCCGTGTCGGTCGAGCGCACCCCCGAAGCGGCAGCGCAGGACGTCGCCGTCGGCTGAACGTCGTGGCGGACGGCTGCCTACAATCGCCCGATGCTTCGCCGCCGCCCCCTCCGAACCCCCGCCGTTGCCGTTCTCGCCGTTGCCACATTGCTGACCGCGGGGTGTGGCGGCTCCGACGACGCTGCCGACGCACGACCGTCGTCCCCGACGACCACCTTCGCGTTCCCCCAGGACGAACTCGTGGACGAGACCGGCAAGGCGGTGGTGGAGATCAGCGCGATCGACAACAGCCTCGAGCCGCGGTACGTCGAGATCACCGTCGGGACCCGCGTGGTGTGGAAGAACGAGGGGCGCAACCCCCACGACATCCTCCCCGCCGTCGACGGTGCGTTCGCCGGTGCCGTGGCGTCGGAGATGCCGCCCGGTTCGACCCACACCGTCACGTTCGACACCGCCGGCGACTTCCCGTACTACTGCTCGACGCACGGCACGATGAAGAACGGCATGAACGGCGCGATCCGGGTCGTCGCCGCCTCCTAGGTTCGACCGGGCCGGGCGGCCCCTCGGCATCCCCCGAGATTGCCGTCAGGACGTGACAGCGGTCACTAGGGTGCCGCAGATGAAACGCACACTGGTTGCACTGCTGATCCTGTCCAGCCTCGCCGTCGGCTGCGGCGACGACTCGAAGTCGGCCGACGACGGCGACTCCACCGCGACCACCGAGGCGGCCGCCGAGGGCCAGCGCACACTCGTCGTCCCCGACGACTACGACACCATCCAGGCCGCCGTCGACGCGACCGAACTCGGCGACCTCGTGTACATCAAGAACGGCACCTACACCGAGGGCACGGTCGGCGTGACCGTGGAGACCGAGAACATCGTCATCCGTGGCGAGGACCGCAACAAGGTCATCATCGACGGCGAGTTCAAGCGCGACAACGGCATCAAGGTGTTCTCCAACGGCGTGGCCATCGAGAACCTGACGGTGCGCAACAACAACGGCAACGGCATCTTCTTCACGGGCGAGTACAACGACGACACGTCGAAGAACAAGATCCTCACGGGCTACCGGGCCAGCTACATCACGGCCTACAACAACGGCTTGTACGGCGTCTACGCCTTCAACGCCACCAAGGGGCAGTTCGACCACTCCTACGGTTCGGGCCACCCCGACTCGGCGTTCTACATCGGCCAGTGCAACCCCTGCGATGCGCTCCTGACCGACAACGAGTCCGAGCTCAACATGCTCGGCTACTCGGGCACGAACTCCACGGGCGTCACGATCGTCAACTCGTACTTCCACGACAACCGCAGCGGCATCGACCCCAACTCGCTCGACAGCGAGAAGCTCGCGCCCAACTCCGGGACGATCATGATCGGCAACCGGGTCATCGACAACAACAACGTGGAGGCACCCAACAACGAAGGCTTCCAGGAGGCCTACGGCAACGGCATCGTGCTCGGTGGCGTGTCGAACAACGTGGTCGAGCGCAACCTCATCACCGGGCACATCCTCTCGGGTGTGCTCGTCACCGATCTCCCCGACGGGTACAAGCCCGAGGGCAACAAGGTGCGCAACAACACGCTGTCGGGCAACAAGTTCGACCTTGCGTACCTCACCGTGAACTTCCCGTCGAACCTCTTCGGCAACTGCTTCGAGGGCAACACGTTCACGACGCAGTTCCCCGACGGGCTCCAGGACAAGGCGGCGTGCGGCGCCCCCGAGGTCGACCTCGGCGATCTCAGCAGCGTGATCGCCAGCGTGCCCCCGACCCCGCCCGACGTCGATTGGAAGGCCGTCAAGGCGCCGTCGGCGCAGGAGAACATGCCCGACGCGAAGAACGCCAAGGCCAAGCCGGCGACCGACGTGCCGGCCAAGGTCGACCTCGACGCCATCACCACGCCGACGGCGTGACGACGGGGGAGCACTCGGGCCGCGACCGGGGTCCTCGACGTTGACCGAGATCGAGACCCCGTCGGGCCGCGTCGCCGGACGCGTCGTCGACGACGACACGTCCACCGTGCACGAGTTCACGGGCATCCGGTACGGCCTGCCGCCGGTCGGGCCGCTCCGGTTGCGCCCGCCGGTGGCGGTGCCGCCGTGGACCGGTGTGTTCGACGCGACCTCGACGCCGCCACGGAGCATCCAACCGGCGACGATGCTCGCTCCCGCTGGCGACCCCGAGGACGAGGACTGCCTCGCGCTCAATGTGTGGACACCCGATCCCACCGGCTCGCTCCCTGTGATGGTGTGGATGCACGGGGGCAGCTTCACGTCGGGGTCCGGCTCGATCGCCTGGTACCAGGGTGCCCGCCTGGCTCGACGTGGGGTGGTGGTCGTCACCATCAACTACCGGTTGGGGGCCCTCGGGTTCCTCGACCTCGCCCCGCTCGGCGGCGATGACTGGGTCGGGTGCACCAACGTCGGGCTCCAGGACCAGACCTTGGCCTTGACGTGGGTGCGCGATCACATCGCCGCATTCGGCGGTGATCCTTCCCGGGTGACGATCTTCGGCGAGAGCGCCGGGGCCATGAGCGTGTCGACCCACCTGGCGGTCCCGGCCTCGTCGGGTCTGTTCCGGCGGGTCATTGCGCAATCCGGCGCGGCCGGTCACGTGCAGGACACCGAGTCGGGTCGCCGCGCTGCGACGCGGGCCCTCGACCTGCTCGGCGTCGGCCCGTCGACGCTCGCCCGGCTGGCCGATCTGCCGACCGCGGCCTTCCGCGACGTCACCAACACCATGCAGAACGAGGACCCCGACCGCGACGTCCCGCTGCCGTTCCGGCCGACCGTCGACGGCTCTGTGCTCCCGGTCGCGCCGCTCGACGCCCTCGCCTCGGGCGCCGCGTCTCACATCGACCTGCTGGCGGGCACGAACCGCGACGAGATGAACCTGTTCCGCCTCATGGCGCTCCTCGACGGCGCCGCGCCCGATCTCGAGGACACCCGGCTGCTCCGCCGCCTCGACCGGGCGTTGGCGCGACTCGGACGCCACGCCGGTGCCGAGACCGCCCTCGCGGCGTATCGGGCCCACCACCCCGACGCCGGCAACGGCGACCTGTGGGCCGCGGTGTCCACCGACACGGTCTTCCGCATGCCGATGCTCGCCATGCTCGACGCGCACGTCACCGGGGGCGGGTCGGCGTGGTCGTACCACTTCACGCATCCCTCGTCGGGGTTCGGCGGCGCGCTCGGCGCGGCGCACGCCGTGGAGATCCCGTTCGTGTTCGACAACCTGGGTCAGCCCGGCACCGAGATGATGCTCGGCGACGTCACACCCGAACGGCAACGATTCGCCGCTGACGTGGCCGATCGGTGGGCCACGTTCGCCACGGCCGACGACCTCACGGCCGGTTCGCCCGGGTGGACGGTGCCCGGCACCGATCAGGCATGGCCCGCGTATGAACCCGACCGCCGTGCCCAGGTGCAGCTCGACGTCGACGCAGCGGTCATCGAGGCGCACCAGGACGACCTCCGCGAGCTGTGGCTCGGCGCCTGAGCCGCACGACCGTGCCCGGTTGGGAGAGACTGTGCCCGTGGACAGCGCAAGCGTGAGGGAGTGGCTCGTCGCCGGAGCCGTGATCGAGACGGACGAGGGTGTCCTCCTCGTGCGGAACCTGCGCCGCAACGGTGCCTCGGACTGGACACCGCCGGGCGGCGTGATCGAGGCGACCGAGCGCGCCGACATCCGAGAGGGCCTCGCTCGCGAGGTCCTCGAGGAGACCGGCCTCCGAGTCACCGAGTGGGGGCCACTCCTGTACGAGGTGGTCGCCGAGGCGCCCGACCTCGGGTGGGTCATGCGGGCGCAGGTGTGGCGGGTCGACGCCACCGACGGGGCACTCGCCGTCGGCAACGACCCCGACGGCATCGTCACCGACGCCGCCTACGTGCCGCTCCATCGGTGCGGCGAACACCTGGAGAGCACCCACGACTGGGTCCGTGAGCCGCTGACCGATTGGCTCGACGGTCGGTTCGACCACCAGCCGACCTACCGGTACCGGCTCGAGGACGCTGTCGCCGGGCGAGGCCGAATCGTCCGACTGTGAGCGCCGCCCGCCGGCACATCCTCCATGTCGACATGGACGCGTTCTTCGTGTCGGTCGAACTCCTCGAACGCCCCGAGCTGCGCGGTCGCCCCGTCGTCGTCGGCGGCACCGGTCCACGCGGGGTGGTGGCGGCGGCGTCCTACGAGGCCCGGGCGTTCGGTGTGCATTCGGCGATGCCGAGTGCGGTCGCCCGACGCCTGTGCCCCCAAGCCCTGTTCCTCGATGGACGTCACGAGCGCTACCGGGAGGTCAGCGCCGTGGTGATGGACATCTTCGGGTCGATCACACCGTTGGTCGAGCCGTTGTCCCTCGATGAGGCGTTCCTCGACGTGAGTGGCCGGGTGCGTGCCCTCGGTCCGGCGCCCGGTATCGCGGCCACGATCCGACGGCGAGTCCTCGACGAGGTCGGGCTCACCTGCTCGGTCGGCGTGGCGCACAACAAGTTCCTCGCCAAGTTGGCCACCGAGACCGCCAAGCCTCGGGCGACTCCGACCGGGCCAGTGTTCGGCAGCGGTGTCGCCGTCGTCGATCCCGACGACGTCGAGGCGTTCCTCTGGCCGCTCGCCGCGTCCGACCTGTGGGGCGTCGGCCCTGCGACGCTCGCGAAGCTGGAACGACTCGGCGTCGCGACCGTCGGCGACATCGCCCGGCTGCCGCTCGACACACTCTGTCGGGCCGTCGGCACCGCGTCCGGCACCCAGCTGCACCGGTTGTCCCACGGCCTCGACGACCGACCCGTCGAACCCGGCCAGGTCGCGAAATCGATCAGCCACGAAGAGACGTTCCCGACCGACGTCACCGATCGGGCCCATCTCGAACGTGAAGTGGTGCGCCTGGCCGACGCGGTCGCCGACCGGCTCCGCCGGGCCGGGAGCTACGCGCGCACCGTGCAGCTCAAGCTGCGGCACGGCACGTTCCAGACGTTGACCCGTTCCTCGACCCTGCCGGCCGGCACCGACGACGGGATCGAGATCGCCCGGGTCGCCCGAACGATGCTCGACGGCATCGACGTGTCCGGTGGCGTGCGCCTGCTCGGCGTCGGGGTGAGCGGTCTCGCCGAAGCAGAGCACCGGGCCGAGCAGCTCTCGTTGCTCGACGGTGCCGGAGCGGCCCCGCCCGATGGGGCGGCGTCGCCGACGGTCGACCGACGTCGCCTCAACGAGGCAGTGGACGAGATCCGCGACCGGTTCGGTCGGGCGTCGATCGGCCCGGCCACCCTGGCTCGCCCCGACGTCGGTGCGTTCGTCGAGGGCCAACAGCAGTGGGGCCCGGGCGCCCAGCAACCCTGAGGAACGCCGGAGGCGGGATCGGTCCGGTCGGCCGCCCCGATCACCGGCGATGAGCGGTCAGACGACGGCGCCGACGCGTGCCGACGCTCCCGAGACGAGGGCGTCGAGGAAGGGATCGCCTGGCGGGCGTGACTTCGAGAAGGCCCATCCCTGGACGAGATCGGCTCCACACGACGCCAGCTCGTCCCACTGGACCTCGGTCTCGACGGCCTCGGCAACGACGTCGAGGCCGATCGAGTGGGCCATGTTCACGACGGCCCCGAGGATCTGGCGACCGTTGGCGGTCGCGGCGCCGTAACCCCGGTGCGGAGGCATGAGGTCGCCGGCCAGCTTGAGGATGTCGAAGTTGACGTCGATGAGGTGGACCAGCGACGAGTAGCCGGTTCCGAAATCGTCGAGGGCGATGCGCACCCCCGACCGCCGGAGCCGGTCGAGGGTCTCCTTCGAACGGTCGGTCGACATCATCGAGTCCTCGGTCACCTCGACGCACAGCCGGTGCGCCGCGACCGGCGCACCGTCGAGGATCCGCATCACCCGGTCGGGGAAGGTGCTGTCGTCGAGCTGGGGCGGGGCGACGTTGCACGACACCCAGAAGTCGCCGGGCCCGAACTCGTCGTTCCACGCGCCGATCTGCGCCACGGCGGTGCCGAGGACGTGGTTGCCGAGCTCGTTGATGAGCCCGAGCTGTTCGGCGATCGGCACGAACACCCCGGGCGACATCACACCGAGCCCGGGATGATGCCACCGGCTGAGCGCCTCCATGCCGACGAGGCGCCGCTCGACCGTGCTCACGATCGGCTGGTACTCGAGGGTGAGCTGACGGCGGCTCACGGCCTCCCGGAGCGCTTGCTCGAGTGCGAGACGGGTGAACGCCTCGGCGCGGAGCGATTCGTTGAAGACCCGGACCCCGCCGCGGGCGTCGGCGTGCTCGGACGCGAGCGTCGCGTCGCGCAGGATCGACTCGGCGGTGGCGCCGGTCTCCGCGAGGGCGACGCCGATCCTCGGTTCGAGCTCGACCCGCCGGTCTCCGACGGCGAGCGGGTCGATCAGGGCGCGCATGATCCGCGACGGCAGCGACGTCAGGAGTTGGGACCGACTCTCGCCGGCGACGACGATCGAGAACGTCGATGGCCCGCTCCGGCCGAGCACCTCGCCCGGGCCGACGGCGTGCTGGAGGCGGGCGGCGATCGACGCCATGATCCGTTCGAACTCCAGCTCGCCGTCGACGCTGGCGACCTCACGGATCGCCGCGACGTTGACCGCAACGGCGCCGCCGGCGGAGGCGCTGCCGACGCTGCCTCCCGTGGCCCGGAGCGCCGTGCCGAGGTGGACGGCGAGCGAGGTCCGGTTCGGGAGGCCCGTCGTCGAGTCGGTCGTGAGCCGTCGCTCCAGGCGGTCCTGGGTGGCCACCAGTTCGGTGATCTCCTCGATGCTGAGGACCACCCCGCGGCGCCCGGCCCCGTCGGCGACGTCGATGGAGGCGGCGCGCACGATGAGGTGGCGTGTCGTGTCGTCGCCGCCGGCGGTGCGCACCTGGGCGGTCGACCGCTCGGGTCCGGACGTGGTGAGGAGTTCCGCCATCGCTGCCCGGTCAGCGGGATGGAAGACGTCCAGCCAGGCATCGGTGTCGTCGACGCCTCGGTCGGTTTGCTCGGCCAGCACTGCGTCGAGCCCCAGGACGAGCCGGGCCCGTGGATTGGCGAACTCGAGCTGGCCGGTGGTCGACACGACGATCACGCCGATTCCGGCCGACGTCACGAGCGCCTCCCACACCTGCTCGTGGCGCATGAGCTCGGCTTGGGTCTCGACCAGCTCGATCGATGTTCTGTCGAGCAGATCGGTGGTCTCCGACAGCGCCTCGGAAAGGGTCGATACCTCAGCGCGGCGCCGGGCACTTCGCCGAATGGCGCGTTCGACATTGACGGCGATCTCTGCCGGCTCGAACGGTTTGAGGATCAACCCGTCGATGCCGGCATCGCGTAGCAGGCGGGCGTTGTGTCGGTTGCCGCCCGTGACCATCAGGACCGGGAGGTCGGGAAATTGGGCGACGATCCACTTGGCAAGCGAGATGCCGCTCTCGCCACCGAGCGACACGTCACAGAGGACGGCGTCGTACGTGTTGGACGTGAGCTCGAGCCGTGCTGTCCGGGCGTCGGCGACGGTGTCGACGTCGTAGCCATTTCGGGTCAGGAGGCGACGGAGCAGGTTCCTGATCGGCGCCTCGTCGTCCACGACGAGAATGCGACGTCCTTGCGGGCTCATACGATCAATTCGGCGTTGTGGTTCATTCGCTGAATCCCGTCCTCGACATTGGGTATGTTTGCCCAACGCCTCGTTTCCATGGCCAATGATCTCCGTCGAAGCTCCGGCTAGGAACCGTTCAGTGCGCGGTGACGGGAGCGACGCGGTCGATCGCAGCCCGCAGACCATCGGGATCGATCGGCTTGTAGACGAGTCGACCGGCATCGGACATCGCCCGCTCGAACGCGGCGGCGGTCGATGTGACGGCGCCGCCGGTGACGAAGACGACGCGGCTGGCCTGAGCGGGATCGGCGGCGACGAGGCGGGCGTGGAACTCGGCTCCGTGCACCCCGGGCATCATCAGGTCACAGACGATGGCGTCGACACCGCGGTCGGAGGACGAGACGGCGTCGAGCGCCTCGCTCGCATCGGTGAAGGTCGTGACCGCGAAGTCGCCGCCGAGGGTGCGGGCCAGGGAATCCGCCACCTTCCGGTCGTCGTCGACGATCACCACCGACGGTCGCGCCGGGAGGTCGGCGGGATCGCCCGCGGCGGGTGCGGCGTCGTGTGCGGGGAGATCGTCGGGTGGCGTCGGGGTGTCGGCTGCTAGTGGGATCCGGACGGTCACCACCGTTCCCCAGCCGACCTCGGTATCGATGTCGATGTCGCCCCCGGCGTCCTCGACCAGTTGTCGTGAAATCGATAGTCCGAGGCCGGTGCCGATGACCTCCTTCGTTGTGAAGAAGGGTTCGAAGACCCGCGCCAACACCTCGGGCGAGATGCCGCTGCCGTTGTCCTTCACGGTCAGGTGCACGACGTCCCCGACGGTCCTGAGGCCGATCTCGACGCGATTGACGCCGAGGTCGGAGTTCTCGAACGCGTGGGCGGCGTTCGTCAGCAGGTTCACAGCCACCTGGCTGAGCGCGAACTCGACATCGCCACGCGGTCGCACTGGTCGGC
>Ga0116187_1004209_pt1 | contig 12713 bp, 13 predicted proteins | sample AD_JPNNA6_MetaG_FD_89755 | JGI IMG/M metagenome (GOLD analysis project Ga0116187, IMG submission 89755) | Active sludge microbial communities of municipal wastewater-treating anaerobic digesters from Japan - AD_JPNNA6_MetaG | ecosystem: Engineered > Bioreactor > Anaerobic > Digestate | place... | reverse complement strand
GCGACGTCGTCGCGTCGCTGGAGCGCATCTCCGCCGAGGACCTTGCCGCGGAAGCCGCGGCGGAGCGGAACGGAGGCGAAGAGGAGCGCGGGCGCGCCGCGCGGCCTCCGCGCGCGGCCGAACACGGCGACCCGTTCGACGTCGATGATGAGGCGCCGTCCGAAACGCCGTCCTCCGAGGACGAGGAATAGCCCGCCGGCCGAGTCTCATACTTGAATGATTGCCCCGGATGGGCCAAGATGGGATTCTGCGACTCATTGTCGGCGAGGACGGTATACGTGACAGACGACGAGAAACCGCTGGTCGTTCAGAGCGACTTCACGATCTTCCTCGACGTGCACAGCCCGGTGTTCCGAGAGGCGCGCGACAAGCTCATGCGCTTCGCGGAATTGGTCAAGAGCCCCGAGCACATGCACGTCTATAGAATTACTCCGTTGTCATTGTGGAACGCGGCCTCGGCGGGCGTCTCGGCGGCCTGGATCATGGAGACCCTGCGGAGCCTGAGCCGCTACGAGGTCCCCTCCAACCTGGCGGCCGAGATCGAGGAGAAGACCAGCCGCTTCGGCCTGCTCAAGCTCGTGCGCTCCGACGGCGCGCTCGTCCTGGCCGCCCGCGACGACGAAATCCTCCGGGAAGTCCTCGCCCTGAGCCGGATCAAGGACTTCGTCCAGGGTCAAAACGGCGCCGCGAGCTGCGTCGTCGATCCCGGCCGCCGCGGCCAGCTCAAGCTGGCCCTCATCAAGGCCGGCTACCCGGTGGAGGATCTCGCCGGGTATCGCGAGGGCAGCCCCCTGTCCGTGAGCCTGCGCGGCACGGCGGCGAGCGGACTGCCGTTCGAGCTTAGGCCGTATCAGACCGAGTCGGTCGAAGCCTTCCACGCCGGCGGCTCCGTTCAAGGCGGCAGCGGCGTGGTGGTTCTTCCCTGCGGCGCGGGCAAGACGATCGTCGGCATGGCCGTGATGGCCCGCGTGGGCATGTCGACGTTGATCCTCTCGACCAGCGTGACCGCGCTCAGGCAGTGGCGCCGCGAGCTGCTGGACAAAACCTGCCTCACCGAGGATCAGGTCGGGGAGTACAGCGGCGAGGTCAAGGAGGTCAAGCCGGTCACGCTCTCGACCTACCAAATCATGACCTATCGCCGCAGCAAGACCGATGCCTTCGCGCACCTGGACATCTTCTCGAAGGGGGACTGGGGCCTGGTGGTCTACGACGAGGTGCATCTCCTGCCGGCGCCGGTTTTCAGGTTCACGGCGGAGATCCAAGCCACCCGCCGCCTGGGGCTGACGGCCACGCTGATCCGCGAGGACGGCCGGGAGGACGAGGTCTTCAGCCTCATCGGACCCAAGAAATACGACATTCCCTGGCGCGTGCTGGAGCAGCGCGGCTGGATCGCCGACGCCCGGTGCACCGAGATCCGCACGGAGCTGGAGCCGGCGCTGCGGGCCCGGTACCTGTCGGCGGGGGCGCGGGAGAAGTTCCGCCTTGCCAGCGAAAACCCGCGCAAGCAGGATCTGGTGGTGCGCCTCGTCGAGCGCCACGCCGGCGACCTCGTGCTGATCATCGGGCAGTACCTCGAGCAGCTCGAGCGCCTGCGGCAGACGCTCGGGTGCCCGCTCATCACCGGGAGGACGCCGCACAAGACCCGCGAGGATCTGTACGCGAAGTTCCGCCGCGGCGACCTCAGGACGCTTGTCGTGAGCAAGGTCGGCAACTTCGCGGTCGATCTTCCCGATGCCAACGTCGCGATCCAGGTGTCGGGAACCTTCGGTTCGCGCCAGGAGGAGGCCCAGCGCCTCGGCCGCATCCTGCGGCCCAAGGCCGGCGGCGGCGGAGCGCGCTTCTACTCCATCGTGACGCGCCAGACCCGCGACCAGGAGTTCGCCGAGAAGCGCCAGCTCTTTCTCACGGAACAGGGCTACGAGTACGAGATCCACGACGCGCGCAGGTATGAGGAGTCGCCGTCATGAAGCTGCACGAAGCACTCGGACGCCTGCAGAAATCGCAACTGCAAGTGTACTTCCAGTACTGGAGCCCGGCCGCGGCCAAGGACGGCCCGCGCGACCAGCTCGTGCGCAAGCTCGTGCCGGTGATGACCGACCCGGGGCGGATCTGCCGGCGGTTCGACGCGCTCAAGCCGTCGGAGCGGAGCTTTCTGGAGGGACTGCTCCTGCTGGCGGATGCCACCGGCACCGTCTCCGAGGTCCGCGCCCAGCGCGCGGCGCGGCGCATTCAGGATTTCGAGACCGAGACGATTCTCAGGCGCCTGAAGGAGCAGGGTTTCATCCACAAGGCGGACGGAGCCTGCGGTCCGCGGGCGGACTGCTTCACGGTTCCCGAGGAGATGGCCGCGGCGCTGCGGGGCAGCGTGGACGTGGACGAGCGGTCGTCGCTGGAGCTGATCTCGCGGGCGGCCGCCTGCCCGGGGGCCGACATCGCGAAGGAGTTCCCCAACGGCGCGGCCGTGGCGCGGCGCATCGCCAAACTCAAGGATCCCGCCCTCAAGGCCGTTGTCAAGACGACCATCGAGGATCACGGCGGAATTCTGCCGCTCTCCGCGTGGCGCCGGGCGGGCGGCCGCAAGCGGCTGCACACCCCGGAGTGGCGCGCGATGCTCGAGGAGCAGGGGCTGGGCACCACCGGGGTTCTCAACCTGAAGAAGTACGGCATTGAGATCGAGGAGGAGGTTCTCTGCATCTACCAGGAGGCCATCGGCGCCTGCAACCGGACGGACGCGCCCGGCCCCGGCGCGGAGGCCGTGGTCAGCACGGGCTCCGATCTCATCGTCGACCTCAATCGGCTCCTGCAGTTGCTCTACATCCAGCCGTTGGAGCTCACGCGGGAGGGCGTGCTGTACCGGCGCATGGAGGAGAAGCTCAAGCAGGAGTTCGTCCTGGCATCCTACGGCGGGCTGGGGGAGGGGCGGCTGCTGGAGCTCCTCGTGGCGTTGGCCACCAAACTGAAGCTCGTCGAGCGGACGGCCGGCCGGCTGCAGGTGCAGATGGCGCGGGTCAAGGCGTGGGAGCGCAAGGATGTCTCCGCGCGCGTCAAGCGGGTGTTCGAGGTTTTCCTCAGGGAGCACACGCGCGAGCACTACAGCTTTCACCAGAAGTTCCTCCGGGAGATCGCCCTGGAGGCGCTGGGCGCCTTGGCGCCCGAGACCTTCGTGGCGGCGCGCGGCTTCGTGCGCGCGGCGGTGGCGCGCTTCCTCTGCGAGCTGGCGCGGCGCGCGGTCCCGGCGGCCTTCACCGAGCGGCTCGAGCGCAACGTCGTGGCCGAGGCGCTGTTCGTGCCGCTGGAGCGCCTGTACTACGATCTTTACCACTGGCTCGTGCACCGGCTGGGGCTGCTCGGCATCACCGACTTGGGATACCGCGACGGACACTTGGAGACGATCGCCCTGTCGTCCCTGGGCGCGGCCGTGCTGGGGCGTAAGGGCGCCACGGCCGTCCACGCGGGCGGGCTGCTCGTCAATCCGGACTTTGAAATCCTGCAGTTTCCCGGGGGCGCCCACGAGGCCGAGGACGCCTTCACGCTGAGCCGTTTCGCCGAGCGGATCGGCGCCGGCCGCGTCAAGCGCTACCGCCTCACGCGCGAGAGCGTCAAGCGCGCGATTCTCGCCAGCATGCCCCTCGCGGCCATCGAGAACTTTCTCAAGGCGCGCGCGCGCACGCCGGTGCCGGGCAACGTGATCTATACCCTGGGGGAGTGGGCCGAGGGCCTCGAGCTCGTGCGGCGCCAGCGCGCGATCGCGCTGAAGAGCGTGACGCCCGAGGGCATGGACCGTCTGGCCGAGGCGCTCAAGGAAGGGCATCTCGCGTTCGAACGCGTGGCGCCCACCGTGGGGCTGCTTTTCGGCGACAAGGCGGAGCAGGCGCTGCTCGCGCAGCGCGAGCGGCTGCAGGAGGACGGGATCTACATCGACTGAGGCGGGCGGCTCCCGGCCGGGCTCGGCCCGCAACCTATTCCGGGGAGGTTGGCATGCTCAGCGAACCGCGCACGAACGCACTCCTCATCGAGCTTCTCCACCTGCCGATGCAGCATTCTCCGTCCCGGTTGCGGAGTCTCTACCAGGACCTGTGCACGCAGTGCGATTTCGAGAACTTCATTCGCAGGCCGAACGGAGCCGTCATCGAGCGGCCGGCCTCCGAGGAAGCCGGGCTGGCGCGCCTCACCTTCTCCAGCGACCGCATCCACTTCATCGAGGAAGGCGGCCTCGTGACGCTGAACAGCTTCTGCCAGCGCCTGGAAGCGATTCTCGCGCGCTCCATGGATGTCCTCGGCATCCCCTTCTTCCTCATGGAGCTCTGCACCGTGCGCATGGTGACGACCCCGGGTCATTTCGATTCGGCGAGCGACTTCATCGGCGCGCGGCTGCTGAGCTTCGGGGCCGCCGAACTCGCGCAGCTCGGCCGGCCGACCAAGGTTTTCGGACTGGTGCTCAGCGTGCCGCCGGGTCAGGATCTGCGGGACAGTTACTCCCTCAGAATCGAGGTCTTCGCCCGGGATCCCAAATCCTTGTACCTCGAGAACGTGGGCACCTTCCGCACGCCGATCAACCGCGCCGACATCGCCGCGGCGAGCAGCGCGATGCGCGCGACGGACACATTCGTGACCGAGCGGCTCTGCCCGTTCCTTTCGCGATTCGACGCGCCGGCCGGGGACCGCTAGGGCGGCGCCGGCGGCCGGGCGGGCCGCGGCGCGACTCCAGCCCCTCGATGACGAGAAGCTCGGCGGCGAAGTCCAGCGTGAGGGCCAAATCGCTGAAAAGCTCGATGCCCAGCACGCCGTCGATTTGCGGCCCGAGCCGCTCCCTGAAAGCGGGAAGCACGTAGGCATCGACACCGGAGAACGCCGCGCTTCCCAGGAACAGCTTGGGAATACGCGTCATCCCGACCCGCGTCTCGACCCCGAGGCTGAGCAGGCCGGCGTCGCCGAGTTCAGGCAGCCCGAGAGCGCGGGCGGTCTCCTCCGGGAGCACGCAGCGGCGGGCGCAGGTGTCCAGCAGAAACCACCGCGCCGGCCCCGCGCCGAGAAAGACCGCGACGCAGGGCCGCCCGTCGGCGAGGAAGCGGAGCGGCACGACGCACACACCGGGACCCCGCGGGACGCGGCCCTCGTCGGTGAGCCGGGCCTCGCCCCGGCGAAGATCGATCGTGACGCGGAGAGGGGCAAGGAACGCCATGCCGAGGAGGCCGTCGGCGCGCTGAAGCGTGAAGCCGAGCAGGCGGCGCTCGATATGTCCCGGGCTGACCAGGAACGGGGCGTGGCGGCACACGAGGCCCCCCGCGCGGAGTTCGTGGACGCACGTGCGAACCGTCGCCTCCTCCCTGCCCAGGAGCGTCACGCGCGCGCGGCCGAAGACGGGCAGGTCGAGTTCCTCGACGATATCGGGCGCGAGCAGGTTGTGCGGTGAGCCCGTGTCCAGGAACAGAGTCAAGCGGCGGCCGCCGATGCTGGCCTGCACCGCCGGAAGGCTCATGAAGGGCGTCAGGGGCAGCACGGCCTGGGACGCGAACTCGATGGGGAACGCGCCGGGGCACGCGGAGCCCCGGCGCCCGCCGAGGCGCTCGAGCGCCTCGCGGTCGCTGACCGTGGCGGCGCAGCCGCAGGCGAGCATCAGGCCCAGGAGGTGCGAGAGTCGTGTCATGGTCGCGGGGCGCCGTGTGCGTTATAAAGAGAGAAAGCGCGCGCCATCATACCTTTTGCGTCGCGGGAGACAAACATGGACGCAAGACCGTCAAGGAGCGCGGGGGCGCGATGCTCCACGCGGCAATCCGCTGGCGCGCGCCGGGCCCGAGGTGGCGACATGCAGGCGATCGTTCTTGCCGGCGGGTACGGGACGCGGCTCGGCGCTCTCGGGGAAACCGTCCCGAAGGCGCTGCTTGCCCTGGGCGGGACCACGGTCATCGACATGCTGCTCGGGCGGCTCGCACGGATCGGCATCGCCGAGGCGCTGCTCGTGACGAACGCGCGGTTCCACTCGGCCTTCGAGGCCTGGGCCGGTTCGGGCGCGCACGCCCTTCCCGTCCGGCTCCTCTGCGACGGGAGCACGGCGCCCGAAAACCGCCTCGGCGCCGTCCGAGACCTAGCCCTCGGCCTGGAGCACGTCGATGCGGCGGAGGGTGTGCTCGTGAGCTCTTCGGACACGGTCTATGATGCAGATCTGGCTCCCGTGTTGGAGCGATACCGCGCCGTTGCCGCGCCGGTCGTCGCGCTGATGCTCGAAGAGGATGAGGCCGTGCTGGCGCGTTCCGGCGTGGCGGTGCCCGGCGCGGACGGCCGTCTTATGGCCTTCGTCGAGAAGCCCGCCAAGGCGCCGAGTCCTTATGCCGCGCCGCCGCTCTACGTTTACCCGCCGGACATCCGCGCCGACATCGATGCCTTTCTGGCGGCGCCGGGCATCGATCACGATGCGCCCGGGCACCTGGTCGCCTTCCTCATCGCGCGCCGGCCGGTGTACGGGGTGATCCTGGAGGGCCGGGGAATCGACATCGGCTCCCAGGCAAGCTACGAAGCGGTGCGGCGGCGGTTCGAAAACAGGCCGTAGCGGAGAGCGGCTAGGGGACGACTTCCGCGGCGCGGAAGTCGGGGTCGTCGCGCACCTGGTTCTTGAAGTCGAGCGCCTTGGCTCGCGTGGGGAAGGAACCCACGCGGACGCAGAAAACGGGCTTGCTGCCCCGCACGGCGGGCACGACCGCCGCGGCGAGGCCCTTGGCCTCGATGAGGCGGCTCTTCCGCTCGGCGGTTTCGCGCTCGCCGTAGCTTGCGAGCTGCAGCGCGAAGTGGCGCGGCGGCGAGTTCGGCGGCGGCGCGCTCAGCATAAGGGCTTCGTCCGTACAGACGGCGCACGCGCTCGAAGAGCTGACCGGCTTCGTCCCAACGGCCTTCCTGCCGGCGCGCCAAGCCGAGCTTGAACATAAGCTCGGCCGCGTCGCCGCGGCGGTCGGCGTCCGCGCACAGGCGCGCGTACATCTCCGCCGCGCGGCTGACCTCCCGTCCGCCGCGCGCCGCATCGGCGGCGCGGATGCGGGCCTGCCGGGCGAGCCGCGGCGACGCGGCGTGCCCGCCCACGTAAGCGAACTCCTCCTCGGCCGCGTCGTAGTCGCCGGCTCGGAGGTAATACACCCCGAGGAGGTAACGCGCGTGGGCCGCCAGGGCATGGGACGGATCGCGATGGACGAAGCGGCCGAGCAGCACCGCCGCGTCCTCCCAGTCGCCGCGGGCAATGGCGGCCTGCGCCTGATCGAAGGCCGCCGCGCGGGCCGGCGCGGCGCCGGGTCCCTGAGGGGCGACGCACCCGCAGCCGAGGAGCACAAGCGCCAGGAATCCACGCATGGTGCGTCATTGTAGCGGGCGGGGCGGCGATGACAAGGCGGCTCACGCCGCGGCGGGCGGCGGCGGCAGCGGGCGGCGGCGCGGCGGCATGGTTAAGGCGCAGAAGAGCGTCTGCGGGAGGTTGCCGATCAGCATGGGGAGGACGTACAGCCAGGCCAGGCGCGCGTCGGGCGCCGCGGCCGCAAAGAGCAGCGCGAGCAGGACGGGGTTGAAGCCCGCCAGGCCGATGAGGACGGCTGCGGCGGGCGCGAGCAGCTCTCCGCCCGGCATGCGGGAGCTCGCATCGAGCATCTTGGGCGCGACGGAGGCGGGCGCGGTCCACAGGAGCGGCGCGGTGATCACGGTCGCCGCCGTGATGAGAAGACCGCGATCGCGCCACGTGCGCCAGCGGAAAAGCGCCTTGACGCCGAGGGCGAGCACGGCGAGGACGCACAATGCCCAGGCGGCGATCATGCGCTCCTCCGCCGGTCTCTGCGGCCGCGCACGAAGGCGAAGAACCGGTACTCGTCCAGCCCCCCCCAGAGGGAAGACCGTCCCGCGCGCCGCGGCGGAGAGCCCGCGTACACCGTCGCGCGGCCGGCGAGGGCGGAGGGCACGGCGCCCGCGGCGTCACGCAGCGCCACGATCACCACGTGGAGGCCGGTGGCGCGGGCGATGCGGTTGACGCGGTGCCAGACGTGCATCTTCAACTCGGGGACGAACAGATACGCGCGCCCGCGGAAAACGAAGTCCACGCGCTCATCGCCGGCGGGGACGTCGATGCGCAGGCTTTTCCGGAAACGGAAGGAGCCTTCGCGCCCGCGCAGCCAGCGGAGGAAGGCGCCCTTTTCCCGGGCGAGCTCGACTTCCTCGGCGGCCCGGCCGCTGATGCGGTGCGCGAGCTCGGTGGCGATCCAGTACGCATCGCCGGTGAGGCGGCCGTCTTCGGCGAGCAGATCGCCGATGAATTCCCTGAGGCCGCGCTCGGCCAGGGCGCGGATCGTATGCTCGAGGACGTTCGCCAGGGCGGCCCGGCCTTTCTCCGCGGCGGCGTCGTGCACCGCGCCGGTCAGCGCCGCGGGGATTTCCTCCAGGCAGTCCGCCTCGCCGTAGGGCGGCATCGCCAACGGCGGCGGAATCACCACGGGGTCAATGACGGGCGGCGGCGCCTGGGCGGTGGGCGCGATCCGGTCGCGGATGCACAGCGGGCACAGGTCGGGATCGCTTTGCATCAGGAGGCCGCAGCCCAAGCACACGGACCACTTGCCGCGCTCGCAATACTCGACCTCGGAGCGAGCGGCGAGAAGGGATCGGGCGAAGGCCTCCAGCGAGGGCCGCGCGCCGATGTTGGGCGCCAGGGCCCGGCCCAGCAGCCGGGCCGTTCCCGCGCCCACCATCGGGGCCAGGCCGCCCGCGAAGGCGTCCTCGGCCTCGTCGGGCGAGCGCAGGTACGAAGGTGGTGCGCCGCCCTGCAGGAGGAAGAAGAGGCAGGCGGCCAGGGAGTAGACATCGTGGCGCCGGTCGAGCATGTCGGCGGTGGGTCTGATGGGGTCGATGAACGCCAGGAGGCGGTTCTGGGTGAACGAGGGCTTGCGCGTCGTCAGAAAGGCGGCTCGATTGGCCCAGCCCATGACGAGGGGCGTGCGGTTTTCCCTGAGCGTGATCGTGGCGGGCGAGAGCGCCAGGTGCGGGAACGGGTTCCCCGTCGAGTTGCGGCTCGCGCGGTTGACCGCGAGCAAAGCCGCGCACGCCCCGATGATCGTCTCGAAGGCCTGCGACGGGTGGAGAGGGCCGATCGACTCGACCAGGTGCCCCAAGCTCAAGCCGCCTTCGGGGTGCTCCCAGAGGGGCACCTCGCGGTAGATCGTATGGCGTTCGGACTCGGCGAAGGGCAACGAGATCGTGCCCTGGCTTTCGGGGAGGCACTGGTGCCGCACCCCCGCGACGAAGGCGAGGGAGCGGTAGGCGATTTGGTTGAGAAGCGGGGCGCCGGACGCGGCCGGCACGAGCTCGATCTCGTAGGACACGCCGTGCGCGTCGTGGACGACGTAGCGCTCGCTCAGCGGCCCGCCGCCGATGGGTTGACTGATTTCGTACCCGGGAGTAATCTCATCTCCCACACGATAAGTCATAGGAGGTTTTCTCCACACCGAGGCGTGGCGAGAACTCGGCGCGAGGCGTGCGCGCTCGACCGGCGCGAGGCGCGCCTCGGGGCGGCGTATCCGCGTAAAACCGGCGCGGCGGCGCGCACGCAGCCCGATGAATCGCCCTAGAGCAACGTTACCACACGGGGCCGGGGTCGAGAAGAGGCGCGTGGCGGGCGCGGGAGGATGCATGGCGGTTGCGGTCCAGGACATTGCGCAGTGGCTCGATGACCGCGGGTGGGAGTACCTGACGGTGGAGGATGCCGACCAGACGCGCTTCGTCCTCTCGCTCGAATGCTCCGGCGCGCTCACGCTGTCGCTGGAGGTGTCCGTGGCGGAAGAGGGGCAGTTCGTGCAGCTCCGCGTGGCGGAACTGATCCCGGGCCGGACCCTGGAGACGACGCCGTACCGGCGCCGAATTCTGAGCGCGGCCGCCGAGGAGACCTTCAGGCGCCGGCTGGCGAAGATCGGCTTCGATCCCCAGGACGGCGAGATCGACTGCTGCGTCGATCTGCCCCTGGAGGACTGCACCCTCACTCAGCGGCAGTTCGAGTACGCGTTCCACCTCGTGATTCTGGTGGCGCGCCTCGTGCACGCGCGCATGGCGGTGATCCTGGAAACGGGCCGTGACCCGGGGCCGCTGAACGTGGAAGATCTTCCCAAACCCCAGTAGCGAGGACCGGCGATGGCGATCACAGTGGCGCGGCTCAAGGAGGCGCTTCCCGGGATTCTGGTGGAGCCGCCCGGGCTCAGGTGGAATCCCGGCGACACCCCGTTCTTTTATTACCCGCCCCTGGAGACCGACTGGGGGCAGATCAGGCTGCTGGTCCACCTCCAGGACGAGGGCCGGTTCCTCCAGTTCCGGAGCATCGACCTCTTCACGCTGTCGGAGAACCAGCGAGTGCGGGAACAGCACATCGAGATCCTGCTGGCCCACAACTACCGCAAGAAAAGCGTGCAGTTCGGGTATGATCCCGACGACGGCGAGGTCTGCGCCTATGTCGATCTGCCCTTTCTGGACAACGAGGAGATCTCGCGGCGCCTGATGGAGCGCGTGCTGACGAGCATCCGCCTTTCGGGATCGGACCTGCTGAGGGAGCTGTGGCAGACCGAGCGGGCGTCGCCGCTTCCGTCCGAGGCGCCGCCCAAGGCCGGCAAGGAGCGGGGCATGGCCGTGCTCCTGCGGCGCGCGTGCCGGCTGGTCTACGGGAAGCTGCTCGAGCGGTGAGGCGCGGGGCGGGAGGCGCTCGCCTCCGCCGCCGGCTTACCGCTTCCGTTCCAACGACGCGTAGGCGGCGGCGCCGATCATGAGCGCGCCGCCGGCCAGCGCCCGCGGTCCCGGAATTTCGTTCAGGACGAGCGCCGCGCACGCGATGCCGTAGACGGGTTCGAGGGTGGCGATCACGGCGGCGATGTGCGCCCGGACTCGGGCGAGCCCTTGCATGAAGAGGAAATGGGCGAGGGCCGTGCAGCCCAGCCCGAGCCCTGCGAGGATCGCCAAATCGCGGACCTCCAGGTCCAACGCCGCGGCGCTGAGGAACGGGGCGAGCGCGGCGGCCGCGATGGAGTTCTCGCCCGCGGCCAGCAACACCGGCGGGACGCGCGGGGCGAAGCGGCGGTTGATCAGCGTGAACACCGCGAAGGCGAAGCCGGAGGCCAGGCCCCAGGCGGCGCCCCGCGCCAACGTGTTCGCGGGGTCGAGCGGAGGGGCGATGAGGGCGAGGCCGGCGAGGATGGCAAAGGCCGCGCCGACGTCCCCCGCAGCGGTTCCGGGGCTCTAGCGAGTGTTGCTTGAGGTCCAGGGCGTTTTAATTAGCTTTGCCGATAATGAAAACGCCAACGAGAAGTCCTACGGGTCAGTTTTATTATCACCTGTGATTGCAGTCTGGGATGTTGTTGAATCTACATTATTATTCTCCCACCACATCACGAATTACAATTGATCAAGATGATTGTTTGTCACTAAACTAACATCGTCTAAGAGCGGTAGCTATGGCTCGGCGGCTTCAAGTCGACTAACGATCTTGGAAAACATGTTCGACATTAGCCGGAGTAAGGTTGTGGCAATTTCCTAGCTCATCGACTATGATCTTTCTGTAAAATAAACTCTGTGAGTGTGATTATGAATAAAGACATGACGCAATATCCCGAGCATGGAATGGATAAGTTTAGATATGAATCAACTGTATATGATCAATGGTACGGTTCTGATGGTAGACTTGACCGTCCATTCTACTATCATAATTTGAAGAATGAACGGGCATTTATCAAATCTCTCATTGCGAAACATGGTATTCCTACAGGCTCGAAATTAATCGACATTGGATGCGGCAATGGCCTGTACGCGAGTCTATTCGCTGAACATGGTATTCGCGTAACAGCAGTAGATATTAGTGAGCGAGCTATTAATTTCGCAGCGGCGAAGTATGGAGCAATAGTTGAGTGGATATGCGGAGATGCCTTTGCACTCACTTACAACGAACATTTCGATTATGGTTTTTGCAACTTCTTTACATTTTTTAATGCAAACGAATTAACTACGCAAAGTGTTGAATATGGCAAAAAAATTATGCGATATATTCGACCGGGCGGCGTACTTTATTTTATATGGTACAGTGATCTTACGGCTATACGGCTACCCGCAAATCGATTTAACATCATGAATTTCACAATAAAACAACTCGAAGCGTTGTTTGCAGACTTCAGCATTGATTCTTACGCTATCGATAGTATGGCGCGGATTCCTATGTACCTGGGACGCTTTGCTTATAATAAATATATTACTCGATTAAGCTGTGCCGCTGTGATGCTTCTTAATTCATCATGGAAACGCGTCCGGATTATTCTGAAAGTCAAAAAGGCATAAATGATATCTTGTTTGAACAATAGTGTGTGACTATATCGAGACGCGCGGCACAGAGTAGCGAAACAAGAGAATCGCTTGCTGTTCAGAGTGCGCCGCTTTTGCGGTGAGTCGCCGCTTCCGGCCCAGGCTCTGCCCAAGGCGGGCAAGGAGGGGGGGATGGCGGTGCTCCTGCGGCGCGCGTGCCGGCTGGTCTACGGGAAGCTGCTCGAGCGGTGAGGCGCGGGGCGGGAGGAGTCCGCCTCCGCCGCCGGCTTACCGCTTCCGTTCGTAAGCTTTCGGCAAGCCTGCGTGTTTTGGTGGCGTCCGGGCTGTAACCTTTACGGCGGACCTTTTGAGATGAGGGAGGACCGCCGATGCAGCGACGATTCGAAATCAATGATCCCAAGCTG
>Ga0116187_1004205_pt1 | contig 12726 bp, 6 predicted proteins | sample AD_JPNNA6_MetaG_FD_89755 | JGI IMG/M metagenome (GOLD analysis project Ga0116187, IMG submission 89755) | Active sludge microbial communities of municipal wastewater-treating anaerobic digesters from Japan - AD_JPNNA6_MetaG | ecosystem: Engineered > Bioreactor > Anaerobic > Digestate | place... | reverse complement strand
CCACCGGCGTCACCGGCACAGGGGGCATCACCCTCAACGGGGTCAAGGCCCTCGTCCCCACCGCGGACTCGGCTGAACTCTTCATCGTGTCCGCACTGGTCGACGGCGCACCCCGGCTCGTCATCGTCGAGGCCAACACGCCCGGCATCACCATCGAGGACGACCCCGCGATGGGGATCCGCGCAGCCCACACCGGTCGTCTCCTCCTGACCGATGTCACCGTCCCGACAGCGAACCTCCTCGGCTCCACCGAGGATCACCTCGACGCGATCCGGCGCTCGCGCTTGGCGTGGGCCGCAGCGGCATGCGGCACGGCCCAAGCCGTCCTCGACCAGGTGATCCCCTACACCAAGGAGCGGCACGCCTTCGGTGAGCCGATCGCCCACCGCCAGGCCGTCGCCTTCCTCATCGCCGACATCGCGATCGAACTCGAAGGGCTCCGCCTGGTCACCTGGCAGGCCGCTGCTCGACTCGACGCCGGCCAGGACGCGAGCGAGCCGATCGCCCTCGCCCGGGCACTCACGTCAGCGCATGCCACCCAGATCGGCAGCCACGGAGTGCAGCTGCTCGGCGGGCACGGCTTCGTCAAGGAATTCGACAACGAGCGCTGGTATCGCGACCTGCGAGGAGCGGGTGTCCTCGAGGGAGTGCTCCTCATCTGAGTCGTCGTTCCTCGCCGGTCGCGAAGGTGACATGGCAGCGGAAGCAAGCGCACGGCATACCCACGAATTTTCTTTGGAGAGAAGGACATTGCGATGATTGATCTCGAGGTCCCGCGCAAGTTGCGCCCGCTCATCGAGAGCGCACGCCTCATGGCGGAGGAGGCCTTCCGCCCGATCTCGCGCAAGTACGACCTCGCCGAGCACACCTACCCGCAGGAACTCGACCTCATCGCGGCCGTCATCGACGGCATGTCGAGTTCTGGGGTGAGCGAGGGGGCCGGCGCGTCGAGCGTGAGTGGATCGAAGGGTGCGAGCTCGGGTGGGGAGCGGGTCGAGGGCGGCGGCGCGGCCAATGTGGGTAGCAGGATGCCGTCCGCCAAGGGCGAGGTCCGCAATGGCGCGAACATGTCGTCGGTGCTGTCGATCCTCGAGAGTTGCCGCGGCGACGTGGGGCTGCTGCTGTCGCTGCCGCGGCAGGGCCTGGGGAATGCGGCCATCGCGGCCGTGGCCAGTCCCGAACAAAGGCAGAGGTATGCCGGGCGCTGGGCTGCGATGGCCATCACCGAGCCCGACACGGGCTCGGACTCAGGCGCCATCCGGACGACCGCGGTCAGGGATGGGGACGAGTACGTCCTCAATGGCGAGAAGATCTTCGTCACCTCGGGGGAGCGGGCTGAGTTGGTCGTCGTCTGGGCGACCCTGGATCGCAGTCTGGGGAAGCAGGCGATCAAGTCGTTTGTGGTGGAGCGCTCGAACCCTGGCTTCAAGCTGGTGCGGCTCGAGCACAAGCTGGGGATCCGGGCCTCGGACACTGCGGCCTTCGTGCTCGACAACTGTCGGGTGCCTGCCGAGGACCTGCTCGGGGATCCCGAGATCAGGATGCAGGGCGGCTTCGGTGGGGCGATGCAGACCTTCGACAACACCCGTCCTTTGGTGGCCGCCATGGCCTTGGGGCTGACGCGTGCCTGTCTGGACCTCACGCGGGAGATGCTCACTGCCGAGGGAGTCGAGGTCGATTGGGATCGGCCGGCTCAGGTCCAGTCGGCGGCCGCGGCGAAGGTGTTGCAGATGGAGGCGGACTATGCGGCGGCCCACCTGTTGACCTTGAAGGCGGCGTGGATGGCAGACAACGGCAAGCCGAACTCGATGGAGGCCTCGATGGCCAAGGCCAAGGCCGGGCGGACCTGTGTGGCCGTCGCCCTGGCATGCGTTGAGTTGTGTGGAGCGACCGGGTATGCCGAGCGCGACCTGCTCGAGAAGTGGGCCCGGGACGCCAAGATCCTCGACATCTTCGAAGGGACGCAGCAGATCCAGTTGCTCGTCGTGGCTCGTCGACTGCTCGGCTTGAGCTCTGCTCAACTCACGTAGTGGGGCGGCCCGTGGTTGTCGCTCGGTAACTTCGACTGCTTATCTCTCAGTAACCTGAGAGGAACCTGAGAAAACCGAGGCGTTCAGCAGGCTCAGGGATTGGAATGTCCTTACTTTCTCGGTACTCGGGGGGGTATCTTGCTGACCGAGGGCGTGCCAGCGCCCTTCTGGGGCGGGGCTCGATCGGCGAGCGCCACTGGCTCCAGTTCGAGAAATTGTTCACCGAGTGCTCCCTGCCAGGAACCATCGCGCGAAGCATGCCCGCGGCTTCCGCTTCACCTTCACCGGGCGATCCTTTGGTGCCCTCCTGGCGTTCTTCCTGATGGTCGCGGGACTGCTGGCCGGAGGCACCCCGGTCGCCGAGGCCTTCACGCCCGCGACCATCACGACCGCCAACGCGCCCACGGATCCAGCGGTCACGGTCACCGTGAGCCACACCCCGACCAACCCCCAACCCGTTCAGGGCCAGACCGTCAATTACACGGTCGACTTCGCCGTCAACAATCTGGCTGCGGAGCCCGGAGTGGGCCGATCGATGACCGTGACGGTCTATGCCGATCCCAATGCCCCATTCAATTCGGCGCCGACCTTGGCCGATTTCAAGTGGGGGGCAGGGGCCGGAGCCGTGGCCACGGGGTCCGTCGGCACCTGCTCGGCCACGGCCTGCACCCTCACCATCACCAACGTCCCCACCACCGGCAACCAGACGCTGCGCTTCACGAAGGCTGCCACTGTGGCAACCGGACTGCCCACCGGCACCCTCATCATGGCGTCGGCGAGTGCGAAGATCACCTCATCGCCCACCTGGGGCATCACCAATGTGTCGTCAACGGCCCCGGGTCAGTGTTCGGGGACGTACACCTTCGTCCAGAAGGTCGAACCGTCCGGATCGTGGCTGGTCGACATGAAGTTCGGCGACCTGAGCGGCAACGGCAAGGTCGTGCTCAGCCCCGGCGACCGGACCCTTCGCGCCTACGGGACCGCGGGGGCTACGGACACGGTCAGGTTCGTTGACGCCAGCGGCGTCGACATCACGTCGACGGTGATGGCGAACGCCAAGTACATCTCGAACGATCCGTCGTCGCCGTATTACGTCGGACTCGCCGCCGGTGGCGCTGGCCAGTACGCGAACACCAAGTGGCTCGACTCGCTCAACTGGCCCTACGACCCGTCGACCTTTACCGGTAACACCTGGCTTCCGGCCGGCACGACGATCACGGTCACCCGCCAAGTGACCTATCTGCAGTGCTACCCGGGCACGTCGGTGGCGAACTCGGATTGGCAGTTCGGGATCTCGACGGAGGTCGCGCGGGCGATCACCAACGTGTCGGCCGCTGGCTACGACGTGTTCGCCATGCCGGGCACCGCCGCCCCGGCCGCATGCGTGAACAGCATGTTCGTGACTCGGTCGACACCCAATGCCACGACCGACAGCTCCGTCTACCGCTATACGCCAGGTTCCACCCCCACATCTCTGGGCACCACGACGACGCTTCTGCCAATTACCGGCGTGACGGTCCCGCACACCGACGCGAGCGCTGCTACTGATCGCTACCCCACCAAGGTCTTCACCTTGGACCTCTCGAGCACCAATCAGGTGTTGCGGGTCTTCGAAGTAGGAACGACCAAGTCAGCGCAGGCCCTGAGCGTGACGGGTTGGTACTCCAGCAGCAGCGTCTATGCAATGGCGTTTGCTCCAGACGGCACGCTCTGGGCCTTCTCGTCCACGGGCCGCTCGGGGTACCTCACGCCTTCCCAAGTCGATTCGGCCTTGGCCGGCACCAGCGTGGCGTGGAATTACGGCAAACGGCTCTATGACCCAACGGCGGCAAGGAATCCCAGCGGCGTCAGCGACGTGGCCTTCGACGCCGATGGAACGTTGTATGTCGCTTACAGCACGGGTGGAACGGACACGCTCATCGGCACGGTCGCGGCGGGGGCCTTGATCGGCGCGAGCACAGAAAACTCGACCCTCACCTCTCAGCGAAACCTTGGAAACATCGGCAACGTCCGCGCGCTGGCTTTTGTCGGCGGCACCATGTACCTCGGGGTCGGCTCCGCCACCAGCGGGTCAGTCGAGACTACCGGCCTGTACACGATTGATTGGAAGGGGACATTTGCCGCTACGGCACTGACGCCAGCTTCCGTGGGCTACACCATCCCAGGGGCATCGGACTTTGCTTCCTGTTCCTTCCCATCAAAGACATCAGTGAGCGGTCCGGCGTTCAAGGTCCAGAAGTCGGTGCTCAACCCGGACGGATCCGTCGCCCCCGCCGGCACGACGGGCGCCCCCTCCATCACGCCCAACGCTGACGGGACCTTCCAGGTCAAGTACCTCGTGACGGTGACGGCTGTCGGCACCACAGCGGGTACCTTTCCCAACGTCACGGACACCGTGACCCTCCCGGCGGGGTTCACGGTCACCGGGGTCACCCTGACACCTCCCGGTGGCACGGCTGCAGCCGTAACCAGTCCCTTCACCATCACCGGGTCGAATCTCGACCCGTTGGGTGCGGGTGGCGTCCCCATCTCCAAGACCTTCCTCGTCACGGTGTCCGCCAAGACGAACAACCCCACTGCTGCCAACTGGTCCGCCATCGGCTCGTGCAACACCACCGGAGGTGGCACCCCCGGCACCGGGGTCTTCAACAGCGTCACGATGTCCTCGGACCAGGACGGATCCGACAACAACGACGCGTGCATCCCTGTCGGGAGCGCCCAACTGGCTCTGACGAAGCAGATCGTCGACCAGAACGGCAACCTCATCACGTCGGGGAACACCCCTCCACCATCGGATGCGAAGTTCTTCACCCTGATCGCGGGCGGACCGACCACCCTTACCGGGTCATCCACGACCTCGAACGCCGTTGCGGTCAGTGGTTTCGTGACCCCGGGCAACTACACCCTCGCCGAGCAGGCGAACACGTCGCAGGCGGGCAACCCCAACGGCGAGGTCAGTGGGCTCTACCGCGTCTACGCCTCGTGGGTGTGCTCCAACTCGGGCACCGGCGCGAACCCGGTTCCCTTCAATACCGACGGCACGATCACCATCACGGCTGGCATGAATGTCTCCTGCGTCATCAAGAACACCAGGACGCCGAAGGTCCACATCGTCAAGGAAGCGGCCACCCCGATCACGGGGAACACCCACATCGGTCAGACGATCACTCCCAACTCCGATGGCACCTTCCTGGCCAACTACAAGATCACCGTCACCAACACGTCCGGGTTCCCCACGAGCACAGGCGAGATCCGCGATGCGTTCACTCTGCCGGCGGGCTTGCTGTGGGACACCCCTTCTAAGGGTGCGATCAGCTACACCGCGACGGCCGGCACAACGGTCAACGGGGTCCCCACGGCGACGGCCTTCTTCACTGCGTTGCAGGCGAACAACTGGCCTGCCCTGGCCACGTCGATCCAGAACCTCCCCAACAACGGCGCCGTCGTCTTCAACATCTCTGTCCCGTTGAAACTCAACCTGTCGGTGAGCGGCAGTTCCACCGTCTATCAGCAGTATGCGGCGGCTCTCGCTGCCTGTGAGAGCAAGGGGTCAGGCACCAACACCTACACCACGATGACGGGCGGCGGCATACCGAACCTCACGTCGATGCCCAACGAGGACCTGTCCTATTCGTCGATCGCGGTCGAGGACAACGTCGCCTGCATTCCCGTGCAGGCCACGACGGGGTGGGCGGTCGAGAAGGCAACGACCGATGCTGCCGCGGGCACCACGGGACCCAACGTGATCGCGACCTACGACTCCATCACGAACAGCTTCGTCGCGACCGTCACCTACACGGTCAAGATCACCAACACCGGTCAACTCTCAGGAACGCCACCAGCTGTCACTGACAACGTCACCCTGCCAGTCGGCTTCAACGTCTACGAGTTGGTCGTCTCACCCACGATTACTCCGGCTCCAGTCGTCCCCTCCCCGGCATCCAATGTCGCGTCGTTCACCATCCCGGCTTCCACCGCGCCGGTCTTGCCGGGCAATTCGGTCACCTACACGGTCACCCTGACCGGGCAGGCCAAGAACCCGGGGGGCAGCGTCTGGGCCAATGCCGGCAAGTGCGACACGGCCAACGGAGGCACGGCGACCTTCGGAGGCTTCTTCAACGGCGTCACCATGACCGGGGACACCGACGGCATCAACAACAACGACGCATGCGTGCCCGTGCAGGAGCCCAAGAAGGCGATCTCGCTGCAGAAGTTCGGCCTTTACTGCGACGTCACGCATCCGACCTGTCCGCTGGGCGGGTCCCAGTTCGACCTCTTCCTGAGTGACCCCACTCTGCCCAACCCGGTGATTGTCGACCCCGACGGCGGTGTCACGCCCAACGCGACAGTCACCAATGGGGTCCCCGGCTCGGTCTTCTCGAGTGTTGCCCTCAGTTACGGCAAGGACTACTGGCTCGTCGAGACCCAGGCGGCCCCGGGTCACAACCTGCTCGCCGACCCTGTCCGCTTCAAGATCACCGGCAACGGCATCATGATCGTCACCGACGCCGGGCAGAACAACGCTGGCGTCATCGCGGTCGTGGGGGACACCTTCACCATCTCGATCACCGACACGAAGGTCGGTCCCCTCCCCGAGGCGGGCGGCAAGGGACCTGCCCCGTATGCCGTCCTCGGCCTCCTGCTGATCCTCACCGGAGCGGCATACCACCACAGGAACTTCCGGGTCAGGGGCCGTCATGCGGCCATCTGATTCGGGGACGAGTCGTGCCGTCGGCGCGACTCGGTGCACCACCACAACCCATCCACATCGCTCTTGGAGGAGTGAGAACACCATGCACAAGAAGTCTCTCCGGAGGGGGGCAGCCGCGTTCGCGTCTGCCGTCCTCTTCAGCCTGGGTCTGGGCATGACGGCCATGTCCGCCTACGCCGCCGACCCGGCAAGCGTCGCCAACATCAACCCCGCCACCCCCGTGTCGCTGACCGTGCACAAGTACGAGGGTCCGGCCACGACGGCTTGCCCAGCCAATGGCACCGACCAGAGCGCATGTCTGGCAACCGCGGGCAAGACCAAGCTGCCCGGCGCCAAGTTCACCGTCACCCCGGTCCTTTTCGACCCTGATGGCGCTGGATCCGCCCCAGCTGCGCCCATTGACCTCACCACGAACACGGGATGGACCCAGGCGTCCGGCTTCCTCGCCTCGTGGAACGGGACCACGACACTCCCCGCTGGGTATTCTCTGGGCACGGCTTCGGCGGAGGTCACGACGTCGACCCCCGACGGCATCGCGGCATTCACTGGCCTGAGCAAGACGCTCTACATCGTGAAGGAGACGGCCCCGCCACCCGGATCGAACGGAGCCACCTACACCGGCGCAACCCCATTCGCGGTGACCCTGCCGAGGGCGACGCCGGACGGGACCACGTGGAACTACGACGTCCATGTCTTCCCCAAGAACAACAAGTCAGCCATCACCAAGGAACTCATTGACGGCGGCACAGCCGGCACGGTGAGTGGGACCACAGCGAGCAACACCATCACCTACGTGGTGAAGACCTCGATCGAGCCCGGCTACATCACCTCGGTTCAGGCAGGCCCACCCACCAATATGAGTGGAACCGTTCTCACGTACTACGCCGTCCACGACACTTTCGACACGCGCCTCACACCGCCTGCTGCGGCCAACGTTGAGGTGAAGATCGTCGGGACGGCCAGCACGACCCTCGTCAAGGACCTCGACTACACCGTGACGGTCACGGGCCAGAAGGTCGACGTCCTCTTCACCCAAACCGGCATGGATAAACTCGTGACGGCGAAGAACGGCGACGCGTCGGCCCAGGTCGTGACGACCTTCCCGACGACCCTGAGTGATGCCAACTGCTATGTCACCCCGACGGCCGGTCAGGTTGCCTGCGGTGGAACGATTGTCGACGGGGTCATCACCAACGTGGCCACGTACACGCCCAACCAGTTCCCCGGGACGGACTCGAACGGCAACCCGGTCACCCACCCGGAGACCCCGTCGAACGAGGTCAAGTCGCACTACGCGAACCTTCAGATCAAGAAGGCGAACGACCAGGACCCGACCAAGGCGCTGTCCGGCGCGGTGTTCGAGCTGTACCTGATCACCGGTACCACCTGCACCCAGGCCAGTCTCACCGCTGAACTCTCCGCGACTCCGAACCCGACCGCCGTCAAGATCGCCACCTCGACGACCGACGGCACGGGTCAGGTGACGTGGACCAGTATCAAGACGTCGACGTGGACCAACGGGACGGCCACGACCACGAACCACAACTACTGCGTCGTCGAGACCGCCCCCCCGGCTGGTTACGTGTTGCCGAGCAACCCGTACTCCTACGTCAACCTCCCGGACAACTCCGCGGGCACGACCATCACCCTCGACATCACCAACGCCGAGGTTCCGCCGAACCAGCTGCCGCTCACCGGTGGCGCCGGTGTCGCGGCGATCAGCGGCCTCGGCCTGCTGCTCGTCGGTGGTGGCCTCGGCTACTACGTCGTGACCACCCGTCGTCGGCGCGAGGAGCAGGACAGCTGACCGGTCCATCGGACTGACCAGTTGAGCTGACTCACTCCTCCACAGGTGGTGGGGAGGGGCCGGCCGGACGCACCAACTCCGGCCTGAACCCTCCCCACCACCGAGGGACGAGACAAGGACCATGACCGACACCCTCGCGCAGGCACCACCGAACCGACCCTCGGGCAACCCCCCGACGGGTCGTGATGGTGCGCGCCCGAATGGCCGCGCTCGGCGACCCAATCGGCCGAATGCGCGCCCGAAGCCGCGGAGGCAGTGGCCACACCGGATGATCCCGGTCGTGCTCATCCTGCTCGGCGCTCTGGTCGTGGCCTATCCCGTAGGAGCCACCTTTTACAACAACTACAGACAGCACGAAGTCGCCAGCGACTACTCCAGCAAGGTCTCCGAAGTCGACAGTCACGATCTGGCTGACGAACTCGCACGCGCCGAGCAATACAACGCCACCCTGCCCAAGGGACTGATTCACGACCCATGGAAACCTGCCGACGAAGCCCAGCAGACGGCATACAAGGCTTATCTCGGTGAGCTCGACTCGATGGGGGCCATGGCACGCATCCGGCTTCCTTCCATCCGAGTGGAGTTGCCCATCTATCACGGAACGAGCGACGACACGCTCGCGCGGGGAGTGGGCCACCTGTTCGGTCGACCCTGCCGATCGGCGGTCCCGGCACCCATGCGGTGCTCACCGGCCACAGTTCGTTGGCGACGGCCACCATGTTCGACCACTTGCCCGACGTCCGGGTGGGTGACACCTTCTACATCGATGTCCTCGGGCGCACCCTGGCCTACCAGGTGGACCAGATCAAGACCGTCCTCCCTGATCAGTTGGGTGACCTCGAACGCGTTGACGGGATGGACTACATCACTCTCGTCACCTGCACTCCGTATGCCGTGAACACGCACCGACTCCTCGTCCGTGGGCACCAAGTGCCCTATGTCAAGGCCGTCGACCCGGGACCGAGCGACACCGCGCTGGGCTTCGACTGGACCATCCAGTCCTGGATGTGGCCACGACTCATCGGGGCCGGTGCGGCCCTGCTCCTCCTGCTCGCCATGATCGGCGGCTGGATCCGCTCCGACCGGCGCCGCCGGTCCAGACTCCGACGACCACCCGAAGGGAGGGAATCACCATGACATCACCAAGAATCCGGTCGCTGCGGGCCACGATCGGCGGCTTCGCAATGGTGCTTCTCGCTGCCTTCATGGGAGCGGTGCCTGCGGCCGCCGTTGCAACGGTCGCCAACCCTTCACAGATCAACCCGAGCGCAGTCGGTTCGATCACGATTCACAAGTACCTCGTGCCCGACCCCGTCGCGAACCTGCAACCCGGCAACGGGACGGATCATGCACCGCCGGCCGGGGCGACCCCCTTGCCCGGCGTCGTCTTCACCCTCTCCCCGATCGACGGTGTCGACCTGACCACCACAGGGGGCTGGGACCAGGCACAGGCGTATCTGTCCGGTGCCGCTGGACTCAAGGCGGCCGCAAGCCACCGTGGCACGGTCATCACCTCGACCCCGACTGACCGCAACGGGATCACCGCGTTCCGGCAACTGCCGCTTGGTCTGTATCTCGTCCACGAGGTGCCCGCAGATCCCTCGCTCATCCCGGCTGAGGACTTCTTGGTGACCGTCCCGATGGCAGACCCGAGTGGCGCCTCATGGCTTTATGACGTTCACGTCCATCCAAAGAATTCGCGGGTGGCCATCACCAAGTCTGTCGCTGACGGCAACGCAGGAGTCGCTGGTCAGGATGCTCCCGTAGCCGGCCGAGTTCTCACCTACTCTCTCGACGCAGATATCCCGGCCACAGGTTTGGACGCCGCGGATGGGGTCTACGAGATTGCGGACGACCTGACGCACCAGTCCGTCCCTGGGATCGCTCCGCCGACCTCGGCAGCCAACTACCTCGAGTTCATCGCAGACGACTGGGTCGGCGCTGTCTCGGTGTCGGTGGATGGCTCTGAATTGGCGGCTTGCCTCGCCCTCCCGTCACCCAGTTGCGACTACCTGCTCACGCGCTCTTCTTCGAGCATCCGAGTCGTCCTGACCGCCCACGGCCGGTCCAGGCTGGCTGCAGCGAGGGCGGCCTCAACACGGGCGCAGGTCCATGTCACGATCGAGGCTCGGGTCCGGGACACGGTCAACGCTGTGGTGGCAGGCTCGGTGCTCATCATCCCCAACACAGCAACCCTGATCCCATCAGCGTTGGCCAAGGCCAATGGGACTTCAGTGAAGTCGAACGAGGTGAAGACTCTCTTCGGGACTCTGGTTCTGCACAAGGTCAGCCAAGCGACCGGCGCCAGCCTGTCGGGCGCCGTGTTCACCTTGTATCGAACACGCAACGATGCGCTGGAGGGGCGGGCCCCTCTCGCCGTCTCCACGGCAACGGCGGCAGACGGGATCACGGCCTTTGGCGGGCTGCACATCACCGACTTCCAGAACGACGCAATCGACGACGATGACTATTGGCTGATCGAAAGCGTTGCGCCGCAGGGTTATGTAGCCGCGTCTGACCCCATTCGCGTCAGGCTCTTGTCTGATGGGAGCACCGCGGGCGCGGACCAGACCGGGGGTCTCCTCATTGCCAATGCGCGCGAGCCGCGGGGCACCTTGTCCTTCACCGGGGTGGACATCGGCTGGCTGTTGTCTCTGGGCATCGCACTGATTCTGGCCGGGGGGGTGGCGATCGTGGTGACCCGTCGCCGGAGGGATGTGGATCAGGGGCAGCCATGACGATCCTGCAATCTGAGGATGATCGCGTGTCGACCCGACGAGACCGGCAACGTGACGGCCGAGTGCGCCGTCGACGCGTCCTCGTGCATCGACTCCTCCCGCTTGTGATGGTGCTCGCCGGCGTTGTGGCTCTGCTCTATCCGGTCCTGGCCACGCAGTTCAACAATGTCCGACAACATGCAGCAGCTGAGGCCTATTCGGCCACAGTGGAGGGTGTGTCGGGAGACCAACTCGCTGCCAGCTTGGCAGCAGCTCGGAACTACAACGAGCACATCGAGGGCATCCCGATCCTTGACCCGTGGCTGACGCAGGTGTCGAGCAATCCGACATCCACGCAGTATCAGGACTATCTCCGCCAACTCGGTGGTCTGTCCGCCATGGCCCGACTGCACGTCCCGTCGGTGGGCATTGACCTACCCGTTTACCACGGCACGAGCGAGGACACCCTCGCCCGAGGCGTCGGCCACCTCTACGGCACGTCCCTCCCAGTCGGTGGGGAGGGGACTCACACGGTTCTGACCAGTCACACCGGGCTGTCCACCGCCACGCTCTTCGACCACTTGGACAAGGTCAAGGTGGGTGACAAGGTCTACGTCGACGTTTCGGGAGAGTCCCTCGCCTATGAGGTCGACCAGATCAAGGTGGTGCTCCCCAACGAGATCGATGACCTCGCGCCCATCCAGGGCGAGGATCTCCTCACCTTGATGACATGCACCCCGTATGCCGTGAACACGCACCGTTTGCTCGTGAGGGCGCATCGCATCCCTCTTGACCCTGAAGTCGCGGCTGTAGCCGAGATTGCCCGCGGCAACGGATTGGCGATGGAGCCCTGGATGTGGTGGCTTCTCGGTGGGGCATCAGTAGGTCTGGTAGCTGCAGCGTTCATCCTCGTCGGCACTGCCCACCGCAGGCGCCGACGGGCCAGCGGGACGCTTCTTTACTGACTTCTTAACCGACTGCTGTGTGTTCGGCGCCGATGTGCTGGTTGGGTTCGAATGTTGGGCCTCAACGCCGAGGCCCGTCACACACGGAGGAGAACACAGTGCGACGATCTCGCATGTTTGCCCTGCCTGGCGTCCTCGCCCTGGCAGCTGCCACAGCCCTGAGCGCGACCGCCTCGGCCACACCAGCCAAGTCCGCGTCACCGTTCAAGACGTCGACGAGCGCAGTCAGCGCCGCCGAATCCGCTTCTGGATACATCGTTCTGGCCAAGGAGGGGGCTGCGGCTCAGGCCGTCGCGGACCGACTCACCGCTGCTGGGGCCACGGTGTCCTCGGTCAACACCGACATCGGCATGATCGCCGTCTCGCAAGCACCCAGCGACTTCCTGGCCACCGCCCGCGGACTGGAAGGGGTCCACGCTGCGGCGACGAACGGCATCGTCGGCCGGTCTCCGAAGGCGTCCAAGCCCAACGCTGACGTCCTCAACGAGGCCAAGAT
>Ga0116187_1004174_pt1 | contig 12779 bp, 19 predicted proteins | sample AD_JPNNA6_MetaG_FD_89755 | JGI IMG/M metagenome (GOLD analysis project Ga0116187, IMG submission 89755) | Active sludge microbial communities of municipal wastewater-treating anaerobic digesters from Japan - AD_JPNNA6_MetaG | ecosystem: Engineered > Bioreactor > Anaerobic > Digestate | place... | reverse complement strand
GTTCCCTTTTTGTTCCTGGTTTGTTCTATTAAAACCTGCCCTCAAACCTTCCCGGAAACCCCCTTTAAAACGCCCCTGGGTGGATTGAAATATTCCGGGTGAAGGGTTTTATATATCCCACCTCTTTTGAGAACCCATTTTTACCCTTTCCAGGTGATTGGGTTTTCCTGGCCAATTTTGGCCGACGTGACCTTTTAGAAACGTTTAAGATCGAAGGATACTGATTAAAGATAAAGATATATGTAATCTGAGAAAAGAAAAACACTTTTCTCAGTAAACTTTTGAAGTTTATAAAATTGTCTTCAATCGTTCACCCTTTTTATATACCCACACCCTATATTTTGAATTTTTGGATACTCTTTTATATCTCGATTTAATGAAATTTTCTGCCTCTAATTGTTTTAAAAATTTCAACCCTTGCTTACGTGATACACCTATGAGTTTACTTATAATTTCAATCGGTAATATAAAGCTCTTTTTCTTCCTCAGTAGTACCAGCCCTAATATAAATAAAAGTGCTTTTTTGTATCCCCACCGGTTCCTTTTTCTCTTGCCATTTATCATTTTCTGGAATGGTTCAGAATTGATAGAAGCCTCGATATTGTCGATATTTTCACTCAGACAATTAACTATTTTATTAAAAACCGTATAAAGTCCCTTGCTCAGCTTTTCCCTTTCCTCTGGTTCTTCAATTGCCCCCTTGGGTGTCGGTTCCTTGGGATAGTATAAAAATAACTCACCCATTGAATAGCTTTCCCCGTCGTGAAAGTCTTTAGCCCTCTTTTTGCCATTTTCAGCAGTATAAAAACCAAAAGAGGGATTGGTTTCCTCGTGGAATGGACAAAGCCCCGAATACCCCAGTAATGCAAATAACCTCTCATGATTGCCGGTTATACCCCTTTTAAATTCAACCTGATAAATTTTTTCTGTGGTGGAGTCTGGCCTTTCGCTTATTCCTGGTATGCTTTCTTTTTCTTTCCGGTTAATAGTTCCCCTGGTCCTGGTTCCCTTCACCTGGAAAAAGTCGAGGATCCACTTTGTTTCTTCTTCCCCAATTTTTATAATTGGATAAATTGGATCTAAAAACCGGTAATAATAAAAATTCATTTTTCCCGGATCCTCTTTGTCTTTCATTATGAACTCGCTTGGTGGTGCAATCCAGTAGGAACCCACCCCTCTGTATTCCCCGACCTTGCGACCCTCAAAATAAATATTTTTGTACCCTTGCACTTCATAAGTGGTTAAAATACAAAAATGGTACCCGTGGAAGGTTTTCACCTTGGTGGTAAATAAATAATCAGCCATTCCGGTTTTTTTTATCTTTTCAAGTGCCGGTAAGCAATCAATATCAATAACATTTAAATAGGCCTCTTGCTGTGGTACGTACGCCCCCAGGATTGCCAAACCGGTAATAATTTTTTGGTGGATAACAAATAAATCTTTTAACTCTTCAATGGTCATATTCCGGTTGAGCAATTCTTGATAAAAGAAGCCTGGAAGCGGTCTTTTTTCTTGTGTAGGAAAACACGTTATTCCTCGTGATTTATAACATTCAGCAGAAAGAAGAAGTTTTTCGTGGTAGGCCTCTAAACCCTCTTTACATAAGGGTTCTTCGACCCTTCCCGTTGACAGCCCACTACTATGAATATTATAATTACTTTTTGAGGGAGGATTTACACCGTTCAAAGTTATTTTTCCTCATCTGGCCTGTCGACGTTTCTGAGGACGTCCCAGGCCCTTTTTATTTTATACCGTAATTGTTTTGAGTTCTTGCTCTTGGTCTTCTTCAAGTAGCCTTTTTATCCTCTTTTTTCTGTCAATCATATTTTTAATCGCTCTGTATGTGCCATGAGTACTAAAAAGTAAAGCTCTACCGGTCACCATGTCAAAGTATCGGTCATTCCCTCTTTCGTCCTTGCCGATTAATTCAGCGTAACCGTCCTTAATCATTAAAAAACCATGCCTCAACTTTTCGCTATAACCGATCTCTTTTAGGTTCTTCTGGATCTTCAATAGTTTTTCAACACCAATTCCGGATTCCAACATATCAGCTATTAATCGAGCCTGTAATAAGTTTTTAAAATCGAAGAAATACGATTTTCTTTTTGTGTTATCGTTCACTTTTGCTGGTACCAATAGACCTTTTACCACCCAATATTGAATACTTCTTCTCGACGCCCCCACTAATGCTGATAAATCACCAATGGAAAGTAATTGACCTTCTTGTATCTTTTTCCGGTCATTCCCTTTTCTCTTATCCACCCGATTACCCCCCTGAGATACATTATAAATTATATAAAACATTCCCTGTACTATTTTAACAGTCTTAATGGAAAAATCAACAGTTGTGGATAATTTATCTTTTCACCAAACGCCCCAGGAACCCCCTTAAAAATTCCATTCGATAAAATATACCTTTTCGGAATTAAACCCCCCTTATTTGCCCTCTGGTGGCCTGTAGAATTAAAATTATAAGCCCATATCTTCTAAGCCTTCCTCTATACTTCCTGGTGGTGGTGACTTTCGATCCAAAAACGCTTTCATATCCTTTTTGGTGAAATACCACCTGGTCCCAATTTTCCGGCCTTCTATCCTTTTTCTTTTCAGCATATCCCTGATCGCTACCTTGGAAAGCCCTAATATTTTTCCGGTTTCCTCAATGGTGAAAAATTCCTCACCCAATATTTCACGTGGCATTTTTCTACCCCCTTGTTTTCGGTTTCAAATCGTGCTACCATTATACCATTATTTTCTTTTCTTTTCCATTCTTTTTTCCACAAAATTACCCCCACTTTCTTATATTTATTTTACATAATGTAGATTATAGGAACCTGAACCTCACCACTTTTCCCATATTTTTACCCATTTAATCGCTATAAATAGCATAGTAAAGGTATTTTTTTGGTGGTTTAAAATGATGGTGCTGTGGTAGAATATTTCAGAAGATAATACAAATAACCGATAATATGAAAAATTTTTTCACACTTTATCGCTTTTTTCCTTAAAAGTGGTGGGAAAAATCAGGCCTTTTTATTTCTCTTTCTTCCCCACCAGCCATTCTTTTACCCTGGTGAGTACCCCTCTGGTATCCTCTTGGTACCCTGGTAATTTCCGAATAGTAAGCATTTTGATAGTCTCTTGTAAGTCCAGGATTTGCTTTTGTAGAAAAGCCTTATCGCTCTCTAACTGGTGGATCCGGTCTTTAAGTTCTGTTACCAGGTTGGTATCAAAATTGGTATCAATTTTGGTAGTGCTGGTAGTACCAGCTTGATTCCCCACTTTAAAAAACCGTTCGGCCTCAGCTTGATCAATTTGGTACTTTCCATTTACCAAATTTGCTTTTAATTTGTTACCCTTGATATACCCTCTTATGGTATTTGTTGAATAGCCTGTAATTTGAGATAATTCTTTAATGGTATAGCTTTCACCGCTCACGAATACCCCCCTCACCTTGGTTAATACCCCTACCAATTTTGGTACCAAAAAGTTTACACCCTTTGGTATTCTCTGGTAAATGGATCATAAAAATACAATTCCCCAGGTGGAAAACCACCTCGCAAAACTCACAAAATACCCTTAACGTGTCGAAAAAGTGGCGATACCCTTTTTTTATAGACTCCAAAAACTCCATTTATTCTTGGTGATTCCCTTTTTTTATAGAGTCCCAAAACTCCATTTGCCAACTGATTGAAAGGCTTTTAACGCTGAGCTCAATTTCTCAAGCTCCTTGGTATCTTCGTAACTGAGAGTTGCTTTCTTCTTGATTTCCACTATCCGCTTTTCTATAAGCTCGATTGCCGATTGCGCTGGTCGAAGACAACTGGCATCAAAGCTCGCTGATTCAGAAGCAAGAATATCTGACATTTTTTCTTGTTTCTTTTCTTCCAATTTTCTGCTATATATCTTCCTCTCTTCATTCCATTTTTCTTTTGCAGACCGCTTCATTAAAGTAGAAAAACTGCGATTGTATTTCTTTGCCAATTCTTCCAGTGTAATATCTTGATGGATGTATTCAGCTTTGATCTTTGACCAATCATACTTTGCCATTTTCACTCAACTTCTTCTATAGTTACCTTAAAGGCTTTTCCTCGTAATAGAGTTAATTTAATAACCTCGGCTATCTCAGTATTGGATATCGGGTAAGGACTATAAAAAACAAATTTTTTCCATTTAGCTCCTCCTGAGATACTATCTTAGCTGTGAAACAACCGATGACAATCGGAACTTCAGGAACATCAAGTTTAATTCGCATTCCGTTTTGAGAGCCTGAAATGTTAATTGCTGCATTGTTCCGGATCCTCTTTTTTGCTGAACGGTTCGAGCAGAAAAACCAGTCTTATTTGCGGTATCTTCTGAAAACGAAATCATTTCGCTTTCAGTCTTTGTTTTTGTTCCTTTGCCGTGTTTTCCGCCACCATATTGACCTTTTTACTCTCTGGATACATTGCCTCATGTGTAAGTTCCGGACCCCTTTTTATAATGCGACAAAACACCCCTAAAAAATTGCCCTGAATTTCATTTTTATAAGCACTCAACGTCGCAAAAACCCTCTATCTTTTTAAAAAGGTATAAACATACCACCCACTAAAAGAAAGAGGGCTCCTGTGCCTTCTCAAAGCGTATAAATTACAATACAATAGCTATTTTTTGCCCGGGTTTCAATTTAACGTCTTTCAAATGCGGTCCAGGTGGTTCTATATCTTCTTCTTTGCTTAAAAGCTTTACCCTTATTACGATAGTCTCACCGGCTGCTTCTTGTCGTGCCAATTCCTCGAATTCCTCAGGTGTATTCTCCCAGCTATAAATTTTAACCTTGCTCCAATCAAGGGGAGAAGCTTGGTTTTCCAGCTTTTTTAATCTTTCATTAAGTCTCATGATTTTCTATCCTTTTCTTTAAGGTATCTAATTGTTCCAATAGCTCCTCAATTTCTTTTCCTCTTTGGGCAATCTCGCCCCCGGACAGAGTATTTTTTTCACTAATTTTGGTTTTCTTTTCCATTTGTTTAATTCTTTGTTTCAATGTCATTATTCTCACCCCGCTTAAAAGGCCAGGAATTAACTCAGAAGTTAGATTTATCTATAAACGTTACCCGGTAAACCCTAAACCCTTGAGCGCTCATTTCCTCGCTTTTGTTTTGAAGTTCTTCACAGTTGGAAAAGTCGCTTTCAAAAAGAACTACCGGTTTAAATTCCCTTCCTATTTGGGTTTTTCTTTCCAGGTTCTTTATTCTCTGCTTATAGTTCATGATTCACCTTCAGTATTTCCTCATTCCAGATGTTTATTAATTCCTGAGGTAGGTCTTCTCCCGGGTGTTTTATTAAAAACTCACGGGCTTCAAAAACCAGGGAAACCAAAACCGGAGAAGTAAAAATAAATGATGTGAATTCTTCATTTTCTTTAGAGAGGGGAGAGCCAAGGGATACCTCCAGGCGTTTTATTCTTTGCTCAATGGCATTCATTATCCATCATCCTCTTTTCCAGGGCTTCTAAGCGTTCCTCTAAGTCTTCAATTTCTACCGCTCTTATTGCCAATTCTAAAATGGTTTTGGCTGCTGATACCTTGGCACTTTCCACCACCCCATTACCCATTACCTCAAGCAAAGTATCAACTGCTTTGGTTACAGACTTTTGAACCTGAGTGAGGGCATGACCAACTATTTCTTTTTTAGCTTTCCGAAAGGCTGCTTGAAATTCCGGGTCATTCAACCATCGAAACATGGTACTTTGAGATATCCCCGCCTCTTGTGCGGCCAGGGTAATGGTGGGTTGGGTGATAAGACAAGCTATGGCCTTTTCCTTTTTCCGCTCTAATTTTTTGCTAACTTCTATCATTTTGGGCTAATTCCTTTCATTTCTTCATTTTAAAAACACTTTAAACTAAATCATTCTTACTGTTTTTCGTGTGAATTTTTTTCAATAGTTCCTCATATAAACGTTTATTATGTTCCTGGGCTTCTTTTATACTTTTTTCTTCTTGCTCCGTTTCCCAGGCTTCCATCTCCGCTTTCCAGTCCCCTTTTTTCTTATACAGATAAAGAGAAAGCAAAAAATCAAAGGCCTTTTGGGTTGAATCAATGTTAGGTATTTCTCCTAATTCTATAAATTCCTTAATTGCCAATTCAAATAATGGATTGTCCCGGATATTCATAAAATAACTCATTAACTCTTGCTCAAATTTATATTCTGCTTCTTTCGCTTCTTCGCCCCATACTTTCTTAAACTTCGGTAAATAGAAAAGTTTTCTAAAAAGATTGGCATCTTCCTCTGCATTGCTACCTATTTCTTTTTCTATCTCCATTTGTTTTTCAAGCGTTTTTTTATACATTTCGCTATTTAATAACTCATTAACTGTTTTCTCCTGGTGGTCTTCAATAACATAGCGAAGATCTATTAATAGCATCGAATATTTGCCATAATATCCACCCATGCGAATAAATCCATTAATTAAATCGTTTATTTCTTGTTCTTTCATTCTTTACCTCCCTTTAAAAAGATCGACCAATTTATTTAACTCAATTTTTAACTTTTCAATATCTTTGTTTTCGGCTGCTTCTTCAATACAACCTTGGATCTCCTCAATCTCCTGATACTTTTTGGGATTATCTTTTTCACACCAAGCCAAATAACCTGGCTTATACATTCCGGATATAACCCTATAAGTTTCTTGAATCATAGTCATGATCTCATCTTCTTCCCCTGGCAATCGGGTTATAACTTCCGGTTCTTCCCATTCTCCAATCTCAATCTTTTCTTTCTTTACCCATAATTCATTTAGGTCTTTACAGCCACCAAACACCTCACTGGGCAAAAAATAAATCTCTTTTCCCAGCATAAAGCCCTCATTGGCCAGGGTTTTCCATTGGCTACCGGCTGTATCCTGATCAAAACAAAAAACCACCCTTTGAGCTTTCACCCAAGACCACCGTAATCCATTCACTCCAAACACCGCACAGGAATTTTTATAACCAGCTGCCATTAGTGATAAAGCATCAAAGCCACCCTCACAAATAAAAACCGTTGGGCTATTTAAAGCCTGGGCATTGAATATTCCTTTATGGCCGGGTAAATGATCGTGCCTTATTTCCTTTGGTGTCTTCTCATCACTTCCTACCGCTCGGCCATACAGGTTGATGATTTCGCCCTGGAGGTTGGTATGTGGAAAAACCAGCCGGCCCCATTTCCATTGATAGATTGGTTTCCCATCTTTTCCCAGATGTGGCCATTTACCTGATTCCGCATACCCTATCCCGCAACTTTGAGCAATTGATAAAGGTATTTTTCGCCTCTCAAGATATTTTTCACCCCAGGACCCTTTTAATGCTTTCTGAAGTTCCTCAAGAATTAACCTTAATTCCGGCCTGGGTTTCACTTCCTCGGGCTTTGGGATCGGCTCATGATAAGGTTGGATCTTATCCTTTCTCCATTCTTTTTTAGATTCTTCGAGATACCCCCAGGCCCCACAGGTAAAACATTTAAAATGGCCAGTTTCTAAATTCAGTTGAAAACTTCTTTGATGATCTCCTCCGTGAATCGGGCAAAAAAATCTCAAATACTTACCAGATGGCTTCCCTTTTCCCTGACCCCGGTAGTTCTCAATCTCTCTCAAGGATAAGGTAACATTATCAACCATTAACCTTTTTCTCCCTAAAAATTGATTTAGCCGGTTTAAATATCATTTCAACTTCTCCAATATCTCCAAACCGATTTTTCAAGATCTGCAGCTTAACTTTTCGGCCGTCTACGCATTTTTCTTTATTGTTAATTAAAAAAATAGCCGTATCGGCTGAATATTCAATATCGCCGCTTTCCTTAAATGAGGTTAGGCTTGGTGAGCCTTGTTGTTGCCTATTTTGGCTGGAAATAATCAATACTGGGCTATTTAACCGGTTTGCCAATTCTCTCAATTCAGAAACCAGATCGCCCACAATATGCCGATATTCCCTCCGGTTTTCGTCTTCGGGGGTTTGAATTGCGGACCATCTTTGAAGGTAGTCGACCACAATTAAAATTTTTTCCGCCCTATACTTTGCCATGATCTGCAAGGCTTTAGCCTTTACAGTAGAAACCCTCAAGCGTGAATTTCCCTCAAGGAAAAATAACTTATTTAAATTAATTCCCCTTTGAGCTTGTTTTAATTCTTCAATATTTCCCTTTCCCTCCCGGTAATTTTTTAAAATAAAGTTTCCGCCATTTAAATTTAAACGCTGACAAACTGCTTTTAATGCAAGGGTTTGCAAGGATTCCTCATAGCTAATAAAGAGGGCTGGGTATCCAGTTTCAACTGCTTTAATTGCCACTTGTAAGGCAAAGGTGGTTTTACCGGCTCCCGGTTCAGCTGCTAATAAATGGATCCCAGGTTGTAACTCACCTAAAAGATCATCAATTTCTTGAATTCCAGTTGGTAAGCCAATTGCCTTCCTTTGTTTTTTCATTTCCTCTCTATTTTTTGCATCCTCTACAACTTTTGGAAATAATTCATCAAGTGAAAAACATTCACCGGATTTTAGTTCTAAAATTGCTTGTTGCAATCTATTTAATTCTTCCTGGATAGTATTTAAGATCTCACCCGTTTGTCGGTTTTCTTTTATTAGCTTTATCCCATTTTCTATAGCCTTTGCCATTAACCTTTTTTGATACAGGTTTATGAGTTCTTCAGCTGCCCCCCGTGGATTCTCGGTTGGTTCTCCCTCTATCACAGGCATGGGTTTATCATTTTTCGCTGCCGCTTCAATTTGAGAATAAAAATTGCGATTCTCAGGGTTTCCAAATATCTCAAGGGTAAGTAAATCAATCAATTCATAAAAAAGATCTGGTTTCTTCGCTATCGCTGCCAATAACGATCTTTCCAGGATGGGATCATAATAATCAACCTCAAGCGTGTGTTTTTCTGGCATTTCTTCGATCTCCTTTCTTTCATTTTCGCCCTTTGTCAACTCTTTTTCTCAAGGAAAGTCACACCCCACACGGTTTTACAGACGTGTGGGTGTGTACTTTACTACTTTACTTATAGGGGTTTTTGGAATTTTTTGAAAACTTCATTTTTTTGCTCTATGGATACCATTACCAAAGTTTTTGAAATAAATTATTGTCGGGCACTTCGAGCATTTTTGTCGGGCACTTCGAGCATTTTTGTCGGGCACTTCGAGCATTTTTGTCAATTCATTTTTTTCCTTTTTTTCGCTCTGTGAATAGGCTTCTTACTATTTTTGATAAATTTTTTACCTGTTGCCAAGTTGTCAATGGGTTGTCAATGGGTTGTCAAAGTTCAATCATTTGGGTTGTTCATCTTTTTTTTTCTTCTCCAGGAATTGGAGTTTCTTTTTATATTCCGGCTTAACCGCTCGTTTATTGCTTTCTAACCGGCTCATCATAGAATTTGAAATTCCCAAATAATTGGCTAACTGCTTCGCTGTCCATTTTAACGATTGCCTTAACTCTCGAATTTCTTCCCCGGTCCAGGCTTTTGTCTTGGTTGCTTTATTTTTTCTTGATATTGGGGGTAAATATTTGCAATTTTGGCTTATTTCTTTGAGAGGAGGGGGTGGAATAAAAAGGGTTTTGCAATTTAAAAATTCGTCCCAATATCTTTTTTTAATTCTCCCTACTTGTTCACCTGGCCTGAGATATTTCGGCCAGGAATTAAAATTAAATTGCCATCCCCATTTTTCCTGTTCCAAAATGGCATTAATAACTTGATTTTTAATTTCTCCCCGCTTTTTGCGGTCTTCGGGTTGAGTTTCTCGGCCGGAAAATTCAATGATCTCCTGATTGGAAATTTCAAAATTTTTGCCCCATTCAAACCGGGTTTTGAAGGTTAATAAGACGGCCAGGGTGGCACTTATGCTATCTCTTTGGCGTTCCACTTTCTCGAGCATTTCTCTGGCCAAAAACCCAAACTGCCTCATTGAGGGTTCGCCATGCAAAAAGATATCCCCCCAAATTCCATCACGCCCCACTATTTGCCAATCTTTGTAGTCACATTCTAATTTTCCATCTTTCACATCAAGGGTCCCTTGACCGAACTTTTTTAAATGTATATCCCAAAGTGGATAGGTTCCATTTTGATAATTGAAAGCTTGCACTTCCCTACCTTTTCTTTGAATTTTTCCGGTGAATTCAAGGTTTAAAATTTGCAATCCAATTGATTGGAGTTGGTTAAGAATTTCAATACACTTTTTATCTTTTTCCTCACGACTTAAATCTCTCCTCGTAGCTAACCCTAAACATCTATAAAATTCTTCTCTTGGAATGCAAAAAGTTCTATTTTCTTTGGTGGTAATTGCTGCGTAAGATAAAAGTAATAAGTGGATCCAAGCGGTGTCGATTCCTAATTGATTCACCAAATCCCAGGCCAGTTCCTTTTGAACCAGCTCAATTGGTATGCCTTGCTTTAAAATAACTTGGTATGAAAATTTTCCTTTTAGTCTTTCGCCTTCTATGGCATGGATAAAATAAGGGCGTCCCTCATCGTCTTCTTTCCAATTTTTCGATAAAAATGCCTTTGTTGCTCCAAAGGCCGTGGGATTACTGGCAAAGGGCGCCAATCCATTTATAAATGGCGAGGTGGTTTCTGGCTCTTTCAAGGAGAGATTTTTGGAGAAAAGATCAATAAATTTTTTTATGATTTTGTTTTTCTTTTTTTGGCTTTCTGCGTGCATTCGATTCAGATTCCGAATAGCTTCATCTTTTTCTGGGGTTGTACTTGCAATTTTTTCGATCTCTTTTTTAATTTTCGTAAGGGTTAAAGTGGTAAAAGCAATATCAATAAATATCGAAACGATATTCATTAATAATTCAATACTTTTTGATCCAATCTGTTGCTTAATTTCTTCTGGAATTGTTTCAATAACGATATTATTTATGATTTGTAATAACTCATCCGGATTAAGATTGTTTGGCAAGTTCCTCAGCCGGTTTTCAATATTTTTATTGATTTGTTCTAACGTTTCCCCAATTTCTCCGGGTGGAATTTTAACCCTCGAAAGCAAAGCAATTAAGGAAAATAAATCAGGATCCAGCTCCTTTAGTTTTTGAAGTTCTTCATCATTTAAACTCATTTATTTTTTCCCTTTTGTGTAATTTCTTTTATGATCTTCTGCTGCTGGTGGTGCCGGTATTCCTCGAATTCTTTAATGAGGTATGCGGTATCAATTCCAATGTTTTTAAAGAATTCCAATATTCTTCCCGGTATCGGGTTCAACCCCGATAGGGTGTTATAAATATAAGAAACTGGGGTTTGGGTGGCTATTGATAACATCCTGGGCGTTAAATTGTTTTTTTCCAAAATGATTTTTAATGGGTTCTCCAAAAAAGATCACCTCCATTATTTTTTCGGGGGGTGACAAATTCGGGCAAGTGGGTTAAAATGAAGGTGCTCATTTTTGAATGGAAAACCTGGAGGGTTAACCATTCACCCACTGCCCGGGCTTGTCGCCGCAAGTTCCCCGGGCATTCCTTTTTATTATACCACAATATTTAGTATTTTTTTATTTTATATTATCTATATATTGTATAATGCCCGTGGAAAAATTCAAGCTTCTTTTTTAAATTCATCAATAGCGCTCACAAATTAGTTCTTTACCATCCAGGCATAGAATTAAATGGTTGTTCAACTTTTTAATAAAAAATAGATCCATTTTTCTCTCCTTTTTTCTCCTCATATTGAATTTTTATGAATTCCTTCATGTAGTTCATATTCTCCCCAAACGTCACCCATCCCCCAGCCTGGACGCTCAAAAAATACTTCTTCACACTTTGTGCAAGCTAATCCTTTTGATGTTTTCATTTCAAGAAAAGCCTCCCACATGGTTGAGGGTGGATTGCTAACGTATTGCCACTCCCGTTTAGACTTGTTATAAAATTTCCCTTGTAGTCCCAATCCTTGCCCCAAATACCAATGGATTAAAACTTTAATTGGTTTCATTTTTTTTCCCTCCCGTTTTATGATATCTTTCTAAAGTATTTCATACCTCTTTCTAGTTCTTCATCAATTATGTGAGTGTAAATTTCTGTAATCTTGATTGAAGAATGGCCCAGGGCTTTTTGAACCAACCTTAAATTCTTGCTTTCCCGATAAATATCGGTTGCGAAGGTATGGCGTAAGGTGTGAGGGTGGATATCTTTTTCAATTCCCGCCTGTTTGGCCTTTCGTTCTACCAATGCCCTCACATAGCGATCATTAATCTTTCCCCCTTTTAAGGTGGTAAATAAAAGATCGCTTTCCGGTTTTATCGCTTTCCATTGCCTCAGGACCTCTAAGGCGTCATCATTCAGCCATACCACCCGATCCTTTTTTCCTTTTCCCTGGTGAATATGGATCTTTCCGGTTTTCCAGTCAATATCCCTGGTCCGCAAGTTCAGCACTTCACCACAGCGCAAACCAGCGTCTAACATAAGTCTCATCATGGCATGGTTCCTTAAACCGGTTTGGGCTTTCCGGTTGAAGGTCCGCAAAAATACCCTTTGTTCCTCTGTGGTTAAAACTTCCGGTATCTTTCTTTTCATTCCGGATCCTCTCCCTATAGTACCGAAAAGGTATATTTCCGGTATTCTATTTTCACTTTTACAGGTTTTCCCTGGGATGGGAAATAAAAACGGTATTCTATTTTTCCATTACTTCACCAAATGCCCCAGGAACCCTTTTTAAAATTCCATTCGATAGATAACACCTCTTTTGAATTAAACCCCCCTTATTTGCCCTCTGGTGGCCTGTAGAATTAAAATTATAAGCCCATATCTTCTAAGCCTTCCTCTATACTTCCTGGTGGTGGTGACTTTC
>Ga0116187_1004170_pt1 | contig 12786 bp, 12 predicted proteins | sample AD_JPNNA6_MetaG_FD_89755 | JGI IMG/M metagenome (GOLD analysis project Ga0116187, IMG submission 89755) | Active sludge microbial communities of municipal wastewater-treating anaerobic digesters from Japan - AD_JPNNA6_MetaG | ecosystem: Engineered > Bioreactor > Anaerobic > Digestate | place... | reverse complement strand
GGCGGTTCGTCATCTAGTGCAATTGCTTTTATCATCCTACTTTGAGGGTTAAAGTTATGGAATAATTTTCAGTACTATCGTCAATCTTTAATATGTGATTATCGGGATACAAAAGAGTCAATCTTTCGATAGTATTTTGCAATCCAATGCCTCCATCCGATTGTAGATTTTCTACTTTATGATTGGAAACAAATAAAGTCAAAAAATTATTTACAATATCAATTTTAATAACAATTTCTGAATCCTGATTGGGATTTACCCCGTGCTTGAAGGCATTTTCAATAAACGAAATTAAAATGAGTGGCGTGATACTCTTGCCATAAGGATTTCCCTCTACTTTATATTCTACATTTACTGTATTTCCCAAACGTGTTTTTTGAAGTTCTACAAAATTGTTAATGTAATTGATTTCTTTTTCTAAAGCAATAACATCATCGTTGGCATTGGTAATAATGTAGCGCATTAATTCGGATAATTGTACCACGGCATCGGCAGTTTTATCGTCTTTTTTTATGGCTAATGAATAAATGCTATTCAAGGTGTTGAACAAAAAATGAGGATTAATTTGTGCTTTCAAAAAAGACAATTCCGATTTCATTTTGTCTTTCTCCACCTTTTGCAAACGAATATTAATGGCAATCAACAAACTGGTAACAACACCGATTAAATAAACTAATATTGTGTGTCCGTATTGAGAATGTGGGCCTCCCATTGGTTTAGGATTAAAATGTTTGGAAGGGGAAAAATTTCCGTGTGTTGGTGGCCGAAAATCTTCTTTAAAGGAAAATACAGGTCTAAAATCCAAAAAATTACGCTCCGGATTATCGAAAAAAACAGACATCCAAAGAAAAAATAAAAAAAACAAGATGATGAGAAAAAAGTACACTACTCTTTCATTAGAAAAATAGACTTTAGGAATTAAATAATAATAGTTTAAATAGAAGAAAATCAATAACGTAAAATAGGTAAAAAAGTACAGTCTGTCGTGTCCACTACCCGATAAATCTGGCAAACTAAAAACACTTCCTGATGCTGTAAGCAAATAAGGTAAAATCATAAATGCCAAACAAATACATAAATGCATAGCATAAAAAGAAACTGTTTTTTTCATAGTGAAATTATTGTTTCAAAAGTATGATTGTTAGGGTTTTCAATAAAATTATTTAGGTAAAATGGGTAATTGTTGCGGTAGTTTAAGAAAGTATAGAACCACTTATGGAAAAGTGTTGTTAATCAATCACCATTTCCGGAATTTCTCCATCGATAATTAATTCAGCTTCGGTGGAAGCCATAATATGTTCTACAGAAATACCAGGCGCGCGTTCCAATAGTTTAAAACCTTTTGGAGTCAGTTCGAGAACGGCCAATTCGGTTACGACTTTTTTCACGCAGCCAACGCCTGTTAAGGGTAACGTACATTTTTTAAGAATTTTGCTTTCTCCTGCTTTGTTGACGTGCATCATTGCCACGATAATATTCTCGGCAGATGCTACCAAATCCATTGCGCCGCCCATTCCTTTGACCATTTTTTCGGGGATTTTCCAGTTGGCAATATCACCGTTTTCGGCAACTTCCATCGCACCAAGAATGGTCAAATCTACGTGTTGCCCACGAATCATTCCGAAACTCATTGCCGAGTCAAAGAAAGATGCGCCTTTTAAAGTCGTGATGGTTTGTTTTCCAGCATTGATTAAATCAGCGTCTTCCTCTCCTTCAAAAGGGAAAGGTCCCATCCCGAGAACGCCGTTTTCACTCTGAAATTCCACTTCAATTCCTTTTGGGATATAATTGGCCACCAAGGTTGGAATCCCAATTCCGAGGTTTACAAAGTATTTGTCTTTGACTTCTTGGGCAATGCGTTTGGCGATGTCTTCTTTTGTTAGCATAAAAATAATGTGTGAATTAATCAATATAATAATTTACCAATTATCTAGATTTACTACTACTTATGATTTTATAAACAATAAGTCCAATTTCATTAATTTTAGATTTCAATTTAGGTTCAAAGGGATAGTTCGGTGATTTTTCACATAGGACTAACCAATATTTTGTTTCTTCGATTTCTTTTGCAGCTATTTTAATTTTATGGATGAAATCAGCTCTACTTTCGGCATTTTGAGCTTCGTGAACATTTGCACCAATACTAGTTCCAGATTTTAATAATTGATTTGCAATTACAAATTTTCTGTTTTGTTCTAAAATTTCACAGAAAGAAATAATTTCTAATGAAAAATCAATTGTTTTTGAAACTATTATGTTTTCTTTCTCCATATAATTATTTGAATTAATTGATACATTTTCACATTAATCAATTGGTTTTCTTGTTGTTCGCTTCTCAATCCTCTTCTCGTATTTCTCTCCTTGAAAGATGCGTTGCACGAAGATTCCGGGAGTGTGAATTTGGTTAGGGTCGAGGGTTCCGGCTTCGATTAATTCTTCGACTTCTGCGATGGTAATTTTAGCTGCACCTGCCATGCAGGGATTGAAATTTCGGGCTGTTCCTTTGAAGATGAGGTTTCCTGCTGTGTCGCCTTTCCAAGCTTTTATAATGGCAAAATCAGCTTTGAAGGCCAATTCCATCACGTGCATTTTTCCGTTGAATTCTCGGGTTTCTTTGCCAATGGCGACTTCGGTTCCGAAACCGGCTGGTGTGAAAAAAGCAGGAATTCCGGTTTGGGCGGCGCGACATCTTTCCGCTAAAGTTCCTTGTGGAATGAGTTCTACTTCGAGTTCGCCGGAGAGCATTTGGCGTTCAAATTCTGCATTTTCTCCCACATAGGAAGAAATCATTTTTTTGATTTGGTGTTTTTGCAAAAGCAATCCGAGACCAAAATCATCGACACCGGCATTGTTGGAAATGCAGGTCAAATCCTTGGTTTCTTTTTTGACCAGTTCGGCAATGGAGTTTTCTGGAATGCCACACAATCCAAAACCGCCCAACATCAGGGTCATTCCGTTTTCGATTCCTTGGAGTGCTTCTTGAACGGTATTTACTTTTTTGTTGATCATAATTATACAATGATTTTTTAAACCATTAAAATTAAGTTTTCAAAGTTGTTTGGTTTCGATATTGGTTATTTTGAAACAAATGCCCTAGCCCTGATGGGAACGGCATCCTTTTGTGGCGGGGTTCGCCACAAAAGATACAGTGTACAGCAGGAAACAGCTCCTAGAAACTATAAATCGAATTCTTCGGTTTCTTGTTCAACGGCTGTGGTGTCTTTTACAACTTTTGGGCGGGTGTAACAATCTACCTTTATAGAAAGATTGGCAGGTCTATCGAATTCTTCTTTGGAAACTTTGAGGTTTTCATCTTCGTAACAAAGTTTCATAAAATAGCCCCAAACGGGTAATGCGGCTGTTGCTCCTTGTCCATAAGTCAAGCTTTTGAAACGTGCCGAACGGTCTTCGCAACCTACCCAAACTCCAGTAACTAAGTTAGGAACCATTCCCATAAACCAACCATCCGACTGGTTTTGAGTTGTTCCTGTTTTTCCAGCAATTGGATTGGTAAACATATACGGATATCCTGTCCAGCGATTGTCTCCACTACCGCCACCTTGTGTTCTTAATCTAGCTCCTGAACCACTTTCAGTAACGCCTTCGAGTAATTTGATTACGGCAAATGCGATATCTTTGTTCAATACATCGTGAGATTCTGGAATGGGTTCGTAGATTACAACGCCACTTTTGTCTTCGATTCGAGAAATGAATTGAGGTTTTACATAAACACCTTGGTTGGCAAAGGTTCCGTAAGCTGCCACCATGTCTTCTACGGTAATGTCAACAGCGCCTAATGCGATAGAAGGCTGAGCTGGAATATCAGATTTTACACCTAATTTATGGGTTAATTCGATTACGGCTTCAGGTCCCGTTTTGTCTATTAATTTGGCCGAAATGGTGTTGATAGAATTGGCTAATCCTTGTTTCAAAGTAACCATGCCACGGTATTGATTGTTAGAATTTCTTGGTTCCCAATCTTCGGTTACGTGATGACGTCCTTTTCGAATCATAAACGGTCCATCGAGGATGGTATCACAGGGAGACATTCCTAGTTGTTCGATTGCGGTTGCATACACAAATGGTTTGAATGTAGAGCCTACTTGTCGTGCACCTTGACCTACGTGATCGTATTGAAAATATTTGTAATTGATTCCACCCACCCAAGCTTTGATGTTACCCGTTTGTGGTTCCATAGCCATTAAACCCGATTGCAAAAAGTGTTTGTAATATCGGATGGAGTCTAAAGGAGTCATAATGGTGTCTCTTTCGCCTTTCCAAGTGAAGACTTTCATTTTTGTTTTTTTGCTGAACGAGGCTATTATATCTTCTTCGGATTTTTCCATTTCGGACATCACTGTCCATCGGTAGGAAGCTTTCATGGCTTGTTTGAGTATGCGTTGGGTTTCGGCCTCGGTAATGTTTACGAATGGTGCATTCTTATTGGTTTTAGCTTCTTCAAAAAACTGTTCTTGCAGGTTTTCCATATGTTTGGCAACGGCTTCTTCGGCATGTAATTGCATTCTAGAATCGATGGTGGTGTAGATTTTTAAACCGTCTTTGTAGATGTTATAATCGGATCCATCGGCTTTTTTGTTGGTTTCCATCCATTTTTTCATGTATTCACGCAAATATTCTCTGAAATAAGTAGCTGTTCCTTCGCGGTGGCTTTCTAGTTTGAAATGCAGAGTGATTGGTAATGCTTGAAGTTTTTCTTTTTGACCTTGAGTAATGATACCTCCTTTTTCCATTTGCGAAAGCACTACATTTCTTCGGTTTTTAACTCCTTGTGGATTTTTTACAGGGTTGTATAAACCTGAATTTTTGAACATTCCGACCAAAATTGCCGATTCGTCTATGGTTAAATCTTTGGGTGCTTTTGAAAAATAGGTTTGGGCTGCCGAACTTACTCCAACAGAATAGTTTCCAAAATCATAGACATTGCAATACATGGCAATGATTTCGTTTTTGGTGTATTGTCTTTCTAATCTGATGGCGATAATCCATTCTTTGATTTTTTGAACGATTCGAAAAGGCAAGAATTTTGAACCTTCGCCGTGGAATAATTGTTTGGCTAATTGTTGGGTTAGCGTACTCGCTCCGCCACTTGTTCCTAAACTGGCAATGGCTCTTAATGTTCCTCGTCCATCAATTCCTGAATGTTCATAAAAACGTTCGTCTTCAGTTGCTACCAGTGCATCTACCAGATTTTTAGGTAAGTCAGAATATTTTAATTGCGACCTGTTTTTTTCGAAATATTTACCTAAAATCACTCCATCAGACGAGATGATTTCGGTGGCCAAATTAGAATCGGGATTTTCTAAATCCTCAAACGAAGGCATAGACCCAAAAAGTCCCCAAGAGGCAAATAGGAAAAATAATAATAATCCTCCAAGGCCATAAAAGAAAACTTTCCAAAATTTCTTTTTATAGTAGGTGATGTCTTTTTCAATATTTTTTGTCTGAATATTTTTCTTTTGAGTAGCCATATTTTTTAATCTATTTTTTCTATTCTAAAACCTACTTCTGTGATTCCTTCTAAAGCGGTTACACCTGGAACTTTTCCGTTTTCGCGAACTGCTTGTTTGATGTTGACTTTGTATTTTCCTCTAAAGCGAACTTTTTCTTTATAAAAAAGTTTGTTTTCCTTGATGTCTGAAAATCCTTCTCCCATAAGAGATCCGTCTGGATTGGCCATTTCGTACTCAAGTGTATCTACTTTTGTAAATCCATTGGGCATTTCGAGACCCACAATCAAAAACAGATTGTTGAACGGATAGTTGTTGTTGTCTCTCAAAGTTACAAAAAGATTGTATCGTTTTGTCGAATCTAATTCGGGTAAATTAAATGAAACAATACTGTCTTTGTGCCAAGCTGTTCCTACGGATTTGTATTCGTCGAAAACTCTTTTTTTGTCGCACGAAAAAAAGAGAATTACAACTAAAAGCAATATTGCGCTATTCCTTATTCTCATTTTTAGTAATAATTATAGGTTTTCTCGCAACTACAGGTTTTTTCTCGTTAGTGTTATTGTTGTTATTGGGTTTAGGCTTGTTGTTATTGGGTCTGTTGTTGTTATTAGGCCTGTTGTTATTAGGTTTATTATTGTTGTTAGGTTTGCTAGTAGTATTGCTATTTGTATTAGCATTAACATTGTTATTATTAGCAACAATTAAATTTTCGCCGTTTTTACGTTTTTTATTTGGTTTTTTCTTTTTCTTAGGCTGATCAAAACGGGTTAAACTTTCCTGACCCATTGCGTTATTAAAATGTTTTTCAGGCTCTTGAACAATTACTATGGCAAAGTCTTCGAGTGAAGCTACTTTGTTTTTGAGTTTGTTTTCGGCAACAATTTCTTTTACTTGATCTATTTTTAAAACATGCCAATTGGCAAAATCATTGGTATAAGCAAACCACATCAATCCTTTGAAAATATCTTGTTTTTGGCAAATGGCATCGCCTTTTTCAGTTACTAATTTAGTGTCAAAGTCCGGAAACCCTTTTAGAGCATCCATGTAAGTGTCGAGTTCGTAATTCAAGCAGCATTTTAATTTTCCGCATTGTCCAGCCAGTTTTTGTGGATTCAAGGACAATTGTTGGTAGCGTGCCGCAGAGGTGTTTACGCTTCTAAAATCGGTTAGCCAAGTAGAACAACACAATTCTCTTCCGCAAGAACCAATGCCGCCCAAACGAGCTGCTTCTTGACGCAAACCTACTTGTTTCATCTCGACTCTGGTGCTAAATTCTTTCGCAAAGTCTTTGATTAAAAGTCTGAAATCGACTCTGTCGTTGGCTGTGTAATAAAAAGTAGCTTTAGAACCATCGCCTTGAAATTCGATATCAGAAATTTTCATTTCTAGTTTTTGAGAAATGGCCAATTCACGAGCACGAACTTTCATCGGTTCTTCTCTATCGCGAGCAATAGACCAAATATCGATGTCTCTTTGTGATGCTTTTCTATATACTTTAGGAACATCTGTATTAGAAGAATTGACTCCTTTTTTCTTCATTTGAATGCGAACCAATTCGCCTGTTAGGGTAACAATTCCGATGTCATGTCCAGGAGATGCTTCGGTAGCGACAATGTCTCCTATGCTTAGCGTTAATTTTTCTGTATTGCGAAAAAATTCTTTTCTTCCGTTTTTAAAACGGACTTCTACACAGTCAAAAGGCGCTTCTCCGTTAGGTAAACTCATATTAGAAAGCCAGTCAAAAACCGTCAATTTGTTGCAGCTATCGGTGCCGCAAGTCCCATTATTTTTACAACCCTTTGGTGCACCGCCATCAGAGGTTGAACAACTTGTACATGCCATAATTTTATATGTAGTATTGCGATAGACGCAATTTAAGTTCTTAAACGTTTTAATCGGTAAAGATATTATTTTTAGTTTAAAGTTTAAAGTTTAAGGTTTCAAGTTTTTGAAAACAAAAAACCTCTAATTTCTTTTTTACAGAATTAGAGGTTTTTTTTATACAATAAATTAGATTAGGTTTCCTTTACCGAAATTATCTTCACAGGACAAGCTTTGGCAGCCAATTCACAGCTTTCGGTTATAGTGTGGTCGGGCGATTTTAAGGTAAAAAAACCTTTGGCATTGACACTTTTTATCAATACCGATTTCCCGTCTTTTTTAGACATTTGAAATTGAACGGGTGCCATTTCTACGCAATAATTGCACCCAATACATTTGGCTCTTTGCAGTGTTACAATAACCATTAGGCTTCCACGATTTTATATAATTTGTCAGACATTCGGATTCTGAAAGGCAATTTTAAGGTGCAATCGTCGCCTTTAGTGGCTTTCTCTGCCGTAACATCATTTACAAACATTTCCTCGATAACCATTTCTTGTGCTCCTGTGCTTGGCCCTGTGACTAATATCTTGTCTCCAATTTGAATGTCATAGGCTTCAATTTTAAACTGTCCAATTTCTGCTTTTGGGAAAAAGTGAGTTCCTTTGCCCACATACACTTTCTTTTGTGTTGCCATTGATCCTGAAACATCGCTCCATTCGCCCAATTCTTGGCCTAAATAATAGCCAGACCAAAATCCACGATTGTAAACTGTGCTTAAAGCTTCCATCCAAACCGCTATTTTTTCTTTCGAAAAACTGCCTTCGTAATAACTGTCAATCGCTTCGCGGTAGGTTTTTACTACGGTTGCCACATATTCTGGTGCACGACCACGACCTTCAATTTTCAAAACTTGAATGCCAGAATCAATTACTTGGTCCAGAAAATCTAAAGTGCATAAATCTTTGGGCGACATCAAATATTCGTTATCTACTTCAATTTCGAAACCCGTTTCTTGGTCGATAACGGTGTATTTTTTGCGGCAATTTTGCTTGCAAGCTCCACGATTGGCCGATGAATTGTCGGAATGTAAACTCAAATAGCATTTTCCAGAAACGGCCATACACAAGGCACCGTGACCAAAAATTTCTATTTCTACTAATTTTCCGTTAGGGCCTTTTATGTCTTCTTTTATGATTTGTTCGGTGATGTTTTTCACTTGGCGAAGGCTCAATTCTCGACTCAAAACCATTGTATCTGCAAAAAGGCTGTAGAATTTTATGGTTTCGATATTGGTAATATTCAATTGGGTCGAAATATGAACTTCCATTCCAATGCCTCTTGCCATTGCAATCACGGCTTGGTCTGAAGCAATTACTGCCGTAATATTGGCTTCTTTGGCTTTGTTTAACAATGTTTTTACAACCGACAAATCGTGATCGTAAATAATGGTGTTTAAAGTCAAATAACTTCGAACGTTTTTTTCTTCACAGCGACGAGCAATTTCCTTCAAATCATCCATTGTGAAATTTACTGTTGCTCGGGCGCGCATATTCAATTGCTCTACTCCAAAATACACGGAATCGGCACCATTGTCTAAACCAGCTTGCAAGGATTCGAAGTTTCCGGCCGGAGCCATTAATTCTATTTTGTTATTTGTTGTCATTTTATAGGATGTAAATCTTTGTCAAAGTTCAAAATTTCACAAAGATGATGGGTGAATTTCTTTAAAAACTAGTTTAAAATTTTATATAATTTATCCGATAATCGAATTCTAAAAGGAACTTTAAAAGTCACCATTTCACCAGAAACAGCTTTTTGAGATTCGACATCATTGACCAACATTTTTTCGACAATCAACATTTCTTCGCCAGTTGTAGCACCTTTGATTAGAATGGAATCGCCAATATTAATTTGGTTTTCTTCGATTAAAAATTGAGCAATATTAGTTTTTGGAAAAAAGTGAGTGCCTTTTCCGAGGTATTGTTTTTTTATTTTTGGCTCTTTTTTAAGGAGCGGTTTTGATTTTATGAGTTCGCTTAAATTTGGAACATTCGCCAAAGGATCTTGGTTGTTTTTGAAAGTCAAAACATCCGATTTTCCTTTTTTGAAGATTTTGTTTCCGTTTTTAACGCCTCTTCGAATGGCTTTTTGTTCCTCTTCTGGGAGATGAATTACAGTCACACATTCGGTTGAACAGCAGCCGTGCATTTTTTCTTTGCAAGACTCACATTGAATAAAAAGTAAATGACAGCCTTCGTTCAAACAATTGGTATGAACATCGCAAGGTGCACCACATTGATGGCATTGCGAAACGATATCGTCTGTAATTCTTTCGCCCAGACGGTGATCGAAAACGAAGTTTTTACCAATGAATTTGCTTTCCAGATTTTCTTCCTTGATTTGTTTGGCATAATTGATGATGCCGCCTTCAAGTTGGTACACATTTTTAAAACCCTGGTGTTTAAAATAGGCCGAAGCTTTCTCACAACGGATTCCTCCTGTGCAATACATCACTAAGTTTTTATCTTCTTTGAAATCCTTTAGCTGCTCGTTTATGATGGGCAAAGATTCTCTAAAAGTATCTACATCGGGTGTGATAGCTCCTTTGAAATAGCCAATTTCGCTTTCATAGTGATTTCTAAAATCGACTACGATAGTGTCTGGATTTTCTAAAATTTCATTAAATTCTTTGGCTTTTAAATGAATTCCGATATTGGTTACGTCAAAAGTAGCGTCGTTTAAACCGTCGGCAACAATCTTGTCACGCACTTTTATGGTCAATTTCAAAAACGAATGATCATCGTGCTCTACGGCAATATTCAATCGCATTCCCTTCATAAAATCATAAGCTTCGACAGTGTCTTTGAACGCATAGAAATTATCTGCGGGCAATGATAATTGAGCATTAATGCCTTCGTGGGCAACATAAATTCGACCTAAAACCTCAAGCGGATTCCAAGCTAGAAATAAATCGTTACGAAATTGGGTTGGATTTTGAATTTGCGCATAGGCATAAAAAGACAAGGTGAGACGTTGCTTTCCAGCATCGTCAATCATAACAGTCCTTTCCTCTGCGCTTAAAGTGTTGTACAGTTGCATGCTATAAACAGGTTTAAGATGAGAAATATTTTTGCAAAAGTAGCTAATTTATCTAGAAATTGCAACGAACAAGAAGAGCTCAGAATGAGTTCAATAGGGGCTATTGATGGATGGTAATTATTTAAACGCAAAAAGCACTAAATAAATAGTGCTTTTGATAAATTTTGAGCCAAAAAAGTTTAGCAATACTCGTTGAAAGCGTCTTTCAAATTGTCTGCAATTAATTCGGCAGGACGACCCTCGATATGATGACGTTCTAGCATGTGAACCAATTCTCCGTTTTTGAACAAGGCAATACTTGGTGAAGATGGAGGAAAAGGAAACATATGTTCTCTTGCAGCATTAACCGCTTCTTTGTCAACTCCTGCAAAAACAGTCACTAAATGATCTGGTTTTTTGGCACCTTCTAAACTCATTGCTGCTCCTGGACGTGCATTTCTAGCAGCACAACCGCAAACTGAATTCACCACCACCAATGTTGTTCCTTCGGCTTTTATTGCATCATTTACTGCATCGGCATTATGTAAATCTTGAAAACCTACTGAAGTTAATTCAGCTTGCATTGGCAATACCATTTCTTGTGGATACATATTTTTTAATTTTAAGATTATTGTTTGATAAGTTGCAAAGTTACGAAGTTTCAAATCAAGATATAAGTTTGAATTATAAAGTTTTGTTATAGTTTGATAAGGATACAGTTATTTTAATTTTTCCAGAGTTATGATTAACTCTTTCGCCTTCAAAAAAGAATGCTTTTGAAAAACTATCGAAAAATCCGATTGTAAAACAGTAAGTGTTGGATACATTACTTGCGAATCGATAGTTGCTAACTGTGTAGCGAGTTCGTGGATTCCAGTATTTTGTCCTTTGGGTTGAAATTTAAAAGTATGATTATTGAAATGAATGTCTGATTTACTTTCGGCATCCAATGAAATGAAGTAGAAATCTGAATTTAAAAGACTAATGATTTCAGGGTTTTTGAAAGTGGAATTCTCCATCATTTTGCAGTAATTACACCAAGAGGTATTAATAAAAATCACAAATGGTTTTGGATTTTCTTTAGAAAGTTTTTCGGCTTCTTCAAAAGTATGGGTTTTCAATTGGGCAAAACCAGATGGCATTGTCCAGAAGAAAATTAATAATATATAAAGACTTTTTTTCATTTAATTTTTTTAGCCACAGATTTGCAGATTAAAAATAATTTTTGAAAATCTGTGAATCAGCGGCTATGCTTTTAAGTAGTTTAATAAAAATTATACCGCAACCCAAAAAAACCTCGAATCCCCTGATTAGGACCATAAACATAAGTCGTGTCAAAGGTTAAACCATACGGGTTATCAGGAGTTACCAATACTTTTCCATTCGAATCATATTGTACATTTTTGTCGAATGGATCTTCGGTTCTAGAAATCAAGAACGGATTATTTCGTTTGGGCGTAAAATTTAGCAGGTTTTTGATGCCAGCGTAGAGTTCGAAATTCTTCCAGCCTGAATAGGTAAATTGAATGTTCTGCAGACTGTACCAAGGCGAATTTGGATTTCTTGGATCGGTTTCGCTTAGTAAAGGCAATTTCATCGGGCTGTACACATTTCCAGTATAATCAATTATGGTTTTTATTTTGTCTATTTTATAAGAAACTGTCCAAGTTCCTGTGAAATTTTCGGTCAAAAGCGGTCTTGTTTTAATGCCGTTTTCCACATTGGAAACATCCATATAAGTCGCTCCCAAAATAAATTTTAATCCATTCGTGAAATTAATATCCGTATTACAGCTAATCCCTTGGCTCAAAGCATAACCATCAATGTTGTCATAAATGATTTTATTGGGATCAATTTCATAATCGGATACAATTTTGTTGCTGAATCGGGTGTAGAAAGCAGTAGTTTCAATGCCTAAAAATGTGCCATTGTCCAAATAGATTTTCTTGATGTAATTCAGATTGGCATTGATGGATTTTTCGGGGTCTAAATTTTCGGCAATTACCACTTCACGCGAACCAGTTAAGGCAGCGTGATCTTCAGTAAACAGATTGACTACTCTAAAACCTGTTCCAGCATTCAATCGAAGGATATTATTGTTGTTGAATTTTACTTTATAGGCAAATCTTGGCGTGAAAATGTTTCCGTGAATGGAATTGTAATCGTATCGAATGCCTAAAAGGACTTTGTGTTTTTCGCTAAAAGTAATTTCGTCCTGAAGAAATATCCCAGGAAGCCAGGTTTTTTCAGGATTGTTTTCGGTTAAAATAGCGGTGGCTGTTGTGTTGTCGTCATAATAGGTATAGCGAGAAGCAATTCCAGCCAATAAATCGTTGTTTTGAATTTTCTTGTCCCAAGTTAGTTGGGCAAAACCAATTTTTTGATTGGCAATATACGAAGTCGTTCCGTAGTG
>Ga0116187_1004169_pt1 | contig 12787 bp, 10 predicted proteins | sample AD_JPNNA6_MetaG_FD_89755 | JGI IMG/M metagenome (GOLD analysis project Ga0116187, IMG submission 89755) | Active sludge microbial communities of municipal wastewater-treating anaerobic digesters from Japan - AD_JPNNA6_MetaG | ecosystem: Engineered > Bioreactor > Anaerobic > Digestate | place... | reverse complement strand
TTCACAAATAACCCCGGTATATACGGAAATATTGTTCTGTACCTTTACATTTCTTCCAAGCTTTACCCCGGGTGAAATGACCACGTTCTGGCCTATATTGCAATTGTCTCCTATTTCCGAACCCGACATAACATGACTGAAATGCCAGATCTTAGTTCCCCTGCCAATCTTGCAGCCTTCATCAATTACGGCTGTCTCATGGGCAAAATATTCTTTTTCCATATTCAGTTATTGTTAAAAAACTCCAGCACACATCCGGTAATATATTCAAGCTGTTCACGGTCCATTTCAGTGTGTACCGGTAGGGAAAGAACTTCCCTGCAAAGGGAGTTTGTTACCGGAAAATCATTTTCACCGTAACCCAGGTAGCGGTAAGCATTCTGCATGTGTAGCGGCCCCGGATAATATATCATCGATGGTATTCCCCTTTCACCGAGGTATCTTTTCAGTTCATCCCTTTTACCGCCCTTTACTTTTAGGGTATACTGGTGGAATATATGGGAGGAAAAGCTGCTTCTCAGGGGAACCATGATGTCCTGGCACTCCTTGAAAGCTTTGTCATAGTAATCGGCTGCATGCCTCCTGGCTTCATTATAACTGTCAAGATGCCTCAGCTTCACCCTTAATATTGCAGCCTGAAGCGTATCCAGCCTGGAATTGATTCCAACATAATTGTAATGATACCTGATTTTCATGCCATGGTTGGCAATGCTTCTTATTTTTCCTGCCAGTTCATCATCATCGGTAAACAGGGCACCGCCATCGCCGTAACAACCCAGGTTTTTGGAAGGGAAGAAGGAGGTTGTGCCTATGGTTCCGATCGTTCCTGCTTTTTTCACATTCCCGTTGCTGAAAATAAAACGGGCGCCTGTTGCCTGTGCAGCATCTTCAACTACAAAAAGATTATGGCCGGCTGCAATGCTCAATATACTTTCCATATCGGCGCATTGTCCAAAAAGATGAACTGGAATAATTGCCCTCGTTCGGGGAGTGATGGCTTTCCTGATTGAGTCAGGTGAAATATTGAAGGTTCCGGGATCAGGATCAACAATGACCGGTTTCAGGCCGAGAAGAGCAAGTACCTCAATTGTTGCTACAAACGTAAAATTAGTGGTAATAACTTCATCCCCGTGATTCAGCCCCAGCGACATCATGGCAATCTGAAGTGCATCGGTCCCGTTGGCACAGGAAACAACATGCCGGGCCCCGGAATATTCTTTCAACTCATCCTCAAACATTCCGACTTCAGGCCCTTTTATAAAAGCTGTTGATTGCAGAACTGCCTGTATGGCCCTGTCAATTTCATCCTTTAGATTTTCATACTGGGCTCTCAGGTCGACCATCTGAATTTCACGCATCGGAAACAGTTTTTAGCTACGAATATAATATTTTTCACCGGCTTTCGGATGAAACAGTTTCTCACTTTCATTGCCGGATAATGTTTGAAAACTCAATGATGAATGGTTCAAACTGTGTTAATAACATGCAGGCTTTTTATTAGGATGATCATGGGTATTAGTCTTAATTTTATCCACGTTGAAAACATGAACAATTGGATATAAAAGCATTCATAAGGGAATTGTTGTTCAGTTACGATTGCGTCATTGTTCCGGGCTTCGGAGGATTTATAGGCAATTATTCGCCTGCCAGGATCGACCGGACCATGGGTACATTCAGCCCCCCTGTAAGGCAGATAACCTTTAACAGAAATCTTGATCACAATGACGGACTTCTGGTAGGTAAGATTTCAATGGCTGCCGGATTGAATTACGGTGACTCCAGGCGGAATGTTGAGGATTTTGTCAGGGATGTCAGGAGCAGGCTGGCAAAAGGAGAAACGGTGGTATTTGATCATCTTGGGACGTTTTCCCTTAATCACGAAAACAGTATCCAGTTTGAACCTGAGGCCAATCTGAACTATTATCTCGGCTCCTATGGCCTTGAATCGTTTCACATGGGCCATTATAAAGGATATGATGTAAGGAAACGCGTCAGCAGGCATATTGACAGGGATCCTGTTAGAAGAACTTCAGTTGTGAAAAATCTTGTGCGTGCAGCCATTATGATTCCGATAGTTGCACTCCTGGTCATCGTACCTCTTAAAGATCAGTACAGCAGGAAAAGCGGGGTTGAATCTGTAACACTGAATCCCCTGGTTACTGCCGAGTTTGAAAATAACAGAAATGCCATAGACAACGACCATTCAGCAAATACCCCTGCAGTTGAAGAAATCTCTGCAAATATCACACCGGACGCTCCGGTTCCTGAGACTGGGCCTGCAAATGATGAAATCCCGGAAGTTGAAACAGGACAGAATGTTTATTACATAATTACGGGCAGTTTCAAATCGGAAGAGAATGCACTTTCCCATATTGATTTGCTAAGGGAGGAAGGGTTCGATCCGGAGATTATACGGGCTTCCAACGGCTTTTTCAGGGTCAACGCAATGAAATGCAGCAATATTGGAATAGCGATATCGAAAAAAGACAGTCTTTCAAGAAAATTCCCTGGGGTCTGGATAACTAAAAAGAGGCCTACTTAATAATACTTCCGTTACCGGTTTTCTCAGCCGGTGATACCAGAACCAATTTCCCCCCGCTGTCTTCGGCCATCAGTATCATTCCTTTGGATTCAATTCCTTTTATTTTCCTGGGCTCAAGGTTTGCAACGATAGAGATCTGTTTTCCTACAAGATCATCGGGCTGAAAATATTCAGCTATTCCCGAAACAATTGTACGGGTATCGATTCCGGTATCAATGGTGAGTTTTAGCAACTTAGTCGTACGGGGTACTTTTTCGGCTTCCAGGACCGTGGCCGTTCTTATGTCGATACGCGAGAAAAGATCAAATGATACCGTTTCCTTTGGAGGAATTACTGTAGTACCGGTATCGTTATTGGTCTTCAGTGAAGCCCTGAGCTTGTTTATCTGCTTTTCAATAACGTCATCTTCAATTTTCTCAAAAAGAAGCCCGGGTTTTTTTATTGCATGTCCGGGAGGAATAAGGTCACTTCTGCCCGCTTCTGCCCAGCTGAATTTTCCGCAGTTCAGCCATCCTCTCAGCTTCTTAGTGGTAAAAGGAAGAAATGGTTCGAGGATGATGGTCAGATTGGCAGTTATCTGGAGGGCAATATTGATAATGGTTTTAACTTTCTCAGGATCCGACTTATGGATCTTCCATGGTTCTGTATCAGCCAGGTATTTGTTCCCCAGCCTGGCCAGATTCATTGCTTCCCTGAGTGCATCCCTGAATCTGAATGATTCGAGGCTGGGTTCGATATTATTCCTGATCCGCTCAATTTCCGAAAGTACCTTCTCATCGTAATCGTCTGTTTTGCTTCGAGCCGGTGCGATGCCTCCGAAATAATTATTCGTCAGGACAAGGGAGCGGTTTACAAAGTTACCCAGTATGGCAACCAGTTCATTGTTGTTTTTGGCCTAAAAGTCCTTCCACATGAAATCACTATCTTTTGTTTCAGGCATGTTTGTGCAGAGAACGTAACGAAGTACATCCTGTTTGCCCGGAAATTCCTCAAGATATTCATGGAGCCATACTGCCCAGTTGCGTGAAGTTGAAATCTTGTCATTTTCCAGATTAAGAAACTCGTTTGCTGGTACGTTTTCCGGCAGAATAAACGATCCCTCCGCCTTGAGCATGGCCGGGAATATGATACAGTGGAATACAATATTGTCTTTACCGATAAAATGGATCAGTTTTGTATCAGGATCTTTCCAGTATTTTTCCCATTCAGGGGTAAGCTCCTTGGTTGCAGAGATATAACCAATGGGCGCATCGAACCATACGTAAAGGACTTTTCCACCGGCTCCGTCAACCGGCACGGGAATGCCCCAGTCGAGATCACGGCTCACCGCCCTTGGCTGAAGGCCCTGTTCGAGCCACGACTTGCACTGCCCGTAAACATTGGTCTTCCATTCCTTGTGTCCCTCAAGTATCCACTCCCTGAGCCAACCCTCATACTTGTCGAGAGGAAGGTACCAGTGGAGAGTTTCCCTGAGAACGGGTTTGCTTCCGCTTATTGTGGAGTGAGGGTTGATAAGTTCCGTTGGACTCAGGGACGTACCGCATTTTTCACACTGATCTCCATAGGCGTTTTCATTACCGCATTGCGGGCAGGTTCCCACAATATACCTGTCGGCCAGGAAACAGCCTGCTTCCTCGTCGTAATATTGCTCCGTTACTTTTTCGGTAAATTCGCCTTTATTGTACAGAGTGAGAAAAAAGTCCGAAGCTGTTTCATAGTGTACCTTGTTTGATGTACGGGAATAAATGTCAAACGCGATTCCAAAATCCTCAAAAGCCTTCTTGTTGAGTTCATGGTACCTGTCTACAACCTCCTTCGGCGTTATTCCTTCCGTCCGGGCCTTAAGTGTTATGGGTACACCATGTTCATCCGACGCACATATTGAAAGAACATCCTGACCTTTTAGCCTGAGATACCGGGTATAAATGTCAGAAGGTACATAAACACCCGCCAGATGACCTATGTGTAAGGGGCCGTTGGCATAGGGCAGGGCAGAAGTAATCAGGTGCCTTTTAAAACTTTTCATGGGTGAGGAGAATTGTTAATTGTTAAACGGAACCTGTGTTTTAAAAAAGTAATCCTGTTTTTTCATTCTTAAAACCTGTCAGGCTTCATCATCCGAATCTGATTTATCGTTTCAAAAAAATTGTTCAAAGATAATGTTTATTTCAGGACTTGGATCAGGTAGCATTATGAGTTATTTTTACATGAGATAAGATTTTATTATGCCAATGAATAAGATTGAACCTCTGCTGCTGAAGAAGGGTGATAAGGTTGGTCTCATATCGCCTGCATGGGCCATTGATGAGGACAAAGCCGGCAAGGCAGTTGCCTTCCTGGAAGAATGGGGACTGAAGGTTGTTCCGGGCAGGAATTTGCTTAAAAGATGGGGGCCCTTTGCCGGCACGGATGAAGAACGAGCCAGTGACCTCCAGATTATGATTGATGATCCGGCGGTTAAGGCAGTTTTCTGTTCCAGGGGAGGTTACGGCACATTAAGAATCATCGGGAAAACGGATTTCGCACCGTTGAAAAGATCCCCCAAATGGTTTGTCGGTTTCAGCGATATAACAGTTATTCACATGTGGCTTAATGAAGTATGCGGCATTGTCTCGGTTCATGGAGAGATGCCGCTCAATTATTACGAAAGCGGTAAGACAGATGAGACTTTTGTTTCACTGCACAATGTTTTATTCGGAGGCAATACAACGATCAGCTGGACGGGAAGGACTTACAGGTTCAGGGAAATGACCGGTGAAGTGACCGGGGGTAACTTATCATTGATTTACAGTCTTATCGGCACCAGGGCAGAGCCCAGAACCAGGGGCAGGATACTTTTTATTGAGGATACGGGAGAGTATCTGTATCATCTCGACAGGATGATTTCATCGCTGAAACTTGCAGGCAAGCTTGGCCGTATTGAAGGTCTGATTGTCGGCGGTCTCGACAGGATGGAAGATACAAAAATATCATGGGGCATTACTCCGGAAGAAGTAATAAAGGATGCTGTTCGTGAGTTCTCTTTTCCGGTTGTTTTTGATTTCCCTGCCGGTCATATTCCCGATAACAGGGCGTTTTACATAGGAAGGAATGCCAGAATCACTTCCGACGGAAAAAGAGTGTCAATGACATTTATCTGACCATGGGAAGCTGTTTATGATTATCCTTGAGGCAGGAATTTGGCTATTCGCCCTGGAGGTTGACTTATCTGGTTTTATTCAGGCACGGCTTTTTTCTCAGAAGGCCGAAATAAGTAAATTAAGGTCCTTGGATATCATCCCGAATTTCTGACCCAGTGTTTCATTTGTAAGAATGCCATTGAAAAGATAGACTCCGTTGCGGATCCCCGGGTCATTTTTTAGCAGTTGGGTTATGCCCCCGGACTCTGCAAAATTCTGAAAGAGCGGATTGAAGATATTGCTTAGTGCGATTGATGCCGTACGTGCCATTCTTGAAGGCAGGTTCCAGGCGGAAAAATGGATTACGCCATGTTTTTCATACACCGGATCGCGAAGTGGCCTGCATTCGGTTGTTTCGATACAGCCGCCGCGATCGATGCTGAGATCGATAACTACTGCTCCTTTTTTCATGGTTTTCACCATATCTTCGGTGATGTAATATCTCGGACGCAGATCTTCCAGTTCTATGGCGCCTATAAGAACATCGGCCGATTTTAATACCTTTTTCAGAACCTGGGGATGCAGAACTGAGGTTTGAAGCCTTTGGCCGATCTTGTTCTGGAATTTTTTCAGGTTAAAAAGTGATTTGTCGAAGATCCTGACCTGGGAGCCCAGACCCAGGGCCGCACGGGCAGCATATTCGCCGGCGGTATTGGCTCCGATTATGACAACCTCTGTCGGAGTGACGCCGGTTATTCCACCCAGCAGGACTCCCTTGCCTCCAAGGTGGTTGCTGAGGTAATCCGATGCAACCAGAATGGAGGTTACTCCGTTTATCTCGCTCATCGATTCCACAACAGGCATAACGTCATTACTGTCCTTGATTTTTTCCAGGGCGACAGCTGTAACCTTTTTCCGGATAAGCTTTTCCAGTATCTCCTCACTGAGCGCGAGAACATTCAGGAACGACATAACCAGCTGATCACCTTTAAGATAATCGACTTCCTGAAGAGTGAAAGGTGCTACTTTGATCACTGCGTCAGCGCTGAAGACTCGTTCAGGGGAATCTGTAATTACAGCTCCGTTTTCGCTGTAATCCTTATCAGAATAATTTGCACCGGTACCGGCACCTTTCTGCACAATGACTTCATTGTCGTTTTCCACGAGAATATTCACGGCTTCAGGTGTCAGGGCCACTCTTTTCTCATCATTCTTCCTGTCGGACGGTATACCTATCGTTATCCGCCTGTGCCTGACAGCCGTTTCAAGCTGTTCCTCCTTCGGCATTAAGGAAGCGTTTCCGAAACTGATTCTGCCGCTCTTGTTTTTAATATTCATCATGAGAAAAGGGTTATTTCATCAAAGTTAAAAAAATTGAAATTAGAAGCAAAATCAGTTCATTTCATGTAAGTTCAAGTATCCTCTGTTCATTTTCTCCGACAGTTATCTTAATCCTTGCGGTATCGGCAGGAAGGATTTCTTCTATCTGTTCGGGCCATTCAATAAAGCAGTAGGCTCCGCTGTAAAAATACTCTTCTATCCCGAAATCGTATGCCTCCCCTGTTTTCTTTATCCTGTAGAAATCCATGTGGTACAGGGGATTGCCCGATGTGGTTTTATACTCATTTATCAGGGTGAATGTCGGGCTCGTAATCTGATCGGTTGCATTAAGTGAGCGGCACACGGCCTTTATTATTGTAGTCTTACCCGCACCCATTGGTCCGTAGAATGCAAGGATTCTTTTTCCCTTTGTGTATTCAAGAAGTTTTTTTGCAGCACTCTGAAGTTGCCTCCTGCTTTCAATGATTATTCTCATCACTGGCCCCCCCGGCTGTTATGACACTGGCTCCAGGCAGGCTACGGGAAGCATTATCTCCTGCATTGAGATGCCGCCGTGCTGGAAAGTATCCTTATAGTAACCTGCATAATAGTTGAAGTTGTTCTGGTAAACCAGGTAATCCTTGTTAAGGGCAAAAATATATTTTGATGTAATGTTTGTTTTTGGTAATCCGGCCTTTTCAGGAAATCTCACCTCAAAAACTTCCCGGGGATTGTAATCCAGATTCCTTCCCATTTTATACCGTAGATTGAATGAGGTTTTACGGTCACCTATGACCTTTATGGGGTTCTGTACCCTGATGGTGCCATGATCGGTACTGAATATGATCCTGACATTCTGTGAGGAAAGGGTAACAAGAAGTTCAAAAAGAGGGGAATGTACAAACCACGACCTTGTCAGGCTGCGATAAGCTCTTTCATCATTTGCCAGTTCCTTGATAAAACCTATCTCTGTCCTGGCATGGGAGAGCATGTCGACGAAGTTATAGACAAGAATATTTATATCATTGTCCATAAGTTGCCTGAGCTTGTCATTTACCCGTCTTCCCTCGAGATTGCTGCTTATCTTGTTGTATGACCATTTGTACCTGAATCCTTTCCTGGTAAGCTGATATTTGAAAAGCTCCTCCTCATAATTGTTTTTTCCTTCATCCTGATCATCGTCTACCCAGAAATCCGGTAATATGGCAGCTATTGCCGAAGGCATCAGTCCGGCAAAAATGGCATTCCGGCTGAACTGGGTGGCGGAGGGAAGGATGCTGAAATATATATCCTCATCAATAATCCTGAATAATCCCGATAATTCGGCGGAAATGGTTTTCCACTGGTCGAAACGGAGATTGTCAATCAATATGAAAAAAAGAGGCCTTCCCTGTTCGACATTTGGGAAGATCTTTTTTGTAAACAACATGGGTGAAAGGACCGGTTTGTTACTCGCCTCCGGGTCAAGCCACGACAGGTAGTTACTGGTTATGTATTTAATAAATGCATTATTTGCATCATTCTCCTGCATCCGGAGGATTTCACTCATACCGGGATCTGTTGATTTCTCCAGTTCAGATTCCCAGAATGTAATTTTCCTGTACAGCTCGGCCCAGTCGGTATGTGTCTGCGCTGAGGATATCATGTTCCCGATCCGGCTGAATTCCTGACGGTAGTTGATAGTTGTCTTTTCCGTAACCAGCCTTTTTTGTTCGGTGATCCTTTTTATTGCAAGCAGGATCTGATTCGGCTTTACGGGTTTGATAAGATAATCGGCAATCTCGGATCCGATTGCGGCCTCCATTATACCTTCCTCCTCGTGCTTCGTGATCATAACCACAGGTATATCGGTGCGGATTTCCTTAATGAGCCTCAGCGTCTCTATCCCGCTGATACCGGGCATATTCTCATCGAGGAAAATGAGGTCATAAGGGTTTTGCTTTACAAGATCGATGGTATCGGTACCGTTTGAGCAGGTATCAATCTCATAGCCCTTGTCCTTAAGAAAGAAGATATGCGGCTTTAACGCTTCAATTTCATCGTCTGTCCACAAAATTCGGATCTTTCTCATTGCTCTTTCCCTCCGGAATAATTATCTCTGAAGAAGATCAGGTATCGCCCGGGGTCCTTGTCTTCTCCAAGTATCTTTAGGTTTGTACTGTTTATCAGGAAGGTCATGAACCGGCTCGAAGCAATGTTTCTGATGATCGATGCAGCATCAAACGCATTGAAATACATCCGGGCCTCATTGTTGTTCCTGAAACCCGATACCGTAATCATCAGGTAAGCATTACCGACCAGTGTCCCTTCTGTCCTGTAATTCTCATTTGTAAAATTATCAATATTATGGCTTATAACATCAAAAGTTGCCTGATTTAAATTAAAAGCCGGATTTGAGATAACAAGGGCGAATGTCAGGATGGAAATTGTATCACGGACATACAGTTCGGTTGCTATTTCCTTGTCTTCTTCCAGTTTGAGTTCCGGGCGTTCCTGGTTCAGATGAGTCATGAGCTCTTCGGCTTTTTTGCTTTCGGGTGAACCCGGCCATGTTTTCACGATTATGCTGAGATTCGTCCGGAAAGTTTTTTCGTCACTTATTCTTGCCGTTGAATAGGCCCGGAGGAGCATAGCCTTGGGAGCCAGGTCATCTTCGGGATATTTTTTCAAGATGGAATCGCATGTGCTGACAGCCAGGGCGTAATTTTCAAGGGTATAGGCATCAAAGGCATTCCCGTAGAGCCTTTCCGCCTCTTTGATGCCCGCGAGTTTGTTGTTGTAATAATCAGGGTCGGAAAGGATCCTCGCAAATTCGCTCCCAGGATATTTTTCCAGTAGTCGTTGCCGGTATGTTTCTGATTTCTGGCTGTTTTCATCCTTGTTTATCCTGTAAAGCTCGTAGAGTGTTTCCGGAACAAGTTCATGATCGGGGAACCGGGAGATCAGCGTTTCGAATGATTGTACAGAATGGGGCCTGTCGGCTATCCTTTCCATGAAGATACGTCCGGAATTAAAATAGGCATTTGCTATTTTCTGGTTGGATATGGAAAGGAGAGAATCGTTAAGCGGAAGATCCTTAAGATAGAACTCAGGTTTATGGTAATCGCTGGCGGCCATGGTTGTGTCAGTTTTTTTGAGGTCGTTGTCTTCCTGGCCTGATGCCATTTGTTGTACGTTCACCCGTGCCTTGTTCATCCTCCGCCAGTTATCTTCGAGCCTGCGGTCGCCCCATCTTCTCCGGAATTCGGTTCTGCCAAAGGTAAGGGCAGCCTGATTGTAGAAGTACCATCTGCCTTCCTGGTTTATGTTATCTTCAAATCTTCTCTGGTTCTCATAAAACTGCCCCATATTATACCTGTCAGAATATTCCGATGATCTGCCTTCCCTTTCAGCTAAATTTATTTTCTCAATTATGCCGGCAATGAGGGCATCCCGCTGCGCCTGGGGCAGGGCTGCAACGTTCTGGAGACTGTCTTCGGTGCGGATAACTGTTAGTTCTGCAACAAGAGCATCCAGATCCCTTGATTTTGTCATCAGTTCCCTGTAGTCGGGGTATTTCTGGTCAAGGAAAAATACAGCACTGTCATAGTATTTTCCTGCAGGTATAAAATCTGATTTCCCGAAAAAATAATCGGCCAGGGCAAGATAGGATTTACCTTTCTGGTTATTGTTGCCGGTATTTGATGCTGCAGATTTCCTGTAAGCCTTGATTGCTTCGGCTTCATTGCCCTGTTTCATCTTCAGGTTGCCGAGTGCATAATAGATCTGGTCGTGAAAATCAGTATTCTTGGCATCCTTCAGCATCTTTTCAAGCTCCTTGCCTATTTCCTGCTGATTGCCGGATTCAACATCAAACACTCCGGCAATGTTGATGCGGGCATTAAATTCCACATCATATGGCGGATTCATCTTAACAACGGCCCTGTAATATGAAGTGGCCTTTTTCCCGTCACCAAGTCGTTCATAGAGCTGGGCCAGCAGATAGGTAAGCCTGTATTTCTGCGTTTTGCCGGAGGAGTTTTTTATGGATTCACTAAGCGGAGAAACAGCTTCGGAGTAGTTTTTTTGTTTGACGTACAGGTCTGCCAGTGTTGAATAATACAGGGACTTTAACGATTTTGGCGAAGAAGGTGTGATTTCGATCTCCCTGAGGAGCCTCAGCGAGTTGTTGTAATCGCCGGTTTCATTGCCTATTCTTGCAAGCCAGATTGCTGATTCTGTTTTGATCCCGGGATCGTTGGCTTCGGCAATGCAGTAGTTAAAGACGGAAGCAGCTTCGTTGTATTCCTGTTTGTAGAAACGGGCTTTTGCGATCAGGAAGTAGCTGTCGTCAACCCATTCGTTGAATTCCTTCTTTTCGAGCAGTGATTTTTCGCTTTCCGACAGGTTTCTCTTGTTGCCCAGTTCGGGTCTGGCCGTTATCGACTTCAGGGAGATCAGTTTGGATGCTTTCTGTATAGCCCGGTCCATATCCGAGGAACAAAGCTGTACTGTTGCCGGATCGCTGAATTCAAAAACTTTAAGGAGTTCGGAAAAATCATCTTTATAGCCTCTGTTGATCTTTGCCAGGCCGGCCTTAAAGCTTTCGTAGCCGTTGAAATATATGTTGTACCGCGAAGTAAGGCCCTGGTAGAATCTTGTTGTGGCTGTGTTTTTTTCAACGGAACAACCCGTTAGGATCATAAACAATCCTGACAATACCAGATATTTATATGAACTTCTTCCCGGATACAATGACTTTTAACACTTAAACTGATGGTAACCGTGTATAGTATCCAAAGGTAGTTAAAATTGGAATGATCCTGATGGTCAGGCTGAAATAACCTTCTTAACTTCCGGAACCTCCTGCATTATTGCCTGTTCAACACCGGCCTTGAGAGTCTGGAGGCTGAAGGGGCATCCATGGCATGCTCCTTTCAGCCTGACTTTTACAACCATATCATCGGTGATTTCCACAAGCTCGATGTCCCCGCCGTCATTCTGAAGATATGGTCTTACTCTGTTTAAGGCTCTGACTATACGTTCCCTGGTTGCATTTGAATTTTCCATTTGACAGTATTGTTAATTTAAGATATCTGATTGGTTGATGGTCATCTCCGCTGCTGGTATGTCACCTCATTTATTACCTGTTCAGGCCTGGCGTCAGGTGACACTCACTTTTACCGTCGGTTTCTGGTCCCTGTTTCTCTTTTCCACTTTTTCCACAACCTGTTCTGCCAGCTTCATGAATGCCTGAGCGGAAATGGTTTCTCCGAGGGCAACAGGATCGCCACTGTCACTACCCTCACATATACTTTGTACAAGTGGTATCTGACCCAGAAGCGGAACATTCATTTTTTCGGCAAGTTTTCTGCCCCCATCCTTCCCGAAAATATAGTATTTATTATCCGGGAGTTCTGCGGGTGTGAACCACGACATGTTTTCGACAAGTCCGAGGACCGGGACATTGATCCGTGCACTGCGGAACATCGAGATCCCTTTGATGGCATCGGCAAGGGCTACCTCCTGGGGGGTGGTTATTACGATTGCACCTGTTACAGCCACTTCCTGTACCATGGTCAGGTGAATGTCACTTGTACCGGGGGGCAGGTCAATAAACAGGAAATCGAGGCTGCCCCATTCTCCCTGTGCCATCAGCTGTTTAAGGAAATTCGATGCCATCGGGCCCCGCCAGACAAGTGCATCGGACGGGTCAACAAAAAATCCGGTCGACAGGATTTTCACACCATACTTGGTGAGCGGCACAATATGATCCGTGTCATTCCTTCTGAAGACTTCGGGCTTGTAATTCTCGGCATTGATCATT
>Ga0116187_1004159_pt1 | contig 12810 bp, 8 predicted proteins | sample AD_JPNNA6_MetaG_FD_89755 | JGI IMG/M metagenome (GOLD analysis project Ga0116187, IMG submission 89755) | Active sludge microbial communities of municipal wastewater-treating anaerobic digesters from Japan - AD_JPNNA6_MetaG | ecosystem: Engineered > Bioreactor > Anaerobic > Digestate | place... | reverse complement strand
TGCGGCTGGCGCTCACCGGGCTCGACGCCGGTGACGTGCGACCGCGCGCCGAGGAGCTCGTGCACGAGCTGATGCGGCGCATCCCGCAGGGGCTGAACGATCGCGGCACCCTCAAGTTGCAGCCGCGCGAGCTGACGAAGCTCGTCGAGCGCGGCGTGCCGTGGCTCCTGGAGCGCGGTCTGGCGACGGAGCGCGACGTCGAGCGCACGGAGCAGGGCGGGGCGATGTCCGGCGCCAGTGCGGCGGCGGTGACGCAGAAAGCGGTCGAGCGCGGGCGCACGCAGGTCGGGAGCCTGGGCGCCGGCAACCACTTCATCGAGCTGCAGGTCGTCGCCGACGTGCTCGATGAAGCGGCGGCCGGCGCCTGGGGCGTCCATCCTGGCCAGGTCGCGGTGATGATCCACTCGGGGTCACGCGGGTTTGGCCATCAGACCTGCACCGACCACCTGCAGCGCATGGCGGCCGCGGCGCGCCGCTACGGGATCGAAGTGCCCGACCGTCAGCTTGCCTGCGCACCGGCGAGCTCGCCGGAGGGTCAGGACTACCTGGCGGCGATGGCCGCCGCCGCCAACTTCGCCTTCGCCAACCGGCAGACGATGATGCATGAGGTCCGTCTGGCCTTCGAGCAGGTCTTCCGGCGCCCGTGGGAACGTCTCGGCGTCGAGCTCCTGTACGACGTGGCGCACAACATCGCCAAGCTCGAGACGCACGAGGTCGACGGTGTGCCCACGCGAGTATGGGTGCATCGCAAGGGGGCGACGCGGGCCTTCGGCCCCGGGCACCCCGACCTGCCGCCCCTCTTCCGCGAGACGGGACAGCCGGTGATCGTGCCCGGCGACATGGGCAGCGAGAGCTGGCTGCTCGTGGGCACGCAGAAGGCGATGCGCGAGAGCTTCGGCTCGGCCGCCCACGGCGCCGGCCGCCGGCTCTCGCGCGGCGCCGCCAAGCGTGTCATGAGCGGCGCCGACGTCCGCCGCGATCTTGAGGCCAGGGGCATCGTCGTGGGCTCGCAGTCGACCTCGCTGCTGGCCGAGGAGGCGCCGTACGCCTACAAGGACATCGGCGAGATCGTCGCTGTGATGGATGCCATCGGTCTCGCCCGCAAGGTCGCGCGACTTGAACCACTCGGCGTCCTCAAAGGCTGACGCGTCGGTGCAGAGGTGCTCCCAGATCAAGGCGGCGCCGCGCCGCCGTGCTTGAGCCGAGACGCCCGGACGAGTGCGACCGCAGCGCTACTTGCGCGTATCGAGCTCCCGTTTCGTCACCGCGAGGACCTCGGCGAAGAGCTCGCGCAGCCCGTCGTTCGAGAGCGGACCCTTGTTGGCGCGCGACAGGTAGGTGAACATCCATTCCTCGCGCGCCGGGTCGTAGAAGTCGACCCCGTGCACTTCCTTGTACTGCTTGAGCTGGGCGACCAGTTGAAGGCGCTTGTTCATCGCCGCGACGATCTTGAGGTCGTTGTCGGAGATCTGGTCGCGGAACTGAGTGATGACGGGGTCGGTGGGTCCGGAAGCCACAGGTCGCTCACGCTCGCTTTCTCGACCGCCCGCGGGCGCGCGACGGTCCGTGATGTCGGTCGTCACTTGCTGTCGATCGTCGCAGCCGCGCCTCGCCTCGCGTCAGGCACGGCTCTCGTCATCGAGGCCCTCGTGCTCGTCGTCGTCTTCTTCATCCTCTTCGTCTTCCTCGCCCTCTTCATCTTCCTCATCGTCGGCCGTCATGTCGCGCTCGGCGTACAGCGCCTCGTCGGACATCACCTCGGCGGTGTTGAAGTCTTCGGGGCTGACCTTCTCGAGGAAGTCGCGAAAGCCTTCGATGATCTCTTCGGTGTCGTCGACCTCGTGCTCGAACTCGATGGCGTTCTCGAGGATCAGCTCGGTCGACGCGTAGATGGGTGCGTGCGTGCGCACGGCCAGGGCGAGGGCGTCGCTGGGGCGCGAGTCGATGTCGATCTCGGCGCCGTCCTTGAGCAGGGTGAGCGTGGCGTAGAACGTGCTGTCCTTGAGCTCGGTGACGGTGATGCGGGCGAGTTGGGCGTCGAACCGGCCGATGAGGTTGGTGAGCAGGTCGTGAGTCATCGGCCGCGGCAGCTTCGTCCCCTGCAGTTTGATGAGGATGGCTGCCGCCTCGGGGTGGCCGATCCAGATGGGCAGGAACTTGTTGCCCTCCACCGTCTTGAGGAGGACGATCGGCTGCTTGCCGATGACGTCGAAGCTGACGCCGTAGATGACCATTTGCTGCACGTCCATAGCAGTTTCATTATAGAGCGTCCGGTGGCGAGGGAAACGTGGGGCCGGCATCCTGCGCGGCAGGCATGGGCGTGCTCCGCGGTGGGCGGCGGCGCGTCGCTCGGCGCCTGACGGTTGACGCGCCGCCGCCCACCGCCCTAGACTCCAAGGCCCCCGTGGGCGCATAGCTCAGTCGGTTAGAGCGCTTCTCTGATAAGGAAGAGGTCCCTGGTTCGAATCCAGGTGCGCCCACCAGGCGCCTCAGCCGCGATCCGTTCGGCGCCGCGTCAGTCAGGCGCCCTCGACGACCACCCGGTCCGAACGCTCGACTTCGGCATGCGGGGCGTTTCTTCGCCGCAGGACCTCGCGTTCATCCCGAACCCTTTGACCTTGCTGGTCGCCGACGAGAACAACCATCGGGTCCAGGAGTGGTCCGTCGACCCGAACGGCGACGCCTTGGTCGTCTCCTATCGGCGCTCGTTCGGCGCCTACGGAAGTGGACAGGGGCAGATTCAGAACCCGCGGGGGGTCGCCGTCGACAAGGGTCAGGTGGGCGACATGTACGTCGCCGACACCTACAACCACCGCGTGCAACTGTGGCGCCGCGACACCGTCGGCCCGCGCACCTATGCCTACAGCAAGGTGACGGTACGAAGGGGGGCGCACGGCGCGCCTCACCTACAAGATCAGCGACAGTCCGAGCGACGGGTGCACCGTCGAGATCCGCATCTACCGCAGCGGGGTGAAGAAGAAGACGCTCAGCCTGGGCTGGCGCGCTCCGGGCTCGTGGCGCACAGCCACGTTCACCTGCACGCTGGTTCCCGGGAGCTACACGTGGAAGGTCTAAGCCAGGGACCGCGTCGGCAACGTGCAGCGCAGCTCGATCGGCGTCAAGACGCTGGTGGTCAGCCGCTGAAGGCTCGCAGTCGCAGGGCGTCGCGCCAACCGAGGCACGCCCCGCCGCGCACGATCGCGCCCGCGTAGATGCGCGCCGCGAGGCGCGCCGCGCCGTACACCGACGCGAGCATGATCGCCACGGCCAGTGGCATCTCCCACGCCGCCAGGTGTCCCAGGGCGAGACGCGTCGGCATGAGGATCGGGGCGAAGGGCGGCACGAAAGAGAGCACCCGGTTCCACCACACGTCGGGTGAATCCATGGCCACGAAATCGAGCATGAACGCGGCCAAGAGGGGCATGGTGATCGGCAAGGTCACGGAACTGAGCTCCTCTTGGCGGGCGACCATCGCTCCCGCAGCGGCGAAGCCGAAGGCGTACAGGGCGAACCCCAACACGAACCAGACGAGGATCGTGGGCAGGAGCGTCCACACAGTGGCCGGGACCCGGGCGCTCCCGGCGAACGCGTTGGCGATCAGACCGGCGGCCACCGTGATGCCCATCTGTCCCAGGCCGCAGGCGCCGATGCCCAGGACCTTGCCATTGAGGAGCTGCGTCGGCCGTGCGGCGGCGAGCAGGACCTCGGCGGTACGCGACGTCTTCTCCTGGGCGACGCCGCTGGACACGGCGGTGGCATACAGAGAGAGCGTGACATAGAGGAGGATGCCGGCGGCGACCGCGGCGACGCTGCGCGCTGCACGGTCGGACGGCGGCGGCTCGAGGGCGACCATTCTCAGCGTGACCGGCGCCAGGACGCGCGCGACGGTCGCCGGCGGCACGCCGGCCTCCTCGAGGGCCCGCCGCCGGTGGGCGTCGTCCAGCACCATGCGCACGAGGGCGGCGACTTCCGGGGCAAGGCTCTCCTTGACCTCGGCGACGGCCGCCCCTTCGCCGTCTCTCTCCAGGGACAGCGCCACGTCCAGGTCGCCGGCCCTCACCTGCGCGCGGGCGGTCCGGACGTCTGGCGCGTCCACGACCTTGACCTGCACCCCGGCGGCCTCGGCGACGGTGCGCAGTGAGGGTCCGAGGGACTGGGCCGGAGCGCCCGCCAGCCCGATGACGGGCGGGCGCTCCGGCCGATCGACCAGCCCGGGGACGACGATGAGGGCGACGACCGACAGCGCCGTGATCGCCGTCATGATCCAGAACGTACGGCTGCGGAGGCTTTCGCCGATCTCCCGCCCGGCGATGATGCGGGTGCTGGGCACCGACTCCGAGGGCCTCATGAGGCGACCAGGCTCCGGTAGAGGTCGATCAGGCGCCCCGACTCGACGGCGAAGTGCTCGACCGGTCCCGCGGCCAACGCCGCTCTCAGGATCGCCTGGGTGTCGGCCTCGGGCTCGAGAGCGAGGACCACGCCGTCGGCGTCCCGACGCGCGACCCTCACGGCGGAAAGGCCTGCGGTCCAGTCCGTCGCAGTGTCGACCTTGACGCGCAGGCGCCGCGGCGCCTGCGCGCGAAGGTCGGCGAGCGTCCCTTCCGCGAGGACCTTGCCCTGCTCGAGGATGACGATGCGGTCGCAGAGGCGCTCGACGACGTCGAGCTGGTGGCTCGAGAAGAGGGTGGCGGCGCCGCGCCGCGCCTCGCCGCGGAGGACGTCCGACAGGACGTCGACCGCGGCGGGGTCCAGGCCGGCGAAGGCTTCGTCGAGCACGAGCAGATCCGGACGGTGCACGAGCGCCACGGCGAACTGGACGCGCTGCTGGTTCCCGTGCGACAGGGCCACGAGCTTGTTGAGCTCGCGTCCCCGGAGCCCCAGCCTGTCCAGCCAGTCCCGGGCCTCTGCGCGCGCGACTCGTGTGTCAAGGCCGTGCAGCCGCGCGAAGTAGACGAGCTGGTCGAAGACGCGCATTTGGGGATAGAGGCCGCGTTCCTCCGGCATGTACCCGAACCGCAGGCGATCTGCAGGACCGACAGTGTGGCCGCACCATCGGATCGCGCCGTGCTGCGGGTCGAGGATGCCCATGACGGCGCGCATCGTCGTCGTCTTGCCGGCGCCGTTGCGACCGACGAGACCGACGATCTCGCCGGCGCAGACCTGGAGGGTGAGCCCGTCGACAGCGACCAGGTCGCCGAAGCGATGGCGAAGGCCGCTGACGTCGAGCGCGGAACCGTCCGCCGGCGACGCGGCGACAGCATCTTCCACGGCAGAGGCGGTCGGACCCATGCCGTCAGTATCTCACGGCGGAGCCGGACCGGCCGCCGCCGGCTGTCATCGACGCCACCGCGCGTCGCCGGGTGTCGCCGCCGGCCCGTTTGGGCACTCTTGAGCCATGGTCGACGTCCTGTGGCTCATCGTCCTCATCGCGGTCGCCATCATCGCGCTCACGCCGCTCGTGCAGCGCCGCAGACTGCTGCGTCGGCGGCGCTCGCTCATCCGTGAGCTCGAAGCGGCCCGCGGCTCGCGCGTCATCGGCATGATCCACCGTCAGGAGACAATCAGCCTCCTTGGGCTCCCGCTGACGCGCTTCATCGACATCGAGGACTCCGAGCAGATCCTGCGCGCCATCCGCCTGACGCCGGCCGACATGCCGATCGACCTCGTCCTGCACACGCCCGGCGGTCTCGTCCTCGCCTCCGACCAGATCGCCCACGCCTTGCGCCGGCATCCCGGCAAGGTCACGGTGATCGTGCCGCACTACGCGATGTCCGGCGGCAGCCTGCTCGCCCTGGCCGCCGACGAGGTCCTCATGGACCGCGACGCTGTGCTGGGGCCCGTCGACCCGCAACTCGGGGTGTTCCCGCGCGGCTCGTGGCCGGCGGCGTCGATCCTCAGGGCCCTGGAGGTCGAGAACCCAAACCGGGACGACGAGACGCTCATCCTCGGCGACATGGCGCGCAAGGCGATCACCCAGGTCCACGACACCGTGCTCGAACTGGTGTCGCCGGGCCGCGCCCCCGACGAGGCCGAGCGTCTCGCGACGTCGCTCAGCGACGGTCGTTGGACCCACGACTACCCCATCCGTTTCGAGCGCGCCCAGGAGCTCGGCTTGCCCGTCAGCGTGGAAGTGCCCGAGAAGGTCTACGAGCTCATGCGGCTCTTCCCGCAGCGGGCGCGGCGGCCGTCCGTCGAGTTCGTCCCAGTGCGCTATCCGGAGGAGGAGCACGGGGAAGGGCCATGCGACGGAGCCGCGCCGCCCGGCGGCGCCAGGCATCGCTGCTGACGTCCGTCGTCGTCCTTGGACAACGGTGGTCGCGCGTGTAGGGTTAGACGCGGAGTGATGGAGGCGAGAGGCAAAGGTCGCATGTGGACCTTGGCGCGTCGGTGGCATGTCGCCCTTGTCGGCGGTCACGCCCGTCGCTGGTCGCGCCCGTCGCTCTTCGGGTCCGCCCAAGTGAAGACCGGTCATCTGGCCGGTCTTTCTCGTTCCAGGGCGTTTCGGGGACCGGACAGCGTCTCCGGCGACTTGACGTCTTGAGTCAGGCATCGGGGAGAGGAGGTCGAGCGAGGCGCGATCGAAGGAGATGGTCGGTCAACGTGTGCCTCGCCGCGAAGCGGAGGCACCACGAGGAGGGAGAGACGTGAGACGGAGACGGTGGCTTCTCCTGGCGCTGATGCTTGCGGTCGTCGTGACGGCGAGCGTGACGTTCGCCGCGACGAGGTCCGACGCCGACGTGACCAAGCAGGTGAGCTCCATCAGCATGTTCAAGGGCGAGAAATGGACCGAGCATTACCGGGTGCCGAACGAGGCCCAGGTCGAGCTGATCCTCGCCGACGAGGGGATCCCGCTCAAGGGCGCGGATGCGAGGGAGAAGGCCCTCGCCGCGTTCCGCGAGGAATGGGCGGAGCGTAACCCCACGACACCGAACCCGAAGAAGCTCGAGCAGCTCCTCGCCAACGAGCGCAAGGGTGAGCCCGGCCTCAAGGGCGCGGGCCAGTTCAAGAGCCTGGCGGTGCCCGTCGAGTTCTCGACCACGCCGGAGGAGGTCAGCGGCTACGACGAGGAAGGGGATCCCGTCACGGACACCTTCTCCGGTCCGGCGCACAACGAGATCCCGGCTCCCGGGCCGCGGGACAACAACACGGTCTGGTACGACGACGCGACTCCAGGACTGTACGAGGAGCTCTTCTTCGGCGTCGGGCCCAAAGCCGGCGTCATCGTCCATCACCCGAACCTGGGCAACGTGGACCTTCGCGGTAACACGATGGCCAACTACTACCTGGAGCAGTCGGAGGGCAAGTTCAAGCCGGAGGGCAGCGTCTATCCCAAGTGGCTCGAAGCCGCGCACTCCGAGGCGTACTACGGCGCCGACGACCAGACTGGCGGTAACAGCAACGTCCGCGCCGACGAGCTCGTGAAGGAAGTGGTCGACGCGGTCAACGCCGACGATCCGGACTTCCCGTGGCAGGACTACGACGGCGACGGCGACGGCGTGGTCGACAACTTCACGGTCATCCACGCGGGCATGGGCCAGGAGGCCGGCGGCGGCCAGCACGGCGTCTGGTCTATCTGGTCGCATGCCTCCGCCATCGACTACCCGACCGGCTACCTCGCCTGCGCCGCCGGCACGCACGGGGCGACGCGCGACATCTACGTGCGCGAGTACAGCATGGACCCCGAGAACATCGACGTGGGCGTCATCTCGGAAGAGTACGGCCACGCCGCCTTCGGGCTCCCCGACATCTACACGACCGACCTCCAGGCCTCGCCGTCCAACTGGGCGATCATGGAGTCGGGGTCGTGGAACGGCATTCTCGGCGGCATGCAGCCGGCGCCGTTCCCGCTGTACTTCCGTTACCTGGTCGGCTGGGCCGATCCGGTCGAGATCGACTCAAGTACGACGACCCCGACCATCCGGACGGTCGGCCAGTTGTCGAAGCGTCCGGCTGGGACCGGACAAGGCCTGAAGATCGACTTGCCCGACCAGGTCATCGAGACGCCGAACCCGCTGGACACCGGGAAGGCCCTGTGGTCGGACAGAGGCGACCTCAGAGAAGCGGTGGTGACGACCGCCCAGGCCTTCGACCTGACCAGCGCCGCGGCGCCCGTCTTCTCCTTCGCGAGCTACTGGAGCATCGAGGAGGGCTGGGACTACGGCTACGTCGAGGTGTCAGTCGATGACGGCGGCACCTGGACGATGCTCCAGGACATGGACGGCGTCTTCACCGACTCGGACCCGAACGGCAACAACCAGGGTTGGGGCCTGACCGGCGAAAACACCGGCACCCTCCGCTTCGACTTGTCGCCCTGGATCGACCAGCAGGTCTTGGTCCGCCTGCGCTACAGCACCGACATGGCGGCCCAGTGGAGCGGCTGGTGGGCGGACGACTTTCTGCTAACGGACGGCGACACGCAGTTGTTCTCGGACGACCTCGAGGACGGCATGGCTGCCTGGACCACGCCGGAGGGCGACTGGGCCCTCGTCCCGCTCACCAAGGTGTACCCGCTGTACTACCTGGCCGAGTGGCGCAACGACAGCGGCTTCGACCGCGGCCTCAAGTACGCGTATCAGACCGTGTACAGCAACGACGCGACCACCGAGTGGGAGGTCGACCGCTCGCCGTACACGGTCCCGGGCATGGTGCTCTGGCTGCGCAACGGGGCCTACGACTTCGACTACACGCTGAGCGATGCACTGTTCGATCCACCCTCTTACGGTCCGAAGCACGCCCTGTCCGTCGTCGACAGCCACTACTGGCCGCTCACCTGGAGCAACATCGACGACAGGACCGGGGTGCGGTTGCGCATCAGTGCCCGTTGCCAGCCGTCGAACGCGGCGTTCACACTACAGAAGACGACCCCCTTCACGCTGCGCCTCGGGTACGACCCGATCACCGGCGAATGGCTCGATGAGCCGCTCGAGACCAAGACCTTTCCGGCCCAGAAGGCGGTGTCGCAGTTCCACGACTCGCTCGGCTACTACCCGGGCCTCTGGTACGACATGTGGGACGACACCCTGTACTTCTGGCAGGACGAGGCCAGCGTAACGGTGCCCGCCCGGGACGCATACACCACGAAGATCACCTGGCGGAACCAGACGCCGTGCTCGTACCTGTATGGCGACGAGATCGGCGGCACGGTCCTCGGCTCGGGCGACCCGCGCGACAGCGGCGTTCAGCACGGCGTCAACATCGCCGTCCTGAGCGAGGCCACGAACGGCACCTGGGGCAAGATCGCCGTGTGGAACGCGACGACGCTGGCCAAAGCGAGGGTCGTCGCCGACCGGACGAGGGTCGCTCGCGGCCAGCTCATCAAGTACACGCTCACCGTCAGGGACCCCGGCCCGGCGAAGCAGCCCTTCCGCGTCGTCGCTCCGATCCCCGCCGGCACGAAGTACGCCAGTGGCAGGTACTTCAACAGGAGCGCGAACAGCATCATCTGGAAGGGGACCGTCGGCGCCGGCCAGACCAGGACGCTCGTGTACTGCGTCAGGGTCAAGACCGGTACCGCGGCCGGCACGGTGATCGCCAACGTCGCCACGTTGTACGACGACGCCAACGGGTCGACGTCGACCGCCAAGACCACTGTGAAATGACGCCGGCGGCCGCCGCCTTCAGGCGGCGGCCGCCGGAAAAGCGGCCGGGGGGCGGGGTCACGGACGTGACCCCGCCCCCCGGCCTGTCTCATAATGGCGCGACGTGCGGCGGGCCCGCGCAGCCGGGCCCGCCGCAGAACGACGACCCGCGCCCGGAAGGATCGCTCCGATGCCCGAATACTCCCTGAGCCCGAGCGGCGAGAAGGTCCCCCTCCCCGAGGAGGAAGAGTACGCCGGCGAGTACGCGCGCCTCGAGCGCCTCGCCGACGAGGCGCGGCGCGACGGCAAGGAAGTCGTCGTCGTCATGGGGCTCGGGTTCGTCGGCGCGGTCATGGCGGCGATCGTCGCCGACACGGTCGACGAGGACGGCAAGCCCAGCAAGTTCGTCATCGGCTGTCAGCGCCCCAGCACGCGCAGCTTCTGGAAGATCGGCCTCCTCGAGCGCGGCGTCTCGCCCGTCAAGTCCGAGGACCCTGAAGTGGACGCGGTGATCGCGCGCTGCGTGCTCGAGAAGAAGACCCTGACTGCGACCTACAACAGCGATTGCCTCAAGCTCGCCGACTGTGTCGTCGTCGACGTCCAGTGCGACTACGTCAAGCAGGAGCTCGGCAACATGCGCACGGGCGAGACGGACATGGCCGCGCTCGAGGCGACGCTCAGGACGATCGGCGAGCGCATCCCCGAGGACTGCCTCGTCCTGATCGAGACCACGGTCGCTCCGGGGACGACCGAGTTCGTCGCCTGGCCGATCCTGAAGAAGGCCTTCGCCGAGCGCGGCCTCCCGAGTACACCTCTGCTCGCCCACAGCTTCGAGCGCGTCATGCCCGGTCGCCAGTACGTGGCCAGCATCCGCGACTTCTGGCGCGTGTGCAGCGGTTGCACCGAGGAAGCCCGCGTGCGCGTCGAACGCTTTCTGCGCGACGTCATCAACACCGAGCGCTACGAGCTCACCGTGATGGACCGGCCGATCGAGTCCGAGACGACCAAGATCGTGGAGAACTCGTACCGGGCGACGATCCTCGCCTTCCTCGACGAATGGAGCACGTTCGCCGAGCGGAACGGCGTCGACCTGCCGAAGGTCATCGCCGCGATCAGGAAGCGCCCGACCCACGACAACATCATCTTCCCGGGACCCGGCATCGGCGGCTACTGCCTGCCCAAGGACGGCGGCCTCGGCTACTGGGCGTACAAGCACATCCTGGGCTTCGAGGACGGCGACCAGGTCTTCAAGATGAGCACGAGGGCGATCGACATCAACGACACCCGCGCCCTGCATGTCGCCGAGCTCACCCGCGACGCGCTCGGTGACATGGGACGCTCGCTCGCCGGCGCCGAGGTCCTCGTCTGCGGCGCGAGCTACCGTCAGGACGTCGGGGACACCCGCTACAGCGGCTCCGAGATCGTCGTACGCAAGCTCACCGAGATGGGAGTCTTCCTGCGCGTCCACGACCCGTACGTAGAGCACTGGTACGAGTTCGAGAAGCAGGACACCTATCCGGGTCCCGGCCAGTCGCGGGCGCGCTTCTTCCGCAACCAGGACCACCTGACCGAGTTGCGCGTGCAGAAGGACCTCGCGGCCGCCATGGAGGGCGCCGCGGCGGTCGTCTTCGCGGTGCCGCACGCTCCTTATCTCGAGCTCTCGCCGGACGACGTCGTCGCCTGGGCCGGCGGGCCGCTCGCCGTGGTCGACTGCTTCGCGATCCTCAGCGACGAGAAGATCCGCCGCTACCTTGCCCTGGGCTGCGAGGTCAAGGGTCTCGGTCGGGGGCACATCAAGCGGCTGAGGGACGAGGGTCCGTCGGCGGCGGAGTGAAGGACGCTTGCCGTCGTCGCGGCGCCAGACCAGATCGCCATTATCCACTTCTCTTTATATCAAGCCTGATTGACCATAAGCGTTTGTCAATGTAGCCTCGACACGGATGGTCACCTGCCCTTGCCCGGAGGAGAAGGCGGAATGGCCGACGGCACGGTGAAGAGACTGTCCTTCCTCGACCGCTACCTGACGCTGTGGATATTCCTCGCGATGTTCGTCGGCGTAGGGCTGGGATGGGCGTTCGAGGGGCTGCCCGGCTTCATCGACCGCTGGTCGGTGGGCACGACCAACATCCCCATCGCCATCGGCCTCATCGTGATGATGTACCCGCCGCTCGCCAAGGTCCGCTACGAGGAGCTCGGCGACGTCTTCCGCGACTACAGGGTGCTCGGCCTGTCGCTCGTCCAGAACTGGCTCATCGGCCCGTTCGTGATGTTCTTTCTGGCGATCATCTTCCTGCACGACTCCCCGGCTTACATGACCGGGCTCATCATGATGGGTCTCGCGCGCTGCATCGCCATGGTCATCGTCTGGAACCAGCTCGCCCGGGGCGACACCGAGTACGCCGCGGGGCTGGTCGCCTTCAACAGCGTCTTCCAGGTGCTCTTCTACAGCGTGTACGCCTGGATCTTCGTCACCAAGCTGCCGCCGCTCTTCGGCCTCGAGGGCGCCACGGTGGACGTCACCATCGGACAGATCGCGAAGAGCGTCTTCGTCTACCTGGGCATCCCGTTCCTGGCCGGCATGGCGACGCGCTTCGCCGGTCTGAAGGTGAAAGGGCGGACGTGGTACGAGCAGAGGTTCATCCCGCGCGTCAGCCCGCTGACGCTGATCGCCCTGCTGTTCACGATCTTCGTGATGTTCAGCCTCAAGGGCGACCTGATCGTGCAGTTGCCGCTGGACGTGGTGCGCATCGCGATACCGCTCGCCTGCTACTTCGTGATCATGTTCTTCGTGAGCTTCTTCCTCGGACGTCGCGTCGGCGCCGACTACGCGAAGACGGCGACGCTCAGCTTCACCGCGGCGAGCAACAACTTCGAGCTCGCCATCGCCGTGAGCATCGCCGTGTTCGGCCTCGACTCGGGCGAGGCGTTCGCGAGCGTGATCGGGCCGCTGGTCGAGGTGCCGGTGCTCATCAGCCTAGTCAACGTGGCCCTCCGGCTCGGTCGCACGTGGTGGGGCGCGGAGGGGCTGCTGCCCGAAAGAGGGAGGTGACGGCATGAGGCGCGCGTCGTCAGAGGACCAGGAGTCCGTCGAGGACTTCGTCCCGTTGTTCAAAGCCCTGTCGAACCCGACGCGGGCGCAGATCGTGGAGTTCCTGCTCGGTGGCGAGCGCTGCGTGTGCGAGATGACCGGCCCGCTCGACGTGAGCCAGCCGCTGGTCTCGCACCATCTGGC